>Ga0315309_1002719_pt1 | contig 10244 bp, 10 predicted proteins | sample TDP4_MG_FD_203080 | JGI IMG/M metagenome (GOLD analysis project Ga0315309, IMG submission 203080) | Freshwater sediment microbial communities from Lake Towuti, South Sulawesi, Indonesia - TDP4 | ecosystem: Environmental > Aquatic > Freshwater > Lake > Sediment | place: Indonesia: South Sulawesi...
CCTGGGCGATCGAATCCGCATTCAGCATCATACTAAAGACGATGGGGTCTATATCCGGAGCATGGCATCACGGGGCTACCTTGGGGGGCTTGCCCGTGCGACGACCGAAGTTCTCCGCTTGATGGAGGCTATGGGATTTGATGTCGTCATGGTGGAGACCTTGGGCGCAGGTCAAGATGAAATTGATGTGATTCGATTGGTCCAGACCTGCCTTCTCGTAATCACACCTGGCATGGGGGACGAGATTCAAGCTCTAAAAGCAGGGATCATGGAGATCGGGGATATCTTTGTACTTAACAAATCGGACCTTGATGGTGCTACCCAGGCCCTTCGCAGCATCGAAGCCATCCTCTCTTTGAAGGCTTTCAAAGAGGGAGAATGGAAGCCTAAGGTCATCTCAACCGTGGCTACCAGTGGCGAGGGAATCAACGATCTGGTGGAAGGGATCATGGCCCATCAGGACTATCTCCATAACAGCGATGCCATGGAACGGGCCGCTTTCCAGCGAGTGGAACAGGAGCTCGGCCTCATCTTCAGAGATGAGCTGGAACGGGTGATCTTCAAGGGCCTCAGGGGGACGGGTAAGAAGAGGCGTTATATCCGGAGCATTATCGAGGGGAAGTCTGATCCGTATACAATAGTTGAGGAGATCTTAGGAACTTTTCTAAAAAGGGAGTGACGGATGGTTACTGCTCAGGGTCTGCGTCTTTTCATTCCGAACTTTCTTTTCAGGCATCTTTCCTCCCCTTCTTGTTTCGTTCCACCACCTTTTTAGTGCAGAAGGCGAGGATCATCTCTCTCAAAATGACCGAAGCAGTAACGGAGGAGATCTGGGTCGGGTCGTAGTCGGGGGTCAGTTCGACGATATCAAACCCGACGACATGAAGAGGCCGAAGTTCTTTCAGAAGGGAGATGAATTCCTCGAAAGTGATCCCTCCGGGTTCGGGCGTCCCAACAGCAGCGAGAAGACTGGGATCGATCACATCGAGGTCGAGACTGATATAGGTAGGTTGGTTCCTGAGTCGCCTCACCATTGATCGGAGAGCATTCCGATCGGTGGATACGATCGATCGCATCTTTCTTGCCAATTTGAATTCTTCTTCAATTCCAGATCGGATCCCAAGCTGGAGCAACCTGCGTTTACCTAAAAGTTCGATCACTCTTCTCATCACGGTGCTGTGGCAGAGGGTTTCGCCCAGATAATCCTCTCTCAAATCGGCATGAGCATCGATCTGAATGAGATGGAGATCGGGATGAATTCGAACGATCTCTTCCACAATTGGAAGGGTGATGAGATGATCCCCACCCAAGGAGATGGGAAATTTCCTTTCGGAAAGGATCTTTCGGATGGCATTTCGGATCAAACCGAAAGAGACCTTTTTCTCTCCAAGAGGAAGCTCCAAGTCTCCCATATCGTGAATCCTTAATTGGCCAAGATCACGTCCAAAATAGGGACTGAAGGTTTCAATTCCCCATGAAGCCTTCCGAATCGCAGACGGTCCGAATCGAGCACCCGGTCGAAAAGACGAAGATCCATCATAGGGGCATCCGAGGATCACCCCACTGCCTCTTTCAAAGGAGGCATTCGCTGAAATATAGTTGGTTTCTATAAAAGGGAGTTTCATGAGTTGGAGTTTACAGTGTAGAGTTTAGAATTGAGAATTCAGAGTTTCATATTTTGAATCAAAAAATCATCAAGGGTCATTAATCATTCACACCTTATAATTCATAATTTTTAATTCATACTTCATAACTGCTTGATTATCCCCAAAGTACGACAGCCGCAAGGGTCGCCCCGATCCTTTTCACCTGGTATTCACTGACGACCGTTTGAAGGTCCTTGATCTTCCATCCCCGAAGCTTCATCCCCTCGACGGCCATATTTCGGACGATTTCCTCGATCTTGCGCCGCTCTCCTTTGGCCGAATATTCCATGATCAACCCGTTCTGATTTTCATCCTCTGGAAGAGCTACGGCGATACCAGCCGAGATGATCTCTCCGGGCACATCGCTGATCAAGGCGGCATAGGCTGCGGGGACCAGGGCCCCCGGAGGAAGAGGGATGGGGGCGATCAGTTTGCAGCGGGGCGGGACGATGCTCGACATCTTGACGATGTTCGTGTTGCCGATGCCCGCCTGGATGAGGGCTGCGTCAAAGGCATTCAGAGGTGTGTAGCCGTCGGAGGCTCCAGAAGCCAGAAAGTATTGGGTTGGAGTCTTAATAATCACAGCGCTTCTCCATCATCTCTCGCCCTACCACTTGCAATTTCGAGCCTCCTTCCCTAATAAGATGCTATGCGCAGGGCGCTAAGCGCTTAGCGTTTAAAAAGAAGGGGGCGAGCTGATCCACAGGATCACCACCTCCTTCGAGCCGCTGTTATGGAGCCAATGCTCCTTCTCGGCCGAAAGGTAAAAGCATTCCCCTTTTTTTAGCTTCAGAATCTCTCTCCCAAAACGAAGGGTGACCCTCCCCCGGAGGACGAAACCGAACTCCTCCCCTTGATGGGGCTTCTCTTTTGGCGTCGACTCCCCTCTTCGGAGAGTCAGGAGAATGGGTTCCAACCGCCGATTCGTCGAACCCGGGACGAGAAGCTCAAACTTCTCGATCTTCTCTTTCTCAATCGCCACCCGATCCTTCTCCCGGTACACGATCTTCTCTTCGGAGGCCTCCCGGAAAAAATCAGAGATATCTTCGTCCAGGGCATCGAGGATCTGAATCAGGCTGTCCAGGGAGATGGAGGTCAGATCCCGTTCGATTTGGGAGATAAACCCCTTGGTCAAATTGGCCCGCTCGGCCAGTTCCTCCTGGGTCAGGTTGCTCAACTGTCTCAAATTCCGGATGCGTTCCCCAATCTTCATAAAACCCGGAGCACAGTATACGAAGAAATTAGTTTAATAATGTGTAAGACAGTATAAAAAGAAATCAGTTTAATAAACTAAACTAAAAAATTATAACGCCTTTTTTTGATTTGTCAAGGATTTTTTTGAGATTTCTGAAAGAGTTCCGAAATCTCTGATTACACCCCTGCCTGCCCTGCACCATGTTAGGTTCAGGGCCTGCCGGTAGGCAGGGATTATGAAGCGATGACTAAGACAGGAAATGCATCTGACCAGCCGCGTACGGGGGACAGAGAAGAGGAAAGAAAGGAAGATGGTCTCATTTCATTTTTTTACACAGGGTTGCTTTTAAGTTAATTTTTCTTCTGAAACCTGTCCAGTATCCAGTGAATGTCATTCACCGCCGAAATGAGTAACAGTCAAAAGCAGACTTAACCCCTTCTTTACCGATCGATACTTACTTATTTATGCCTGACTCAAGCCCACTTCGGCTCTGTGGTAATGAGTTGGGGAATTGATAGGTTTGTGCGTGGGATGGGGGTTGATAAGATATTCGAAGGGGGACTTTGGAAGTTAGAAGGGTCGATCACAATAGGAGCAAAAAAAATAATCAATTAATCATGCCTGAATTCCATTTCCAAATGACCAAGCTAACTTATGCTTAGAAAATCTTCCCCTGATACAGACTTTGAAGGAATTCGGAAACCGGCAAGACATCAAGACCTTCGAAGTGATATGCACGCGTACCGGTATAGACAGCGACCAAACGATCCACCTTGACACCTTTCTGACTGGCAAGATCCCTGAGGCCGGATTCCCAGCTCCGATTCCACTTTTCAGCCCGCTTCACTTCAATGGCTACAAGGTGTGCTGGGCCACCAGCATGCCGCTTCCTGGATTCGATAATGAAATCGATCTCTACCCCAAAGGCGGTTCGGTAATAAGCGAAGGGCCGCTTTTTGCGACTAATCTCATTATACACACGCAATTCGTGAAAGATCAAAGTTTCCAGTGCTGTCCCCTGCCAGAGCCGGTCTGTGGATTCGCGAACCAGACCGGCAGCGGCTCGGGCTACTCCTGGATCGAACCAGTAGAATTTTGGATGGGCGGCTTCGCGCACCTTGAGCCCAGGGCGCCAAGCTGGCAGAAAATGGCCGAGGAGAGTATCGATCAGGATGGAAAAATACGTATCCACTGTGCTTCGCGGTAATGAGGCCTCCCGAGCGATGTTCTGTCCATGAACCGATTGCCCATTGAGTTGACCGGCCACGTTCAGGAAACGCAGAAATGGGGGAACGTTGCGGACAAGTCCCTCTTCACGGATCTCCTCCTTGAGGTAGGTGTTCACATACGCTTCCAGAATGTCTGCAGCATCGGGGCGTTCGAGTTGGACAAACGGGAGGAATCCCCAGTTCAGAGAGAATTCCAGATCGAATGCAGCACCCAGTTCGGCAGCCGAGAAGCCCTCCATGTTGAGCGTGATGGCGCGTCCTGCAAGTAGGTTTGCACCACCCCGGCGGAGCTTTCGCGCCGAGGAGCCGCAGAGGGCGAATCGCCAGCGGCGGGTTTCCATAAGCCGATGGACTTCGTCAAGCAGGCTGGGAATCTTCTGGATTTCGTCCAGCACGATCCAACTCCCTGAAGGTCGCTTGCCGATAAGAGCCTCAAATCGATGTGGATCACGGCTTAATTCGAGGTAGAGGGATGTGTCGAGCAGATCGAACCGCACTGCATCCGGCAGGACCTGTTGCAGCCATGTGCTTTTACCTGTGCCACGAGGGCCAAAAAGGAAAAATGACCGGCCCGGACAGCGAAGAAGTCGACGGATGAAGGTCTCTTTCTCTTCCATGAATGCATTTTACATCAATTTTGTAAAAATGCAATGTATTTTTGCATCACAGATGGAAGACATCTTCTCTTCTTTTTCTTTGAGGATACAGAAGGTTTCGTTTGAGAAGTGTTTGAAAATGACGGGAAATCGCCTTTAAGAAGAAATTGCCTACGAATCCGCAGGAAACCCGTTCGACTCGAGCCGGACACACCAAATTATTCAAAAAGTCTCTGGTTTTCTTATTGTTCTAAAACCTGCCCAGTGTCCAATGAGTGTCATTCACTGCCGAAATGAGTAAGAATCAAAAGCAGACTTAACTCCTTTCTAACCAGGCCAACCGATGTCAAGTTGTTTTAGAACCTATCTCCCGCCCCGAACTATTATGGAGTGGATTGTTGGCATCTTCTATGTCCATAGAAATTTCCTGATATCGATTAACCTATGAAGATTGCATTGATCTTCTTCTTCCCACTTTTGCTCAAGCTTCCAATGTTTTTCCAAAGCACGATAATAATTTGGGTATTTCTTTTTGTCAGGTTCAACCATCTTGCGTAAATCTGAACCTGGAATTTTTTCAAATTTCAAAGGAGGATGCTTTATCCTCTTGTCCTCGAGCGGGCTTTTCCGTGCTGGACGCTCTTTCTTCCACCAGTTATAGAGTAATTTGATTTCTTTCCAAGCTTTTCTATGTAATTCATCTACATTCCAGTCAACAATCTTGTCTGGTTTCTCTTGCTCAATAAAATCTATGAGAAGCTGGAAGGCGGCATGGAGCAATACCTCGTCCTTGTCGTACCACCCTTTCTCAAGTGTGTGAATCTTCAGGTATCGCATTGTTTCTTCTCACTTATGTTGCCGACCGGAATCAACGGCGGCTACCAGCCGTTCACCGCAGTGAGTTATGTCATAGTTCCTCTTTATATTCTAAGTCAATAAGGAAGCGTGATCCCCAACGCCTACTTCTGTCCCTTGTCGGGTACATCCGATGGTTGGGTTCGCATCTTTTCCCAAAATCCCCTGGGAGAGACTATCTCCATGTCTTGTATTTTGCGCAAATCGAGAAGCTCCTTATCCCCGGTGACCAACAGATCAGCATTTCCATTCAGTGCAGATGAGAGGATCAAAAGATCATCTTTATCCCGGATCTTAACATCTGAAAGTGGTGAAGGAGTTGCGAAATGAGCATCCTGTTGGAGTATCTCTATCACATCATCAATGAGCTCACCTGGGATGCGAAGCTTTTCTCGTAAGACTCGTTTTAGCTCATTGCACAGTGGAACAGAAACAACTAATTGATGGGAAGTAAAAATTTCTCTTAATACATCGGCACAAAGGCCTCTGGTGGCCATTGCACTTACCAACACATTTGTGTCGAGAAAGACCTTCATGATATCTGTGAGAAGATATCTTCATCCGTCAAAAAACCCCGTGCCTCGGCAAAGGGCATGATCCTCTTCCGCAATTCCTCAAATTGTTGAAGTCGGAGCTGACGGCGCAGGGCCTCCCGGGCAATTTCACTGCGGTTTCTCCCAGACCGTTTACTGGCCTTAGCCAGTAAAACATCAAGGTCTTTATCTAATCTGATTGTCAGTGTTGCAGATTTCATGTCTAACAATGTATTACATTTTTCAGGACTTGTCAAATCATATGTTTGTAAAGCCTGGCGAAGGAAATCAGCGGCGGCTATCAGCCATCCCTCCCCTGTACCATGATAGGTTCAGGGCCTGCCGGCAGGCAGGGATTATGAGACGATGACTAAGACAAGAAATGCATCTGACCAGCCGCGTACGGGGGACAGAGAAGGGGAAAGAGAAGGGGAAAGAAAGGAGGATGGTCTTATTTCATTTTTTTACACAGGGTTGCTTTTAAGTTAATTTTTCTTCTAAAACCTACCCAGTGTCCAATGAATGTCCTTCACCATCGAAATGAGTAAGAACTAAAAACAGACTCGATTCGTTTCCTTTAAGAGGTTGCAAATATAAAATGATTTGCGTAAGAAGTCCTTATTATTGACTTTCAGAGGATGATAGGTCATAATGACCACAATCAGTTAGATAAGGAGGGCTGCGATGAATCAGCAAGCTGTGAGTATCGTGGAAGCCAAAAAGCACTTTTCTAATCTAATAGGCCGGGTGGCATATGGGAAGGAAGAAATTGTGATTACGAAAAAAGGAAAACCGATGGCGCTGTTATTGCCAATAAAGGAAAATAATAAACATTTAAGCGAAGCGAAAGGCTGGTTGGAGGAAAGCGATCCTTTTTTTAAAATGATTGAAAAGATCATTAAAAATCGAAATGCTCACACTCCGAGGTTATTAGAAAAGAGAAGAACAAAGTGACGTACCTTCTTGATACAAATATTCTCAGTGAATTGGCAAAGAAGCGCCCCAATCCTTATTTGCTATCCCATTTATCCTCAAAACCATACCAGTCATTATTTACTTCATCCATTTGCGTAACGGAATTACGGTTGGGCTGTGCGTTAAGGGGTGATTTTGAAAGCTTCTGGGCTAAGATATCAAAAAATATCATCTCGAGAGTTAACGTTATTCCTTTTGGACATCAAGAGGCTTTAATTGCAGGAGATATTCTGGCTTCTCTTCAAAAAATTGGGCAATCCATAGGCATTGAAGACGCCATTATTGGCTCCACTGCTTTAAGTCATAAACTTGTCATGGTCACAGCCAACATCCGCCATTTTTCAAAAATAAAAGGCCTTTCTATTGAAAATTGGCTCACATCTTCTCTCAAAACATCGAAACTTTAAGATTTGACATAAGGGGTCAGATTTTAGATGTATTGACTAATCTTTTCTCCCTGGTTTTTATTGTTCTAAAACCTGCCCAGTGTCCAATGAGTGTCATTCACCGCCGAAATGAGTTAGAGTCAAAACCAGACTTGACCGCTTTTCCACTCAACTCCCTTTTAGTGGATTACAAAAGCTAAATGTAGACAGGCCAGTTTCAAGGTACCCACAAGAATGATTTGTCATATTTCTCTTTTCTCATGCGCAATAGAATAAAAAATTTATTTGACATTCCATTTTATTTATGTTTATATATAAATTAAAAAAGAGGTGAGAATTATGAAAACAATTCCACTTAATAAATTCATCACTAAATATAGTAATGTGGTTAAAGATGCTCTTAGGAAAAATGAAGAGTTATTGATAACGTCTAAAGGCATACCATATTTTATTGTAACGCCCGTCAGGCCGAAAATAGACTACCAAGCTGTTGATAGAGAGGGTTTAAGAGAGAATCCGCAAACATTTGTCAGGATTACAAAAAAATTTAAGGGTAAGAAAGTGAGGAGCAAGGCCTTTTTAATTGGGTAACAAAGAGATCACCGAGGTAGAGATTAGGAGAATGCAATAATGTCTTGTGGAATATGTGGTGCATGGGGTCACAATAAGGCAAGATGCCCTTATAACGCTACACGTACCCACTTTTCTGCATCGGATGCTAAGATGAAGCGATGCGAATGTTGTGCTCAATACGGGTATGAGATCCAGCGGCACCATACACGGGGCCGTGGAGATAACTCGGACTACTTAGATGTGTGCTCAGATTGCCATTTAGATTGTTGTCATGGGAGCGACTTCAATAATCTCCCAATTAAGCCGAGAGTTTGTCGGATTACAGGCAATGAAAGCTATTGGTGTCGATAAAGCGCGGAAGCGGAAAAATAAGAAGTTAGGCACGCCTGACCCGGAGGCCAGATAAATTGGGAACAAATGGAAAATGAAATAGAATCTATCGAAATAAGGTTTTACAGGAAAGAGGAAGGTTTTACCTGTAACGTAAGGGGAGACTATGCCCTTCCTTTTATAATCCCAGAGCCTTATTGGTCATTCTATAAGAAGGGTAAAGTCATATCTCCTGAGCTTGAAGCCCCTTTTGGAAATTCACTGTATGATAAGATATTCAATTCAAATGAAAGAAAACGGAAGATTACAGAGATTTTGAAAAATTTGACAACCGGTCAAAGCCTGAACCTTTCAATCTTTTCTGATGAACCCACACTCCACGAAATTCCTTGGGAATTGATAAATAAAGATGGAAGTCCGAATGGCTTTCTTCTAAAGAGCGGGAATATTTCTATCACCCATACCACAAGTACGATCTCTAATGTTCCACCAGCCAGACCGCCATTCAGAATTTTGATCATTCTTTCTCTCCCTCTCGCCATTTACAAAGAAGCACCGTTAGATCCTCTTTATGAACTTGAAATCATTTACAAGGCATTAGAGGATTATAAGGATATTGTTGAAATCGATGTCTTTGAAAAGGCCTCTCCTTCCAAGATAAGAGAGAGGCTCATTAAAAGTCATTATCATATCATCCACTTCACCGGGCATGGTCTGCCTGGCGGCCTAATCTTTGAGAAGGATGAAGATTATACAGAAGAAGCGATCCTCAAGGAAAAGGAGCTAAAAGAGCTCTTCAGCGGGCTCAATGTGAATGCTATTATTCTTGATGCCTGCCATACTGCTACAGGTGCCTCCTTATTCGATTCATCCACTGCCTTAACGGTTCATGAAGGAAGAATTCCTCTTGTAATAGCCAATCAGTCCTCTGTGAGTGATATTCTGGCTACAAAATCGATGAGAGAGATTTATAAAAATCTTTTTACTGACTTGCCTTTTAGGGTTCTCAATGATGTCAGGTTAAGTTTGCAGAGGGAGTGGTGGAAACCGGTCATTTTTACGGGAGCTAATCCCCTTGAAAAGGTTTTTGAAGTACAAAAAATCGAAAAAAAATTTATCTCTACCTGTTTTAAAACTCTCAGTCTTTATAGGAAAGGGGAACCCTGTGTCTATCGCTTTGAGCCAGTGAGAAAATTGACCCAAGCCCTTGAAATTAGCAACTATGCAGTTCTTCATGGAATCGGCGGGTCAGGGAAAAGCACCCTTGCTGATTATATCGTAGAATTCTTAAGGGAAAGATTTAATCACGTTGTGGCGATTGACTTAAAGGAAGAAGGGATAAGAACGCCTGAAGAACTGATTGACAGGGTAGCAGAGGAATTTTTCAATTTTGCTGTTATTAATGATGTGCTTTCCATCTTAAATGAAAAGGGAGTTATCAGAAAATGGCGGAAGTTAAATGAAGCTGTACAAACCAATCAATGGTTCTTGATCCTCGACAACTATGAGGTCTTCCAAGACGAAAATGGAATCATCCAAGGCAAGGATTGGGTTCGTTTCATAAATGAATTGATCACAAATTGGAGAGGGAAATTTCTTATTACGACAAGATTAAAAGTATTTCTCAACGAGAGAAGCTCTTTAGAGAATACCATAGAGATCGAGACCTTTTCTGAAACAGAATTTCTCTTTTTATTAATGCAGATGGAAGAAAAGGAGAAGGGGGAAAGGGAAAAAGCAAAGGGAAAAATTGAATCTTTGCGAAGGAATAAAGATGCCTTAAAACATTTTGATTATCACCCTCTTTTCATCAGGAGGTTTATTGACATCCATCCTGAAAATATAAAATCACTCCTCAATGATCCTCAAATCGCCTCCCTTATGGAATTTTACAAGCCTCACTTTGAAAAGTCTGCAAATCTTAAA
>Ga0315309_1002720_pt1 | contig 10243 bp, 16 predicted proteins | sample TDP4_MG_FD_203080 | JGI IMG/M metagenome (GOLD analysis project Ga0315309, IMG submission 203080) | Freshwater sediment microbial communities from Lake Towuti, South Sulawesi, Indonesia - TDP4 | ecosystem: Environmental > Aquatic > Freshwater > Lake > Sediment | place: Indonesia: South Sulawesi...
AAGAGCTCACAGAATGATTCGCTCACTTGAACCCATAGAGCGCTGGACCATTTTCCGCACCAACCATGGCACAGATGCTCATCTGCGCACAGTTGCAGCGATCAGCGATGTGCATCCATTCAACCCAGTTGTCGTCAAGGGCACCGTGTCTCAGACGCCATTGATAGTGCCTCGAAGACACGTCGTCTTCACCATCAGCGATCAAACTGGGCACATTGACTGCGCGGCTTACGAACCCACCCAAGAACTTCCGAAAGCTGCCAAGCAACTGCTTGTGGGCGACGTTGTTGAGGCACACGGCGGCGTTCGACCAGCCTCTGCCAAAACACCAATCACAGTGAATCTGGAAAAGATCAGAGTTCTTAAGCTAGCACCGCACGTTGTCTTGAAAAACCCATTGTGCCCAAACTGTGGCAAACGCATGGAATCGATGGGCGCTGACAAAGGCTTTAGATGCGAAAGATGTGGTTTCCGCTCCTCAACAATGAGGAAACTGGCTGTTGAGGAAAGGCGAGACTTGCAAAGAGGACTTGATGTTACTGCACCGCGATCTCAGAGGCACCTGACGAAGCCTCTTGATCGCTATGGGCTCGAAAAGTCGAGCAAGTCAAGATCAATGATCTCGAACTGGTTTTGGGTCAACACGCGGTTTAATGATTAAGCTGGTTCTATTCTTCCACCTTGAACATTTGGCTGAGCAATCTGTAGAGTTCGTCTCCGCCTTCTATTCCCTTGAAGAGGTCTCTCTCGGCTTTCAGAATTCTGCCAACTACATCGTATGTTCTCCTCCATTCTGCCTCTTTCCACAGAATCTGAAAGTGCTTCAATTCCAGCCACGCGCGGAAGATTAGAACCGCAAACATCCCGACAGTGACAACGAGATTCAACATGTAGATTTCGAATACGTCAACCACTTTGAGTTCACTCCAACAAACTCCTCTTTCATTATGCCATAAACTGCCCCTCATTGGAATTTAAGCTGTTTGTGGACAAGCTTTAAGGTCGCGAATGGAATTCTAAGACAACCAATGAAACCTAGTGGAGACCAAAAGATGAAGGCCTCGAAAATCAGCTCATTAGCTGAGTTTTCATCGGTTAAGTACACGAAGGTGTCCGTTCCGAACACTAACGGACTTGTCCGGCTACTATGTTTCGAACCTGGTCAGAGCGTCGCTCTTCATAGGCATCCTGAGGGACACGAAGTCTTCTATATTCTGACCGGCACTGCAGAATTCACAGTCGAGGGTGAAACGAATCGAGTAGAGGCTGAGGCTTTCGTCACAGCCAAAGCTGGAACATTTCACAGATGGAAAAATGGCTCAGAGAGGCTGATTCTGATATCAATTCTCATACCACCCTCGAGTTATAGGCTTGCAGAAAAAGCGACCAGAATGGAGATTTACAGCAGATTCCACAAGACATAATAATTGTTCACTTGAATTATGAGGAGAGGTTACAAGAAATGAGCGCTGTAACACCGCTTGTCTATCAATTGGGAATCGGTGGAGTCGGCGGCTTCATCGCTGGATACGCACTGAAGAAATTTATGAAAATCGTGGCCGTCATCATCGGACTCTTCATACTAGCACTGGTCTACCTAGGCTACAGAGGAATAATCACCATAAACTACGACGAACTTGGCAACGCTGTCTCGGACGGCTTAGGCCTCACAGGTCAAGCAGCAGAATGGATAACACCAATCATTGCACATTTGCCCTTCGCAGGTGCCTTCGGACTCGGATTCTTCTTAGGCTTCAAAATGGGTTAGAAACGCCCAAGAGACCACACCAAACATTATTGAAAGCCGCACTAAAACTAGTTCAAATAGTGGCAGAAACACCATACAAAAGTCAAAACAAACCCCAGAACACACTAAAAACCAGCTCTCTCATGAAAAAAATTCCCACAGGCATACTGATCCCTCTCTAAACAGAGCGCAACAAATCTTATATACACACGAAACAAACCCGTAGCCGTGAACCCAAGGGGAATAGGCGCCAGAATAGCTGGCACAATAATAGTCGGCGTAGGCTGGCTAGCCTTCATCATTCTCTACCTCGCCTTCCTAGCCGGAGACTTCAACTTCTGGCAAAACCTAGCTGTCTTCTTGGCATCGCTACTCATCGTAGGTGGCATAATAGTCGTGCTCTGGGTAACATGGGGCACAAGAACATTCATAGAAGATTAAAACAGATAACAAAACCTAAAGAGAACACCCATAGAATCAATCAGCTAGGCAAAGGCGGAAAAACGCAAGCTACCACTGAATACTTACTCTAGATTCATAAACGACTTATTAGCAAAACCACGCTTTTCAAAGTGGGGTGTAAATGATTGGCCACCGAAACAATAGTGGTTCCGCCCGCACCTGAACCCGAACTTAAACCTGAACCCAAAACCATACCCATACCTGAAAAGATACCAAACCGAAAAACCATCGTTTACAAGACTCTCATCGACCCAACAGTTGTCAAACTTGCTTCCGAGAAGGTCAAAGACCGACTTTTCGCAAAATTCGGCTTTTTAAAACCCAACCCAGACCAGATCCAACAAATAGCGTTTGAAAAGGATTATGAAGTCTACGTTATAGTCGATGGGAGATACCACATAGACTACTATCGAAGACGTATCTATACGCTAAGAGTAGACGACAAAGCTCAAGAAGTAACCCTTTTCAACCAGAAATTCAAGCCAGAGTCAACAAAGGAGCCAACTCCAAAGAAGGTGGTAAGAATTGAGGGAGAAGAACGCCTCATCCACGAGGCCAAAGCCTACCTTGTTCTCTCATCCGACGGAAAAGAAGTCTCACCCAAACGAGTGCCTTCAGCACCATCTGAAGAAAATTCTGAAAAACTAGTAGCAGAAATCGAAGGCACCAAAAAGCTTGAGCTTCTCCCAAACGAGGAAATCGACATTTTAAGAAACAAGATTGTAAAGCGACCAACCGAAATAAAACGTGTGATTAAAGAGCTCTTCGAAGTGGTCGACCGAGCAATCATTTACACCCCAATCTATAAGGTTAAGTTCCAGAACGTAAAAACCGGCGAAGTCAAGACCGTCAAGTTCAATGGAGTAACGGCTCGACTGCTTTCGTAGCCATCATAACAGAACATAAGCAAAGCAACGGTCAATTCCAGAATCTAAAATGGGCCTTTGCTGCAGATAACCTGCGAGCCACGCTTAACCAAGAAGACTCCAGAGTTGCCGTTAACAGGATCGTGGCTGCGTTCTTTCTTCAGTAGATCCCTGATTTCCCGGTAACTCTGAAGATAACGCATACCCTTGGCTGTTGTCTTGTAAATTGTTCTTCCATCGTTCTCGGTAATTTCTAACAATTTGAAGTCCGACAGAATCTTCAAATATTCATTCAATTGAGCGAAACTGAGGTTGGCCCTGTACATCAACTGAGTCTTTAAGGCGCCGTCTATGGCCACTTCCAGAATTTCAGCCATTATGTACAGGCGGTCTCGACGTTTGCGAGGATCGTCTAATTCAGACAAAATCTCTAGAACTCCCTTCTAGTGTTCTCCAATAGACATCAAAAGCCCAACAAACAGCTAAAAGCAGTGTTTCCTCTAGAAGAATATTCTAGTGGAGAAATCTCCACACAAGAGGAATATTCTAGGTTTCGATATCTCTTCCCATTTCTTCCCTCTTTGATCCTTGACGTAACAAAATCGCAAGCCGCAATGAAAAAGTTCCGAGCGTAGCTAAACTGCCGACTCAACCGTCAGGTAAAAAAGACAATCTATCCTATTGCTAGGACTCCTTCGAAGACCTTGTCTTCGGCAACGTTCAGCTCACGAGCAAGCCAAAACTTCAAGAGCTTTGCGTCGCGAGGAAAGTCACCGTTATAAGTCAGAACTCTGCCTTCCTTCAACGCGTCGGCCTGAAAACTCTTTTCCGTTTCCTTGAACAGAAACGAGACTGTCTCTGCCTCATTTGCCAGAACTTTGAAGTCGTCCCATTGTTTACAACGAACAATCACAGGTGGACCACGCATAGCTGGTGCTGAAATCTCTTTCGGTGAAGACAGCTCCTTGATTAAGCCTGCAACTTCTGCTTGCAGTGCTTCGAGGCGCTCTTCAACACGCGTGATCTTGTTGGGAACTTCGCCTGCTTGACCGAATTTTCCAGCTATTTTGCCCAGTTCACTTATCAGGCGGTCCAAGTCCTTCTCATGTTCCTTGAGAACATTGATGATGAAGTCTACAGCTTCCAGCGCCTCGTTTCTGTTTGGTTTTTTAGCCATTATCAACACCATTAGTCATTGGGCAGAACTTGGTGTTCACTTATTATACTCATTAGGAGCTTAAATAAACATAGTGCATTCCGAAACAATATCCACACAGAGGCATGCGCATACATACTAACAATATTATTTGCCAAATGCCATGAGACGCGTCGTGGATTATCTTAATCTCTTTGTTTCATATCATTAGAAACAGTCAATAAGTAATTTAAAGGCAAGTTGCCACTTTCGCCACCTCAGTCGAAGGTAAGTAAATCGCGCTGCGGGCAACGTGATGGAACTGACGCAAGTGAGCCTTCTCATAGTTCCTTTGTTGAAACTGCAATCAGAGTCTCAACAGTGTACTGTGTTGCGAATCCTGTTTCCATGATAAACCTCATGGCTGAGATCTCATCTGGAGCCTCGAACATTACGACCCCATCGTATCGACCGTAAGTGAAGTACACGCCTTTGATGGATATGCCCTCGGGAGCCTTCAGTTCCTTGAGATACTTGATGGCTTCAATCCCCTTGCCCTTAGGCTGCAACAGAGTTATGAACAACATACTTGCATTCCTCACTTATTCATTGAAGCCTCAGAACTTAAGGTTAAGCCTATCAATCATGCTACACTCCGGAAGCACATCGCTTGTTATGATACAAGTACTCCTGAGCATAGCCCAATGAGTCGCCGAAATATGCCCTGCCGAAAGCATATATGATTGTATATTCGCTTGTTGAAAGACCTTTTTTCGCTTGGACCTTTGCCACAAACTCAGGTTTGAAGTGCGTTGAATAATACCCCAGAACCACACGTTTCATCCAGACGTCTATTGGAAATGCCTCAAGCTTGTCAAGCGAGAAGAGCAGGACACAGTCAGCCACTTTAGGCCCAACACCGGGCAACTTCATCAACTCTTTCTTTGCGGTTTCATACTGCATGTCCTTCAGCGCTTCTAAGCTAAAGTGGCCTTCGCCCAAGAACCTTGAAGTTTCCCGAATCCATTCGGTTCGATACCCGAGCCCGCAAAGCCTCAGCTCGTGTAGATTAGCCTTCGCCAACACGTCTGGCTTAGGAAAACCGAAGAACTCTTCACCTTTAAACCAAATACGTTCGCCAAATCGCCTGCATAAGTTTGCAACCATCTGCCTGATTGCAGGGATGCTCTTGTTTGTGGCACACAGATAAGAGATCAGACACTCCCAAGGTTCCTGCCGTACAAGTCGCAACCCATGAAACCGGTTAACCGATTCAACTACATGCCTGTCTTTCATAATCTCGCGATAAACATTCAACAGGTCGTCGCCTAGGCGAAAGTAACGCCACACGAAATCTTCACCATCTTGCTTCGAAGAAACCTCGATCACTAATACATCTTCATACTGTTGTATCTTCGTGACGGTGTCTCCTACTACTCCAACCCACCAGTCCCCTTGCTTTTCCCACCTAAAAGTCTGCCCACAGGACAGTGTATGGTCTAGACTGAACGGGGTCCTCTTTAAATCAAGGTGGATCTCCATGCGATCTACCTTTGGACATTAGCCAAAAAAATCCCAGTCAAAATTCTGCAGAAAAATGTTGCTCCTTTTCTCTTCACCTATGGTTGAAACTGGTCCGTGGCCCGGATAAACCTTCAGGTGATCTGGCAAGACGAGCAATTTGCTCCTTAGAGAATTCTGTATCTCTTCCATCGAGCCGCCGGGTAGGTCATATCTACCTATTGACCCAGCGAACAAGGTGTCGCCTGAAAACACGGCGTCAGTCGCGAGCAATATTATGCTTCCCTTGCTGTGACCTGGCGTGTGTATCACCCTTAGCTTGACGCTGCCGACTTCTATCAAGTCGCCGTCACGGAGTTTCTGATCCGCAGGTGGATTAGACAGCATGAGGGCGTCGAATTCGTGAACAAGGATCGAGGCCCTTGTGCTTTCCTTCAAGATTCTGTTACCACCAGTGTGGTCGGGGTGTCCGTGGGTGTTAACGATATACTTAATCGTGAACTTGTTGCGCTCAATCTCCCTCAGAATAGTTGCTGCCTCAGACTCCTTGTCAAGCCCTGGATCAACAATCAACGCTTCACCGCTTTCAGTCTCAGCTATCAGGAAGCAGTTAGTTGCCAATATACCAACAGTGAACATTTTTACAAACATTTCAAAGCCATTTAAGTGCAGATTTGTTTAAGTAAGATGTGCCATTCAAATAAAGCATACGCCACATCCCTATGCCATTTCTAACCAGCCAACTCTTTTCACCATAGCATAGAAGTCGAACAAACAATCTACGCTTGCATGTTCAACAACAACTGAACCTACACCTCCCATACCTCTCGACGCTAAACATCACCCATCACGAGTTTTTCGGAATAATTCGGATATCGTAATATGGGTTAAATCTTTTAAGCGGGATATACTACTCAAGACATAAGAAACGCTATTAAAGAGAAAGGTGAAGACGGTAAAATGAGCGTCAAACAGTTGGAAGAAGACATCACCAAAATGCTAACCAGCCCTGAACTATTAGCAATAAAAGCCATGTTAGAGAAGGACCATGCCATCGACTGCCTCTTCCTTCTACTCATGGGCAAGGGCAGATGGAAAGAAGCAAAGGCATACATGAACAAACACAGCCTGACCCTCAGCGATGGAACATTCCGCGCAAGAATGATAGAAATCGAGCATTTGGGCCTAGCCAAATCAACCCAGATAGACCCATTGAAGAAGTACTACACCATTACTCCAAAAGGCCAGAAAATAGCTTCCATGGTGCTTGAACTACTGAAGAAAGTCTAAAGCCCAAAGAACTTCGAAATACAACAGCCTCCATCATTCCCCAATGGTTTAGAGACGGGAGCGAATCTGGTCTATTAAGACGTAAGATTTAAATCTGCAGCTGCATTATGTTCTACGTGAACTCCTAAAGGAGGGATTGAATAGAAAAATGTGGAAGATATACAAGAGCAAGAAGGCTTTGAGTCCAGTTGTAGCAGCGATCATCTTGATTGCAGTGACCGTTGCCGTCAGCATAGCCGTAGCAGCATGGATGGGAGCATTGACGTTCACCTTCATGAAAACGGAGGAACTGAAAGTACAAGGTCACACATGGGGATCTGGCCAAATCACACTTACCGTCAAAAACACGGGCACAGGTGCACTCACCGTAGATGAAGCCAGAGTGAATGACGTCGCCGCTACTGCAACCTTCGACCCTGACCCTTGCACATTGCAGCCCGGAGACACGGGAACTGTAACAATCACTCAGACCTTCACTTCAGGCGTCAAATATGAGTTTGCAGTGCTTACAGCGACAGGCAACAAGTATACCTACGTTGCAACAGCACCGTAGCTAAGCCAACGACAGCAACCAAGAACCTCTATGTTTGAGTGGGGGTAGGTAACTCCTATTCCCCTTTTGTCTTTCCTTTGGGGGGTGAAAAACCACTTTGGTCATTGAGCTTAAAGAATACGAATCCGCAAGCGCGATAGCAAAAGCAATGGAAAATGAAATTACCCGAACCAAGAGCATGTTAGGCGAGTACTTGCGTCGCCTAGATGAAATCCGCACCTTAGCCGAGCGCTCCAAGAAAGTACGAGAGGTAGTTTTCAAACTTGCAGGCAAAAAGGGGGCGCAAGGCACGCTTGGAGAAATCACGGTGGGAGACCTTAATGTTGTCTTGGACGCCAACCCCTTCCATGAACTCACCGCCATTGAAGAGGCTGTTCGCAGCCAGCAGGATCGCCTCCTAGTCCTGCAGAAGGCCAGAGAGGCCTTGAAGTGGGCAGACCAAATTGAAGACACTGAGGGCCTCAAATACATAGTGGTCGAAAACGACGGTGTGCCCTCAAAAATCCTATTGAAGATCCAGTAGAAGACGATCAGCGACAGTGACAGACAATGAACGAGGACCTCTACAACATCGCGCTCAAGAACGCACTTACAGAAATCAAAAACGCCTGCACAGACATAAATTGGTCTTTCATTCTCACAAACAACGGCACAGTCATCTCTGGCGAAGACAGTATCCTCGATTCCAACATAACTAAGGCAGCGAATTCTTTTCAAAGTCTTGCCCAAAAAGCAGGAGCAGCAGGCGAATTGGACAGCATGCTAATAGACGCAGAAAACGGAAAGGTCTATGGATCAAATATCAATGGTATGTATTTCGTCGCCGGCCTCAGCAGAGGTGCAGACTTAACTTATTTTCGTGCTATCACACGAGCTGTACTTCCCACTATTCTGAAAGTCCTTGACAGCATCACTTCTCCACTAACTCCTACCCCCACAAGACCCTCTTCTTTTGTTCAATATCCCATATCCAAGCCAAATCTATCTGAGTCACCAGTCGAAGAAGAACAAGAAGAACCAGAACAGCATGCAGAGGAAACGCCAGAAGAAGAGAAGTTCACAGAGCCAGAGAAGACCGAGGACCTTGAACCCCAAGAACTTTTTGAACCTCGGGCAGCCGAACCCGAGAAGCAGCTGGAAGCCGTGCCATCTCAGCAACTAATAGTGGACAGATTCGGAGGTTTAATGGTAAAAGCAGACACTGTTCAACTTGACTCTGACATTTTGCACCGCTGGGGTGCCGTGTTGAATATGAAAGAAATTCGTGAAGTCGACATCGAAACCTTTAGCGGAAAAACAGCCAGGTGCAAGACCAAAGTAATCAATGATTCAAAACTTGAAGGTCGAGGGTTCATTCGCATACCTGATAAGACATGTCAGGTGTTGGATGTTAGACGCGGGGAACTAGTGAGAGTTAAACCGGTAGTGTCTGAAGAGGGTAATTGACAATGCCTTCGAGAAAAAAGCCAATGCAGTTTGAAGTCAAAGAACAGGTTGACTGGGCTCCCAAAGCTGAGCCGCGTCTCGCAACAACAGACTTGCGAGTCGCGCTTGAGAGAGTCAAGTCGAGGCCCGGAATAATCGGTTATATCGTTCGAGGGCCAACCTCGGCTTCTGTTGACATGAAAGATCCAAGCAAGATGATCGATTACGCAGCCCTATCAGCTGAAGCTATGGAGTGCGGTGAAAGCTTGGCGAGCACCTTTGACGTAGGCAAGATCGAGTGTCTTGTATTAGAGGGAAAAAGCCTCAAAATGCTATGTCTGGCAAGGGGCGAGCAGCAAATTAGTATCTTCATGGAGAAGAACGTGGACCACAACGAAGTCTACAGAGAGCTAGCCTAGCCTCATTTTTCTCGGCTGTCATCCTTATGTTTATGAGGGAAAATGAGGTTTGAAAAGGAAGAGGTTTATTCAATCCATTTGAACATTCCTCATTATCCTTTTAACCTCATCCCTAAGCTTTTTCACGATAATCCCTCACATGTTAATGGCACTTGTTACTTTAGACCGGTATGTCTGAAAAATGGCGATTCGTTCATTCGGAAGACTCGGACGTAAAGCATAATAGAGATTGCTACCCAAACACTAGCAATCACGACTTAGCTGGGTTTGACAGTTGACGGATGAGACAAATTTCACATATGAGCCTTTCAAAGAGATTGCAATAATGGAGTACATGCGGTTCAAGTCACCCGATGATCTGGCGCGCTTCTTGAATGTTGCTGCAGGAGGAAAGCCAACTGGTGTGTACTGGGCAAACGGTGTCGCCTTCTTCTATTATCCAATGACTAGCACGACCGAAACCGCGACTAAGGTTCTGCTCGAAGAGAAGAAGGTTTACTGGGCCTTCGTCGGTTTCTCCCTAATGCCAGAATACCGCTCTATTATTGAGACTAGGGAGAAGATCATGGTGCCGGTTATTGACATGAATTCAAGTCCTTTGTTTCAGAAAGCTGCGAAATGGCTTAGCGAACGTCCTTAACTCTAGCTCATTTTCTTCTTGAAATGCTCCATGTAGGTTTCGTAGAAGCCGTTCTTTTTGAGGTACAGGCCGTAGTGTACTAGTGCAGCCATGGCTCGTGACGCATCCTCAGGTGATGAGTAGGCTGGAATGCCCTGTTTGTCGAAGCGGCTTCTGATGTAGAGTGCCATCTCGGTTTCTCCTAT
>Ga0315309_1002721_pt1 | contig 10241 bp, 9 predicted proteins | sample TDP4_MG_FD_203080 | JGI IMG/M metagenome (GOLD analysis project Ga0315309, IMG submission 203080) | Freshwater sediment microbial communities from Lake Towuti, South Sulawesi, Indonesia - TDP4 | ecosystem: Environmental > Aquatic > Freshwater > Lake > Sediment | place: Indonesia: South Sulawesi...
CTTTCAAGCAGATTTCGGTTAATTGTCGATCCGAGACTTTTGCTATGAAGGTTGTCTTAAAATTCTCCTTCCTCAAATGCACTTACCAAACTCAAGTTCTTCCTCGGCTACCAAGTTAAAACTTTCCTAATTTACTCAGCCTCTTACAACTAAGGTTACTCCACTTAACACTAGAAAAGCACCTAGTAGGAACATTGCCCCAGGTATTTCACTGAAAAGAATGATGCCAAGCAACGTTGCCCCTACCGGTTCAAGTAACGCCAGGGTGGCTGTTTCAAATGGTTTCAAATTTGATAGCGACGAAAAGAAAAGCGTGTGTCCTATTGCCGTAGGCAAAGCTCCAAGCCCTAGCAGAAAGAGGACTAGTTCCAACCTACTTGGAAAATTTAACGAGGCACCAACAAATACTGAGCAAACCCCAATAACTAGGGCTGAAACTGTGTATATTGGAATCATCATTGGTAGTAATGCCATCTTAGTCCTTAACTCTCGACCATAGCAGAGGTAGAAAGCCTCACAGAGTGCAGCTAACACTGCTTCTAAATCCCCTCGTAAGCCTAAAGTCAAAGAATGAACTGTCATCTCGCTGATGCCTATTACTGATACACCTAAAAAAGAGGTGAGCAAACCCAATAATGCCAACTTTGATGGTTTCAGTTGAAAAAGTAAAACCGAAACTATCATCGCCAACACGGGAGACGTATTAACCAATACGGTTGCATTTAATATCGTAGTATTTTTTACTGAAGATATGAAAAAAATAAAATGAAATCCCACCAACACGCCAAGCCCTAAAACTTTTTTCATATTTCTTTTCAGTACCCTAGGCTCAAATGAATGTCTCAAAACTACAGCAATAACCATTAGAGCCGCGGAGGCTATGATCAGTCGCCCGAGAGCTATTGCGAAAACATCGATTGCTCCAAGCAACCTAATGAAAATCGCCGCGGTTCCGAACAACACACCCGCAATAGTGCCCTCAAGCAAAGCCGTCCTTCGGCTTCGACTAGGTTGAGAAACCACGACAGTCTTCCTCAGAAGTTGATAAAACTGTAAACACGTTGAATATGAGCTTTGCCATCAAGAGTTTTCGGTCATTATCATACATACCAAAAGCTAAATGTCTAAATTACAAACTCTGGACCTCGTTCTCGCGCCGCAGTCTTCTTACGAACTTCAGTTCGAATCTTTCTAAGGGTTTTTAACTTTTCTTCTATATCGTTAATCGCTTTGTCCAACATCGTATAGTCAATTTTAAGATTAAACATTTGGGCGATAACTTGAACGATCGCCTTGGCAGCTGATACATCAGGATAAGATCCATCTGTCTCCCCGAGGAGACCGAGGCACCGCATTCCTCGCTGTCGGCAAAGTCCTAGAATGACGCCACATGCTCCTGTTACCGATCCGCCGCGAGTGACCTCAACCCCAAGCTTCTTTAATTCTTCACCTGTAGTTATCGGGTCATCCACAACTCCGTAAACTGCTCGAGTTTCTCCTCGAGGTCGTCCTCGAAAGCCCCCAAGCGAAATTATGCGTCGGCAACCAAATTTTGCGACGAAGTCAAGGACAGATTCCGCTACCTCATATTGTCCAAACAAGTTTGGCTGTGCGTCTCCAGTTAATAAAATCAGATGAGTGCCGCTGTTAGCAGACGCGTAGAACTGATATTTTGGGAGGGAGAAGGTGCCATCTTGACCTACATTCACTCCCAAGTCTCCTGTTGGAAATGTTAGGTGAATCGAATACAACTCAGCGAATAAACTGGGTTTCAGCGTTTCGATTAAATAGTCTACTGCCAATTTCCCGACAAACCCTAAGCCAGGGAGTCCCTGAACTAAAATTGAATCTTGTAACCTTGGTTTCGCCAATTCGGTGATTTTAACTCCTAATGGCATGATGAACGTTTAACCCCCTTCAACACGACGGTTAGACGGGCAAAGCCGTCGCGATTCCAGGCACATTGTCTTCGCCTGTTGGCATTCTTTTTGTGCTTTCGTCGAACAGATTTTTGCAACCGCCACACATAATTTTGACTCTTGTTGACAAATGTTAAGGTTATTGGTTTTACACAGTGAAGACACGAATTCACACATTTCAGAAACAAGATGGCATTCACGTGATTCGCATAGTTCTCGCGCTTGTGTACATAACTCCAATGCTAATCGACAGTAGAACGGGCTGAATGACCGGCTGAACCACTCGCTCATTTTCAACATTTCCTGTGTTAAGCTCGAGCTAATATCGCCGAAGCAACCTATATGTCATTCGATTAGAACGAGAGCATCCCATAAGTCTAATAATCGTTATTTTATCTATTCCACATATTCTAAGGAGGTTATTATGCATTATTCTAAATGATGTAATAACTCTAGTTGGGAGTAACTTGACGGGTAAAATCCGCAAGCCAAGACCCTTCGAAACTGCGGAATGTCGATTTTGCGCACAGAAGGGAAGCGTTTATTGTTGGAATGAATGCCCGTTTAATACATGGCGCTCAAGAAAGATCGAGTAAACTAGTTTAACATTGTCTGATACGTCACTTAGCCCGTTGATTTCTCTCTGCAAGCGCCATAAACTTCTCGGATAGACACCGGCAGATTAAACTACAGACTCGGTACTGGCGGAGATTGTAATTTATTCGTAGCAACTCCATGGCTTCGACTATTTTATCCTCTTCTATCAATTTCTGTAGGTCTTGCAACTCCTTTCTGCCAGCCCGAGGCATGATGGTCAAATCCTTTGGTAATTTGAGATACTTACAACCAATATATAAAGTCCAAGAGTTGCAACTCAATCTTAGGCAATTATTGTCAAAACCGAAAAAGCGGATTAGAAGTCAACTCTCGTTTACTATTAAATAGTAACTTGATCTCAGATTATAGTGGTAAAACAGTATAAGAAAAGTTGAGAGGGGGTGAGAAATTGGCTAAAAAGGTTGTATACGCGGACGAGTTTGTGGACATAGTCGGACCTGTCTGTAAAATGTTAGGTCCAGTTGAGGACAAAGGAACGATTATTGCAAGAGCATCTGAACCAGCATGTTGGGGACCCATGATAACCCCTGAGGTGCCAAGTGGGCATACGGTTACACGACCTGTTGCGGTTGAGGGCACTAAAGTAGGGGATGGAATAGCAATCAAGGTCAAAAAAATTAAAGTGCTGTCAAAAGCTACGGCATCCGGCACAGAAACGGGGAGAGTAGGTAGCTTTGTTGGAGATCCATATGTTGCTAAAAAATGTCCCGGATGTGATACAATCAATCCGAAAACCTATCAGAAAGGAGTTGGAAAAGATGCAATAAGATGTAAAAAGTGTGACACTCCGGTTAGTTCCTTCGACATAACATGTGGATACACGATATTATTTGATGAGGCTAGGAAAATTGGAGTTACTGTACCTAAGAAAGTTGCGGGATCTATCGCTAAGCAGGCTTATGATTATGCGGCTTTGCCGCCTAAAGCTCTTTGCTATCCCGTTCTTGTGTTGGCAATGTCGGATATGCCCGCTGGGGTAATAGCTAGGGTTCGGCCAATGCTAGGCCAATTGGGGACAACTCCAGCCGTTAACATGCCATGTTCACATAACGCTGGAGACTTTGGAGTGTTCCTAATTGGGGCGCCACATGATTACAAACTGAAGGATCAAGCCGAACTTTTACAAAGGACAGATGCTCACATGGATGTCGACTCGGTTAGAGAGGGAGCGATCGTTATTGCACCAGTTAAGTTGGATGGCGGGGGAGTCTACATAGGAGACGCTCATGCGATGCAAGGTGACGGTGAAATCGCGGGGCATACAACCGACATCACAGCAGAAGTAACTACTGAAGTTGAAGTTATCAAGAATCTGGGAATTGATGGGCCAATTTTATTGCCAAACAAAGAAGATTTGCCTCCTTTGGCGAGGTTGTACACGGGTGAGGAGCTAAAAATAGCTCGTGAAATCGCTGCGAAACAAGGGTTTGACTTGGAAACCGAAGTGGCTCCGATACAAGTAGTAGGGTCTGGTGCGAATCTTAATGAAGCCGCGGTGAATGGGTTGGAACGAATGGCAAAACTAGTTGGCATGGACGTGAACGAGGTTAAGAATAGGGTGACCATCACTGGAGCTGTGGAAATTGGGAGATTACCCGGGATAGTACAAGTAACTATGTTGGCTCCGTTAAAGAGGTTAAAAGAAGTTGGGATTGCTCACCTAGTAAGACAACAGTATCTTGCTAGGTAAGGGAAGCCACTATCGCAAAATATCATATTCCTTTTTTCTCAGTTCTCTTCTCCAGACTTCTAATCACACCAACAGCTATCTCAGAGGCATCTGCGCAACGTCTCTAACGCAACTGAAAAATCTTCTGTGACTTCATTCTCTCGGCCAGTACCCACCATACAGACACTAACTTTTACCTTTCTGAAAACATATTCAAATGCCGCTTTCGGGGGAAGTCTGCCTCCGGCTAAGGGTTTTATTGCAATAACTGGTTTACTGGACCGTTTAATCTCGCGTAAAGCCATTTTCGGATTTGGAAACATCATTACTCCAAGTTTGTTTATTGGAGTGACGTAGGCTTCAAACTTGATTTTTGATTGATCCAAAATTGGAATAGTTGAACCTGCGTGATGGCTTGCTAATAGCACTTTAAAACCAAACTCTTCCCGAATCCAGTCAACCAACTCGCCTAGCAAATCTATTTTATGAGTTAAAGCTAGAAAATCGGTTTCTGAACCCGGCTCAACAAACAAAACCTTGAAGCTCTTAAGGCTTAGTAAAGCACTTTTGAGCAACTTATAGTCTACTTTTAACTTCTTCAAGTCGTTTCTGCCGTATGGCCGGGAATGAGCCAACGTGTCAAGGAGTTTCTTCTTCCAACCAATCCGACCACATACTAAAACAGGATCTTCAAGATATTTTCCTAGAATCTTGTTGCCAGCTAGTTTTCTTTCAATCTCATAGTAAGTCAACCATCGTCGGTAATCGTCCAGTGGAGTCCTTCCCACTACCAACGGGATTCGAACACAAGGAATTACCGCGATCTCCACACCGGTTCTCTTCATGGTTTCCTTTACAGCGTCTAAGAATAGCTTCGCTAACTTGCTTTCAGTAGCAGGCATCGCTCCAACGACTTTAACTCCAAATTTCTCAACCGCTTCCCGAAGAAACCGAATTGTATTCTCAACATTAGAGAATCTTTCAACATACTCTTGATTTCTGGCGAGTCCTTGATATGATTCTCCGATAAATGGGAGATGCCCGAGAATTAGCTGAGGAACTAGGGTATTTCCAATTTTTACGCACGGAATCTGGTGTTCCTCAGAGTATTTCATAAGTTTCAGAGGTTCTCCTTCTTGTTGGACGCCTTTAATTAGTAGATAAGTCGCGTACTTCGGCTTAATCACTTCACTCGGTCAGAAAAGATGTTTCTAGTTGTACTAAGATGCTGCTAAAAACTTCATAGTTCAATGTTGTTAGACTTGAAATGACAATGTTTGCTTTTAAAGCATTTCTCTCTTTTACACTTCTTTAGAATAGCTTTTTGACATCAACAATAGATTAATTCAAAGACATTCTCTCAAAATCGCGTTGCAATTCGAACATTTTTCTGTAAATTAACTTTATTGGAAACAAAACCCGACACTGTTCTAAAATTCAAGGAGTGATTAAAAATTGCCAGAACGTATACACTGGACAAAAGATAAAGAAACTGTTTTTGAGAAAATTGAGACTAAACTTCATCATCCACCGGCTCCACCTCTACGTGAACGAGTAAGTACTGCTCTCTACAAACTCAAGGTTCAGAATACTAAGTTGGAACGTGCTGGCGATAACATGCAAACGAGAGACAAAGAACTCTTCGACCGATGCGTTAAAGCTACGGTTGCCAAAGACAATCCTCGCGCTGCCATGTACGCTAACGAAATCGCTGAAATCCGGAAAGTGGCTAGAATTATCATTCGCAGCCAACTTGCCCTAGAACAAGTAGCTTTACGACTTGAAACAGTTGAAGAACTCGGCGATATGATGGTTACAATTATGCCTGTTACCTCTGTTGTCCGCGCACTCAAAAATGACCTCGCTGGCATAATCCCAGAGGTGGCCAGTGAACTCTCAGGCATCAACGAAATCCTTGATAGCGTCGTAATTGAAGCTGGCGAAGTAACCGGCTCAAGCATTGACATGAAAGCTTCAAGCGAAGAAGCTCAACGGGTTCTTAATGAAGCCAATGCCGTAGCTGAACAACGGATGAAGGAGCAGTTCCCAGCATTACCAGCCGGGCTAGCAATACCTGGAACAGAAGCTCTCAGAACTGGCACCTAATTTAGTTGGGTGCTTGGTGTCTTTCTTTTTTTACCACCACTTTTTGCATAAGTTACAATGCGCCTTGAATCAAAGGAGTTCTATAATTTTAGGTTTCAAACCCAATCGTATACGTTCTAGGTGTGGCCTCTCATTTTATATTCGATAAATGTGGATCAAGAAAGTGAGAAATGAAAACTGAATGATAGGGAAATCCGCATGAGCAAATTCTTCAAACGGGAAGAAGTTTTGGGAAAAGAAGTTATAGATGAAGAAGGCATGAAAATTGGGACCGTTAAAGATCTCGCTTTCAGTGTTGAAGGGAAAATCGCGCTTGTGGTCGAAAAACCTAACAAGAGCGAAATAAAGCTCGCCATCGAATCGGTCAATAAGATTGGTGATGTCATATTAGTAAAACCTCGAGAAGCCAAAGTTACGGAAAAGCCGAGGCTAAAACCACAAGTTGGAAAAGCTGGAATAATCTGTCCAAATCCGAATTGTCGATACAAGAATCCTCCGGGCACAAAATTTTGCGAGAAATGTGGTATAAGGCTCACGTGACACTGTCACGTAACCTGAACTTAGCATTATACTCGTTAGCATCCAGTTATGACAGGAACCATATCCGGTGCGTGAGTTAACACTGTAACCTTCGCATTTCTCCAGTGTCTCGTAAATGCCTTATTCAAAGCCATATTCACGGTATCCGCGTAATCGAAGCCCAGTTGAGACGCGTCATCTGCTGGTATACCCTTAGAGACCATTATTACTTTAGCTCGCTTCTTTATCAATCCCCAGGCAATCGCGAAGGATCCACCTATTTGGTCCTTAATTTTACCTTGCTTTAATTTTTGATCAACTTCTTCTGGAGTCCACTTTCCAATTTCCAAAATTTCCGGATGCATCCTTGAAACACCTTCTAGGCAAGGCGTTACAATAATAATTGTTCCACCATCTCTAACAGCTAAATCGGCTGAAAACAATGTTTTATGAGCTTGCCAAAAATCGAGATCGCAAGGATGCGAACTAGCGAGTACGATATCCGCCTTTGCCGGGGTTTTCACGAAGTATATGCTCTTGGCTGTATCAATTCCCTGCCTGGCAGCCTCAACAACGTCTCCTGCAACTACCTTCACAATCCTACCAGCCCGATTCAAAACGGTATTCACAATCATGTCCAGCCCAACCTTCTGAGCGATTGACTCCATCTCTCGTTTCACGACATTCTCAACCGAACCTAAAAGTTGTTTCCGCGTTCTCACGCAAAGCATATGGGTTGCAGCTGTAGTTTCCTCGCCTGAAACTCCGGGTTGAATGATCTTCGCCCCACCCGCCCAGCCACAGATAAAATGTGGTACAATGTTTCCGATCCCAATTTTGACGTCTGCCTCTACAACCTCCTTATTAATCGAAATTGGGGTTCCATTTGATGTAACACCCAGCTCTACTAACTTACTATGATCCGCGAATTCGTGGTTTTCAACTTCAACTCGTTTTAGCACTTGTCTTCCAAACTTTTGTCTAAATTCAGAGTGAGTCATCGGTCGATGTGTGCCTAGAGCTACGATAACCTTGATGTTCTCATCCTCAACTCCAATTTCATTTAACATATCTAAAAGGGCTGGAACAATAAGTTGCGTAGGTGTAAGCCGAGTGTTATCATCACTGATAATAATTACTTTATCACCTTGGGTAACCATATCCGCTAATTTCGGGGACCCAATTGGATTTTCGAGAGCTCGCATTACCTCCAACTTTTCATTTTGGACACGTGGTAAGTCCTTGGGTTCTAAAACGCAGAGTAAATTTCTAGATGGTATTTCAACTGGAATCGTCTTATCTCCATAAGGAAGAGAAATTTTAACCTTGCCCGACACAGTTTCACCACGGTTAACCCTACGTAAACAACTTGCCATCGTGCTAGGAAATGGTTTGGATTAAATTTCGATCGGAACACCCTTCTTCGGAATACGCACCTCAATATTCGTTCCGGTCAAGATCTCCCTAAACATGTCTGGATACTCCGTATGAATGGGGATAACTATTTCCGGGTTAATTTCGTTGACAACTCTCAGCAACTCCAACGGGTGAATGTGCCCGGAAGCATGAATGTGATATAGCATAATTCCAAATAAGGCGAGCTGATGCTTCCATCGTTCGAAGTCGAATTCTGTTTCTTCAGTAAAAGGTTCGCTGGTACTTAAGATGCAAATTGTTCCCGGTGGCGGTTTTAAGTCAATAATATCGATTTCTCCAGTGTCTATTATTAGATATTTGTGCGTTCCAGTCTTCGTTTCCTTCACGACTTGCGTTGTTTCAAGCATGAAGTCTCCATAAGCGTCCTCGAGCTTTCGGAAAACTTTGCTTCTCCAAGCAGGATGCCTTCTCCGCACGAATATACCTAACGAGTAGCCGCGTTTATGATCACTTAAATGGTCGCCGAGGAGTGGTAGCGGAGCACCGGCAATATTAAACTGCGGTTCTATCCTGCCAAGTTCATGCAAATAGTTTGCAAGCTTTAAGGTAACTAATGGCACAAATCCGTGATCCCTAGCGACCTCGCAGAACGTTCTAACCCGGTCAACATCCGCTTGCAAAACCTCAACTAAAACCAGCCGATTCCCTAACTGTAAGCTTTTTTTAGTAATATCGCTAGCGCACTTTTTCACATCGTCCTCAGAGAAGACCTTCGCCTCTCCCAGGTTGGTTCCTTCGCAAATCAAAGCCTTAATCGGTGCGAATTCTTTAACCACTTCAACAAACTTCTCGGTGAGTATTCTCGCTTTCCCATGAGTTCGAAAATCGCCTGTATAAACTATCGGTCCTGCCGATGTGTCGGCAATGTAGCCATCAGCGCCAGGTACACTGTGATCTACTGGATGCGCGTAAATATCCAAGTCCGTGTTTGTTCTAGGAATCTTAAATGCTCTCCCATATTGGCATACAGAGAAATCGTTGTACTCATGCCTAGGTGTAAGCTCCTCCCGCGCTCTTGCATTCAAGCATTCCTCTGTTAGGTACAATTTTGTCTCTAACGAATCCTTGCCAACTACATCATGAAATCCTTGGAAAAACGCTCGAGCAACCCGGCTTAAGGTAATTTTTATGTCTCCTCGAAGTAATGGGACGAAACCAACATGGTCAGAGTGGCTGTGGGAAACGAAAACATCGGTTATCGGACTCTCAGTTTTGGGTTCGATAATCTTGTATTTGGTTTCAGTTCTATGCTTAACTGCAATTTGCTTTCCTCTAGCCCCATAAGGGACCAGTATTTCTTCCAACTGCAATCTCGCATAACAATCAATTTCATTTCCAGCTGGCGTTCTGATCACAGGCAAAATCTCGGTCTTAATTAACTCTACTTCCACAGATCTTGACGGCTTGTCAGGCCAACTATAAAACTTGGTCTGTTGCCGGAAACTTCTACCTAAGTCAAACAGTATGTGCGAATTGGACTTCGCGTCATGAACATAAACGATGTTGCCACCTACTTCTCCCACTCCGCCATAAAGTATGACTGAAACTAGCGCGAACTTCAAAGCGCTTTCCCCACTTAACTAGAATTACACCTCAGTTTCAAGAGGGTAATTGATCTTGTTTCGTAGAGGTTTCTATAGCTTGGCTTTGCGCTTCTCCCAATATGAGGTTAAGCAAAGCCTTAGGATCAATTTCAGCTCTAGCTCTCCAATCCAAGTATAACATTTCATTCTCGTCTTGGCTGAGATATCCTCTTCGAACACATCTATCTAGGTTAAATTCAATCTTCCACTGAGGGAATTTTTCTTTGAGAATTTGTACTACCTCCTTCCGCGGCGCCTTACCTTGTTTCGATATAATGTAAGCAACCGTAACAGCCAAGGCCGCAACATCGTCTACTCTCCAACCTGACATGGTTGCCTCAACCGCAGTTAATGGAATTTTCAGAGTTACAAAGAAACGTGCTTTATCTA
>Ga0315309_1002724_pt1 | contig 10237 bp, 9 predicted proteins | sample TDP4_MG_FD_203080 | JGI IMG/M metagenome (GOLD analysis project Ga0315309, IMG submission 203080) | Freshwater sediment microbial communities from Lake Towuti, South Sulawesi, Indonesia - TDP4 | ecosystem: Environmental > Aquatic > Freshwater > Lake > Sediment | place: Indonesia: South Sulawesi...
CGGGAAAGGAGAAGATCAAGGGCGACATGATCTTCATTGCCTCCGGCTCCAGGCCCATGATCCCACCCATCCCGGGCATAGACAAGGTCCAGTACTACACGAACGAGACGATCTTCGGCCTGGATGATCGGCCCAACAGAATGATCATCATAGGCGGAGGCTTTGTGGGCGTGGAATTCGCCCACTTCTTCTCAAGCTTCGGCACCGAAGTCACCGTTCTCGAGATGGGCCCAAGGATCGTCGCCCAGGAGGAGCCCGAGATCTCCCAGCTGCTCCACCAGGAGATGATGAAGAGCATGCAGGTCCTGGTCAAGCACCGCGTTGAGCGTCTGGATCAAGAGGGGGAGATCAAGAAGGTGGCTGCCCGCGATCTCTCCACCGACAAGCTGATCGAGCTTAAGGCCGACGCGCTGCTCATGGCGGTGGGGCGAATATCCAACGCCGACATGCTCCATCCCGAAAGGACGGGCGTGGAGACGAACGAGAGGGGATACATCAAGGTGAACGAGTACCTGGAGACCACCAAGCCAAGGATTTGGGCGTTCGGAGATGCCCTGGGGGTCCACATGTACAGGCATGCGGCCAACTACGAGGCCAGCATTGCCTGGGGCAACGCGCATCTGGAACTGGGACACGGCCACAGCCACAGCGCCGGCCAGAAGACGCCGGTTGATTTCTCAGCGATCCCCCATGCGGTCTACGTGAATCCACAGATAGGAGCAGTGGGCCTTACCGAGCAAGAGGCCAGATCAAAGGGGTACGATGTGGCGGTCGGCAGGTGGGACTACGCCGACACCGCAAAGGGAGTTGCGATGGGGAAGCCACCGGGATTCGTCAAGGCCGTGGTTGGGAGGAAGACCCAGAAGATCCTTGGGTGCCACATCATCGGGCGGTATGCGCCGGAGCTTGTGCAGGAGGTCGTCAACGTGATGAACTGCCCCAACGCGACCGCGATGAACATCCTGAGCGCCATCCATATCCACCCGTCGCTGACCGAGGTCGTCGTGAACGCTTTCGCCAGCGCAACCTGAAGCGACGAAACTCGCCTGTCACTCCCCATCAGCACGGAGCTGATAGAGATCGACCACTGCGATGTTGGCGCAGGCGGGCACGCACTCCGCCTGAGGCAGGCCCCATGAGAACAAGGCAACACATATCTGCGGCCCAAGGTCCGACGCCCCGATGACCCTTGCCCAAGACGATCGCGTTTTCGGATAGGAACATCCGCGAATGGATAGACTTCCAGGAGAGGCAGCAGGGACGGCGAATCGGTCTTCCGAAAGCTGAACTCAACCGCATGATGGAGGATTTCGACCTCGACAAGTACAAGGACCAGATCGAGCTCTCCCGACAGAGGCTGCAGACAAGCGACAGATTCGAGGAGCCCGACAGCCTGCCCATCCACATCAGCGTCGGGGGTAGTTTCTTCTGCAAGCTATATGACGGAACGTACCATATCAGCTGCAACTTGAGGGACTATTACTCCAACATGGAACTGGACTTCGAGGTGCAGCTCAAGGGCAATAGATGGGCGTTTGAGGAGCTGAAGGATGATCGCACCGGCTGCGGCCTCGGTGCGGAACTGGGGCCCGTGGGCGAGGGCGTACTTTTCGGATTCAAGATAATGTACCCCGACGACACCTCGCCCTGGATAGTGAGGCAACTTGAGACCAAGGATGACATCGGGAAGTTCATCCGCACTGAGATTCCCCATCCCGAGGACCACCCGGGCCTGGCCTACGTCCGGGAGCTCGCCGAGCGCGCGAAGGCAAGGGCGGAGGACGGGGGCTCGAGGATAGGGGCCGGCGCGGGCATCGGCATCCACCCCCCCATGTCGGCGGCCTGCGCGCTCATGGAACCGGTCCGCGTGGTGAGGCTCATCTACACGGAGCCCGACCTGATGCAACGGTTCTTCACAAAGCTAGCCGACGAGAAGATCAGAATACACGAGTACGAAGAAAGGAGATCCAAGCACAGGATGGAAAGCATGGGGCTGGCCGATGACCACATGCTCATGCTGACGCCCGACCTCTACCGGAAGTTCGAGATGCCCCAGGTCAAGAGGCTGTATGCCCGGTTTGGGCGCAAGTCCAGGCACCTTCACGGGGATGGCCCCAATGACCACCTGTTCAGGATCCTCGCCGAGGAGGTGGGCATCACCCACATGGACATCGGAGGGTTCTCCTCGCTGGAGAAAGCGGCGGAGGCACTGAAGGGCAGGGTCCGGTTCTCCGGGGGCCTGAACTGCAAGGACTTCTACAGGGGCACCCCGTTCGAACACGTCAAGTTGCGCATCGATCACTGCGTCAAGCTGGCCGGCAGCGGAGGCGGCTACACCATTGCCATCGGCGGCGAGACCTATGTCCGCGCCGATCCTCAACTGCTGAGGATGGCAGTTTCGTACGTCCGCCAAGCCTCCAAGCTGCCGCAGGCCTAGAGCGACTTTCTGTCCTTGGACCTTGGGTCATCCACCAGCTTGCCGCTGTTGAGGATTCCCTTCATGGCCAGGTCCCGGCATCCCCTTGAGGCATCGTAGAACTTCTTCCTCACATCGACGACATTGACCATGACGCCGGGCCGGTTGAAGGGCAGCTGCTTGGCTATCACCCCGTCGGGCTGGATGAAGACGCTGGGCCAGCTGTAGTAGGCGCTCGAGTTTGTCGCGCTGACCCAGATGTAGTTTGAGGCGGCACTGGCCTGAAGCGTCGGGCGCATGATGATCTTGTGTATGCCCGGGCCCTTGGCGCGAGCGTTGTAGAACGAGTGGAACACAAGCTGTGCACCCAGCTTCTTGTACTCCCTGTACATCTCGGGGAACCTAATGTCGTAGCAGATCAGCATCCCGCAGGTGACCCCGTTTATCCGAAAGATCGTGAAATGGTCCCCTGGCGAGTAGAACTTCAGATCCCCGCCTGTGCAGAAGCGCTTGTCGTAGCGATCCTGGATGACCCCCTTGGGCGATATGGCGTAGAGACTGTTGTGGGGAAGGTTGCCGCGGGACAATGGATGGGCGCTCCCGATGATCACCCACGTCTTCTCTGCTTTGGCCAGCTCCATGATGGCCAAGGTCTCCTCCTTCAGGACATCCCAGGCATAGCCATCCCAGCTCCTCACGTCCTTCCCCGCGTACCCACTGAGGGCCGCCTCGGGGAAGTGGACCACGTTGGCCCTCCGCCGTTTGGCCACAAGGATCTGCGAGCGTATCGTGGCGGCGTTCTGCCTGATATCAGAGGAAACGGCGAACTGGCAAGTCGCGACCCGTATCCTTCCCTTCCTCAATGCCTGCCTCCTCCCCTTCATCCACCAAAGGCCCCTCTTAAGTCTTAACGGCGGAGGAAAAGGGGCAGGAGCCTGTCAACGATCAGCTATCAGACCCCTTGAGGCCGGGAGCACGACGCCAGCTGAGACGGCAAGGTTTGGTTCTAGGCTGTGACACGGTCTGTCGCCGCCCTCGCCATCTCTTTCGTTCTGACACACAACCAAGAGTTCCTTGGGATCGTCGTATTCCCAGTATGGTTCTCTGACTTACAACGTGAACGCTTATCTGGCGGAGTTGAGCCATCTCTGTGATGTCTGGATGAATGTGGAGGTCAAGAGGAGTACACCGGGGAAAACCTTCGAGGAAAGGGAGACGATTCTCGGTAGAGGCATATCCGTCCTCGGTCAGGCAAGCCTGGATGTGAAGGAAATGGATGGAGGGGCTTTGAGCGTTTGCGGGGATCTCGCCTACGATCTCTTGGCCTTTGCACCAGGCTACGCAGGCAAGCTGCTGCTCATAATCTCGCGCCTGTTCTCGAGCGCAGCGGACACGGAGGGAGAGTCGAGCTTCAGTGAGAAGATCAAGCCACCAACCCAGGTCCTGTCTGAACTGGACCAACTGGAACTCCTGCTCGGCTAGTATACAACAACGGCACGTTCCTGACGCCAAGGCCGAGGGTGTACGCCCAGGTTCTGCCCTTTGACGAAGCCGGGCCTCCTATGGCGGGCATACGTACTCCCAGTATCCAACCTTGTTCTCCTTCGGGAACACTTATCCTAGGCTTTCGGTTCCTAGCTGCTGGCGAGTGCGGATGCGAAGCCCTGAATTCGCAAAGTCGATCGAAGACTCCAATGCCAGAAACATCATGTGCATGTTCAGCGACCTGCGGGGAATCCTGCAGAGCTTCACAATACCTGCAAGGGAGTTCCTAGAGGGGGACGCGTGTGAGGGCATTGGCTTCGACGGCTCATCCATACGAGGGTTCAAGTCCATCGAAATGAGCGATATGGTATGGGTTCCGGACCAGTCAAGCATCAGGGCCGTGCCCTGGATAGAAGACCCGATGCAGAGGTCCGCGATCGTCTTCGGCGATGTCTACGAAGCCTTCGGGGAGAAGGGCGGCGGAACGATATCCAACGTGGATCCCAGGGGCTATGTAGCGAGCAAGGCGATGAAAATGGCCCAGTCGATGGGCTACACGGCAATCTTCGGCCCGGAGATCGAGTTCTTCCTTTTCGAGAGCATCGATCCCACGAAGCTCACGTACGACCTTTGGGTGTCCCCGAATGGAGGCAAGGGTGACTCCTGGGGACCTCCCAGGGTCGTGCCGGAAAGCCCCGAGATAAGGCCGGGCGCTGCCCTGCTCAGGCCGAAGGAGGCCTACTTCCGGCCCCCTCCTGAGGACACCACGAACGATTACCGGAACGAGCTTGCCGGGCAGCTTGAGAAGATGAAGGTCACCATCGAGTTCCACCACCACGAGGTAGCCACCGCCGGACAGGTCGAACTCGATTTCAAGCCCAAGACGCTGATCGAGGCCGGGGATGCGTGCTACGTTTACAAGTTCGCCGCAAAGAACGTGGCCGCCAGGCGGGGCCACATCGCCACGTTCATGCCCAAGCCCGTGTATCTGGACAACGCCAGCGGCATGCACACCCACCAGAGCCTGTGGAAGGGGAAACCCTTCAAGGGGAAGAACGTCTTCTACGACCCGGACGGGGAGTACTGGCTGAGCCAGACCGCAAGGTACTACATCGGAGGACTGATCGAACATTCGAAGGCACTGACTGCACTCTGCTGCCCCACCGTGAACAGCTTCAAGAGGCTGGTCCCAGGCTTCGAGGCGCCCATCAACATCAGCTGGAGCCCGAGGAACAGGAGCGCCCTCATACGGGTCCCCCTCTACTTCAGCAGCCCGGGGGCCATCAGATGCGAGTACAGGGCCGTGGATCCCAGCTGCAATCCGTACATTGCCTTCGCGGCAATGCTCGCTGCAGGGCTGGACGGCATAAAGAGGAAGATCGAGCCGGGAGAGCCGCTGAGGCAGGACATGTACGAGCTGAGTCCTGAAGAGAAGAGGAGGTTCGGCGTGGGCGAGCTGCCCACGACTCTGAGGGATGCCTTGGACCACCTGAGCACCGATGAGCTGTTGATCGACCTGCTTGGAGACTACATCTTCGAGCAGTTCGTGGGCCTCAAGATCGAGGAATGGAACCAGTACTGCTTGTACGTGACCCCGTGGGAGATAATGAAGTATCTTGACTACTGAGGTGATGGGATGGGAGTTCACCGGGTAACGAGCGAGGCGGCAAGGGCGTACGTTAGAAGGGAGAAGGCCCTTGGGACCGCGATATCCACCCTGGGCAAGGCCAGCACGATGGTCAAGGACCTGGATGCAAAGACCCTGGAGAAATGCGGGGACCTTGCATCGGACCTGCTTGCCCACGCACCAGGCTATGCTGGCAAGTTGATGCTGGTCGTCGCCAGGCTATTCTGGTTTGCTGCGGGGGTGGAGGAGAAGGAAGGCAGGGCTGCAACTCTCGAGGACATCGAGTCGGAACTGGAATCTCTGGAGAAGACCGTGGGATAGGTCTTTGTCGATGCACCGGCCTGCGTTGGACTACATAGAGCCCTATGACCCGGGCATGTTCCCCGAGGACGCCTCCGAGACATACGGCATTCCGAGGGAGGCCATAGTTGACCTCGCCTCCAACGAGAACCCATACCCTCCGCCCAGGCCGGTTGTCGAAGCGATAGCGTGCGCGGCGCTCAGGGCGAACAGATACCCCGACCCAATGTACCGGGATCTGAAGGAAGGCCTCTCGTGGTATCTGGGACAGCCAGTCGAGAACATCGCGGTCGGCAACGGCTGCACCGAGATAATCGATATGGTCTGCAAGGTCTTCCTCGACCCGCTGGACAAGATCGCCGTAACCTCGCCCTCCTACTCCATGTACGCGCTCTTCGGCATGCTCCGAGACGCAAGGATAGTCACCATCGAAACAAAAGAACCCGATTTCAGAGTCGACTCCAGGTCCATCCTCTCCCAGGCATCCGATGCAACGATCACATTCCTCTGCTCCCCGAACAACCCAACCGGCGGGTCCGTGGATGGGGATGAGCTTGACAGGATCATCGAAGGGACCGAGGGGCTTGTGGTGCTTGACGAATCCTATGCGGAGTTCTCGGGCCGTTCGGCGATCCCAAAGGTTCACCAGAACGCAAACCTGATCGTCGCTCGTTCGATGTCCAAGTTCTTCTCCATGGCGGGCATGAGGGTCGGATACGCGGTCGCGAGCCAACCGATCATCGATGATCTGGAGAAGGTCCGACTCCCGTTCGGGATAAGCTCTGTGGCCGAGGCCGCGGCTGTGGCCGCGCTGTCCTGCCTCCCGGACTACGAGAGAATGCGGGACGAGGTGCTTCGCGAGAGGTCGGAACTGATGGAGCAGCTCTCCGTGATGGATTGGATGAGGCCGTATCCATCGGAGGCGAACTTCATGATGGCAAGGGTACCGCCCCGGATCCCTGATCTTGCGAAGAGGCTTTGCAGGGCAGGCATCCTGGTGAGGGATCTGCGGGGGGTCCCGGGGCTGGAACACCATTGCGTCCGGATCACGGTTGGGACCAGGGAGGAGAACCGAAGGCTGGTTGACACCCTGCGGGAGATCATCGAGCGGTGAGCCGGACTACTCCTTCTCCACGTAGCGGTTCACGGCGATCTCGGCCAGGATCGCGACCGAACTCGTCACGTTCTGAAGCTCCCACACTAGGGAGACCATGGCCGATACTGTGGCGCCCTCGTCCCCGGTTTTCGGCAGGGATCTCTCGAATCGGGCGACCTTTGAGCGGAAGGGCTCCTGTTCCTGGAGGACCTCGGCAGCTTTCCTGATGTCCTCCTTCTGCAGCGCTTCATAGGCCTTCTTGTACATCTCCTGGAGCTCCGAGATCAGGCCCACCACCTGCTGCACGTGCTCCTTCTTCCCCTTTGCAGCGTCGCCGACGACACGGGAGATCATGATCATGCTCCGGTTCATATCCCTCAAGGCCTTGGCGACCATCCTGGATCCCAGGCACTGGATCACGTCCTGCAGGCCAACCCTAGATGCCACCTGCTGGCTTCGAACTCCCTGGACCAACTGCCTGACAAGCAGGGAGTACACCTTGTCAACTTCCCTTGCACGGTAGGCCACAGCCGCCGGGTCCTCCAGGCTCCCCTTCTGAAGGGCCTCCCCCATCTCTTTGGTCAGGTAGATGAAGAAGGAGTTCATCCTCGATATGAGCGCCCTGACCGTGAAGGTGCCCACGTCGATCGAGCTCTGCAGGACGGTTTCGTTTGGGGTCTCGCTGATTATGATCGTACCGTACAGCGATTCCGCGGCGTCATGGATCTGCGCCACAACCCCCGGTGACGTCCCCCCTGGATGGCTGACGCGTATCGTCTCGTAGCCGATCCTGTAGCATGCTTTTATTGCCTCGGCCAAAGCCCCCGGGGTGGACAGCCTCGCGGCGTCAAGGACCTTCTCCGGGGGCGCCTCCTTCTGTTTGTGCAGGCTCTCCGGCAGTATGTGGAGCATGCCCTTGCCGTCGACGGTCACGACAACGACCGAGCCCGAATGCAGGCCAAGGTCCTTGACCCACGACTTGGGGAGGGTGACAGCGTAGCTTGACCTGCCCAGGACCTGCACTTTGCGATATTCCGTCAGAATGTCTTCCATTGCCATCTCACCTGGTATGTGCTTCCTCATAGGGCTGGTGACAGGCACCCCCTTCGGGATTCGCCCGGATATGCCTCATACTTTCATCCCGTATGGTCACATACCTTCATACGTAAATATATTTCGACATTCCAGTTCCAACGAGGTAACTCCCACTCGGGTAGTTCCAATGCCGAGGCTCGCAGTCCGCGAGGATCTGTGCATCGGTTGCCATCTCTGCGAGATATGGTGCACTCTCCAGCACTCCGAATCGAAGACCCTCGTTCGCTGCTTCAACCAAGGCACAGAGCGGCCCCTGCCCCGGGTCAGGGTGGAGGAGAGGAAACCCGTAACCTTCCCGGTTCAGTGCAGACAATGCCCCGAACCCGCCTGCGTCCTCTCGTGCCCATCTGGGGCGATGAGGAGAGATGCGGACGGCGTGATCAGGGTCGACACGTCCAGGTGCCGGGGCTGCTGGACATGTGTCCTGGTCTGTCCCTTTGGCGCGGTGGCCAAGGGGCCAGGGTTTGCGGTGAAGTGTGACCTCTGTCCGTTCAGGGGAATCCCGGCGTGCGTCGAACACTGCCCAAACCAGGCGATAAGCCTGGAGGTCGATGGCCGGTGAGATATGATAGCGTCATCGTGGGCAACTCTGCCGCCGGCGTGGGGGCGATTGAAGCCATGGCGGGGACGGGCGGCAACGCATCCACCTGCCTCGTTGCCGAAGAGAACAATCCTCCGTATTCCAGGCCATTCATCGGACACCTTGTATCCGGGGAGATGTGCTTGGAGGGGATCTGGTACCGGCCCCGCTCGTTCTACGAGGAAAACGACGTGGAGTTCCTGGGCGGAAGGAAGGCCGTCGCGATCCACATCGAGAGCAGCGAAGTCGAACTCGATGACGGTGGACGTGTCGGGTTCCGAAGCCTGTTGCTGGCAACCGGGGGATCCCCAATCTTGCCCGCTATCCCGGGGCTTGCCCAGTGCTCACACACCTTCGCCACGCTGGCCGATGCTCTAGACATCAAAGCCAGGCTGGACCGTGACGAGGTGTCATCGGCGGTCGTCCTCGGTGGCGGACTCATAGGCACGGCAGCGGCATCGGCACTGGTCCGCCGGGGAGTCCACGTCACGATGGTCGAACTGGCTCCGCGGATCCTCTCGTCCGTCCTCGACGAGAGGGCTTCGGCAATCATCCAGAAGGATCTGGACGAGAGACAGATCAGAGTCGTGACCGGGCACACGATAGCGAGGGTCGAGGGGAGCCGTGAGAGACCGAAGGCGACGCTCGACAGCGGAGGGGTGATTGACAGCGAACTCCTCGTCGTGGCGATAGGCGTCAGGCCCCGTGTTGAACTGGCCCGCGGCTCGGGCATACAGGTGGACAGGGGGATTGTGGTGAACGACGAGATGATGACGAACGTCCCAGGGATATTCGCCGCTGGGGACTGCGCCCAGATGCGGGACTTCATGCACACGGACAACAGGGTGCTGGCGATCTGGCCCGCTGCGTACGTTGGGGGGATGATCGCGGGATGCAACATGGCCGGGTGTAGAGCGTCAACGCGCTGGTTCACGTCCATGAACTCGATGAACATCTTCGGTCGATCGGTGCTGTCCGCCGGCATCGTGAACCCCGGCGACGGCGATGGTTGGTCGGAGCTGAGATCCGAGACGGACGGAAGCTACCAGAAGATAGTCACCCAGGATGGTGTCATCAAAGGATTCGTGCTCCTCGGCGGCGATGGCAAGGCCGGGTTGTACCTGCAGATGATGAGGAATGGAACCCCGGTCAAGAGGCTCAATTCGGAGTTGCTCTCAGACAGCTTCGGGCTCGCCTACCTCCCCAGAAGGGAGAGGCAGCGGATGTGGAAGGAGGCTGGCAAGGTTGTTGGACCTTGAGCTGCGCAACAATCCATACCGCGATGACAAGGTCATCGGAAGCTGCTCCGTATTCGGCATGATGGAGATGCGCGGGCGCTGCGTCCGGGGCCAGCCGGTCATCGAGGCCATGTCCAGCATGAAAGAGAGATCGAACGGGCTCGGTGGCGGGTTCGCGGTGTATGGGCTTTACCCCGGCCACCCCAGGGACTGTGCCTTCCACGTGATGTATGAATCCACGCAGGGAAAGGAGCTCACCGAGGCCGAGCTTGAACGGAGCTTCAACGTTGTGCACGATGAGGAGATACCTACAAACCCACAGGACGGCGTCGCGAATCCCCCGATCCTCTGGAGGTACTTCGTGAGTCCTCCTCCGGATGACGGAACGCGATTCCAGGAT
>Ga0315309_1002725_pt1 | contig 10236 bp, 9 predicted proteins | sample TDP4_MG_FD_203080 | JGI IMG/M metagenome (GOLD analysis project Ga0315309, IMG submission 203080) | Freshwater sediment microbial communities from Lake Towuti, South Sulawesi, Indonesia - TDP4 | ecosystem: Environmental > Aquatic > Freshwater > Lake > Sediment | place: Indonesia: South Sulawesi...
CTTACCTCTTGAGCTGCATGGAAGGCTATGGCTTTTCCAGCGCCGCCGGCTCCTAGGAGAAGGAGTGTCTTTCCTTCTGACCTTACGCCGTTTTCCTCTAGAGCTTTCAATGCGCCAGTTCCGTCAGTGTTGTAGCCCCTAAAGCTTCCCTTGTTGTTTAGGATGCTGTTCACGGCGCCGATCGACCTGGCTGTCGGGTCTATTTCATCTAGGTATTTTAGGACGGCATTCTTGTGAGGCATGGTCACGTTTAACCCATGAACACCTAAACTTCTTGCACCGATAATTGCGTCTCTTAACTCATCCTTTCTAACTCTGAAAGCCACATAGATAAAGTCAAGGTTCAACTCCTCAAAGGCGGCGTTGTGCATTGCGGGGCTTAACGTGTGTTCTATTGGGTCTCCAATGATGCCGCAAATCTTTGTTTTTCCAGAGACCTTCATGTTATGTCAGCCCTAAAGCCTCGTATGCCCTCCTCATTTCTTGGATTGTAATTTGCCCCGGCGCTGTTTTCCTTCCACTCTCTAGGGAAGCCATCGTGAAAAAACTGCCAAATAGGGGAGACAGGAGTCTGGAGGGTTTTCCAAGTTCTCCCATGGAAAAGGCGACTATTCTTGTAATTTTGCAGGCTTTGGATACGAAGTCTAGTGTGGTTAAGTTGTCCTCAATCGACTTAGCCATTGTTACAATTTTGCATACGTCGGCTCCACTCTCAATTTCTTTTCTCAGAATTCTATTCAGTTGCGATGGACCGGGAGTTTTGTCGAAGTCGTGGAAAGATATTATGGGCTTTGCGCCCATCTCACGGAGGCTATTAACGAAAGTCTTCAGCTTGGGGGTGGATAATTCCACGTCTACGTATTCAAAGCCATTTCTCGCAGCGTCAAGTAGTATCCTTTGGCGTTCAGTTTCGCTTCCCAAGAATCCGCCTTGACACTCTTTTGGTCTGTTTGTGGCTATCATGAGTGTATTGCTAGAGTTGGCAATGGTTGCTGATTCATCTTGTCTTTTCAGGCTGTCTAGTCTAATTTCGATAAAATCCGCGTGTTGGTTTTCAGCCTTTTCCACAAGGATCAAAGCCTCATCAACGGTTTTAGGGGGAACTGAAACGCATATTTTGATGGTCAACGCTCTATCACTGTTTCTTCTTTTACCAAAGTTCCGAAGTGTCTTCCTCCTTCCACTACGTGCGCCAAGAGTTTGTCGCCTGGTTTCAATTCAGCAACTGACTTAGAATCTTCTTTTGTCACGAACCGTATGGTTTCGGCGTTTTGGACAATGGTCTTGAACCCCTTTCCTTCATGTTCCGCTTCCACGAGAACCATAGGTCTCCATTCAATTTTTACCCTAGCCACATTCGTCGACCTGACTTTTCCCTCCCTATCGACTATTAAGACTTCGTCCCCAGCCTTCAGTTCCGAGAGGTATCGTGTTTTTGTGGGCGAGGAAAGCGTGTAGAGCGAAGCTGGTCCAGCGTTAACCCTGAAGGGACGCGTTTCAACATATGGGCTCTCATGAACCTCTGCCTGAACCAGAAACAGACCGGAAGATTGGCAACCCACAAGAATTCCTTCGCCAGGCTTCATGAGGTCACATGTGTCGACGCAGACTCTAGCCCCCGTCCCTATCTGCTTCAGTGCAATAACCTTGAGAGGCATAAGCTCAAGTTTTACAGCTTTTTCCTTGGCAATGGCTGCCGTCTCCAAGAGTTCGTCAGGGTTTGAGGTTTTTAAGACAACCCCGTGGGCACCCAATTCTAAAGTTTCTAAGGCTAGTTTTGCTTCTTTGGCGCTAGAAACTTGTGCGAGTAGTTTGCTCCTCCCTCGGGCCCTTGCTATAAGATTCTCTAAAGGTATAACCTTCCAGTCCGAACAGTGGACAATTATGTAGTCGGATGAGAGTTCCGCCGCTTGGATGGCGGTTTCTTCATCTCTTTTCTCTTTTATGGTTACTTTTACCGCGGCGACTCTTCCCATCCTTTTTAAATCTTTCACCTTATTTTCATCAAAGGCTTCCAGCACAGTGATATCAGACTCGCCTGAACTCGCCGCTATTTTAACTTCAGTTCCCTTGGCGTTTTCTAAATCTTCAATGTCAACTAATACGGTATCGCAAGTCTTGGCCGCTGATTTCAACAGACCCTTTTTCACATCTTCTGAAAACGATTTATCTATTTCAATCCAAAGTTCCTTCACTTCAACCACCAAGAATTCTCATAGATTCTTTGATGGACGCATCATGGTGGACAATGGCTGAGAGAGCCTTAACCATCTTGGTCGGATTTTCGTGTTGAAACACGTTTCTTCCGATGGATAGGCCTGCGCCTCCGGCTTTTAATGAATCATGTACCATCTGCAAAACTTCTTGCACAGTCTCTGCTTTAGGACCACCAGCTATTATAACTGGAACATGACAGCTTCGCACAACCTCTCTGAAGGTTTCAACGCTGCCGGTGTAATTTGTCTTGATTATGTCTGCTCCCAACTCTGTGCCCAATCTGGCAGCGTGGGCCACCACGTCTACGGCGTGCTCATTTTTTATCTTTGGGCCTCTGGGATACATCATGGCCAGCAATGGCATGCCATATCTATCGCAGTCGTCGGCAACCCTTCCTAGCTTTGCCAGCATTTTGTCTTCTTGTTCGGCGCCGACATTAACATGGACTGAAACGGCGTCTGCGCCTATTCTCACGGCTTCTTCTACGGAACAAACTTGAACCTTGTTGTTGGGGTCGGGGCCGAGCTTTGTGATACCGGATAAATGGACTATTAGGCCTGCGTTTCCGGTGTCAACGTGTTTTGCAATGCCCCTGTGGATTATGACGGCGTCAACTCCTCCCTTTGACAGTTTGTTAATGATCTCTTGCATGTTCACGAGCCCTGTAACTGGACCCAATGTAACGCCGTGATCCATAGGAACTATAACGGTTCTTTCATCGTCGCGGAAAATCCTTTTCAATCGTCTCTTTTTGCCAGGTTCCAAAATTTGACCTCCGTCTTAAATGTATTTTTTCGCCCTCAAGTATTCTGCGTTGAGAACACTACAGCCTGCAGCTCCTCTTATGGTGTTGTGGCCCAGAGCCATAAACTTGACTCCCCCAAAAACTGGATCTTTCCTAACTCTGCCCACTACGACGCTCATGCCTCCGCCCTCCATTCTATCAAGCCTAGTCTGGGGCCTATCTTCTTCACGTCTAACCACAACGGGTTTCGGTGGCGCCGTTGGAAGCTTGAGTTTCTGGGGTTCTCCAACGAAGGCTTCCATGGCGGCTGCCACGGAATCTGTATCTGCCTCGCGCTTTAACTCTACGAAAACAGCTTCCATGTGGCCATTTAATGTTGGGACTCTGTGGCAACTGGCTGAAACCTTGAAGCTTGCTGGTTCTGTGGGGGAACCCAAAATCTTTAAGGTTTCAGTTTCCATTTTTTCCTCTTCCTTGGCGATGAAGGGAATAACATTGTCTACGATGTCAAGGGAAGCTACGCCTGGATATCCTGCCCCTGAGATGGCCTGCATTGTGGAAACCACAACTTTGTTGATGCCGAATTCGTCATAAATTGGTTTTAGGGCGAGAGTTAAAACCGTGGTGCTACAGTTTGGGTTCGTGACTATGAACCCACTCCATTTCCTTCTTTTGCGTTGCTCGTCGATGAGGCAAATGTGATCGCAGTTTATTTCGGGATTCAAAAGAGGGACATCTGGGTCCATCCTGTGGGAGGAAGTGTTGCTCACAACGGCGTATCCGGCTCTAGCGAAGTCTTCCTCTGTTTTACCAGCTATGTCGGCGGGTAAAGCTGAGAAAACCACATCAACGTCTTTAACCGCCTTGGGCTCTATGGCCACCACATCTAAGTTGGCGACATCTTCTGGAAGCGGTGTTGGTTGTCTCCATTTTGCTGCTTCTGAATATGTTCGTTTGGTGCTCCTTTCAGAGGCAGCCACGGCTGAAACTTTGAACCACGGATGCCCGTTTAGTAGCTGAACGAAGATTTGACCAACGTTACCTGTTGCACCTAAAACAGCGGCTTTCAACATTTTAATTACCTCTTAAAGCTTTTTTAACTAGATTTAGGGCTTTTTCTTTTTCGTTCCAGTCCACAAAAAGAAGAATGCTGGATGTGATTGTTAGGAGGCCAAAAATGTTTATGGCGTTTAACCTTAGGGCCTCGGAAATTTTTCCTATGAGGCCTGGAGTTTCCTCTAGGCCAACGCCCTTAACCTTAAGAAAGGCCAACTGGTTTTTAACCGACATGGCAATGATTTCTTTATGTTCTAGAATTACTTCATGAACTTTTTCGAGAAGGATTTTTGAATTTTCATTTTCTGGGGTGTACAAAATTATTGAGTCGTAATCCAGGGATAATCCCAGCGGGGGGGCATGGGTTTTAACCCTTTCCGTTAGTTGTTTTACAACTTCGGGTTTTTCGGAAAGGCCGTGACCCACAACCGTGATTGACATGGCTGGAGATTGGCTTGCTAGGGTTACGTCTAGTTCGGTTGATATGGCTCCTTTAATTATGGTGCCCTCAGCGTCTAGGTTCCCGTGAGCGTGGCTGATTACCCTAACCTTAACCGATGAATCCTTATATCTCAAAGCCTTTCTGTGGATGGATTTTGTGCCTGAATCCGCCAGCCCCACTAGGGTGTCCATGTCGATGGTTGGAAGCCTTTCTGGCTTGCTAATGATTTTGGGGTCTGCTGTCATAATTCCTTCGGCGTCTGTTACAAGGATAAGTTCGTCTGCTCCCAAGGCTTTGGCTAGGATGAAGGCTGTTGTGTCGCTTCCACCTCTTCCAAGCGTAGTTATCTTCTTGTCTAGTGTTCTGCCCACAAAGCCCGCTATTATTGGTACTATGCCTTTTTCAACGAGGGGAAGCACGTACTGTTGGATTCTTTCTTCGCATATATCTAAAATTGGGTTTGCATCGGAGAAAACGTCGTCTGTTATGATGGGCCAGTCTTGGTCTAGGGGGTCGAAGTAACGGGTTTCTACGCCTTGGGCTTTCAAAGCTGCGGCGAAGATTCTGATGCTGGTTCTCTCGCCCATTGCCAAGATTTCGTCTAGCTCCCTTTTCTCAACCTTCCCGTTGGAGGCATTTTTGGCTGCGTGGAGAAGTTGGTCGGTTGTTTTTCCCATAGCCGAAACAATCACGGCAATTTGTGTACACTTCTGGGCTTCTTTAGCCACTGCCGTAACTGCTTTTAATATACGTTCGTGATCTGATAGGCTATTTCCTCCATATTTGACCACAATCCGTTTCGGGCGTTTGTCATCAAATTGTTTCATAGAACTATACAAACCCTCCGAGGCCCAGAAAGCTAAGATGCAAAATTTCTAGCCACATGGGCCTAAAGATGGCAGAAATAGGGATAAATCAGGAAAGAATTAGTTGATAAATTGGTCGAGTAGATCGTCAAGGTCAATATCCTTCGTTGAAACTTAATCCTTTTCTGGTATAAAAGATTACATGGAGAGAAATTATAGAAAATATTTCCACAATTCGCTTTGAAATATCGACATCTGGCTTTAGGAAGCTAAGACCTAAAGCCTCTTGAAAGGATATGTTGTATGATTTTTACTAGTAAAATCGTGCGCAAATCCCACCTTCCACACTGAATTAGAGCTGGAATAGGTTCAAAGTATTTTGATATCCAAGTCAAACCTCCAGAATGAAATCCACAATAGTTTCACCGTTAGACTCTCCCACGCAATGACGATTGTGTTGCGTCTCGTGACACATGATTCCTCACTAGCCTCTGTTTAGTCAATTCCCAAAAAGGTCTTCAGACATTGCTGCAGAAAGTTAGAATTGCACTGGCATTTGTTGAAGCAAAAAGAGTTCGTCTCTCAGAGGAGCTTTGTGCATGGGCCGTTGATAACGCCAAACCTGCATGCGCAGGGAGGAATTTACTGGTAAATTAGTGATCAAATCCTGGCCGGAGCACTAGACTAAATTGTTAAGTAGCTCGCTTCGACGCCCACTTTACCACTACTGCCGTCAGAAATATGGCAATGCCTGACAATACTACCAATGGTCCGGGTGGGGGCGGCTGGGGTAAATAATTAAAATAACTGGATAATAAAACTCCCGAAGACGAACTGATTGCACCAAATATTGAGCTTAATACAGAATATCTGAACAGATTGGAACTTATAGTCCTTGCAGCTGCAGCGGGAACCACGACCAAGAAACCAACCAACAAGGTTCCAGTGATCTTTATACCAATAGCCACCACCAAGGACACAAGTAAAAGATACAGAAGATTTGTTCTAGCAACATTAATGCCAGTTGAAGTTGCAAGTTCCTCTGAAATCATGCCCACGACGAGTTTATTGTAAATGAGTTTCGTCAACAAGACGGCAAAAATAGAAATAATTACTGCAACTATAGTGTGCAGTGAACTCACTGTAGTAATATCGCCGAATAGGGCTTCAGTCAAAGCCTCGAGGTCATCACGAAGGAGTAGTATTCCTATTGCCAAAGCCAATGTAAACATTGCACCTACAAGAGTCTCAAAACCTAATCTGGTCACTCTTCCCAAGTGCCAGATTATGACAGCTGATGAGAAGAGAAAAGCGAACCCCCCGAGAAGAGGATCGAAATTAAACAGAATGCCTAAAGCAAGACCTGGTAATGCGACGTGCGATAAAGCGTCACCGACAAGCGCCATTTTTTCCAGAACCATGAGTGATCCCACATAACCAGCTGAAAAACCCACGAAAATTCCTGTCAACAAACTAAAAATTAACTCGTCTGTCATGGAGTTCACCTATGAAATTTCCATACACACGGCTTCACCATAGATTATCCTCTGCAAACCCGGGTTCATTATTTCCTTTGATTCTCCGAAAAAAGTTACGCATTTGTTTAAGGCCAGCATGTAGTCTGAATAATCTCGGATGATGTGAATATCGTGGGATATTAGAAGTATTGTTATTTCACTTTTCTTTTCAAGTTCGTGCAGCATTTTGTAAATGGCTTCTTCACTGTCTAGGTCTACACCGGTTGTAGGTTCATCGAACAACAAGACGTTTGGTTTGTCGATTATAGCCCAAGCTATCAACACCCTCTGCAGTTGTCCTCCGGACAAGACACCTAAGCTTTTGTTCAATATGCTAGTATCAAGCCCAACTGAGTTCAGAGAGTCTTCTATGTTTGAAGCGCTCTTGAATGACAGAAATTCTTTTACAGAAATAGGTATATCGCTTACAGAAAGCCTCTGAGGCACGTAACCTATTTTGACTTTATCGGTCCACTCGATTTTTCCAGTGTAGGGTACTAGATTCAGTAGCACTCTGAATAGCGTTGTCTTGCCAGCGCCGTTTGGTCCAACTATTGCCAGGGTTGTACCCTTTTTTAGTTCAAAACTTATGTTGTCCAGAATGGTCTCGTTTGGAAACTTTACACTCAGGTTTGAGATTTTTAAGATGTAATCATCGCGGCTTTCCATAGTGTAAACCTAATTCTAAATGTGCATTTAAGACTTTAATCGATCCCTTATTCTGTGTTTATTAGGGCAGGATGCTGGATTCTCTGAGTTTAGCCTCAACATCTCGTAGTCCGAGTTTTCTGAGAGTTTTGGGTTTTGGCAAGCCGTTTTTGTCCCAGCCCAAAGCCTCATAATACTCGTTTTTCTCTTCTAGGAATGTTTTTCTCTTCACAGTTCTGCCCTTGTATGGTCCAGATAGCAAGGGTTCGTAGAATCTTGGCGGGTTGTCGTCATCTACTCCTGGTTTCCATTTTAGGTCTGGCCCGCCCAACAGCAGCATGGCTCGTTGCAATTGAAGGATTCTTGATCCGTTTGTTTCGTACCATTCTTTTTGAGCTGTCGCCCAGTCGGTGACGGCGTCGAAAAAGTCCCAGATTACCTTTTTACTTACGGAAAACGTGTTGAACATGCAGATGACACCTGAATCGTTGAACACAGCGTCGAGTTCATTATTCTCATGTTCGGTTGGAATCTCAGCCACCGATGTGTGGTCACCGCCTTGAACTGAGCAGGCATAAGATATGCTTGAGGTGTAGTCTCTGCCACTCCTGTTTCCGTGGGCGCCTATAGCTACACCTTTCTCCTGAACAGCGTAAATCGTTAGGTCTTTTCTCTTCATTCTGCCCAGTTTTAGCGCTGCTCGATAGGAGCCCTCGGCAAGCGTGTCGCCTATTCCCTTGCGCCCAGCGATTTTCTTGGCTAGTTCTGCAAATGCTCGCGTGTTTCCCCATTCAGGCTCGATGCCGTCTAAATCATTTCGGTTCAAGATGCCTCTTTGATACAGTTCTGCAGCGAATCCCAGAACGTTTCCAGCTTGTATTCCACAGAGGCCGAGGTCGTCGATGAGTGAGGCTAAGTGAACGTTGTCTTCAGGCGTGAAAATGCCAAGGTCGGGTCCAAGATAGGCTTGCATTTCGTAGTCTGGGTTGTCTGTTATTGAGCCCTTGAACTCGCCCGTCTTGGGCGTAGCAATCTTGAGGCATGTGGTGGGGCAGCCGTAGTCTCCCCAATATTTTTTAACCCACAGCTTCTGCTCGAACCTGTCAACCGCAAAACTCTTCTTCTCGTGCCACTCTTCCTGCCAGTTTCGTATGGGTTCTGAACTCGTCTTAGCGGCGAAGTGGAAGCCACCGTATCCTGTGCCCCATCTTCTGAAGAGTTCTTCTCTGTAGCATTCTTTACACACTCTGTCAATTAGGGTTGTTACTCTCTTGATGTCGTTGACTTCCGGCAGAGGACCCAAGCCTTTCGCAACTATCGCCTTGAGGTTCTTCGAGCCCATGACTCCGCCGTATCCGCCGTAGCCAGCCGCGTGGGTCCATTTCGCCATGACGCCAGCTATTCTTGTCTTGTTTTCACCTGCGGGTCCGATATATAGTGCAGAAGGTTCTTTTAGCTCCCCATACTCTGGAAAACTCGCTTTGAGTTCTCTTCTTCCTTCCTCGATGAGAATTTTGAGGGTTTGTTTTCCGTCCTTGCCCCAGATGTGCTTGGCGTCCTTTATCGAAACTTCATTTTCAAAAACCATGATGTAGCTGGGTCTGGCAGCCTTGCCTGTTATTATTAGGCCGTCGTATCCGGCGCACTTTAGGTCGATGCCGAATTCGCCACCAACTGTCGAGCCTATCATGCCGTTGCTCTGGGGCGACTTGCCCGACACGCAGACTCTGCCTCCTGGAAAATAGCCCGTCAACGGACCAGTTAGTGTCAATAGTATGTTTTCGGGTGAGAATGGGTCAACGGTTTCCCATTTTTGGCCGAGTCTGTCCCAGAGAATCTTGGCTGCTAAGCCGCGACCGCCAATGTAGCTCTTCAGAACGTCTTCGCTGAGGGATACCTCTCTCACTTTTTGGTTTGTGAGGTCGATTTCGAGGAGTTTTCCAGCGTATCCATGCATCTAGATGTACGCCTCCCCGGCTTCACCGTAGAGGTTGCTGACCAATTCTCTGGTCACGTCCTCGGGCTTTCGCGAGTACACTCGAGGAGCGAGTCCCCATGCTCCCTTGGGCACTACCTGTAGCGCGCCCCATTTACCTTCTTGACACACTTTGACGCATTGGGGATTGCCGTTGCACAGGTCGCAGATGAGGATGGTTTTCTTAACTGGATGAAGGTGTGGAACCCTGCCTGGGCAAGCCTCGATGCAGGCGCCACAAGCGTTGCACTTCTGTTCGTCGACGCGAACTGCCTCAGTTTTGCGATTTATTGAGAGAGCGCCTTGTTGGCAAGACTTGACGCAGGGATAGTCCTCGCACTGCGCACAGAAGTGGGGAAACTCAGCGCCTGGAACCAGCATGAAGACGCGGATTCGAGAGGCCTCTGGCCATATTCTGTTCTCGTGAAAGAGCGAGCAAGCGATTTCGCATTTTCTGCATCCGCTACACTTCAGATGGTCTCTGGCAATCCAAACTTTTTTTCGAGAAACCATATTTAACTCCATGCCATGATTACAGATGCCCTTTATTAGTCTTGAAATAGACTATGCGAACGGACTGAGCCTAATTAAGATTACTCACACGACCAATGCAATCTCTTGATCGTAATTATCTCATAGATGCAGATCATACCTTTCTTCTGTGACCTCTTTTCCCCAAATTTCGTGCGTTTTCTCCTCGGTTTTTCTGAAGCCAACGCTTGTGTAAAGATGACGGGCTACGTTTAATTCGCTTGTTGTCCATAGGAATATGGTTTTGTACTTGTGCTCCTTGCAGAACAGAAGCGCCTCTTTCATGAGTTCTCGCCCAA
>Ga0315309_1002726_pt1 | contig 10236 bp, 17 predicted proteins | sample TDP4_MG_FD_203080 | JGI IMG/M metagenome (GOLD analysis project Ga0315309, IMG submission 203080) | Freshwater sediment microbial communities from Lake Towuti, South Sulawesi, Indonesia - TDP4 | ecosystem: Environmental > Aquatic > Freshwater > Lake > Sediment | place: Indonesia: South Sulawesi...
AACCACGGTAGATGATAGCGTCTCCAGTATGGAAGACCTGGTTTTTACGCAAAATAATCACAACCGCCTTCAGCCTCATTGCCCGGAGCCTTGCAAAATCTTGACGTAGCCTTGCACTTCATCGATCTCTAAACGGTCAACTTTGAAGCCTTCAGCCTTGATCCGTTGAGCCAGCTGCTCGCTTAAGCCGTTTGGCTGTTGAAGCACAACAATTCTGCTGCCACTGAAGTAGGCGACTTCATCAATAACGCCGTTAGAGCCCACAGTATAAAATATGGTTCCCATCTCATGGATGCACTTTAAGAATAGCTGCTCTTCGCTAACTCTGGCTATCAGTTGCAACCTCATTTTCACCCACCAACTTGCATCAACCCTTACCCAACACATCCACAATGAGCGGGCATGTCAGCAACCGTAAAGAAATTGCTGAAATTTTTGACCAGAAAATTTCCTCAATTAACATAAATTGAGGAAATCTATAGAGTCCCTTCCCCACTGGGCGGCGTGTCTGTATGAATATCACTCCAGAAACTCCTTTACAAAATTTTTTGCTTCTTCCTTGACGCGATTGTAATCGTCTTGGCAGAGGTGCATGATCTCGGGCAACGGGACAGCCACGAAATACCTTTGTCGGCTCTCTGGCTTACCGCAGACCTTGCATTCGCGGAGTTCAGTCAACGGTTTAAACTTGCGCTTGCTCATTTTGTCCCTCCGCCTTTTGCTGTTTCTCAAGAGCTTCAAGCCTCAAACGCACAGCCTCCGAGACAAACTCCGCGATGCTTCTGTAGGTTCCAAGCCTGCGGATGAGTCGCTCCACTTGCTGGACAAGTTCGTCCTGGATCGATATGCTCCGATAATTGGGCATTTTACTCCACTCAAACCTCATTTATATGGTACATATGAAGTAGAATTGCTTTAAAATTTGCGGTATGAATAAAGTTAAAATCGCTTCAATTGGTTAAATAAAATTTATTAAGGTTTGTCTACTTTATATATGAAGCAAACATGAGGTAATGGCATGCCTGTGGAAAAGTATAGGGGGATAAGCCTTCAAAGAGAACTCGTAGACGAAATCGAGCAGTACATCAAGGATCACCCGGAAGCAGGCTACAAAAGCCTGGCAGACTTCGTAACAGAGGCCGTTAGAAAAAGATGCGAGGAACTCCAGATTCTTGGACCAAAACCAATCGTTCACCCAGTCCTTGAACACTTCAACGTCTACGAGGACCACGTTACCATCATCGACCGTAAAAGGGAAAGACTTGTGGATGTCTACTTCCGCAACAACTTCGTGCACTGCCAACTATGCGGAGAACGAAACTGCGAACACGTAAGATACGCCATACAGATTCCAAAGGTGCAGAGAACACTGGAGAAAAAGGGCTTAACAGTTAAGCCAAACGGAAGAATCGAACCCAAAACAAACCTCTACTAAAAAGATTGCTTAATCGGTGGTTGGCGTGAGCAGAACCATAGTGCACGCTTAAAGCTTTAGGCTTGGGGAGAAGACGTATGAATCTTGAGGAGGTAAAAGAGATCCTCGCAAGGCATAGGGGAGAATTGAAGGAAAAGTTCAAGGTGAAAGAGATTGGTATTTTTGGCTCCTACGTAAAGGGGGAGCAGAAGGAAGTAAGCGATCTGGATATATTGGTTGAGTTTGAGGAGGATGCAAAGTTAAGCTTGCTGGATGTGGTTGGTTTGGAAATTGAGTTAAGCGATCTATTAGGTGTGAAGGTTGATTTGGTGGAGAAGAAGAATCTAAAACCTTACATTGGACAGCGCATCTTAAGGGAGGTCATTTATGTATGAAAAGTAGAAGAGAATACAGAGACTCTCTCTTCGACATTTTAAATGCTATTAGAGATATTGAGGGTTTTATTAAAGACGTGGATTTTGAATCCTTTGTGAAGAGCAAAGAAAAGCTTTACGCAACTGTTTATTGTCTGCAGATCATAGGTGAGGCTATAAAGAATATCCCTGAGGAGATAAGAGAAAAGCATCGAGAAGTACCATGGCGTAGGATAGCGGGAATGAGAGATAGACTCATTCACGGATACTTCACCGTCGATTTTGAGAGGGTTTGGGAGACACTAAAACGCGATTTACCGCCCTTAAAGGAGACTATAACCAAGATTTTAAAGGAGATTTAAGCCATGCTTAGCCAGTCAGTAATATTGCTACCTGAACTGCTGGCCGAAATTGAAGGCTTCATAAAGGAGAAACAAGCACTCGGGCTACACAACAAGAGAGGAGTTCATCCGCGACGCAGCCATTTGGAATTAGAACAATACGACAAATGGCTGAAGGAAAAAGAGGAGGACGAAAACAAACGGAAAAGAGCTAAAAAGGCTGGGTAATAGAAGAGGGAAAAAGCCGTGGTTAGTGTGCTTGTAAAAACTATGCGCAAAGTTGCGAGGCTGAGGGGATTGTATGAGGGATAAAGCAATCCTTAAGATAAATGAAAGTGAGCTGCTTGATGCGTGTAAAAAGAATGACATAACCTTTCTTGGCGTATTCGGTTCTTATTCTCGGGGTGAGCAGAAAGAAAAGAGTGATGTGGACGTTTTGGTGAAATTTTCCAAAAGAAAGAGCCTCTTAGATTTGGTAAGGATTGAGAGGCGGTTGTCCGAAATCATGGGCGTGAAGGTAGACTTGGTGACTGAGGGGTCGGTAAGTCCCTACATGATAGATGACATAAAAAAAGAGCTAAAGGTAATTTATGATGAAAAAGTCTGACATAGTGTATTTGAAACATATTCGAGATGCTATATCAAGAATTGAAGAATACACTAAGACGGTCGGCTACGACGATTTTATTAAAAACAACTTGATTCAAGACGGGGTCATCCGTCAACTGGAGATTATTGGAGAGGCGACAAAGAGGCTTTCTACCGAGTTCAAGAACAAATATCCACACATCGCTTGGAAAGATATCGCCGGCATGAGGGACAAGCTTATCCACAACTATCTTGGCGTGGACTTAGACGCTGTCTGGGATACGGTGAAAAAGGACATCCCCGTCCTGAAAAAGGAGGTAAAGAAGATTCTGAGTGAAGAATGAAATGCTAAGCGGTGGTTAACGTGAGCAGAACCATACTAATGCACATCTTGACTGATATGCGTGTTTTGTTAGGCGAGAGCGAAACCGAACAGCTCTACAAGGAGTTGCTCACCTACTTCGGACTCGTAGGCGCCTCAAACATATGCCAAGCCCTCGAAACAGCATGGAAAGACCCATACAACAAACAAGAAATCGAAGAATTCATAAAAGCTTGGCTTAGAAGAAAACAGAGAAAGAAGACAGAAGCCATTGCAGGAGTAGTCTGAAAGTGCCCAAGGGAAATTTTAATATCCATAGTTCACGTAGAAAAGATAAGTAGAAGGCTGGCTGGGAGAAACCACGAGACCCAAACTAACGAACCCTTTTGAGCCTTTCAAGTTCTGGGCAAGCAAACCGCTTGATACAGCCATCGCCTATCTCGATAAATATGCCAAGAAGCCTGGCGTCCTTCTTGATCCCTTTGCTGGCAGCGGAGTCTTCGTTTATGCTGCCCTTCTACGTGGCCTAAAAGCCATTTACAATGACCTGTGCCCATATGCGCTCTTCCTTGCCCGCAATGTCATGCTCCCCGTTCATCCAAAGATCCTCCAAGACGCGCTCGGTGAGATTCTCGGAAGAACCGTAGACATCGACATTGTGTCGCAGGATGACAGTGTTGTTGTGCATAAGGGAACAAGTGTTGAAGATGTGGTCAAATGGTTATACACAACAACCTGCGATGTCGTTGACAAAGAAAAGGGAAGATGTGGGCGTGAAGTAATTGCAGAATACTTTCTCTGGGATACTGAGTACGGAGCAACAAAAACTTCAGCCGACGATTACGCCAATAAGAAGGCCCTCAAAGGTGACATACGCTACCGGCTTTTCATTGACACAATCTGTAATACTTCGAAGATTGAGACGGGCGGAAAAGAAACCTACAGCTATACGTTTACGACGAAAGATGTTAACGATAAATGGGAAACAGCGTTCGATAAGGACCCAGAGGCATGGCTGAAGAAAAGAGAACGTGGCAAGAGAGAGCAGGGCGCAGTTAATCAAGTTCGGGCTGTCCTGATAAGAGAAATATTTTCGCGGCTCAAAAGATATCCAATTCTTAAGAGGATAAAGTGTCCTATCCACGGCGATTCTACTCAGCCGCTGCAAGGTGAAGATTACAAAAAAATCGAGGTCATTGAGAGGCTAAAATACCCCTGGCCAAATTTAATTCCTGACGTCCAGTTGACATACGAAAGAAATGGTAACATTGTACTCTTTCACCAAACGCGGCCTGAGCAAATATTTGTCAGAGAATTGATGTCAACAATAGAAGAAAGTGACTTTAAAGAGCGAATGCCTAAACTAAAGCATTTCTTCACAAAAAGGAATTTGATCGCACTCACTGCGCTCTTTTGGAGCATCTTGTCCGTTAAGGACCAGGAGCTTCGAGAGCAGCTCTACTTGGTCTTCGTGTCCAACCTTCATATGGCTGCCAAGTTTGATAGGCTCGGTAACTACGGCAGATGGGCCACAGGGTACTACGCTTCCTTGGATGACTTCAAAGAGAACAATGTTCTGAATCAAATGTTGAATGGCTGGCAAGACATGAAGGAAGCGAAGGAAGCGATTTGGCAACAAAACTCTGGAGTGGAAAAGTATGTTTTCGACGAGAGTTGGGACGTTAAGGAATTCCTTCAGGCACTCAATGAACAGAGCAAGAAGAACGTCTTGTGGCTGAGAGTCGACGCCGGAAAGTTAAACAATTACATAGGTCGTAAAATTGTCGATGTGGTATTTACTGACCCGCCTTACAGAGGAGAGGCCGAGTCTGTTCAATATTTCGAGCTTACTACCTTTTATGCAGGTTGGCTATCACACGATAAGGACTGGGTTGCAAGATATGGTGACTTTGATTGGTGGAGAGATGAAGTCATCGAGAACGAAGAACAAGGCAAAGACATGCTTTCTTACTACAGCCTACTTCGACAATCATTTGCCTCCACGGACGCCATCGTCAAGGAGGGAGCCACTTGGATCATAACCTACCACAGCCCAAACAGAGAAGTTTGGGAAGGGGTAAGGAACGTTCTCATAACCTCAACAGGTCTTAAACCACCGACCTACGAACAAGTCCAGACCCACAAAATCAGGGCGAAAGGCGTTGGAACCTTTTACGTTACACGCTTCGGTAGCATTGGAGAAGACGCGTACATCGTTCTCAATAAGCAGAAAGGAGTAGCACCAAAGCCAAAAGCAAAACTTACAGAACATGAGTTCTTGGAACTTATACTCAAAAAGATGAAAAAGGAAATCATTCGCAACCGTGGTATCGTGGACTGGGAAATGTTCCAAGCCCACTTCCCCGCGGTGGTCCTCAAACACGGAGATCTGTTCAGCGATACTAAAAGTTACAAGGACTTATTTGAGAACGTCACGAGTCCATTAGCCGGAAACGCGAGGATTTTCGAAAGAGATAAGATAGGTGAGGAACTCTATCGAGCTGTTTACGGAAAAATTGCTCCGAAGGCTTTGCTTACAAGGGCGCTCGCCATATGTGGAGAGGGACATAAAGAGATATCCCGCGCTGAGATGGAGTACAAGATACTTCCAAAGATGGATGGGAGGATTAGCAATAAGACGCGAACTCTCATAGTCAAACAGCTGTTTACATACGACCCCATAGGTAACAAGTATATATTCAAAGGTCGCAGGGTAAGGACGCTTGAGCGCTGGTTCCCGGAAGTCGAGAAGGCTGCCGCACCGCCTTTATTGGTGCCGCAGGAAGTAGTGCTCAAAATAGAGGAGGCAGCAAAGAAGTACGGCGGACACTCGGTTAAAGAACTACAACACAACTTCCAACTCTTGATTGAAGTTCGAGGCAAGAAGTATCTCATCAACGTCAACGATGAACCAGGTGTGAGGCGCTTTGGGGCTGGTTCACTGGCAGATGAGAAAAAGGACACAGATGTTGTATTCCTGTATTACCATCTGACTCAAAACCAGCTTTTAGCTTTAGCGAATGTAGTGAATCCTGCAAGATTGATTGCCGTGCCTTATACAGAATATCAGAAGGTTGTTGAAGCCTTTCGGAAATACAACCCTGATGAGAAACTCTCCGATTTCATTGTCAAGGTTTAGGGGTTTCTGCTTGGAAATCAAGGTCTTAGGCGGAGGGCGCACAGTCGGCGGAAACAAGATTCTCGCAAGTTTTGACGGAAGACACGTGTGGCTCGATATGGGAATATCCTATGATCGCAGACTTGAGCTTCCTGAATACAACATCATGAGAGGCTTCTCACTTCAGAAAATTGTCTCTATGGGATATTTTCCTCAAGAGGACATCATAGCTTCCGCGAAGAAAGAAAATGGTCGGCGATATATCAACGTCTTACTATCACATGCTCATTCGGACCATTACGGTTTGATGACATATTTTCGTGCCTGGGAAGAAGCAAAAATCAATATGAGATTATACTCTCCCATTGACACGTTCAGAACGTTACAAGCACGTCTGGAACTCGGCAATCTCAAGAAAGTTCTAACTAATCTTGATTATCGCAAACCGGAAGAGGCTGAGGCTGAGGGCTTCAATGTGAGTCCTGTGAGAGTTGACCACAGCATGGACGCCGCCTGCGGTTACATTGTTATGTCGCCGCGATTGAGAATAGGCTATACAGGAGACTTTCGCTTTACGACTGAAAATGAGTTTAAGGCCATGACGAAGGCGTTTGTGGACTTGGATGTCTTGATTACAGAAAGCACGCGTATTGTTGATCACGGTTTACAAACAGAAGAGGATGTGAAAAGCCAGGTCGAAATGCTCTTGACGAGGTTCTTCAATTCTACGGTTATATTCATTGTCGGATGGTATACGTACACGAGAAGAGTGAAGACAATAATCGAGGCCTCTGGCGGGCGCAAGGTAGTTCTCCACTCAAAAGTTGCAGCCATGCTTGAGGCTGCCGACCCGACCATACTAAGTAATCCTAACGTTTTTGTCATTCAAATAAAGGAGAAGGAAAAGATTCCAAAGGGCGCCCGAGTCATGACACTACGTGAAGTAAACGAAGCGCACGGGGATGTCGTAGTCGTGCTTCCTGAGATACAAAAATTGTATCTTTGGAGAGAGGAGACTGGAGATTCAATCCTCGTTAGACCAGGAGACATCGTTGTTTCCAGCCTGAGCGAACCCTACGACGAGGATAGTGCAAGAGGATTGGTAGAGCTGGCCAGCTGGGTTACTAAAGAACTGCGGGTCCCAGTGTATCATATTCATGCAAGCGGCCATGCTCCCATTCATAAGATTGCGGATTTCGTTAATGCTGTAAAACCAAAGAAAGTTTACGTAGTGCACAGCTACGCACCCGAAATTTTGAAACCCCTGATCAACAAGCCCATAGAGGTCATTATTCAAAAATAGAAGTTCTTCGCACACTTACGCATGGCAATCGCGTTTAAGATATGCGGGACAAAATATCTTGAAGCTGCAAGGTGAAAACCTTAAATAGCTTTTGAATTGAAAATCCATTAGGTCGTGAAATGGTGAAATGCCCAAAATGCAAAGCAGAAGTCATTAAGCCTGCTAAAGACTGGAGGTACGGAGTTTTTACGGTGAAAATGTATAAATGCCAATGCGGCAATGAATTCAGAGAATACTTAAGAGAAGGTAACCTGAAATTTATTCTGAGCGCTCACAACGGAGGAATAGGTAGAAGAAAGAAAACTCAAAGATAATGACCAGAATCCTTTGGCGCCGAGTTTTAGTTTCATTGACTACCTCTCAAGTTTAGTTCCCTGAACCATTTGAAAAACTCTTTGCGAGTGAATTTTTTATCTTTTGTCTTAACTGGCGCGCTTTCACGCTCATTGACATTCAATACTTCCATCAAAAGAACTTCATTTTCAAATTCTGTTCCGCGTTTTGAGTAATTAACAAGATAAAGCTTGGCTTCCAGCTTCTGGGTAAGTCTCCAAAGAGAAATGAACTTTTGTGCGTTTTGACGAAAGTAACGATTTGGATGACTCGTATATGGTGTTATCCCCCGACTGAATTGTTGCTCATCACACAATAAGAACTCCACAATTACATACCGTTCTTCTTCTGAGTCCCACTGAATACGGTCAAAATTAATCCCGTAGGTGGGGTCTCCTTGCAACATTTCCTTAACAAACTCGAAGGCACTTGTATCTTCAATACCCAATCGTTTGCTCGGTGTTCTCGGCATTGTACTTCCCATCGTTAAACGGAGATGAAAGGTATCTTTGAAATGTTCATGCTCTTTCTTATTTGTTTCGGTGTGGATGGTCGTCCAGGCAGATGAGGAAGAACTGTTCCTTAGCGGGGTCGGTGACAGGATGCTGGAGTTAGAACACATGCACGTGTGGAGAGGCCTTAGGGTGTTCTACCCATTTAACCAACTTTTTTCAGCTCAACTATGCGGACTCTATGCCTCTCACTCAGCCGACTTATTTCAACCCTGCTAAATTCCTCAACACATTGCTTATAGACACAATCCACTATGCCATTTTTTCTATAAACTCTTCAACATTTCTACGAAATTTCTCGGCGCTGGGCAATTTAGGAATACTACCGCCTTCGGGCATTTACAATCACTCCCTTCATCCGGCCGTGAGGGAATCCCCAACGCTTCTGCAATAAGCCTGCTACATTCTCGTATTGTAGGCTCAGCAGTGTTGGTAGCAACAGCGACATCCCACTGAGTTCTCCGAAGTCGTGGATCCAAAACGCCGACCAGATAAATGGCGCTGGCTATCAACACCCTTGAACGCCTCCCACCCACTTTAGCTGGATCCCTCAGGTAAGCGTCCCTAAGCAATTGCGCAGCCCTCAGCCCAGCCTCACGAGCCAGCTTGGGATCACCATAAAGATCATGACAAACCCTCAAAATCTTAGACGGAGTGGTTCGAAGGCAAAGCCAACACTTCCCATCATCAACCAACCCTTAAGCCTCCCGAGTTTCACTGAAATTAGGAAGCCCATAAAAAACCAGCGAAGCAAAGAAAACCAAGCGAGGAGAGAGAAAACTAAAAGTAAAAAATAAAGGGGTTAGTTGAGGGCTTCCTGCCTCAACTGCGTGATGTACTCTCCGTATTCTGCTGGGATTTTTTCGATCGATCTTAACCACAGGCTTGATGAGGTAGCGACATGAGAGCTCAGTGAGCGACTGATGGGATAAACGCCAAAACCAACCTCAATAAAACACAGAAAAAAGGAGGAGGTTAAGGTAACGCTTTGAGGTTAGCCCTATCATATCGTTGCTTCATTTTTCGTGGCGAGTAGTCAGTATAGTTTCGTGCTAACACTGTTCTCGGTGTTCTACCTTGAAACGCGTCTATGTATCTGTCTGCCACGCCTAAGTTTCCCATTTCCTCAGCAAACCAATCACGCAACATCTTTGACGTGATTTCCAAACCCGTTTTTTCTTTCGCTATCTTCCATCCACGCTTAAATTCTCTGCTGCCAATCGGAATCAGTTTAGGCGACGCTTTCTGTTTAGAAGTCATATTCTCTCTGAACAACATGAGAGCGTTCTCAGCTTCCTCATTATAGAACGTAACCCAGCTGTGCTTTGTTGCTCCAATGTGATTCTTTGGAATTAACATTCTCTGCTTGAAATCCACATCACTTACGTCCAACCCTAACACTTCAGCTTTCCTCAAACCACTCGTAGCAGTCAATAGAAAATACGCTTTCAATCTCAGCGTTGGTAAAGCCTCATAAAACCTTTTCAAATCCTCTTTGCCGGGAATAAGCTTGGGATTCTGAGTTTTTCGCGGAAACTTGAAGGTTGAAACCAGTTGAGGCAAACCTTTGTAATCCCTGAAATAGGCCTTCATAGCTGAAAGCGTAACGCTATAGTAATCCCTGCTACAGTTTTCCCTAAGCCCTTTCAAGTAAGCCCTCAACGACTCAACCGTTACAACTTCAACATTCTTAAACAGGCGCCTAATCAAAGCACAATAGTCTCGAGCCGTTCTCTTACTCTTCTGCCTATCAACCAACAGAAAATCATGGAACACTTCCAAATCCTTCTCTAACTCGGTGAAGCAAAGGTCAGCCACAGAGAGGCTATGGAGAGATGGAGGCGTTGCTTCGCTTGTGGTCGCGGGTTCAAATCCCGTCCCGCCCGCATCAACCTTATTCCTTCAAAAAGGTAAAGACTATGCTCTTTTCA
>Ga0315309_1002729_pt1 | contig 10230 bp, 7 predicted proteins | sample TDP4_MG_FD_203080 | JGI IMG/M metagenome (GOLD analysis project Ga0315309, IMG submission 203080) | Freshwater sediment microbial communities from Lake Towuti, South Sulawesi, Indonesia - TDP4 | ecosystem: Environmental > Aquatic > Freshwater > Lake > Sediment | place: Indonesia: South Sulawesi...
CGCATACTCCAGCGGCAGGGATATTGCTTTGTCTTTCTTGGAGAAGGTGCCTTTCTGGTACCGCATGGCTATGCTTCTGTTGGTAAGAATTAGCTCCCGAACTTTCAACACTTTGTCGGTTACGTCACTGATGTCCCCTGCTTCAACCTCGCCCTTCGCGAAGGCATCCAAGAAGGCACCGGTCTGCATCCCTCGAAGCAGCATTCCGCCGAGGAACACAGAGAACCCTCTCAAGAACCGGCCACCGAGCCCACGCTTCGGCTTCAGGCTAACCATGCCTTTCGGCTGGCTCAGGATCTTCTCTTCAGACAACTTTTCCCGTCTACCTCCGACCAGAAAAGCTCTGGTTTCGCCCGAGTCCCACGGGCTCTTCAGGGAGGCACAGCTTGTCCACCGATGATCGAAACAGCTCCAGAAAAAAATCGAAGGGCAATGTAGTTATAAAACCATCGATCGACATTGCCTTCCCCTTAGCTGTAAGCCTCGCCCAAACCTTGGCCGTTATGCATGAGGCCCTGAACCGCCTGAAGCGTCTGAAATCCGCTCATCCCCGCCCGCGGCTGCTACCTGAAATACCGAGTTCAGCGCGCAGTTGCCGCCTGAAATACGCGGTCTAACCGATCGATCGATCGGCTCGTTCATAGGAAGCCCAATTCCCTCAGAAATTCTGGCCAATATCGAGTCGCCATGTAGAGGAGCTCGATCCAACATATCACCACCGCCACCGCGATTGCCCAGTAGGCTTGCCTAACCTTCCATCGGTAGATCGAACTAGCGAACCTCCTTGTGGCCACCTCCCCAAAGGGGAGCAGCACGGTGGCTCCAATGTTGAGAAGGGTGATCATCCACAACGGATTCCTCGCAACGAAGGGGACTACGAACGAACCGACCACAAGACTCGCCTGCCGCCGTCAGCAGCCTCATCGTCAGAGACCTGCTTCGCCTACGCCGGTATTCATTGTGGATGAGAGCCGTGAACATCCCAAGCAGAAGAAGTGGAAAAAGGATGAGCGGAACATCGATCAATCGAGGATAGCCGATCAAGAAGATCATTCCACATACAGCCAACAGCGCAAGGCATGCATACGTAAGCAGGAAGAGCAAGGCAATCCTCGTCCCCTGTTTCAAGACTTCCTCCCTCCGGCGATCAATCTTATGCGTTGCTATGCTGATTAAAGACTGACCGCCCTACCCATGAGCACGTTGGACCGCCCTGGTTGTAGCCGTCACGCTGACGCTGTTCGATCGACGTAATCCAGTGAAGCTGGCTTCTTCTTTCCTATACCAGATTCATGACCGGGTACCTAGAGATGAGCAAGATCGATTGATCGACCGCTTTGAGACGAGCATCCCTTGACTCCGGGGGGGCCGGCTCGTGCTCAGGTGGCAGGGTTGGGTGTTCGAAGGTTCAGAGCGGATTTCCGAGGCATGGATGGATATGATTCCGCGACTGTGTATCGCTTGCGGGCAGAGGTTAAGCCTCCGAAACCGTTAAGACCCTGCGCATTCTTTCCCGGAGGATCCAAAGCTAACAGTGTGCGCAGGAAGGTAAACGGTTGATGCCTCCCACCATTGATTTGCTGAGGAGAGTCGTCGAGTCCGCTGACTCGCAGTATTCGGAGGCCAGGTATCATTGTCGACGCAGTGTCGATGTGAGGGTCGTCAAGGGAGAGCTTGAGGAGGCGAAGTCCGAGCAGTATTCGGGAGTCGGCTTCAGGGTTCTCGCCGACGGGGCATGGGGCTTCACCAGCACGTCGAAGACCTCGCCTGGGGACCTCGAGAGGGCGATAGGAGACGCGGTGTCGATGGCGAGGACATCTGCTGCAGCCAAGAGAAAGAGGGTTGCCGGCCTCGCCGAGGCAAGGCTTGCGGTGGGACGCTTTCAGCCTCCGATAAACGGTCCGCTGGAGGAACACGGCGTCGAAGAGAAGATACAGCTGGTCGTTGCCGCTGAGAAGCGAGCCCGAGAACGGTCTAGCGTGATAGCGTCGGCGAGCTGCCACTACGACGAGATGCTGGACCACAAGCTGATAGTGACCAGTGACGGGGCTGAGGCCGAGGTCTTCGACTCGAAGCCCGAGTTCATTGTTACGGCGGTTGCCTCTCGTGGAGGGGAGATCGCCTCAGCGTACAGGTCCCTCGCTGTCACAGGTGGATGGAAGGATCTTTTCAAGGAGAAGAAGCCGGAGGACATCTCCGATGAAGCCGCCGCACTGGCTCTGAAGCTGATAGACTGCAAGAGGCCGAGGGGGGAGAGAACCACCGTCGTGCTAGATCCGGGGATGGTGGGTCAGATATCCCATGAAGCCGTCGGCCACACCGTGGAGGCGGACTTCGTCCTATCAGGCTCCGTCGCCAAGGATAGGATCGGCTCAAGGGTTGCTAGCAACCTGGTGACACTGGTGGACAGCGGGCCCTCGCACATCGCGCCCCACGGAGCGGGAACCGTGCTTGTGGACGACGAAGGGGTCCTAGCCCAAACCACCACCGTGATAAAGAGAGGAGTTCTCGTCTCCTACCTCCACAACCGTGAGACGGCAGAGGTCTTCGGCGTCTCGCCGACGGGAAACGCCAGAGCCTTCGAGTACCCCGACGACCCGATGATAAGGATGCGGAACACCTCGATCGAGCCGGGAGACCTCAGCTTCGAGGAGATCATCGAGGAGGTTAGACACGGCTACCTCCTGAAGGGACCTACAGGTGGACAGGCAGACGCCAACGGCGAGTTCATGTTCGGGGCCCAGGAGGCCTACCTCATCGAGAAGGGCGAGGTCGTAGACCTCTTCAGGGAGGTTGCCATAAGCGGGCAAGCCTTCGAGATCTTGAGAGGCGTGGACGCCTTGAGCAAAGACTTCCGGTACGACCTGGGGGCGGGGTACTGCGGAAAGCTTCAGGCAGCGAAAATCGACGCCGGCGGACCCTTCCTCAGATGCCAAGCCATCGTGGGCGGACTGCATGGAGGATGACGCCTTGCCGCTGGACCTCTGCACTCAAGCCGTGGGGAGAGCCCTCAAGCTGGGAGCCGACGATGCCGAGGCCTTTGCCTCGGAGTCGCTTGAGACCGACGCCCTGATCGAGAACAACGATGTCAAGGTGGGCAGGAGCCACAGGAGAGCAGGGATAGGGGTAAGGGTGTTCAAAGACTCGAGGATGGGTTTCTCAAGCACAAACGACCTGACCCCCAGCGGCCTTTACAGGGCTGTCGAGGAGGCAAGATCCATCTCGAACCATAGCCCACCCAGCCCCTACAACACGCTTCCCGAAGCGGCAGCGGCCACCACCCTTCAAGGACTCTACCACCCAGAGGTTCAACAGTTCGCCCTGGAGGAAGTCGTTTCGAAGGCTTCCGATATGCTGTCTGCGGCCAGGGGATACAGCCCAAAGGTGACCGTTGACACCGGATTCTTCACGGCTACAGTCGAGCAATACGCAGTCGCAAACTCGAAGGGAGTCGGACGCGAAGAAAGGTCCGGCATGTTCTTCTGGTACATCTTGGGCATGGCCAGGGAAGGCCAGGAGGTCTCCAGCTTCGACTACCAGCTGGGTTCAAGCCGCACCGTGAGCGGGATCGACGTCCAGTCCACAGCCCTCGACTTCGCACACAACGTGGTAAGCTCACTTGGCGCCAAGCGATGCGAGAGCTTCAGAGGATCGCTCGTCCTAGCCCCCTACGCCGCGGAACAGCTCCTATCCCCACCCCTAGCCTGGGCCATAAGCTCCAACAACGCACAGAAAGGAAGAAGCAGGTTCCAAAGAAGGCTGAACCAAACGGTCTCCTCCGAAGGCCTGACCCTCGTCGACGATGCATCATACATCCAGGGCACCGCAGCCGGCAGCTTCGACAGAGAGGGTGTACCCCACAGCCTCCTCACAGTCATAGAGAAGGGAGTCCTGAAAACCTACCTCTACAACAGCTACACAGGGTCAAAAGAGGGTCGAAGGAGCACAGGGCACGCCTCAGGAAGCTGGAGGTCAACACCCTCGGTGAACCCCACGAACGTCCTCGTGGAAGAAGGCTCCGTCTCAAGGGAAGAGATGATCTCAAACGTCAGGAGGGGGGTCCTCGTAACCCGGTTCTCCGGCTTCCCCAACCCAGTGACCGGCGACTTCTCAGGGGTCGTGAAGGGCGGATACATGATCGAGGGCGGGGAGATGGTTCACCCCCTCAAGGAGACGCTGATAACCGGAAACGCATTCGACCTCCTCCTCAAGATTTCAAGCATCTCCAAGGAAAGGAGGACGATAATGAGCCACGTACTTCCATACATAGGGTTGGAGGACGTCTCCATAACCAGCGCCTAGCGAGAAGACGCCCCTGGCGTCTCAAGACACTGTCTAGGCAGCCTTGCTCGATGTCGTCGCGCAAATTCGGTTACAGTTCTGTCGAACGCTCCTCTTATAATGCCCCTTCAGGGGTGATCACCAGCGTGATGAACACGGCGAAATCGTTCCTGTTGGTTACCAGTTGCTGCATCGCCCTCACGGTTTTCCTCTCTCCCCTCGCTCACGCCGAAGATCTATCGATCCCCTATCTCTACTACGCGTACACGGACAAGCCAGCGTACGTCGTGGGGGAAACGGTCATCATCACCGTTGCCCCTGGAAACATAACCTCCACCCTGCCGGGACAGAAGGTGGAGCTCATGGTCTTCAACTCGAGGAATGTCAGGTTCCTGGACGCCACGTTTCCCCTGGATCAATATAGACTCCCAAGGTACGTCCTTTTCGGCCCCGGCGAAGAGGACGCATACCGCATAGAGGTCTACTGGATCACGGACGGCCGACCCCTTCAACCCCACTACGTCACCTCTTTTGTGGTGTATCAACCCATCCTGGTAGCCGTGACCACGACGACCCAGCCCACGACAACCGTTACAGTGACCTCGGCAACCACCTCGACCACGACCGCCATCACTCAAAAGAGCGTCACGCTGACCGTGATGACGACGACAATGATTGAGCAGACCACCCAGGAGACGCTAACCCGGCTCACAACCGAGACGCAGACGAAGACCTCCACCCAATCCCTGACCTGGACCCTTGTCTCAACCCATACCAAGACCGCCACTATTCAGGGAGCCCTGGAGGGAACATTCATAGTCGGCGTTTCGATAATCATCGCAGGTGCTTTGATCGCCTTTGCGCTTGTCAGAGCCTCCCGTTCAAGCCCTCCTGCAGTCAGCAGCGGAAGGCCCCAAGAGACAAAACGAAACCGCAGCGACGCAGCAAAGCCCAGCGGCCGACCCGCGTTCTAACTAACCCTGTGCTGTCTGGCTGTCGACCCACGAGAACTTGCGCTGAAGCGATCTCGGGTAGTACAGCTTCCAGTCGAAGCCCAAGCCCTCGCTCCACGCACGATAGATCCGCGGATCAACGTAGCTCTTCAGCGACGTACCCAGGTTGTAGTCGCGCGTCGCCTTCTGGGCCTCTATCTGGAGTTTCAGCATCTCGACATACGCCTGGCCAGCCTGCTTCCGCTTCTCCGCTTGCTGTCTCAGCCTCTCCATCCGCTCGACATGCCGCTCCCTCAGCTCTCTGATCCGCTCCCTCTCCGCCTTGATGCCCCTCCTCTTGGCGGCAATCGTCTTCTTCATGCCCTTCGCAGCCCTCCCCTGCTCCTCCCTCTCGTCCAGCTGCCTGAGGTACTCTCCTAGCTTCCTTTTCTGCTCCTCGAGTCTCTCCTCATGCTTGGCGAGGCGCTCTCCATACCTCTCCTCCTCGCCCTTCATCCTCTGTCTGTACCTTTCCACGCTCTCCCCCATGCTGGTCTTCCTCTGCTCAAGCCGCATCTTCTTCTTGGCGAGAACCTCCCTCCACCCCCTGGGTGGCATCCGCTTGTGGTTACAGACAACTGCCGCCTGTAGGTTAGCCATCGCCGCCACGTGCTTCTTCACATAGACCGGATCCTCCCACGAGACCCTCGTCCCAGCCAAAGACTCCTCCACCGCCTTTGACGCGTGGTACGTGCGGAAGACCTTCGCCGTGGCGCCTGGAAGAACCTCACCCAGGAACGAAGAAACCGCCTGCGAGTCAACACCCTCAAAGATCGACGAGCGGGCTTGAGCCATGAAGCCCTTGATGTTCTCCACCACAGCCGGGGGCAGCGCCACCTCCTTCCGCCACCTCACCGAATCCTTCCCCAGAAAATCGAAGCGCACCACCCCATCCAACCCTATCTCCACATGCTCTGGCCGAAGCGTCGTCGCGCCCACGGTGTCAGCCTCATCCTTGTCTTTCTCATCCCCAACCCTCAACTTCAAGACGTCGATCAGGTAGCACGCCGTAGCAGTCCTACGCCGCCCCTCCTCCAACGCGCTCAGGCCAGCGGTGATGTGTGCACGCAGATCACCGATCCTGCGACCAAGCTCAAGGGCCAAGTCGAACTTCTCAATATCCCGCTCCTGCTTCACGAACGACGTGTCCGACAGCCAAACATACTTCTCCTTTCCCCGTAGCTTGTCATCCCAACGCGCAACCCACATCGAGTCCGGCTGCCAGACCACCTCCCTCCAGTTCCCCTCGGGAATGGGCGCGTCCGGCGACAGGTTCAACGTGATATCCCCCTGCCTCGGACCCTCCTTCCACCGCCCCCTCAGGGGATGCCTACCTCGACCCATGAAGATACAGGAAGGCTCAGCCAAGTAGCTCCCGATCTCCACCCTGACGCCGTCCACCAGCGCGTAACCGTACTCCTCCTGGTTTGCCGCACGCATCGCCCTCCGCTCCTCGGCTAGGCGCTTCCTCTCTTCCCTGGTCAGACTCGCCTTCCTCGCCCTCTCCCCCTCGACGAAGCGCTGGACCTCAGAGAAATCGAAGGCCTCCGGGGGAACTTTCTCGCGAATGCCCAGCTCGCGGCGGAAATCCTCAAAGAAGTTGCTGACGAACCTACGATCCTTGACGTAGTCCGTCCCAAGCTTCTTGACCCATGCGACAGCCATCTCCTCCTGCGTGGCTGTCAGAGCGACCTCTTTCCCTGAGATCCTGATGCGGAAACCCTGCGGCTCATAGCTGGGCGGAACCATGACGCCTCGATGGACCAGCTGCCTCATGCACGAGGCCGCCGCCGCCATTATCAGATAAACCATTCTCTTGCTCGATCGTTCGCCCTTCAGGTATTACCCCGAGCTTATCTAGCTCGCCCTTCGAGCTATGGCCTCGATCAATCCACGATGCAGGGAGGGTGCAATTCAGCCAACCTGGGAAGGGAAACCTCAGTGAAAGGACGACGGACAACCCTGCCTGACAGACTACTCACCCCGATAGTCGCCTCCATTCTAGCCGGCCTTGTGCTCGGGGCTCTGTGGGTCAGACCGGTCGTCAAGTACACACTCTACACTTTCCCGCCTATAATCTCCCTTGAGCCGCTTGGAACGGCCTCGTTCTTTATCGGAGTCAAGAATACAGGGGGAACGGACTCGTTTCTCTGGATAAGGGTGACCGCCGAGAACGCGGAGGTAGTCCCCGAGAACAACGCCGGAGTTGAACGCACCGACAGTGTGGTCAGGACCGTGGCCGTGGCGGAAAAACAGACGGATGACCTCTACAGACTCATCAGGGTGAAGATACGGCTAACAGACCGCCCTACATGGTTCATGATCTCGGTTCAAGTCGAGAAGAGAATCAACTGGTCTCCCAGCGGCATCATCGCCTTGTTCGGGGACATCAAACGCGTCCCTCCCACTTCGGCTACCTACGTCATCAAGGACACAAACAACGGTGTATCCACATACGTCCTAACCACTCTCATCTAGGATGCGAGGCCATCGACGAGGCTCGAGAACGACTCGAGAAGATACGAAGCAACATGCAATGACAGACCCCACTCATCGATTGCCTACCCGTTCCCTCTCCCCATAGATACTAATAACAGGATAAGAAGAGACTCGATGGATTGTCGATGATCGGTCGCTCAAGGAGGTTATGGCTGCTTAGTCGTGGATACCATCGTCGACGTTGAACTAGTCGTAGACGTTTTCACCGAGGTAGTGGTTTCAGTTATAGTCTTGGTGGTGGTTTCGGTTACCGTATGGTCCATGTCTCTGGTGTAGGTAGTTGTGCAAGTCATGTTATAGATCTCAGTCACAGGGATCATAACTTCGGTTGTCACGCTAACGGTCCGCTCTGGCGGAGTAAGCCAAAACGTCTTGGTGGTCGTGTAAACCCTCTCCACAACAATTGTTACGCCCGTCTCGGATTCTTCGACACCAAGCGTCTCCGTGATTGTGTATGTCCGGACGATCGTGGTAGTAGAGGTTGTGGCTTCTAGAATAAAGTCAACAAACATGCTTCTAACAGGTAAACCGGCAGTCTTCATCTCATTAATCACCCGCTCTATGTCATAGGTGGTGGTGGAAACCGGTTGACCGTTGGCATCTGTGTAGACGACTTGAATATACTGGGGCGCACCCTGCTCATCGGTGACTATCTTGATCAAAGTGATGCCTGCCCCAAAGCCCAATAGTCCTGCCAAGATCAACCACGCGATACGCCACCTTTCACTCAAGGGCTCCCCTTGATCTTCCCCTTCGCTCACTTTCCCCAATCTGCCTCCGACCCAAAAACACGGTTTCACCGGGGTCTCACCGGCTCATCAGGGAGTTTCCTGGTTGTCCATCGATCGAACGCGGCGCACTTCGAGTTTAAGCGCTGCTAAGAGTCTTCTCTTCAAGAAAAATTGAGATTGGCTCAAAGGGAACCTGCCAGGGAGTGAACACGTGTGATCCTTGGTCACAGATCGATCGAGGCCGAAATGCCACGGACGAACTGACCGACCGCCTCCCCCCGATTGCGCATCGACCGAAAGAATCCGGAATCTCCACGCATAGTTCATACAGAGTGGGGCCCTGACCGAGACCGACCGATCGATCGAGAACAGGCAGGTATTGCTCGATCGATTCGTCGACGAATCCATCGCTCGGCAAGTCTTATATGCGTAGTTTCTGCCACGAACGAGTGAAGGCTGCAACGAATGAGGGCAGCTCACGTTATTGTCACCTCCTCCTTGGTGCTTCTAGCCGCCTGTGCTCTGAGCTTGCTGTTGTTGCCGATGGGAGCTCAGGCAAACGACGCTGAGGCAACGGTCATAGACCACAAATCCTACGTAGACCGGCTGTCGCTTTCAAGGGGAGAAGAGGTCTACGAGGGCAACTTCTTCCACGTCATCGGAGTGATCCAAGCCACCGGCACAAAGAACATCAAGGACGTCGGGGTTGAGCTCACCTTCTACGACGCCCAAGGAGAAAAGATCCTCGCAGGCCCCATCGGGAACATGTTAGGCACCTACAGGATTGAAGACGGCATCGAGATACCGAACAACCTGCTTGGCCCAGGCGACAAGCTCCCCTTCCTCACAGTCCTCCTAGATGAGGAGGCGAGCGCAAAGGTTGCAGCCTACGACATATCCGTCAAATATGTTGCAGCCGACGAGGAGCCCTACAGGGAGCTAGTCATCCTCAACCGCAGGCTGCGGTCATGGTACGGATCCGCAGCCGTAACAGGTGAGCTGATGAACAGCGGCGATCAGTACTTGTCTTCTGTCTGCGTCTACGCGGCCTTCTACGACAGCGCAGGAAGGATAGTTGACACGAGATACTATCCGGCTCCCATGAGCGTCCTCGTCCCCGGCCAAAAGATAGCGTTCACAACCTACTCCGCCCCGATCGAAGGGAACGTCACCTATGAGCTGACCACCACATGCCTCGAGACACGTAGGATTCCCTACAGAGAGTTCGAGGTCCTCTCCCACACATCCCACATCGATGAACGTGGCTACCTTGTCCTGGAGGGAGAGGTCGCCAACACCGGAGACCGAGACGCAACCCGAGTGATCGTAGCGGCTGACTTCTATGACGAGCAGGGGTGGCCCCTCGGAGGATACTATGCGGAAATACCCCAGATCAGAGCGGGTGAGAGGAGCCCCTTCGAGATCTTGTTCTGGCATGAAGAGCTAGCCGCAGAGGTAGCGAACTACACCTTCCACATCAGCTCCTCCGAATCGACCTACATACGACAGCCAAGCCAGATAGCCTGCTCAGTCTCCCCACCAAAGATCACTGCAGGCCAGGCCATCACCATCTCGGGAGCGGTGACCCCAGCGATCAAAGGAGTGAAGATCACCCTAACGTTCACAAGCCCCAACGGGACAACGATAACCGAGGAGACACTGAGCGATTCAAACGGCTCCTTCACACACCTCTTCAACACCCAAGAGGAGGGACACTGGGTTGTAGA
>Ga0315309_1002731_pt1 | contig 10224 bp, 8 predicted proteins | sample TDP4_MG_FD_203080 | JGI IMG/M metagenome (GOLD analysis project Ga0315309, IMG submission 203080) | Freshwater sediment microbial communities from Lake Towuti, South Sulawesi, Indonesia - TDP4 | ecosystem: Environmental > Aquatic > Freshwater > Lake > Sediment | place: Indonesia: South Sulawesi...
GGCAGGATCTCTATCTATGAAGGAGGGCGATTGTATGAGTGCTAAAGACGCTTATGCTGTTCTCATGGAACGCCTGGGGCATCCCGGTTCCACGCGTTTACGTTTGATTCTTGAGCATTTGATGACTCCGGAGCAGGCCCAGATGGTGGCAGCTCTACCAGGCACCCCGGAAGAAGTCTCTCAGAGAACAGGGTTTGCACTGCATAAGGTGCGAGCAGACCTAGACGACCTCTTTTTTAAGGGAGTCACCTTCCCACGGGACTTTGATAAACGCGAGTACTTCCGATTTGCTCGCAGTATCATGCAGCTTCACGATGCCACCCAGGCTACTCAACAGCTAGACCTGGGCCGGGATCGAAGGTTCTTCGAGTTGTGGTATGACTTCTGTATTAATGAGTGGTACCCAAGTTGGGGCAACGCCATGGCTGGATTGCCCCAGCCAATGTTGCGAGTAGTACCGGCCTATAAAGCGATCAAGAACCTTCGTGGGGTACTTCCCTGCGAGGACTTCCGCCAGATACTGGCAGCTCAGGAACTCATAGCAGTGGTTCCCTGCTCCTGTCGCTATTGCACCACTGCTATCGAGAGATACTGCCATCGCACCAAGGAAAAGGAACAATGGCACTGCCTTCAATTTGCCCGTTCTGCAGAATACGTAATCAAGCGTGGTTCAGGCAAGAGGCTGAGTCTGGATGAAGCCTTAATGCTTGTTGACCAAATCGAGGATGACGGTTTGATCCACACGTGGGCCAACAGCACCGCACTAACTGGTGTGCCTACAAGCTGTCAGTGCTGTCGCGATTGCTGTGAGGTATATGTTCCGCTGGATATGTTGAATTTACCCATTGGCAAAGCCTGGGAGAAAAGCCGTTATCAGGCCAAGGTCAATGTTGAGACGTGTAATGGTTGCCAAGAATGTGTGGAACGTTGTCCGTTCGACGCCATAGATATGATCAAGCCCAAGGACTCCAAGAAATATAAGGCAGTCGTTGCCCAGGAGAGATGCTGGGGGTGTGGAGTTTGTGTAGTGGGGTGTGAACCCGGGGCACTAGAGCTTACCTTAGTCAGGCCAGTGGAGCATATTCCAGGAGCAGCTGCCTAGCCAACGACTTCTGTGTTGCGTAGTTCGTTGATACGTGCCTCGTCTTGCCAGGCCAGAGTAGAACCTATTCCGCATGCTGCCCAAATCGTGATTGAATCGGAAGCTCTATTCAAAAGGTACATCCCCTGTGTTTGTCTTTAGCCACTAGACAGTGATTTCAAAGGGGATTGAGTGGGGTGTATTGTGTCCAGGTAATCGAGACAAACGCGCACTACCCTGCCACCATTCTGCCGACAAACTCTTTAGCACCCCATGGCACGGGATAGCACTACCGAATACGAAAGTTGCCCTGGGGCAGAACAGGAAAGCACAAATTGCTATCTGGAGCGACGGCGTGGCACGTTACGCCTCTTACTTTTAAGCAGGGTGTCGTGGGTTCGAATCCCACCTCTAGCTGAAACTAACCCTTCTTTTGCCTCCGCTGCCATTCAACGTATAGGCTGACGCCTTCGTCCACCGAAACCTTGGGCTTCTTCGGCAGTGAACGAAGGCGCAGTCAGAGGAACAGACCCAAGCAACCAATAAGGCAACAGTGCTCGGTTAGAATAGAAACACCAAGAGCAATACCTACGCCAAAGGTTCATGCGGAAGTAAGGACATGACCCACTGGGCTTAACAAACCGACACTATCTGTTCAATTAAATGAACCAAATTGGGCTTACGCGATGCCTGGCAAGAGTAATACGATGAAAGGGACATTCGTTCTGCGAAAAGGATTGTGTGGGTTGACTGATGGAGGTCACCCTGGTGAAGTGGGAAAAATGGTCTGTTAGATATCCTGCCAGCAGTGGAAACATTGTTAGAAGGAAGAGAACAATTGTGCCAACTGCGGCAACCATAGCAGGAGAATCAGATGAAGGAAGAAATCAAAATACTCTTGGTTGATGACCATGAGCTAGTCCGCCGTGGGTTGCGGCGTGTGCTGGAGCTAGAGGAGGATATGAAGGTTGTGGGCGATTGTGCCAATGCTGATGAGTCCTTATTCCACGTGGAAATGCTCTCCCCTGATATCGTCCTTATGGATGTCAAGATGCCTGGATTGAATGGGATTGAGGCTACCCGAAGGCTGAAGGAGAAAAGGCCTGCTTGTAAGGTCATTATGTTAACCCTATACGATGAGTACTTTCTTGAAAGCATCGAAGCAGGGGCAGACAACTACATTCTTAAAGATGCGAAGTGCGCGGAGCTTGCCCAGGCTATCAGGCAGACTTATCACAGTAGGGCCCCACTGCAGGAGCCTGGGGTCTCTGGTGAAGAGCTTGACCTTGTCATATCTCCGCCTGCCGATACTGTTCAGGTAATGAGATTCATTGCACAGATGGAGAAAACGCTTGATGCCTGCATCCCGCAAACGATTGGCTCTCAAGAACAGGGTACTACCGTCACAGTGCAGCTGAAGTTTGCCTCGCTCGCAGTTCTGCTGCATAAGCTGCGGAACATACCCGATGTAGCAAAAGTGGAGGAAATAAAACAGCATCATCTACGAGCAAAAACTGGTTTCTTCAATAGACTAAAAGGTGAGCCGATGGTAAGAATCGACTCCATGCCCAGGAAACAAGTGATGGTAACCCTGAAATAGCCATGCTTATCGAAGACCCTAAGCTATAGCGGGGAGCGGCAAGATGTCACACAAGTTGGTGTGCCAGGCAAGGTCATTGTATCCTGTATGAGGTACATGAAATGACAATGATGAGAGGTGCGAATAAGACACGAGAGCAACTCATAGGTGAATTGACGCAAATGCGCCAAAAAATCATTGAGTTGAAGACACTGGAAAAGGAACTGCACCTTCTTGAATGGACGCTTAGGGAACTGCAGTGTCTGTCTGACATTGCTGACATTGCTGAAATCCCAGGGATTACTGCGGACGAAATATATCAAGAGGCGGCAAATCTTATTCCAAAGAGCTATCAATATCCAGAGATCACCTGCTCTAAAATCACCATCGATGGCAGGGAATTCAGCACGGATAACTACAGAGAAACCAGTTGGAAGCAATCTGCGGATATTGAAGCAAATAAGGCAACAATAGGTAAAGTAGAGGTCAATTATCTCGAGGAGAGACCAGTAATTGATGAAGGACCGTTCTTGAAAGCAGAGAGGTTGTTGATTAACGCTGTCGCTGAGCGGTTGGGGCAGGTCACCGCACGCAAGCGGTTGGAAACGGAGAGAAGGCGACTGGAGCAAAGGGCTCAGACCATGAACTGCCTGGCTTCCGTCGGCGCCATAGCATCAGGCATTGCCCACAAGATTAACGAGCCCCTGACCGGCGTTATCAGTTTTACCAGTTTGCTAATGCAAAAGGATATCCCCGAGGATATCAAGGGCGATGCGGAGATAATCAATGAGGGTTCCCAGCAGGTAGTCAATACTGTAAATAGGCTTCTTGCCTTCGCCAGCCAGTGCAAACCGGAGCGAGTGCATGTGGATATTAACCAGATTATAGAAACTACCCTGGAATTGCGAGACTATGAAATGAAGACCAGTAGCATCCACGTTATCACCCGACTTGACCCTGATTTGCCCTGTACTATAGCCGACGGCGCTCAACTTCAACAGGCGTTCCTTAATATAATCACGAATGCCGAAATGGAGATGAAGTTGGCCCATGGTCAGGGTAATCTCTTCATTAAGACAGAGAAGATAGATAACACCGTCCGGATATCTTTCAAAGATGACGGGCCGGGAATAGCTAAGGACGACCTGAAGAGACTATTTGACCCCTCCTTTGCTAGCAGAGAGGTGGGTGAAGGAACAAGACTCGACTTGAGCATCTGCCACGGAATAATAACTGAGCACGGCGGAAAAATATATGCTGAGAGCGTGTCTGGCAAGGGAGCTACCGTCATTATGGAATTACCCATAGTGACTGAACCTGAGGAATTGAAACCAGCTGAGCCAGTTGCTGATGGGACTGAGAGCGTAGATGAAGCTGGAATACTGGTAGTGGGTACTGAGTTGCCAATCCTAGAATTCATGAGCCGGGTGCTAACTGAGGAAGGACATGAGGTAGAAACTGCAGATAATGCACAGTACGCCCTGGAAAGGCTGAAGAGTAAGAAGTATAGCCTCATCCTGCTGGATACCCAGCCAAGAGAAAACGGCATTGGGTCAATTGAGTTATATGAGCGTATTCAAAAGATAGCTCCATCTCTGGCCAAGAGGGTAGCGTTTGTCACCAGTGAGGTTATTCAGGCAGATATCAAAGATTTCCTTACCGAGACAGAAGCCCCTCATATTGGCAGGCCTGCAGTTAAAGACATTGCTAGACCCCTTGCTGCCAAGCAGTTGAAGGAGGAAATACACCGCATATTAGCCCAAGGTGCATAGAGTTTCACACTCCAACATACTCTTGGCAACACTGACCTGGCGCAAATGTGAAAAGGTGCTAAGGTAACTTCCCCGAGTTTATGGATATCCCGATCTGACCGGTATTGGGTGCTAATAACTGCCATAGCTCCCAATCACACATTAGTCCACAATGTGCAATACAACCCACGCTTTCCAAAGCAAAGCCAAACCTACGCAGCCCACTTCAACTTGGCGAAACCACCAAGCCACGAGACGGTGATCTCAGTAGGGATCGATGATGGGCCGGACCGATACAAAATATTGCCAAGGCTTGGGGAGTGTGATATAATAATCAATTAGTGAGGCCCTCAACTGGCAGGGCCTCAGGCATTTTGCACAGGTTGTCAACCTGATTTTCAGATTGATGTCAACCTGATTCATTAAGAATTGAAGACATTTTTGGCTGACTTCAGCTATGAAAACACCCTGAGAATCGGAAATTTGGCAGCATTACTTTTAAGCAGGGTGCCTGCGATGTGCTGGTCATCCGCAGTTAGGAGTGGTCCATTTGTAGGAATCCTCTCAGCGGACAGGAATATCCATATCCAAACAAATCGGCAAGAGTTGTTCCGCACCACTAGGGTTACGATTCTGTCCAGGTCGCAATATACTCAACATTTCCCAGGTGGAGATCTGGGTCCCGCTCTTCCCATCTTCCGTCGAGACCAATCTCTCGGCCGGCAAGCTGGAAGTGACACATCGCGATTCCCATATCTATGCGCTGCAAATCTACGCCCTTGAATAACTCGTCATAACCCCTTGTTCGCTTCAGATAGAAATGAAGGGTGCCTTGATCTTCTTCCCTGACAATTCTCCAGGGTTGATTGTTTGAAGCAGAAGGCCCACGCCTGACGCATTCAAGCGCTGTAGTGTATTTGCCCGCATCCTCTTTTGAAAGGGGCGTGCCCATATCTCCATCAAAGAACAGTTCCTCCCACGGCTTTCGTTCATCGGATTTGGCAAAGCGCCTGATTGCCCTCTCCATAGTTGTTCTTCTCTTATCTGCATACCCAATGGGGCTAATGGCGGGCACGATCTCGTCATCGGACACATGAATCCTCTTTGCAAAATTCGCTCGCTTGAATGTACCACCCAACCAGCAAGTTCCCAACCCCAGATTGGTTGCCACAAGTATCACTCTCTCAAAACAATACCCAAGATCCTCCATTGCTCTGGCGTGATCTTTGACAGCGCTCACTATATATAGGTTTGCGCGGCTGATAACTCCGTAAGTTCCAAGACCTCTGATCTCACTCCTCTCCATTTTCGAAAAATCGATTAGCTCAAATCTAACAGTGTGACCAAACGGGCCTATATGGTTTGAGTGCACCAAATCGATTATCGCCTGCTTCTTGGCTTCTTCAATGGGTTGATCCGTATATGTTCTTACAGAGGTGCGCCTCTTTATTGCTTCAATCATCGACTCCATAGTACTCCACTCCCTTCATCTACAGCATGGCCAATTACAGCCTCTCTGATATTAGGCTCAATCGGCCACTTGTAAGCCATGCTCCGATACTCCGCTACCTTGGTACCAACTCAAAATTGTAAACCCTGACACTATCCCTAAGCCCAAGCACTAGCTATTTCACCGACCTCATTCCACAGTTATTACTACATTTCCTGTTTTGTGCCTTGCTTCGACATACCTATACGCCTCGACAACTTGCTCCAGCGGATATTCTCTGTCTATCACTGCTTTGAATTTTCCTTCCTCAATGAGCTTTTTGATAAAAAGTATACTTCCTCTAATATCTTTAGGAATTGGAAATACCGTCTTTTTGTTTCCGATCATTGGTTTTATAATCGGTGTTATGAGTGGTAAGAAAACATTTTGAGCCATGTAACCCAAGTCTGATGAAATATAAACGCCACCAGGTTTTAACAATTGTTTGCATTTAGCAAACGAACTCTTGCCAACAGCATCAAAAACGAAATCATATTTTTCTTCATCCTTTGTAAAGTCTTCTTTTGTATAATCAATTACTTTATCGGCTCCTAATGATCTTACTAATTCTATATTCTTGGTACTGGACACTGCAGTAACATAAACACCAAAATATTTCAGAAGTTGAACTGCTGCTGAACCAATAGCTCCTGTTGCACCATTAACGAGAACTTTTTGCCCACTTTTAAGGTTCACTTTTTTGATAAAATTATACGCGTAATGCGCACCTTCAGAACTAGCTGCAGCCTGCTCATATGTCATATTGCTTGGTATTGTTGTCAGCGCACTATCTTCTGATATCGCCATGTATTCAGCATGCGATCCTAACCCTTGGTCATCAAATCCAAAAACCTTATCGTCGACCTTAAATGACGTTACGTTTTTGCCAACAGCTTCAATTTTGCCCGCGAACTCAGTCCCTAGAATAGGATTTTTTGGTCTTATAAGACCAGTGAAAAATCTTAAAATAAATGGTTTGGCTCTAAGTATTCCGCAGTCGGTTCGATTTACTGTTGTGGCATGTATCTTTATTAGTACTTCATTGTCCTTGGGGATAGGTCTTGCTACCTCTTTGAGCTGAAGAACATCTGGTGGTCCGTATTTTGTGCATACAATCGCTTTCATTGGTTTCCTCCGAGGTTATTAGGTTTTGTCGTTATGTTCTACAGTTATGACTACTTTTCCTTTGGCGTGTCCTTCTCCAAAATACCGGAGAGCTTCAGGAACCTCACTCAACGGGTAACGTTTATCTATAACAGGTACTACTTTGCCGGCTTCAAAAAGCTCATTCATAAAAGCCAAATCCTTGTTTGGTTTAAGCATCAGGATACCCATTTTCTTACTGCCGGTCATTGAAATCAATGGTCCCAGGAACATAGCTTGGTAGACTCGAGCCCAGGAACCACCTCCGAGCATGACATATATGCCCTTGGGACTTAATACACGCTTGTAATCGAAAATCGAACGATATGTCACAACATCAAGAATCAGGTCATAATGCTGGCCTTTTTTAGTGAAATCTTCTTGAGTGTAATCAATGACTTGGTCTGCACCGATGGAGCGCAGCATGTCCAATTTCCCGGTGCTGTCCACTCCAGTCACTTCAGCCCCGTATGATTTGGCAATCTGCACCGCAAACGTACCCGCACCACCGCCCGCACCATTAATCAAAACCTTTTGTCCTTTCTGTATCTGTCCTCTAGCGCGAAGGCCCTGCAGGGCCAGGAGTCCTGCTTGAGGTACGGCCGCTGCTTGCTCGAATGTCATACTGGCCGATTTCAGCGCCAACGCATTTTCGCTAGCACATGCATACTCGGCAAAGGCACCAAAACCACTTTGGCATAGGTCCCCGAACACCTCATCACCTGGCTGAAAGTGCTCAACAGTTCCGCCAACCGCTTCAACACGCCCTGCTATGTCACATCCAAGTATCTTGTATTTAGGTGTTAGAAGCCCCCCAAGGCGGTTCAAGAAGGGCGTACCTCTCAGGAGATCCCAGTCCCATGAATTTACGGATGCCGCTTGAATTTTTACCAAGACTTCATTGTCCTTGGGAATAGGTTTTTCCACTTCTTTCAGTTTAAGGACTTCCGGTGGCCCGTATTTCTCATATACAATCGCTTTCATCGATATTTCTCCTGTATTGATTTAGGACAGCCATCTTCAATACAGTTCCTCTACTATTATACATTCTGCCGACAAACTTTTTAGCACTCCCTGGCACAGGGTAGCACTGTCAGGCATGAAAGTCGCCCTGGGGCAAGACGAGAAGACACGAATTGCTATCTGGAGCGACGGCGTGGCACATTACGCCTCTTACTCTTAATCAAGGTGAGTTTGTCCTCTCAAACAGAGCCAGTTTCTGGAGTATACCTCAATGCTCGTGACTCTAGCTCTGTAATTGGAACCATCTCCAAGCGCAAATCAAATCGACTCAGCGACATGGGGTTACACAATAGATCAGACTGTGGACTTCTGTGGTAGAATACATATCCCAGTAGAATGTCTCCAGAATTATTACAGTCTTCTGAGAAGGAGGAGTTATGATAGGCAGCAAAGGGAAATATGCACTGGTGACTGGAGCTTCAAGTGGAATTGGCTATGAACTGGCAAAGCTGTTTGCTCAGGATGGCAAGAATATTGTGGTAGTAGCGAGGAGTCAAGATAGGCTCGAGCAACTAAAGACAGAGATTGAAAATAGATCCAGCACTAAGGTAATTGTCTTGCCCAAAGATTTGTCAAAACCAGATGCGCCGCAACAGATATTCTCTACACTCCAAAAGGAGCATATTGAGGTAGATGTCCTTGTCAATAATGCTGGTTATGGTGTTTACGGCAAGTTTTCCGAAACCAACTTGCAGCAGGAACTTGAAATGATTCAAGTTAACGTTACTTCCTTGACAGCTTTAACTAAATTATTTTTGAGGACGATGTTGCAGAACAAATATGGCAGGATTTTGAATGTTGGCTCAGTGGGCAGTTTCTTCCCTGTTCCACTGGAGTCTGTCTATGGAGGAAGCAAATCGTTCGTCTTAAGTTTTTCAGAAGCAATAGCTGACGAACTCAAGGGTACTGGTGTTAGTGTGACTTGTCTCTGCCCTGGGCTTACAGACACAGGTTTCTATAAGAGGGCAGTTGGAAAAGAACCAAGAACGAATCAGAGGCGTCTGATGATGAATGCTGCCAAAGTTGCTAAAGTTGGTTATAAGGCTTTAGAAGAAGGAAAGTATATCATCCTGCCTGGCTTCATTAATAAATTAATACCAATTTGGGTAAGGGTAATTCCTAGAACTTGGCTTCTGAGAATGTCCCGATGGGCGCTGGAACGTGCTTAGTTCCAAATCCGATACCTGTAGCCCCGATAGAGATTCATCACCGTTCTATCAATCTGCTATCCATCACCGCCCCGTAGTGCTTCCCGCTGGCATCGAAAGAGTGACCATGATTGAAGGAGAAACCGAAAGGGAAATTGACCAGCTTCTAGTTGTAGCTAAGCGTTACCTGTCTATGCCACGCCTGTGCACAGTGTGGGAGATGCTAGAGAACGATTTCCCCGAAAACTATCGAACGAAGCTGTACAGTGGGGGTAAAATAACGCGATTTTCTATTAGTAATCGGGATCTTGAATGTATGTCCTTGTAGCTCCAGAGGCCACTATCTTGTCTGGCCCCTCATCTCGTTGTCATCGTCTTCCACGATGTAGCGGTGCCAAACATAGGTGCGGCCGATGGTAGCCGGGTCGAAGGATAACCCACTATAGCCTCGACTTCCAGCAAGCCTTTTCCCCTTCAGCTAAAGCCTCATGTTAATATAGCCGCGCCAAGAATACTGATCCCTGGAATAGGTGAGCCAATTGCTGGAATCTCGTCGTTGCATTATAATGATGCCGCTCACTCAAAAAACATGAGGCCTATTCTCTCGTCTAGCGGTCTCGCTGGACTGTAAAGGAGGACGCTCCACATGGCAGATAGAAAGCAGCTCAAGGTTCTCTCTCCCGGCAGAATCGGTGGGCTCCAATTGCGCAATCGAATAATTAGGTCTGGCTGTTTCGAAGGCATGTGCCCCGGCGGGTCGCCGTCTGATGCGTTGCTGGAGCACCACAGAGAGGTGGCCGCTGGCGGTGCTGCCATGACCACGGTGTCCTATTGCTCGGTATCCTTCGATGGTCGTGGTTTTGACACTGAGATGTGGATGCGGGAGGAGATCGTGCCAGAGCTACGGCGACTGACTGATGCCGTCCATCGAGAGGGAGCCGCCGCCTCCATTCAACTGGGACATTGCGGTTACTTCTCCAACAAGTCTGTCATCAAACGCCGACCCCTTG
>Ga0315309_1002733_pt1 | contig 10217 bp, 6 predicted proteins | sample TDP4_MG_FD_203080 | JGI IMG/M metagenome (GOLD analysis project Ga0315309, IMG submission 203080) | Freshwater sediment microbial communities from Lake Towuti, South Sulawesi, Indonesia - TDP4 | ecosystem: Environmental > Aquatic > Freshwater > Lake > Sediment | place: Indonesia: South Sulawesi...
GAGAGAAACAGCAGGTCAGCCGGGGCAGAAAAGATAGTGCCCACCGCTTGCTCCAGTCACTGTGGTGGCTCGTGCGTTCTTAAGGTTCATGTCAAGGACGGCGTAATTACCAGAATAGAGACGGACGATGGCGAAGAACCTCAGCTTAGGGCCTGCCTCAGAGGGCGCACCTACCGCCAGAGGGTATATGCCCCTGACCGGCTTAAATACCCCATGAAGAGGAGCGGTGCCCGAGGAGAAGGTAAATTCCAGCGCATCTCCTGGGATGAGGCACTGGACACCATAGCCAGTGAAATAAAACGGGTCGTAGAAACCTATGGCCCGGCTGCCATCCTATACTGGGTGTCTGGTGGTGACCAGGGAGTGCTGCACGACACCTGGAGGAGAATGAGCAGGTTGTTCTGCTTGATGGGCGGCTATACCCGCCCCTGGGGCCTGCATTCCTACGAGGGCGGCATATTTGGCGAGCTAGCTACCTACGGCACCGCCTGGACGGCAAGCACCCGTGATGACCTGCTAAATTCGCGCTTGATAATCCTCTGGGGATGGGACCCCGTCAACACCATAGCGGATACCAATACTAGCTGGTACTTGATTCAGGCTAGAGAAGCTGGGATAAAGATTATCTCTATCGACCCCAGGTATACCGACTCCACAGCTACCTTCGCCCACCAGTGGATACCCATCAGACCAGGCACTGATGCTGCCCTGCTGATAGCTATGGCATATGTAATAGTGACAGAAAACCTTCAGGACCAGGCCTTCCTCGATACTTACACCACCGGGTTTGAGGCCTTCAAAGACTACATTCTGGGAGCGGAAGATGGGATACCCAAAACGCCCAGATGGGCTGAGGCTATCACCGGTGTGTCAGCTAGAACCATCCAAAAACTGGCCAAGGAGTATGCCACCACCAAACCAGCAGCCTTGCTCGCTGGAATCGCCCCCGGTCGCACCGCTTACGGTGAGCAGTATCATCGAGCAGCCATCGCCCTGGCAGCCATGACAGGCAATGTCGGTATCCCTGGAGGCTCAGCAGGGGGCAAAGTCTGGGGTCCCCTGGGAGTGGGCAGAATGGGTTCAGGCCCCAAAATCCCCCGCAACCTTGTAGACGCTGAAACTCCACCGCCAAAGGACAAGCTTCCCAGCCGTGGCGGCTATATCTATGGGCATGGCATAATAAACGTCTTCAAGCTAACCGATGCCATCCTCAAAGGGAAATCTGGCGGCTATCCAGCCGACTACAAGCTACTCTACCTCAATAACAGTAATATCCTCAATCAGTGGCCGAATACTAACCGAATCATCCAGGCCTTGAATAAGCTGGAGTTTATTGTCGTTGAAGAGCAGTTCATGACCCCCACCGCCAGATTTGCTGATATCGTGCTCCCCATGACTACCTTCCTGGAGAGAAACGACGTCACCATGGGGGCATCATTGCCCCTCTTCTATGGCTACAGAAACAAAATCATCGAGCCATTATATGAAACGAAGGCTCCCCTCGAAGTAGCCAATGAGCTGGCTGCCCGACTGGGTTTGACCGATTATAACGATAAGTCAGAGGAAGAGTGGATAAGACAAATTGTGCAGGAGAGCGATGTCCCTGATTACGATAACTTTAAGAAGCAAGCTATTATTAAGATCCGGCTCCCACAACCCCATGTACCCTTTAGCAAGGAAATCAATGACCCAGCAAATAACCCCTTTCCCACCCCCTCAGGGAAGATCGAGATCTACTCCCAGCAGCTAGCAGACATGGGAAATCCCAAGCTCCCTATTGTTCCCAAGTACATTGAAACCTGGGAAAGTCTAAACGACCCTCTGGCCTCAAAATATCCTCTACAGCTTATTACTACCCACTTTAAGCGCCGCGCCCACACCCAGTTTGACAATATCCCTTGGCTGAGGGAGCTAGAGCCTCAGGCGATAAAGATCAACACCATCGATGCCCAAGCCAGGGGCGTCAAGGACGGGGACATGGTCAGGGTATTTAACGATAGAGGAAAGATGATTATTCGTGCCAAGGTTACCGAAAGGATCATGCCCGGCGTAGTCGACTTACCTCAGGGTGCTTGGTATAGTCCCGATGATAAGGGCGTGGACAGGGGAGGATGTGCCAATGTATTGAGCAGGGATGAGCCATCACCCGGTGGAGCATTACCCTCCAATACAGCCCTGGTTCAGGTCGAAAAGGCCTAAAAAGATGAGCGAAAAAAACGACAAGTCGGTTGGGTCAGAGAAGGTGGTGCCGACTGTTTGCGCCAGCCACTGCGGCGGGGCCTGTCTTCTGAAGGTTCATGTCAAGGACGGGATAATCACCAGAATAGAGACCGACGATGGGGAAGAACCCCAGCTCAGGGCTTGCTTGAGAGGACGGGCTTACCGACAAAGGGTGTATGCCCCTGACCGCCTCCTATACCCGATGAGAAGGGTAGGCAGTAGGGGAGAAGGCAAGTTCGAACGGGTCTCCTGGGACGAGGCATTGGATAAGGTAGCTGGGGAACTGAAAAGAGTTAGAGACACCTATGGACCAGCCTCTATTCTACTGGCGTTAATGACTGGCGATGTTTCCTCTTTGAACAACTTCGGACCCACAGATAGACTGCTTAGTATGGCCGGTGGCTACACGTCAGCCTGGGGGGTGACCTCCTTTCAGGCAGGTGTTTATGCTTCACTGGTTTCTTACGGCACCTGGTTTGCCAGCAATACCCGGGATGACCTGGTTAACTCTAAATTGATTATCATGTGGGGCTGGGACCCGGCGAGTACCATCACCGGCACCAACACTTGCTGGTATCTAGCCCAGGCCAGGGAGGCCGGGGCTAGAATCGTATCCGTTGATCCGCGGCATACCGACAGCACAGCTACTTTCGCCGACCTATGGGTACCAATCCGACCCGGTACAGACACCGCCATGTTAGTAGCCATGGCTTATGTCATAATCAAGGAAAAGCTTTATGATGAGGACTTCCTCACTACTTATGCCACCGGATTTGACCACTTCAAAGACTATGTTTTGGGCTTAGAGGACGGGGTGCCTAAGACACCGTCATGGGCAGAGGCAATCACCGGGGTGCCCTCCACCACCATCGAAAAACTGGCTCAGGAATATGCTACTCTCAAGCCAGCAGCATTGATGACTGGTATCGCCCCTGGGCGCACCGCCTATGGAGAGCAATATCACCGAGCAGCCATCGCCTTAGCAGCCATGACTGGCAATGTTGGCATCCACGGAGGAGACGCAGGAGCCAGAGCTTGGGAATCGGTGATGGGGGGATACCCTTATCCGGTAAATCCCATGAGGAGCGTAGTAGAAAGGGCACCCAACCCGGTCGAGCAGGGCTTCCCCCCGAGAAAAGGGGTGCCATTATTTTATCGGGAGCCCAGGGTACACTTTTCCAAGCTAGCAGATGCCATCCTCAAGGGCAAGGCTGGCGGCTATCCGGCTGACTACAAACTGCTTTACGTAGCCCTTTGCAATTACTTGAATCAGTTCCCCAATGTCAACAAGATAGTTAAGGCATTACAATCACTGGAATTTATTGTAGTTCAAGAGCAGTTTATGACGCCGACAGCGAAGTTCGCCGATATCTTACTGCCAGTAAATACCTTTATGGAAAGGAATGATATTACTATCGGGGTGGGCTCGCCCTTCATAGGCAGCATAAATAAGGTTATTGAGCCTCGGGGAGAATCAAAGTCGCCCTGGCAGATTGCCGTGGAATTGGCAGAGCGAATGGGCATCACGGGCTATCTGGACAAAGGGGAAGAAGAGATGCTGGCCGACAGGGCAAAACGCAATGGCGCTCCTGACTATGCCCTATTGAAGGAGAAGGGAACCATTAGGTTCAAGCTGCCAGAACCGTATGTAGCCTTCAAAAGGCAGAGGGAAGACCCGGCAAACAATCCCTTCCCCACCCCATCGGGGAAGATCGAGATCTACTCTCAGCAATGGGCAGAGATGAATATCCCCGGACTTTCGCCTACCCCCAAGTACATAGAGACCTGGGAAAGCAGAAACGACCCTTTGGCAAAGAGGTATCCCCTACAGCTAATTACCACCCATTTCAAGAGGCGTGCTCTAAGCCAGTTCGACAATATCCCCTGGCTAAGGGAACTGCAAAGTCAAGCGGTCTTGATTAGCTCCGAGGATGCTCGGGCAAGGAATATCAGCGATGGCGAAATGGTCAGGGTCTTTAATGATAGAGGGGAGATGGTTATTCCTGCTAAGGTAACAGAGAGGATTATGCCCGGTGTGGTTGATGTCCCGCACGGCGCCTGGTATAACCCTGATGAAAAGGGCGTGGACAGAGGGGGATGCGCCAACATCCTCACCAGTGACGAATATTCGCCAGGTGGCTCCTTCGCCTATAACACAGCTTTGGTCGAGGTTGAGAAAGCGTAGAGACCATTGAAAAATGTAGGGACGGGTCTTTAGACCTGTCCGAGCGCGGGACTCCGATAAATCGGAGTCCCTACATCGCAAATTTTGTAGGAGTTGCTAAACGACCTATTAAACACAGATTTTGACAAAGGGGAGGAAATACAGTACAAGAAAACTGCAGACCACGTAAATGGTTAGTTCGGGTAGTGTTACTGACCAGGCCAAGGTTAACACAGCAAATCACACATTTTAGCTCAGAGGCAAACACATCCGATGGAGGTTTGACTTATGATTAAACACGCTAAAGTCCCTGATAAATGGGACATAGAGGTTGACCTGGTATCCGTCGGCTCAAGCGGTGGTGGACTCACCGCAGCCATCATAGCCCACGACCTGGGTCTGAGCACGGTGGTGCTGGAAAAAGCGGATGTCCTGGGTGGGGGCACTGCCCTTTCGGGAGGCGCCGTCTGGATACCCTTCAACCACCATATGCTGGAGATGGGAATCCAGGATTCCCGTGAGGACACGCTGACGTACATACGCGGTGTGAGCATGGGGCACCATGACGAAGAGCTTCTAGCCGCCTACATAGACACCGGCCCGGAGATGATCCGCTACCTGGAAGAACACACTCCACTAAAGATGTCCTGTGAAGATGACTTCAGTCGTACTGAATACTGTGCCGACGCACCGGGCGGGAAGCCCATGGGCCGCAAGATTTGGCCAGACCCTGAGGTCATGCCTCCAATCCTAGAGGCGGCAGAACAAGCGCATCCCCTAGTGGCCAAGGTGCGTAAGGACCCTGTCAAGTATCTTATAGGCCCACGTCCCCCATGGGTCCAGGGGCGAGCCATCATCGGCTCTCTGGTTTTGGCCTGCATCAACCGGGGTATCAACATATTCACCAATACCCGTGGCAAGGAGTTAATAGTGCGGAATGGTAGGGTTATAGGCCTGCGGGCCGAGTGCCAAGGCAAGGACTTCTTTGTCAGAGGCAAGAAGGGAGTCTTGCTGGCTACTGGGGGCTTCGAGTGGAACGAGGAAATGAACAAGAGGTTTATCCACTCCCCTCCTCTACATGCCTACACCGCGCCTTCCAATGAGGGAGACGGTCATATAATGGGAATGGAGGTGGGTGCTGCCGTGGCGCTCATGGACCATAGCATATTTCAGCCTGGTGTGAGCCTTGCTACTGACATAGTAGAGGGGGGAAAGCGCCTCTACCGACCCTTTATCTATGGCTACCCCTACATGATCATGGTAAACCGCCATGGCAAGCGCTGCTGTAATGAAACCTTCTATCCAGACATGGGCAGGGCATTCCTTGCCTATAATCGAATGAACGGAGAATTCACCAATGTGCCTATATTCTGGATATGCGATCAAGCCTTCAGGGATATATTTCCAGTGATCAATATTAAGCCGGGCACCGAATTGAAGGAGTGGATGAAACGGGGTGATACCCTACCGGAACTGGCTGAGACCTTAGGCATTCCAGGGGATAACCTGGTGGATACAGTGGAGCGGTTCAATAGGTTTGCCAAAGAGGGAAAAGACCCCGACTTCCACCGTGGGGAGAGTACCTATGACCGTCAGTGGGGGGGATTTGTGTTCCCCGACCGTAAGCCCAGTCCGGTCCTGGGCCCATTAGAGAAGCCGCCCTTTTATGGGGTGAAGCTCGATTTAACCACGGCTGGCAACCTGGGAGGACTGGTGACCACTGCCAATGCTGAGGTAATAGATGTCCGAGGGGAAGTCATACCGGGCCTGTACTGCACCAGCAACACGCAGGCTATGCTGCCCCTAGGCCACCACTACGACAGCGGTGCTGCCCAGGGCAAAAGCATGATCTTCGGTTACATCGCCGCCCGCCACATGGCTAAAGGCAGAAAACAGAAGTAAGGACGGGTTTCCAAGACCGTCCCAAGAGGGAGGCAGATATCTCAGCCTCCCACAGAAAGGAGGTTGCCATTATGGCTGGTCTAGTCGAACTCGAGGCAAGGATGAAACGGATTGAGGACATTGAGGCCATCAAGAGGCTGAAGTACAAGTACTTTCGTTGCCTCGACAGTAAGCTGTGGGATGAGCTGGCGGAGTGCTTTACTGAAGATGCAACAACAAGTTACTCCAGCGGGAAGTACAGCTTTCAGGGTAAAGATGCCATTATGCAGTTCCTCAGGAAAGGTCTAGGCCCTACTATGATCAGCATGCATCACGGCCATCACCCTGAGATTGAAATAACAAGTGATACCACAGCCAAGGGGGTATGGGCCTTACAAGACTATGTCATCGTTACGCAGGCAAATATATCCCTGAGGGGAGCAGCCTTCTACCACGATGAATATGTCAAAGTAAACGGAGAGTGGAAGATAAAACATACCGGCTATGAACGCATCTTCGAAGAGATTTGGGATAGGGGGGAAACTAAGAGCTTGAAAATCACCGAAAGCATGTTTCCGTCCTCAACCGAGTCGTTGTGAAGGCTCAGAGAGCCATAACACCTGAAAGGAGAGGAGAAATCATGAAAACTGATGAGGCTTACCTCAAGCTGGCGGAGAGAAGTGGCAAAGCTGATTCAAAAGCGATGCTCAGAATACTCGAGTGCGCCATGACCCCCGAGGAGGCCCGTTTTCTGCTTGAGCTGCCAGCTTCCCCTGCAGATTTAGCAGCTAAACTCAACATGGATGAGAAAGCTGTGGAGAAGAAGATTCAGGGACTGGCACAAAGAGGCCTGGTCACGGCATCGCGAAAAGGGTACCGCTATCCCCGTGACCCGGGGACGCTGCATGACAACATACTGGCCAGTGCGCCGCAATACATTCCGCCCGGAATTGACAAGCTGTGGATGGAGCTTTATGAAGGCGAGGAGTGGTGGCGGGAGATAGCGCAGAACCTGGGCTCAATGGGTAACCAAATTCTCCGAACCATCCCCGTCCTGAAGTCCACTCCGCCGGACGTCAAGCTGCTCCCCTATGAAAGCATCGAGGACATAATTCAAGCACACAAGGACCTGATCACAGTGCGTCACTGCTGCTGCCGGGTAGGAGCAAAGAAATGTGACCACCCAACCGAGACCTGCACCCAGTTCGGCAGGAGGGCAGAATACGACCTGTACCGCAGCAGCGGCAAGAAGATTTCAGCAGATGAAGCCATCGCCGTTTCTATAAAGGCAGCGGAGGCAGGGCTGGTACCCACGGTAACCAATATCTCTGCCATGGAGGCTCTGGAGTTCATCTGCTACTGCGACCGTTGTGCCTGTCTGGTCCTGAACCCCACCATTCGAGCCGGCAATGTGCATCAAGTGCTTGCCCCCAGCCGGTTCCTGGCCAAAGTGGATAATAAGAGGTGCAACGGTTGCCAAGAATGTGTGCCCTGGTGTTTCTTCGACGCCATCGAGATAAAAGAGGTGCCTGGCCTCGACACACCAAAGGCCGTCATCAACACCGAGAATTGTGTCGGCTGTGGCCTGTGCGTCCTCAAATGTGGGCCCGAGGCAATAACGATGGAACTGGTCAGGCCGCCGGAGTTTATCCCCGAGACCATTGCTGGCCCCTCATCAATCGTCCACTGATTGAATGATGATCTCTCTTGCCTCTAAGGTCGCTGAGGCCCAGGTCGTCAACGGCTTTGTGGCAGCGGCACTGGGCACAGAGAGGACAAAATAATGGTATGTATCCTCCTGGAGGGGCTGGGCCGGAAACTGTAAGCACCACCTCCCGTAAAGGAAAAGGACTTCAAATATCGAATGGTTGCATCATCTCCTGTTTCACTCCCCTGTATTCAAAACATTCATCTTCGCCTCAGAGTTTTATCATGACTGGCTTTGGTACCCATCAATTGGCAAGAGAAGGGTAAATCAGTTCATGCCAACTGATTGGGGGAAGCTATTTCAGAAATACGAATACGGGGAGTTTCCGAAGTATAGAGAGGTGAAGGATTGGAATCCTTATTAAAAGTATATAAACGACGAAACCGACAGCTTCCTTTTTCTCCACCTCTGCGGCGACGCTTCCTATTGCTTCATAGATAGGGTACTTATCTTTCCCTATTTCTTCCGCCTCTTCTTTCCAGTCGGCAATCCTCTGAGACATGGCGAGCATCTTCTGCACCGCCTGCTTTGTTTCAACTTTTCTGTCTCTCTACGCCGTGCAAAAAACCAATAGTTTAGATAAGGTCTTGCACAGTCCTACGGTGAACGTAGCAGTTTCCTTCCCCAACCTATTGACCCTGGCCTAAATATGGTAAGCGTAAATCTGCATCCAAGATAAGTGTGATATAATGTTGTAGATGATTCCCCGACACGAGTCTAGTAGGCGGACTTGAAGTGATTTACCTTTCTCTATGTCTGTTATGACAGTCGACACTGAAAGATGTGGTATAATTAGTTATAACGCTAACTAAAAGGCGGTGCGCCATGGCACCAAAATCAGAGCACGACCAAATTGCGGAACGATTAGCAGAGGCACTAAAACAATACTACGAAGGAGGGAAGGGGATAGACATCAAGAAACCAGGAATGGCAGCCGTGGGGGTGGAACACTCGGGCTTCTGGATACGCCTTGGTGCCTTTGTCATTGATTTATTGATTACTTTCCTAATAACTACCATTCTCTCATTCTTGGGGGCATTATTGTACTGGTGGCTCTTCACTGGACTAAGAGGGCAAACCCCAGGTAAGATGGCATTTGGTATCATGGTCGTGGATAAGCAGGGTAATAAACCGGGACTAGGGCGCGCTGCCCTACGAGAGATTCTGTGTAAGTTTGTATTTTCCAGTGTACCAGCCATTTTAGTATTTTCCCTGTTGGTTCTCCTGACTTTCTGGGTCGAAATAGAAAAGTTTGTATATATATTTTACATTCTTTTCCTACTATGGCTGGGTCTTGCCTGTCTGGGCGCTCTCTCGATTGCCTGGGACAAGGAGAAGCAGGGCTGGCACGACAAGATTGCTGGCACCTATGTGGTAAAAGCCAGATAACTTCAATCGGAGGTTCAGCTATCGATTTTGGCCCTCGATATGCGCCCTGGCGGTGACTGGGCCAACCTCGAGAGGCGACCCCTCGGGCATATATCTTCCGAGCCACTAGTTTGCCTACGTCAGCGAAAAAGAGGTAAATGTGCTAAAATGAACTCATTGCCATCGGGTTCAAAGAGAACGTTCAATGGATGTTCTCCTATCAGTCAATTTTGCCTCACTAGCAGTCACACTTTTTGCAGGAGTGGCACTCGCTGTTTTCACAAATGAACGCTGACTTAGAGAGGTTGCTAGATGCGTGTCTGCCGAATTTGGCCGCCACGATAAAACAGGAGATCGTGCGTCCCATTAAGGATTTCAGGAACGACACTTTCCCGAGATTGGTTAGCATCGATTCCCAAATTCCTGGAATTGGAATGCAGTTCACGGTTTGGAAAGGAATTACTCCATACTACCCATTTTCGCCCGAATTTGATGGGATTGTGAGACCGCTTCGGTATGTGCCCTATGTTCTAGCATCAAGGATGGCTCCGGATATGATTTCAAGATCAGCCCGTGGCGAAACGCTAGATTTGAAGCTAGAGAATTCCAGTAAGTAATCTAACTTAAAGCTGAACAATTGTACACTCTGGAATTTCGTTAGCTGCGTTCGAGTCGCCCCAGGTGTGGCTTCAGCAACTCGATCACGAGGGCCATGACTGGAAAGTTGACTGAGGAGAAGGCGGTACCTGGAAGTGTTTTCATAACCTCTGGCATTTCTCGCAATAATAGACACTTCCCCCCATATAGGCTTCTTTCTTGATTATCGTACCACAAACCGGGCAGGGCTTATTCACGGTGTCCTTGCACAGAATGGTC
>Ga0315309_1002734_pt1 | contig 10215 bp, 8 predicted proteins | sample TDP4_MG_FD_203080 | JGI IMG/M metagenome (GOLD analysis project Ga0315309, IMG submission 203080) | Freshwater sediment microbial communities from Lake Towuti, South Sulawesi, Indonesia - TDP4 | ecosystem: Environmental > Aquatic > Freshwater > Lake > Sediment | place: Indonesia: South Sulawesi...
TCTTCCCGCTTCTCATGCCCGAGACAGTTCCCAATGATTACGTCAAGATGCCTGAAGAAGAGTTCACGGTTAACAATAAACCGTTCATTGAAAGGGTCATTACCGAGAGCATGCTACACATTAGCCTTACTTGGCATCCGTGGAGCTTGAATATCTTCACAAGTCGATTGGAAGCGCATTACATAGAAACTAAGATAGACAGACCAGATCTTCAGCATAGCCCTGAAGACTGCACAACTCTGTGCAGAAAATGACATCTTGGACAGATGAAAGGGCTGCTATGAGTTGATAAGAAATGAATCAAGTAGAGGAGAGTATAAAGATTCTCTGAAAAGCATTGTAGAGCTCTTTAAGATGTTGTCAAGTTTTTGTTTTTAGTAGTATGACTTCCTTCCAAAGGTTGAGAAAAACTAGATATTAACTTTATTCAAGGGCTTTATTGTTATCTAATCGAGGCAGTTATACATGAATAGAATGAAGCCTAGGGAGCGACTTCTTGCCGCTTTGAGAATGGAGGAGCCAGACGCTGTGCCTGTTCTTCCACCGGCCGACCTGAGTTGGTACGGTGCTGTTAAGGCAGATTTCCTGGGAAAGACAGAAACTAGAGAAGGTCTGGATTTAGCGGGTTGGGAGTGCAATAGAGCCTTCTTGGTAACTTACGAAAGACACCTCTTTCCTCTGAGGTCATAGGAACCAGCGGACGTTACATTATAACCAAGTGCGTTATTGAGACTCCTAGGGGTCCAATCCAGAGCTTACTGTATAGGTCGACTCAGATTTGTATGCAGGACTGGACGGTTGAGCACTTCGCGAAGAGCCTAGATGATATCGAAAGGTTTCTATCTATTCCTTATGAACCCTATGACGTCACGTCGGATGTTGAACGAGATTTTGCGTATGAAATTGAGGGGGATCTGGAGACCTATAAGGGTTTGGAGGCGAAGGTAGGTGATAATGGCCTAGTCTACATACTTATACCTGACTCTGCCTTCCTTCTATTCTTCCTCTGCGGCGTCGAGTTCGCGGTGAAACTGTGTTATCGGAATTTAGGCTTAGTTGAGGAGTTGCTTCGAGCAGGCCTAGAGCGAGCTTTGGACTACGTGGAACATCTACTTTCGCTAGGCGTTTACTACTTTATGGTAATTGGCCCAGAATATGTCGGAGTCTTTGTGCCGCACCTTTTCGACAAGATTGTGGTTCCATACGAAAGGAAAGTCATATCGGCCATCCCAAGGAAACGCCATCGCTGAAATACACTGCCATGGAAAGGTGAACAACCTCTTAGAGGAGTTTGCTGATACAGGAGCCGACGCCTTGAACCCGCTTGAGGCTCCACCGATGGGAGACATATATGACCTGGGTGACGCCAAGAGGAGGATGGGCGATCGCGTCTGCGTATTTGGGAACGTATCGTATAAGGAGCTAAAGGATTGAGTATCGACGAATTGCGCAGTGCACGATAGGATAAAAAGCGCGGCAGCTCGAGGAGGATATGTTCTTTGTGTGGTCTACAGTCCACTTAGCCTCCGTGAGGGCACGCCTTCAGACATCCCGCCCTTAGAATCCGTTCTAGAATTCGTAAAGGCGGCTAGGAGATATGGGAAGTACTCCAGAATTACTTGATGTCTCTTCGCTCTTATTAAGGTGCTGGCGCTTTTCCTTAAGCCTTTGAGTAGTCCAATTCATAGGTGTTGTTTTAGCGATTCTTCTGAGGGCATAGTTGGGAAATATTCGAGGCTGAAGTAATCGTCATACCTGAGCTCATCGAAGCGTTTCACGATGTTCGGATAGTTCAATTCACTTATAAAGAGCTTGTGTTGAGTCCTAAATAAAAATGAAATCAAAACTACAAATACATATAAATGCGCTCATAATAATTATGTGGCAAGGAGATGATTATAATGTTCCATACATTCGATTTGTTGATAAAAAACGGTCTCATTGTCGACGGTTCTGGTGCGCATGCCTATAAAGGATCTTTGGGGGTAGTTGGTAAACGTATAGCTGAGATAGGAGATGTATCCAGTTCTAGCGCTGATATTGTTATTGACGCTGAAAACCTTATAGTAGCTCCCGGGTTCATAGATCCCCACAGCCATGTCGACCAATACATATTGGTATGCCCAACTCTTGAGGATTATGTGGTACAAGGTGTTACAACCGCAATAGGGGGGAACTGCGGTTACTCCTCAGCTCCAGTAAAAGATCTCTATTTAGCCCTAAGTTTGCCTGATGTATTATGTGAGTTAAGGAAGCCATTCATGTATCAAGGTTGGGATTGGCCTTTACCGTGGAATAGCTTTATTCCTTTAGATGAGTTTAGAGATAAGGCGAAAGAGGTTTATGGTATCGACATAAATTGGCGTAGTTTCACAGAGTTTCTCGGTAGAATCGAAGAGGAAGGTATCTCCATAAACTTTGCTCCCCTAGTAGGCCACGGCAACATTAGGCTAGCAGTTATGGGCTCAAACTACAAACGTAAGGCTACTGCGGCGGAGGTTGAAGAAATGAAGAAATTGGTCGCTGAGGCAATGGAGGCTGGTGCATTTGGAATGTCTACGGGTCGTGATTACCCTCCGCAAGACTATGCTGACACTGACGAAGTTGTCGAGTTAGCTAAAGTGGTTAAAAATTACGGGGGATTTTACTGTACGCATTACAGTGGATGCAATATTAACGGGTTAAAGGGGGCGGCAGAGATAGGGAGGAAAAGTGGAGCACCAGTACATATTTCCCACCTAATTACAGGATATGGGGTTGTACCTGTTACACGCTCATCACATGATGTTGTATCTCCTAAAATTCCAGAAGCGCTCCTGGAATCGGCTGCTTATGAAACCTTAAAGGTTGCCGACAAATATATAAAAGAGAATATTTTCACAAGTTTCGATGTTGTACTCTCTGCCATTGGGTGCACCGAATATTTAGCTTGGTTTTTAAGACCGTGGCTTGCCTGTGCTGGATCCCGAGAAGTACCAGCAAAATACCTCAAGATAGAAAACTTTAGAAAAGAGTTGAAAGAAGCGGTAAATACTGGTAAATGGTCCATAGGAAATTATTGGTTAATACGGATAGTTTCCTGTAAAAATAAAGAATATCTAAGACGAACTATTGCTGAAATAGCTGAAGAAAAAAATGAGGGTGAGCTTGACACATTATTGAACCTCGTCATAGAAGATCCTGGTACTCGAGTAGAGTACAGTTTTAGAGACGAAAGTCAAATAGAAATCTTCATTAAACACTCATACGCCATGCCTAGCTTAGACAAATATGCACCTATCTATGGCTCATGGAAGAGGACGAATCCATCGTATATGCTTCCATACGAATACCATGACTGTTACCCTTTACTGTCCACTGGTGGATTCCCTCTTTATTTCAGAAGATTCGTTAGGGAGCTGAAAATTTTGACGCTTGAAGAGGCTGTGAGAAAAGCGACAAGCCTACCTGCTCAAACTTTTAACATAAAGGATAGAGGGATTTTAAGGAAGGGTGCGTACGCCGACATAGTTGTATTCAACCATGAGGAAATAAAAGATATGGGTGATAGCGTAGAACCATTACAACGCCCGAAAGGGATAGAGTATGTACTTGTGAATGGAGAAGTAGTGATGGAGAAAAAACAGCACAAAGGCATCAGAACCGGAAAAGTACTCAGGAAAAATGCTCAGAAATACTGAATTATAGGAAACTCCCTTTTTCTATCTAAGCATTATAATTGTTTCGTCCCTGCGTCCATGTTAATCTTCGTTAACAGTGTTCGCAAAACCTGGAAAGTACACAAATATATATATATATATATGTCTTCGTTCATATCGGGTAGTATGTCTCAGATATACAAATTCAGAATTAACAAAAATAGTTTACCTCTTCGTTTCTTCTATTGCCATGTTGGCCCTACTGGTTCTGCTCGATATATGATTGAGCGAGCTCTTGAGTATAAAGCCAACGCCGTGATCATCGGATGGACAGTTACCAATGACATTCTCTTACTGGACGGGTATCCCAAATTTCGGAGGAAAGGAAAAGACCTCGAGAGAGCCGTAGATCTTCAACGCCGCTATCGGGAGCTCACCTCTTTAGCTAAAGAGAAAGGGTTAGATGTCTACTTTACAACACCCGAGCTTTGGTATCCTCCAGGTTTTTTCGATGTCTACCCAGATGCACTGGATCCCGCGAAAGAAACTCTTTGGGAATTCTTGCGTTACAGAGTAAACGAGTGGTTCGAGCTCATGCCCGATTTAGACGGCTTCGAAATCTACCTCGATGAAGGCGCGGTAAACCTACTTCGCATAAACAGCCGGATGTCAATGTCAGATAGGGTTTTTCGCCTTGCCCAGACGACCCTTGATGTCTGTAAGAAATGGGATAAGAAGTTTATGTTATGTACATTTACAAGGTGGCCTCGTGAGCTTCAAGCTATTATCGATGGTCTTCAACGTGTTCCTCGTTCAGATCACCTGATAGTTCACAACTGGTGCCTTGTGGATGATTGGGGCCTAACCTTCCCAGATAACCCGGCTATAGGCAACGTTGGAGGCCACCCTGAAGTTATCTCCTTTGACGTTCACGGCGAGAGGCATGGTAGCGCCATGATTCCGTGGTGTTATCCTGACTGGATAAAAGAAAAGCTCACGTTAGACATGACTATCAGCCCAAATGTTATTGGAGTGGCACATAAGATGCACGGTTTTAAGCTCTTCATATCTCCAACAGAAGCAAACGTCTATGCCCTCGCAAGGCTGGCGTTGGATCCTAACACTCATGTTGGAGATATATGGAGAGAATGGGGTGAAACTCGCTATGGAGAAGCATGGGAATCCGTCGTTTCCGCTCTTAAACGCACCCCTGAAATTACAACAAAAATCTTCTACTATAGAGGCGTAGAGGCGCAAATAGAGCTAATAACCAAGACCCGCGCTCGCTTGGAACCTAAGCCGAGTCCACTCACATTGTTTAAGTGGCAGATTCTGATAGAGAGCGCTGGTGATTGGGACCCGAAATTAAGAGCGATAGAGAATGAGTTTCTAAACGCGACTGAGGAGAGGATAAACCTCTTTCTGAGAGAAAAAGATGAAGCAATCGACCTCGTAAAGAGAAGCCTAAGTGATATAGAAAAAGCCCGAGGAAAGCTGAAAGTTGAAAGTTACAATGCCCTTCATAAGGGATTCTCCTTAGAGCTGGAATTGGCAAAAGCACATAGAATTTGGACTGAGATTTGGATGTTGTATGAAATGTGGTGGCAACACGGCCGTGGAGAAATAGAGACCAAGAGATTGAGGGCTGCCCTTCAATCTTTTTCTTCACTAGCAGATGAGCTTGGGAGTAAAGGGTACGGAGTGGAGAACATTCGCGGCGTAATTGAGGAGATTATTGCCATGATGAAGCAAGCGCCAACAATGCTTAGGGACTGGTGGGTGCTTGGTCCTCTAGAGAATTTCCGCTGTTTAGGCTTTCTCGAGGAGTTAGCGCCGGAAAAGCCTGAATCTGGTTTGCTGGAGAACCCGGAAAAGCTGGTCTATCGTCAAGAGCATACGGGGGCTATGCCATCTAGGGAACCTGAGGACAGACCTCTTCGGTGGATTCGTTATGATGCGGCTAAGAACGGGTTTGGATGGGTGAACATAAATGAATTGGCTAAGCCTTATGGTCCTCCTAGCCAGTTGTTTTACATGATGACTCATGTTTATGTTCCTACTGATATATTCTGTACCTTGAAGGCCAAAAACGATGATGGGATCAAAATTTGGGTAGGAGGAAACACTATCTTGAATGAACATAAACATAGTTCTTGGGGGCATAGTTTTGTCACTTATAGTAAGAAAGTGAAATTCGAAAAAGGTTGGAACAGAATTCTCGTGAAGGCTGAAAAGAATCACGGTCACTGGAATAGATCGGGCGTTATGATCCGTATCACTGATGACAAAGGGAATCCCCTGAAGGGCATTCGATGTTCGGCTTCGCCAACGATATGAATTCGAATGGAATGGAAAACGTTTTATTTTGGGTTTGTTGAGCAGGAGAGAACTATCTGGTTCCCCCAAAGTTAGGGATCTTAAGACGTTGCTACGGTATGAAGCCAGCCTTGTTCGTACCCGAACTATGGTGAAGAAGAAGGCCCGGAAGATACAATCTCCATCATACGTGTTTAAGTTGGAGCAGACTTTAACATTTTATCCCGATCAAAATTGAGAGATAACTATGCTTGGAAAGAGTTCTTACAATGACAAGACTTATTCTGTTAGGTAGGCATTAATAGCGTTAAAAAGCATTTGTCTTAACACTTCATAGCATTGTTGTTAACGGTTGTGTCCGAGGGTTCTATGCATCAGACCCGATCACCCAACAACCTTCTCTGCTTGTCATTCCCATGAAATCTTCTAAAGATGAACCTTGCAATAATGGTAGGAAAGGAACGTCATCCTGAGATTGTGCATTATTGTCTTAATAAGATGTTCGAATTTAAATGCGAAAATACTCTGCGCGTTTACGAGCAGATTAGTCCGAAATCATCAAGTTTTTATGCAATAAAACATATTTTATTGAAAAATATGCGAGGCTGATAATGTTGAATGCACGGGAACGTTTTTTGCGTTGTTTAACCTTCAAAAAGGTCGACCGCATTCCTTTTATGCCAGGATGGCCTATGGTAGAGGCCTTGAATCGCTGGTATGGCGAGGGATTACCCACCAATACCACACTTGAAGACTATTTTGGTTTCGAGTCGAGGGTAGGTATCGGCATAGATTTCGGACCCATACCCAGATTCGCACCTGTACGCAAGGGACATAAAGAATCTAGAGGAACTGAACATTCATCATGGGTTGTCAGCGAAGACGATCGGACCAGGATCGTAGTTGATGAGTTTGGGATTACTATGAGGATAATGAAAGGCGCGCTTTGTGGCATGCCTCAGTACCTAGACTTTCCCGTCAAAAAGGTTCAGGACTGGGAGGAGATGAAGGAAAGGTTTAACCCCTACGATCCGCGAAGATACGGCGTAAAGTGGAGCGATGAGTTCGTCGAGTACCTTAATACGGTTGATCTGCCCGTAGAAATGTGGATGCCGGGATTCTTCTGGAAAGGTAGAGAGTTCATGGGTCTTGAAGACTTCTTAAAGGCTTTCTTTAAGACCCCCGAATTGGTCGACGAGATGATGGGGTTCTGGTGCGATTTCCTCATCGAGACCTCCAGAAAGGCTGTTGAGGTATGCCAAATCGACTGCGTTACTGTCACAGAGGACATGGCTTACAAGGCAGGTCCACACCTCTCGCCCAAGATGATACAAGAGTATATACTTCCACATTGGAAGAGACTCATAAGCTTCCTAAAGAAGAACGGTGTAAAACTTGTTCTCTGCGACAGCGATGGAAACATCAACCAACTCATACCAGTCTGGCTTGAAGCAGGCTTTAATGGAAGCGAACCTATAGAGGCGGCGGCTGAAAATGACGCTGTAGCCATCAGAGAAGAGTATGGAAAGAAATTTGCCATGGTAGGCAACATTGATAAAAGAGTACTTCATTACGGGAAGGAAGCCATAGACCGAGAACTAGAACGCAAACTGCCTCTCACCCGAGAAGGAGGCTTCATTCCCATGGTAGATCATGGGATTCCCTCAGTACCATTCAAGAATGTAGAGTATTATGTGCAACGGCTCAAAGAGTACTTACTTGAAAACATGGGCACTATTGGGGGGTGCAATGTTCAAATGTAAAGTATTATGTATGAGGAATCAGTAAAGTTGTACGCCCGAGATTATTTTAACGCTGAAAACAGGCAACCTTCCTTTTTGAACCTTCATGTATTAATGTTAAATTAGGGCTTTCTTTTGTGCATTTTTCCGTAGCATTCGGGCATGTTGCTGAGAAAACGCATCCTCCTTGTGCCTCCTCAGAACCGGAGAATAAGCTTGACGAACTTAACTCTATCCTTCCTTTCCATCTTTCTCTGGGGTCAGGTATAGATATTGAGTCCATAAGCATTTTGGTATATGGATGTAGGGGATCTTCAGTCACGGATTCAGTAGGACCTTCCTCCACTCCTCTTCCTTTACACAAAACTATTATGTTGTCTGATATGTAACTCGCCATGTTAAGATCATGGGTTATGTATAGGCATGAAGTCCCTTTTTTTTCCTTGAAAACTTTCAATTGATCCAGGAAGATAGCTCTAAGTGACGCGTCTATCATAGATACAGGTTCATCTGCAATCAATAGTTTTGGGCTTATGATAAGTATTCTTGCAAGCATTAGCCTCTGCCTTTCACCTCCGCTGAGCTGGTGAGGATACCTTCCCAAAATATCTTCAGGTCTAAGTCCTATATCTTTCATGGCCCTAATCATCATTTCATGCGTATCCGATTTGCTGGATGCCAATTTAAACTTCTTTATGACTATCCTGAGTATGCGCTCAACCCTATATAACGGGTTATATGCGCTGTATGGATCTTGAAATATCGGTTGTACTTCGCGGAGATAGGTCATCCAGTCTTTCTTTTTAAACCATCTCAAGTCTTTACCTTTATATAGAATCAATCCTGAGGTAGGTTCAAGAAGTCCGAGGATCAGCCTAGCTATGGTTGTTTTCCCGCTTCCGCTCTCTCCTACTAACGCGGTGATCAAGGGTTTCTCTGAAGTTATGGTAAAAGATACAGAATCAACAGCTCTTATTATATTACTCTTGAATATGCCTAATCCTCCACCAGCCTCAAAGGTCCTAGTTACATCTTTTAGTTCCAGCAGAGGTTGACTCATTTTTCTTCACCAAAAGTGTGGCATGCAACGTATCTTCCCGAACCGATTTTTCTCATTTGAGGATCCACTTTGCTGCATTTGGGCTTAGCGTATGGGCATCTTGGATGAAAACGGCATCCCGTAGGCCAGTTAAGAGGGCTAGGCGACATTCCAGGTATACCTTTTATGTATTTCTTTTTCGTTGAGGGAATGGCAGCTATTAGTCTTCCGCTATATGGATGTAGGGGATCGTCAAAAACATCATATATTGATCCTATCTCTACGACTTTACCTGCATACATTACTGCCATTCTATCCGCGATTTCAGCATGAGCAGCCATATCGTGGGAGACAATCACTAGAGTTAGTCCATAATTCTCCTTTAGATCCCTCAATAGCTGCAAGATAATCCTCTGCATTACGACGTCTAACGCAGTGGTAGGCTCATCAGCTATTACAAGTCTGGGCTTTAAAGCTACAGCCATAGCTACGATAACTCTTTGCTTCATGCCCCCGCTGAGCTCGTGAGGGTACATCTTTGCAAGTTCCGAGGGCAATCCCACTTCCTTAAGCAGCTCAACTGATAAGTTTCTAGCTTTTTCTTTATCAATATCGTTATGATCCAATATGGCGTCGGTCATCTGTTCGTCAATTTTAATAACGGGGTTAAGGGAGTTCATGCTACCTTGAGGGATATAAGCCAGTTTGGACCATCTGATCTTATCAAGGTCTTCTTCTGACAAACTCAGCAGACTTGTGTCTTCGAAGATAACTTTTCCTTTCGGAATGTACCCCGGTTGCTTCACTAGTCTCAGAACACCCTCTACAAGAGTCGATTTGCCACATCCAGACTCGCCTGCAATGCCAAAAACTTCGTTCTCATAGACTTCGAAAGATACTCCATCGACAGCCTTGTAATCACCATATATACTTTCATAATAAACATATAAATCTTGGACTGTGAGTATTTTGTTCATAATTTACAATCCCGTAATCTTTTTGAGCCTCGGATTAAAAATCTCTTCTAAACCCATATTTATGAGGTTAAGCGAAAGGAAGATCGTTATCAAAAATACTACTGGTGACAACAATATGTGATAGTATTTCAAAGATAGGGCGCCTGACTGCATAGCCCAATTTAGAAGAGCACCTAAAGAAATAATATTGGCTGGACCTAAACCTATCATCCTAAGCGCCGTCTCAGCCAAAATAGCTCCAACCACCGCGTTTGCAAATCCAACCCCAATGTATGGAGCCAGGTTAGGTACGATCTCCGTGAACATCATTTCAAAACTGTTTAGACCCGAAACTTTAGCCAAGTCTACATACGCCCTTTCCTTTAGAGTTAATATCTGCGCTCTTATGGTTCGAGCAGCCCAAGGCCAGCCAAAAACAGCTAAAATTAAACACGTTGAAATTAAATCCATTCTCGTAAAAGCTGCGATAACAAGTAGTATAGGTAGCGAAGGAATAATAAGGG
>Ga0315309_1002740_pt1 | contig 10207 bp, 2 predicted proteins | sample TDP4_MG_FD_203080 | JGI IMG/M metagenome (GOLD analysis project Ga0315309, IMG submission 203080) | Freshwater sediment microbial communities from Lake Towuti, South Sulawesi, Indonesia - TDP4 | ecosystem: Environmental > Aquatic > Freshwater > Lake > Sediment | place: Indonesia: South Sulawesi...
GGATCCCGGCTGGGTTGATTCCTAGGTCAACGGCAAGGTACAACACGAGTTCGGGGTGGGCCGCAAGTGCTCCACCTTTTTTCACCTCATTACCCTACTTTTAGGAGATTCTTCCGCGTGAGCTGTTGCCGTATTTGTATTTGGGTAAAACTTGTATACGTTAAAAAAGTGGGTTAAAAAACTTAGGTGAAACTTATATACCCGATAAAAGAGAGGTTCTTTCGCCGAGGAAAAACCTCGAGAAAAAAGGAGGCAAAAAGTGAGGATTAGGGATTTAAGTAGCGTATTGCTGTCGACCTTGTTAGTAACTTCGCTGATGGTGCCGATTTTAGGCATCTTATCTACTGTGCCAAGCGCAAAAGCACACACCATAACCGTCGACGGCGACCCCAGCGATTGGACGGGAGTGCCGCCACTAGCCCTTAATTATACCAGATCCAACTTTGAGTGGATCTGGACCGATCCCCAAGGCGACGAACGCACGGACTTCGCGTCTCCAGATAATCGCGTCGATTTGACTGAATTCAGGATTACCGCGGATGAGAATTACGTCTACTTCATGGCGGAGATGAGAGATATCGACTTGGCGACCGGAAATGGTGCGCCCATGGTCCAAGTATCTGTGGATAACGACAGAATCAGCGGCTCTGGAGAAAGTTGGTTAGGGGGCTTGGCGGATACGCAGGTTGACATTAATGCAGAGTGGGAGCGCTTGATAAAAACGAGATTCGGCAGCGGCAGCGGTGTCGTGGCAGTTTATGACACGGGTTGGGTGGACATCGCGACGGCTCAGGATATCGAGAGCATTTCGACGATCAACGATGTCATCGAGTTCAGGGTAGGTTGGAATACGCTCGGCGTCTCACCACCCGCCCCCCTTAGGTTCACTGTTTCGACTTACAGGGCAACTCTTGGTGATGACACGTGGGACATAGGGGGAGTCTCAGATGCGCTGGACGTGATCACTACCGTAGCAGGCAACACTTGGAATGAGGTCAGCGATGGGGTCATAAACTACTACTTCGACATTTACTTGCCGCTTGAGAACGCGTACTTCGAAAAAGAATGCATGCCGGACCTAGGCCAGCACTCCGATAATTGGTGCTGGGTGGCGGCTGCGGCGAACTCGTTCTGGTGGTATGCGCAGCACGGATATCCAGAGCTGATAGACGATCCAGCCGTTCCTGGACTTGACAACCTCTACGTAACGACAATTATTCCAGAGCCTGGTTGTCCCTCCCCTGAAGGTGGCTATCGCAGGCTGCTTCTGGAAATAGCCAAGGACTGCGGCCGAGGATTTTGCGAGCCAGTCAGCGACAACGAATACTTCTACGGGCTGAAGAAATTCATAGCCGATCAAGGGGCTAAGCTATACGTACATGAGATCATCGACCCAACTTACATGCTGGAATATCCCCTTACGCCGCCAAATCCACCAACTTGGGAGCCTGGGGTGGAGTGGAGATCGCCTACATTCAAAGATTATCAAAGGGAGTTACTGCGATGCCAAGACGTCCTTCTGGTACTCGACCTGCCAGGACCTCTAAACCATGTGGTGACGGGAGTTGCTTTCTTCGACGATCCGACGGTGACCGGTGAGGAGTGGATACTCATATCCGACCCGTGGACGACGGGAGCGCCTGACCACAACAACATCAAGGAGAACAAGCGCTATGACAATTGTCGGGTATGGAGTACGGGACCACCGTACTTCGAAATTCAATACAATGGAACGTCCGCCGTCGTCCGAAAGATGATCTATGTCTCGCCCAAGGACTGGTTCGAAAAGGAATGCATGCCAGACCTCGGCCAGCATGCTGCCAATTGGTGCTGGGTCGGATCGGTCGCGAACTGTCTCTGGTGGTATGCGCAGAACGGATATCTGGAGTTGTTAGATGATCCAGCCGTGCCACCTGACAACGACAACGCGTACATAACCCAAATGATTCCTGCCCCAGACGGCTGCCTCATTTACAGGTTGTTCAGTGAAATAGTAGCAGACTGCGGCGGTGGATGGAACACGCCAGTGACCGACAACGCCCTATTCTATGGGCTGAAGAAATTCATAAAAGATCAGGGGCTCGAGAACCGGCTAAAGGTGGAAGAGATCATCACCCCAGGTTGGATACCTCCGGGCAAATATCCCATCGAATATCCGAACCCGCCTGAAAACGAGCCTGGAATAGTGATGGGAATGCCGACTTTCGATAACTACAAGGAGCATCTGCTGAAATGTCATGATGTCCTCCTGGTGGTCGACTGGGACTGTGACCCAATTAACCACATGGTGACGGGCGTAGGCTTCTACGATAACGAGAACGTGCCAGGGGATGAGTGGATACTCGTATCTGACCCGTGGACGACGGGTGCACCAGACCACAACAACGTCAAGGAAAATAAGTGGTACGATAACTGCCAAGTAATCCTGCCTGAGCCGCCCTATATGCTCCCATTCAGGATCAGGATCCATGGCATGGGAGCCAATGTGGTAAAGATGGTGATAATTTCACCAATTGTGGCATCTTGGACGGGTTCGGTGACGTTCAAGTTGGAGAACCTGTACAAGCTCAACCTGTACAAGGATAACCTTTGGCTCTACCAGGGCTCGAAGCTCGTGGTGAAGTTCTACAAGTACGACAACACGTATGAGAACGAGAACGTCATCCATGTCTTCACCCCGCCATGGCAGGTGGTCCCAGAGAACGAGAACGTCGCGCACCCGGGGATCGCGGGCGTGAAGACGGGCGTGAGGAAGGCGAAGCTATGGCTTGTGGACAATGCGGACAACGAGATATCCAAGATAAAGGGCTGGGAAACGATAAGGGACGACCTCTGGAAGAGGCTTTTGGGGATCAGGGGACGGTGGCCATATGCTGGGTCAGATGAAAGGGATGCTCTCTGGGCGGAGCTCATTGCCATACGGGGCCAATGGCCGGGCGCACCGAGCACAAGGGACCTAATCTGGGAAGATCCTTAAGTCGACAGCAAGGTACAAACGAGTTTCAATGGGGTGCCGCGAGCGCCCCTTAACATTTTGGAAAAGAGCAGGGATGTCAAGGCGTTTTTTAGATTGCAGGGTCTCTGATTTATCGGGTAAAAACAGTCCGATAAAATTTTAACCCAAACCTTTTATATGAGATAATGTAAAAATTTAATGCTAAGAGAGGAGGCAAAAAGTGAGGAGTGGGGAAATTTTAAAGCAGGGGGTCTTCTTCGCCCTAATTATTTCGATGGTATCTTCATTCATCATCATACCCACTTTCTCTGGGCCCCAAATTTGGACGGAGGATTGGCAAGGAGAAAACAGGACCGACTTTGAGCCCAATGAAAATGTTTACATCAGGGGCTCAGGTTTTAACCCAAATGCTCAAATCGGCATCACAATAAAGCGCCCCCCAGATAATGCGGTTGAAAATTATTTGACATCCAGCTATGAAAATGGATGGTTCCTCTACATTTACACCCTCGATGGCATGCTGGGGACCTACTACGTCACCGCTACCGATGGCATAAATTCTGCGCCCACGACCTTCGAGGATTCCCTAAAGCACCTTGAGGGCTACGATAAAGCAGCGGGGAGATGGGAGAGGGGGCTGCTGGATGGGTGGAAGGAACTCGATTGGGTGCCCTATCGCATCAAATTTGCAAGTCTCGATAAGGGGATATCGAGTTTCAACTTTAAGGTCTGCCACAATAACCTGCTTAATAGCAAAGACGGCGTCGATAAGCTGATGAATTTCCGCGTTGGTAGTGAAAACGGAGGCCCGGTGAATGGCTCGGTCACCGCCTCGGGTCCATTTTACAAGACCCCTGGAAAGAATTGTGACCGGGACATATATTACTCGCTCGTGGTTACCTTTAACACTCCATCCTCGGGATTGGACTGGTACGTCTACTGGGAAGCTCATGTAGCATTTGGCGCAAGCCAGTGGCCGGGGGCTAAGCTGCACGCGTATACAGAAAATTTAACCGGATCTCAGGATGTCCCGATAAGAGTCCCCCCAACTCCCGTAGGAAGCATCTCTGGAGCGAAGTGGAACGATTTAAACTCCAATGGTACCTGGGATCTCGGTGAACCCGGGCTATCCGGCTGGACGATTCAACTTCACTTCTATGACCCCGTTGAAAACATATGGATCAATTTAGATAATGAGAATACGGGTGCGGGAGGAAGTTATACCTTTAGTAAATTGGTGGCTGGTAATTACAGCCTAACTGAGGTCCCGAAGGAGAATTGGATGCAGACATATCCGTCCCCGCCCGGAATTCATTCCATCACTTTATTGGAAGGAGAGAATAAAACCGGCGTAAATTTCGGGAACGTCTTGGCCGTGCACGATGTTGAGGTTTCGGTGTCGCCAAGTTCTCAGGGCGGTTTAAATGGGGTGACGCTCTATTACTCCGTGACCGTAGCCAACACAGGAAATGTTTCGGACACTTATGATTTGAGGGTGAGCGATGACCTGGGATGGAGCCCGAGCGTTTCCCCGACCTCGCTCGCGGTTCCAGCAGGCGAGAACAGGTCAGCGACCCTCAGCGTTACCATCCCAAGCAATGCAATAGGTGGTACTCAGGACACAATAACCGTTACCGCCAGCTCGCAGGCGGATAATACGGTGAGCGACTCATTCGCATGTGTTGCGAGGGTACTTGTCGCTAGAGGTGTCGATGTTTCGATCTCGCCTCCTTACCGAAGCGGGGTCCCTGGGGAAAACCTCATCTATGCTGTCACGGTCGCGAACACCGGCAACGTTTCGGATACTTATGATTTGACCGTCAGCGAAAATCTGGACTGGGGCCCGAGCATCTCTCCAATCTCGGTAACTGTTTTGCCCTTCAGCTCGGTCAATGCCACGCTCAGCGTGATTGTGCCCCTGAGCGGAATCGGCTGCACAGAGGATAACATAACAGTAACAGCCAATTCGCGGTCAGATAACACGGTGAGCGACTCAGGCTCATGTATCGCCCACGCAGAAATCGTCCGAGGAGTCGATGTCTCTATCTCACCCGATTATCAGAGCGGCTTGAACGGAGCAACGCTGAGCTATACTGTCACTATTACGAACGCGGGGAATGTTCCCGACAATTATGATTTGAGCGTGGGTGATAACTTAAGCTGGTCCCCAAGTATTTCCCCAAGCTCTTTATCCCTCGCCCCAGGCGCTTCTGATAACGCTTCGATAAGCGTAACTATACCTTTAAATGCGACGGGCTGCACGGGAGACCTAATAACTGTCACCGCCCGATCAAGGTCAGATAACGCGATTGTGGGCAGCGATGGCTGTATTGCCCACGTAACTATCGTTCGGGGTGTTAGGGTTTCGGTATCGCCCAGTTACCAAAGCGGTTTGAACGGGGAAACGCTGGATTATATCATCACTGTTTCGAACACGGGCAACGTTGAGGATACCTACTCCTTAACAGCTACCGACGATGCGGGATGGTCGCCAAGTGTCTCGCCAACTTCTCTTACCGTGCCTCCGTGGGGGAACAGGACCGCAACGCTAAGCGTGACCGTGCCTTCGAATGCCATAGGCTGCACCAACGATAACATAACACTCACAGCGACTGGAACTGGAGTCAGCGACTCAGACGGCTGCATCGCCCACGCTACGATCGTTCGAGGAGTCGATGTCTCTATCTCACCCGATTACCAGAGCGGCTTGAACGGAGCAACGCTAACCTACACGGTGACTGTCGCAAATACTGGTAACGTCTCCGACACCTACAACTTGACCGCAAATGATGGCGCAGGTTGGGCACCGACCCTTTCCCCGACATCGCTTATTGTGCCGCCTTGGGAGAACAGGATATCCACCCTAACCGTGACTTTGCCTTCAAACGCGTTTGGCTGCACCGTGGATAATGTGACGGTCGCCGCGACTGGAACTGGAGTAAGCGATTCAGCCTCATGCATAGCCCACGTCACCATCGTTCGAGCCGTTGAGGTCTCGATCTCTCCGAGCTATCAAACCGGCCTGCCGGGGACGACTCTTAACTATACCGTAACCGTCGTCAATGAGGGTAATGTCTCCGATACATATGGCTTGGTCGCAGGTGAAAATTTGGACTGGGGCCCGACGGTCTCCCCGACCTCACTGACGGTGCCTCCATGGGAAAACAGGACGGCTACCTTAAGCGTCACAGTCCCGGAGAACGCCGAAGGCTGTACTCGGGATAACATTTGGGTTGTCGCCACTTCGCAGGCAAACCCAGCTATAAAGGACAATGACAGCTCCACCGCCCATGCTGGCTACGTCATCCGAGGGGTCGACATCTCGGTATCGCCCAACCAACAGAGTGGCAAGCCCGGCGCCGTGCTAAGCTACACGGTAACCGCCGTTAACACGGGCAATGTCGAGGACAACTACATCTTGAACGTAGCCGATAATGAGAACTGGAGCTTAGCAGTTTCTCCAACCTCGCTCGTGATCCCCCCAGGCGGTTCTGATAACGCATTGCTCACAGCCAGCATACCCGGAAAAGCTCGTGGGTCCACTAAGGATAACATAAAGGTGAATGCTGTTTCAGCCGAGGATCCCGAGGTGAGCGCCAGCGGCGAGGGGATAGCGAGCGTGGAGAACGTGAGGGGGGTTCTAGTCGAGATAACTCCCAGCTACAAGGGTGGCTTGGGGGGTACAATCCTAGTTTATTCCTGCAGGATCACGAACACGGGGAATGTCGAGGACACGTATGATATAACATTCTGGGACAATGAGAACTGGAACGTGGCGTTTACCATTGAGGCGATTCACCTTCCACCGTATTCTTGGGCAGAGACCACCCCCCTGAAGGTCACTGTGGCAGAAAATGCGGCCCCATGTACCGAAGATAACATAACCATCAGGGCTGTCTCAAGGGAGGATAACACGATCGAGAACAGAGATAGCTGCATAGCTCATAGGGATTGGGCGGAGCTTACCTTGATCACCAAGTATTTGGTCAACGTGAATTTGAACTTCTACAATGAGAACGGATCGAAGATTGCCCTGAGATTTTACGATTTCTCGGACGTTTTCGAGGGCGAGAATATCATCCTCGAGAATCTGACACCTCCAACTCAGGTCATCTTTAACGATAATGTTCCTCATCCCCTCGGCAAGGGTACAAAGAAAGTAGCCCTCGTGGCCTTAAGTGATAACGGGTCAATCACGCAAACTGTGCAGACCTTCATCGTGCGCAGGGACGATCTCTGGAGGAGACTGATAGAGATCAGAGCGGAGTGGCCCTATGCTACCACGGAGGAAAGAGACGCCCTGTGGAGGGAGATCCTGGACATACGAGCCCAGTGGCCATATGCGCTGCCATGAGTGGACCAGAAAAATTTAAAGTTGCTTGACAAGATTTTTTAACCACTTTCATCTTTGGGCAATCAGAAAAAATATAATGTGGATATAAAGGCGTTTTTCCCGACTGTAATTTTTGACATTTGGCATAAACCTAAAACTTTTTATACGAAGTTATGCAGCGCTAACATAGGAGTTCAACCCTAAGAAGGAGGCCAAAGGTGAGGATGGAGGAAATTTTAAGGCGGGGATTCCTTTTCGCTCTAATCATTTCGATGGTATCCTCATTTATCGTCATACCCGCCTTCTCAGGTCTAAGTTTCCACCTCGAGGGCTACGATAAGTTAACAGTGAGATGGGAGAGGGGTTTACTCGAGGGATGGAGGGAGCTCGATTGGGTACCTTATCGCATCAAATTTGCAGACCTCCCTGGAGGGACCTCAAATTTCAACTTAAACATTTACCACAATAACTTGTACGCGGGTAAGCTCGGAATCGATAATCTAGAAAATTTCCGAGTTGGGGATGAAAACGGAAATCCCGTAAATGGGTCGGTCACCGCCTCAGGCCCATTTTACATAACTCCTGGAAAGAACAGCGATAGGGACATATACTATTCGCTTTCGGTCACTTTTAACACCCCATCCTCAGGATTGAGCTGGTTCGTCTACTGGGATGCCCACCTTGCAATTGGGTCAAGCGGGTGGCCGGGGGCTAGGTTGCATGCTTATTCAGACATAACAGGAAACCAGGATGTCCCGTTAAGGGTAGCCATATATGGCGTGAAAGTTTCGATTTCACCTAGCTACCAGAGCGGCCTGAGCGGCACGACGCTCATGTACGTAGTGACGGTATCCAACACAGGCAACATCATCGACAACTACGACTTGGCGGTGAGCGATGAGCTTGGATGGGGCCCGATCGTTTCCCCTACCACTCTTTCAGTTCCAGCGCTCGAGAACAGGACTGCCACGCTCAGCGTGACCATTCCGGAAAACGCGTTGGGCTGCATCATGGACAACATTACCGTGGTGGCGACCTCGCAAGCTGATAACACGGTCAGCGACTCGGACTCGAGCATCGCCCACGTTACATTCGTCGTCCGAGGGGTTAACGTCTCTATCTCGCCTGGTTACCAGAGCGGCTTTAACGGCGAGAATCTCGCCTACACGGTGACCGTAACCAACACCGGCAATGTTCCTGACAATTACGATCTGGTGGTGAGCGATAACGCCGGCTGGGGCCCGATCGTTTCCCCGACCACCCTTGAGGTCCCTGCCGGCGAAAATAGGACGTCAACCCTAAGCGTGACCATTCCGGAAAATGCGCTCGGTTGCACCCAAGACAACATTACCGTGGTGGCGACCTCGCAAGCTGATAACACGGTCAGCGACTCGGACTCATCCATCGCCCATGTGACAATAGTCGTCCGAGGGGTCGACATCTCGATCTCGCCCGAAACCCAGTCTGGTATTCCGCCTGTAACGCTTCACTATACCGTGACAGTAGCCAACACCGGCAACGTTTGGGACAACTACGTCCTGACTTTGGATAACACCCAGCCCTGGGTTCAGTCCCTCGACAACGGGTGGCTCTACGTTCCACCTGGCGAGAACAGGGCCACGACGCTTCATGTAAGCATACCAGCTGAAGTGCCATTTTGCACTTGGGACTACGTTACGGTCACAGCCACCTCATCAGGGGACCCATCGGTAAAGGACAACGCCGTAGCCGGGGCGCACTCCATACTCATACGCAGCGTCGATGTCTCGATCTCGCCCGATTACCAGAGCGGTCTGAACGGCGAGACGCTTACCTACACCGTGACCATCACGAACACAGGTAATGCCCCAGACACGTATGATTTGGTCGCTGCCGATAACTCGGGTTGGTCCCCAAGTGTCTCTCCACCGTCGATAACTCTTGCACCAGGGTCTTCGGATAATGCCACGCTCAGCGTTACTGTACCAATGAATGCAATAGGCTCTACCCAGGACAACATTACCGTGGCCGCTACCTCTCAGGCTGATAATACGGTGAGCGACTCCGCCTCATGCATCGCCCATGCAACCATCGTTAGAGGTGTCGAGGTCACGATTTTGCCCGATTACCAGAGCGGTCTGAACGGCGAGACGCTTACCTACACCGTTACCATTTCCAACACGGGCAACGTTGAGGATACCTATTCCCTAGCCGCTTCGGACAGCGCAGGCTGGTCTCCGGCTGTTTCTCCCAGCTCGCTTACCGTGCCTCCGTGGGAGAACAGGACCGCGACACTGAGCGTGACCGTGCCTCCGAATGCCATAGGTTGCACCAATGATAACATAACGGTTACAGCAACGGGAACTGGGGTCAGCGACTCAGACAGCGGCATCGCCCATGCCACGATAGTCAGGGCTATCGAGATTTCGATATCGCCCGTAAGATACAAGGCCTTGTCTGGGGCGACGCTTCCATATGTCGTAACAATAAGGAACGCGGGAAATGTCGATGATAACTATGACCTGACGGTAGGCGACAACTTGGGCTGGGGGCCGGTGCTCTCGGAGAATTCGACCTCAGTTCCGGCATTTGAGAACAGGTCGGTGGCGCTAACGGTTACCATACCAGAAAACGTGGACCCCTGCACGGAGGACAACATAGTCGTAACCGCAACTTCAAGGTCGGATAATACCGTAACTGCCACCGAAACTGGCGTCGCGCACAGGACGGCGCCGAAGTTGGAATTCGTCACCAAGTTCGAAATTCAAGTGGAAATTGACCTCTACTTGCACACGGGCACAAAGATAGTCCTAGCGTTCTACACATTCGATAATGTTTACGAGAACGAGAATGTTATTTGGAGCGGCACTACCCCGACATGGATTAACTTCCTTGAGAATGTTGGACATCCTGAGAATAAGTCGATAAGAAGCGTCCGG
>Ga0315309_1002741_pt1 | contig 10203 bp, 3 predicted proteins | sample TDP4_MG_FD_203080 | JGI IMG/M metagenome (GOLD analysis project Ga0315309, IMG submission 203080) | Freshwater sediment microbial communities from Lake Towuti, South Sulawesi, Indonesia - TDP4 | ecosystem: Environmental > Aquatic > Freshwater > Lake > Sediment | place: Indonesia: South Sulawesi...
CCTCGCGGGGGATTCGGTGGCTCGCTATACAATCTGGGACGGCATACGCGCACTCGACTATCTGCTTTCGCGAAAGGAAGTCGACCCTACTCGTATCGCCTGCACGGGCAATTCCGGCGGCGGCACGCACACCGCGTATCTTTCCGCGCTTGATGACCGGATTCAGGTTGCCATGCCGTCGTGCTATCTCACGACGTGGGGCCGATTGCTGGAGACCATCGGCCCTCAGGACGCCGAGCAGTGTATTCCGCCCTGGCTGCAAGATGGACTGGACCACGCCGATTTTGTTCACGCCTTTTTCCCCAAGCCTTACCTGATCCTCTCGGCGATCCGCGACTTCTTTTCGATCTCCGGCGCACGCGAGACCTATCAGGAGGCCCAGCGGGCGTACGCACTCGCGGGCGCCCAAGACAAGATCAGCATGTTTGAGGCGGACGATCGACACGGCTATACGCGTCCGCGCCGGCAGGCCGCTTATCGCTGGTTGGGGCGGTGGCTGAAGGGGCACGACGACGAGGAGCCCGAGCCGCCGATCGCGCCGGAATCGCCCGAGGACCTCCGGTGCACAGATTCCGGGCAGGTGGTGGTTTCACTCGGCGGAGAGACCGTGACATCGCTCAACTTGCGGAGGGTCGAGCAGTCTCGGCCCGCGCGGCCGCCGCTCACGAGCCCCGAGGCGATTGCCGCCCATCGTGAGCTGATGAGGCGCTCGGTCGAGCAGTTGACGGCCTTTCGACGCCCAACGGGTCAAGTGAAAATGACGCCGTTCGGCGAGAGTGAGAAGGAGAACTATCGAATTGAGAAACTGGTTTATGAGACCGAGCCCGGAATCATTGTTCCGGCACTCTTGTTCGTCCCCAAGCCACGCAGGAGCCGCAGCGCGGGCGTCATCTACGTCCACGGGGACGGCAAAGCTGCCGGCGCGGGCCCGGGAGGCGATATAGCGCAACTGGTCGCAAAAGGCTATGTAGTCTTGGCGATCGATGTGCGAGGCTGCGGCGAAACCCGTCCTTTGCCCAACGACGAACAGGGGAAAGAGGTCTATCGCTTTTTCGGCCATTACGACAGCGCTATGACCGCGCTGCTGGTGGGGAAGACGCTGGTGGGAATGCGGGCCGAAGACGTCTCGCGTGGCGTCGACTTGCTGGCTGGGCGACCGGAAGTCGATAACCAGAGAATCTGTGGCTTCGGCGTCGGATCCGGCGCTCTCGTGCTTCTGCACGAAGCTGTGCTCGACGACCGCATCCAGAAGGTGGTCTTGGAAGGGATGCTGGTTTCCTACGATTCGGTCGTTACGCACAAGCTTCATCGTGACGTTTTCGAAAGTGTTGTCCGGGGCGTTCTGAAGGCCTACGACTTGCCGGATCTGACCGCAGCGCTGGCCCCGCGGCCTCTTTGGATCGTAAATACCAAAGATCCTCTGGGAAAACGCCTGAGCGTGGGTGAAGTCCGAAAGCAATACGCCCGCGCTATCGACGCCTTCAAGACTCAGGGCGTCGAAGCCGCAATCCGCATCGCTTCGCGAGAGCCCGAGGAAAAGCTGGCAGGAATTCTCGAGGAGTAACTATGAGCCGTCGAATGCTGCTCTTCGCCGTGGTCACTCTCTTTAGTGCTCAGCCCGTCTGGGCGAAACTCCCGGCCCGTTATTTCCAGTTGCTGGAAGCCGGAGCGGCGCAAGTGGAAAAGCGGCTGGACGCTGAACCCTCGGCAGACCTGGCTGCCCTGGAATCGCGGCCCGGTTGGCGCCATTTTCCCTATGCGATTCTGGCGCCGGCCGTGCTCTATGCAAAGCAGCACCGTGACAATCTTCACTACCGCGACCCCAAGATGCTGGCCTTGGCGATCAGAATCGGCGACCTCCTGGCGTCGGAGAACGAAAAGGGGCGCTTTGAGCCTCGCCTGGACAGCGATTGGGACACCTACATGTGGCTGGAAGCCTATCGGCTGCTGGAGAGAGAATTGGGCGAACAGCGTCGCGATCGCTGGAAGCGAGCGATCATGGAAAATGTGGCTCCGCAGGAGGCCGAGGCTGCCATGCGGATAGATTTTCCGTGGTATCAATCTCCATTCATCGGAACCTCGCCCAACCATTTGGCCCAGTATGCCTCGCTACTGCTACTTGCGGGGCATGTGTTTGGGAAAAGGGACTGGGAAAGCTTGGGGACCCGAGTGCTGCATCGCTTCGCCGCCGCGGAGCAATCGCCAGACGGCTTTTGGCCAGAGCACAACAACTCGGGCCCGACAACCGGCTACGACCATCTCACGATGACCCAGGTGGCTCTGTACTACGAGTACGCGAAGGATCCCGCGGCTCTTCGGGCGCTCCGGCGTTCCACTGACTTCCACAAGTATTTCACCTATCTCGACGGCACGCCCGTAGAGGTCATCAACGACCGTAACCGGCACTGGGACATCAATGCCTGGGGCCATTTTGGGTTCTCGCATTTTCCGGATGGTCGTCGCTACGCCGAATTCCTAACAAGTTTCTTCCGTGAAGAGAACCTCCATATGGATTGGCTAGGACGCTTGGCCCAGGACGCGCTCTATTTTCACGAGGGTCCCACTGAGTCCATTCCGCAGGATCAGCGAAACTATCACTACCAGATGAACATTCCCGCCGGAATCCGCAAGACAGGGCCGTGGGTAGTGTGCCTCTCAGGAATCATGAGCACCCAGGCGGTCACGAATCAGTTCTATCTCGACCGCCAGGGGAATCTGAGTGTCTTTCACGAGAAGCTCGGGCTCATCATCACCGGCGCCAACTCCAAACGCCAGCCCGAGCTAGCTACCTTCTGGGAGAGGCTCCGAGGGCAGGTGTTCCATATGCCCATCAACATCCGGCTTCAGATGGGCGAGAGCAAAGACCGACTCTCCCTTGCTTACAACACGTTTTTCAGCGACCTCTACGTGCCGCGACCCTCCGACCGGGAGGTAACCTTCCGGTTTGTGGTCACCGGCAAGGGTCGTCCTCCGGATGACGCCCGGTTGAATTTGCAGCTTTGCCTAAAGGCTGGTGAAACGCTGGAAACCGCGTCAGGCCGAAAGATTCTGTTGGGGGCCGAACGAGTCGAGGTGGAACCCGAAGCATTGGGAGGATGGATTCGCCATCACGGCTGGACACTCAGGATCGATCCCTCCGCGCGTCTGGTCTGGCCTGTTTTCCCGCACAACCCGTATGCGAACGGCCCTGAGACATCTTTGGAGTATGCTGTCGGAGTCCTGTCGGTACCGCTCCACCTGAGAGTGGAACGGGAAGAGTACATCCGCCCGGGCGAGCAGGAGATTTCCTTTGCCTTGGTGGCAGACTGAGCATGACCCCCGGTTCTAGACCGTTTCGGCGGCGGGTGACCTGGGTGGCCTCTCCGCCAGCCCCTGTACGGGGCTGCGCTATCTATTCTCACCTTCATCATACGGATGCACTTCAACTCTGTAGAGCGAAACAACTTAGGCAAATTACGTAACATCGGCTTTCTCACTTTTTCTCTTGACAAGCGCTACAAACCGTGCCTATAAGAGCCCCACATCCGGCCGGAGGAGAATTAACATGCGGTGTCAACGAGTCAGCGGCAGCGGAGGACTTAGTGTTCTCTTAGCGCTCTGTGTCTTAAGCATTCTTCCTTCAGGGCTCCAGGCTCAGACCATTTTCGGCACCATTAAAGGTGTCGTGAAAGATGCTTCGGGAGCTGTCGTCCCCGGTGTGCCCGTTATCGTGACGAACGTGGGAACGGCGAGGTCCCGGCAGGGTCTCAGCAACGACGCAGGAGAATACCTGATTGCCGACCTTGCGCCTGCGGAATATGAGATTACGGCCACACGCGAGGGCTTCAAGAAGTGGACCAGTAAACTCACCTTGCGGACCCTGCAAACGGCGGTGGTGGACATCACCTTGGAAGTCGGCCTAGCCACCATAGCCATCGAGGTGCGAGATTCGACACCTGTGCTTACTACCTCCGAGGCGACTCTCGGGGACGTGAAAGAGGCGGAACGAATCAAGCAGCTTCCGCTCAACGGGCGGGACCTGGCCCAGCTCTTCACTCTGACTCCGGGCGTCACCCGCAGGGGCGGCACCGGCATGAGTGGCATTCAGGCCGGTGCATTTCAGTTTTTGCAGGATGGTGTCTCCATCGAAAACAAGTACACGGGTGACATCGTGCGGAACAGGCCTGCCTTGGAGGGCGTGGCGGAGTTTCGCATCGAGACTAACAACTCCTCGGCCGTGTTCAGCCGCCCAGGGAACGTTGCTCTGGTCACCAAGTCAGGAACCAATACGTGGCATGGCTCTGCCTTCGAGACTCACCGCAACAATGGCGGGGGTCTCAAGACCCGCGACGTCTTCTGGCCGCCCGAGGAGCCGCCACTCTTTCTCATTCGCAACGAATTCGGCGCTTCGGTCGGGGGACCGATACACATTCCTAAGGTCTATAACGGCAGGGACAAGACCTTCTTCTTCTTCGCCTATGAAGGACTGCGACAAAGGATGTCGGACAACATCACTGCCAACTCTCCTCCTCAGGAGCTGAGGAATGGGGACTTCCGCAACTACCACCCCATGTTCAGCGACGACATCTCGATCATCTACGACCCGATGACGACGCGGCCGGACCCGGATCACCCGGGCTTTTTCATCCGCGACCAGTTCATGGGGTGCGACCCCGTTAACAACCCCCAGCCCAACGTCATCTGCCCCGACCGTATCTCACCCATGGCCAAAGCGGCGCTCCAATTCTATCCGCTGCCCAACCAGCCCGGGTTGGATTACGACGAGTACAACAGCCGCGTGGGGCTCCCGAGAAATGACGATCGGAACCGGTATACGGCCAAGGTTGACCACCATTTCTCGGACAAAGATTCCTTAAGCGCCAGCTACGGCTTTATTGACCAGGTCTATACTGACCCCCGGTCCTACTACGGGGGAACACCCACAACGGAGATCTACTTCAACAAAGGGACGAGCCGGACGCAGATCATCACCCTTTCGGAAACCCATATCTTCGGCCCTAACACGGTCAATGAGCTGCATTTGGGTGCTACCCGCCCCCACGATCGCCGAGGTCCGCCGATCCGCACACCCGCCCGCACCACCTTGATGAACCTACCCAATGTCACTGGTGACACTGGCTGGCCGTGCCTGGTTCCTTATGATGAGAACTGGGAGTGGTCAGGGGATGCGGGGCTGCACTTTGACGACGACAACCCCCAGGAAGCACCCCAAGTTTTCCTCCAGGCCAACGACAACCTCAGGATCCAGAGCGGCAAGCACGGCTTTAACCTCGGCGGGTATTTCCGGGCGCTGACCATCAACTCCGATGAGCGCGGGCAGCCTCGCGGCTGCTATACGTTCTGGACAGACTCGACGGGGCTTGAGGCCCCCGTGATCGATGAGGAGACCGGTGAGCCGGCTCTAGACGAGAACGGCAACTGGATCCCGAGTGAGTATCCCCTGGTGGGTACAGGCTCGGGACTGGCCAGTTTCCTGCTGGGAATTCCCGATTACGCCGACCTGCGCAGCGACAAGGGGTTCTTCTACCATCGACAGAAGGAGTTCGCCGTTTACGTCCAGGATGACTGGAAGGTGACGCCGCGATTGACCCTCAACCTCGGGCTGCGCTATGACTTCTTTACGCGATACCGGGACAAGCGCGACCAAATAGCGACGTTCGACCCTGCCAGCGGCTCCATCGTGCTGATCAAGCCGGCTTCCCAAATCGGCTACCCGCCGGCTGTGGCGGCATTCGAGGCAGCGGGGGCGGTGTTTACGACGGCCTCCGCAGTTGGTTTCCCTGACCACCTGTTGAAACCCGACCACAACGATATTGCTCCGCGGGTCGGCCTGGCTTTCAAGCTCAACGACAAAACCGTTTTGCGGGGCGGCTACGGCCTCTATTACTGGACCACGCCGTTGATTACTTTGCAGGCCCCCTCTCGCCAAAACCCGCCCTTCAACTTCACCCGCAATGCCGTTGCGGGCACTGCCGAGGAGACGCTTCGTAGGGTGCCGCCGTTCATCATGGGCGTGACTCCGCCTGATGAGATCTTCAGCCCCACCCAGATTAGCGTCTCCGGCAGCAAGCTTGGGCTCAGGCCTTTCGACCCCTATATGCAAGACAGTTGGGCGGACACCTGGAACGTGACGGTGGAAAGAGAGCTGCTCGCGCAAACCTCCCTGCGCGTTTCTTACGTGGGCACGCGGGGACATAATCTGCAAATTATGGACCCGATCAATACCGCCAAGCCGGCATCGCTCAATCCGGGTGTTAGCGAGCGCTACCGGAGAGACTTTCCCCTATACGCAGATATGGGCACGCTGAAAACCCTCGGGAAGTCGCAGAGTCATCAGCTCCAGATTGAGGTCAAGCGGACCACGGCCCGGGGCGTCACGGCGCAGGGATTCTATGTGTGGCAGAAGACCACGAACACCTCGGAGTTTTCTGCCGCCAGTGCCTCCCCACTGGGAATCCTGGGAGCAGGCCAAAGCGGGATCGCCGATATCAACGCGCGCTTGCAGCTCGAGAAGGGTGAGTCCGGCAACTACCCGCGCCACAATGTGACTTTCAACTTCTTAATCGATCTGCCCTTTGGTCCCGGCAAAGCGTTGGCAGGCGGAGCGAACCCGGTGGTGCACAAGCTGATTGGAGGCTGGCAAGTCGCCTCCATTTCCACTTTCCGGTCGGGCTATCCTTTTTCGCCACGGCGTTTCAGTGGCGGCCGCTTCTACCAGCGTACCTGCGACGGCAATCTCCCCACCGGCGAGCGCACCATCGAGCGCTGGTTCGATGCGGGTTGTTTCGTCAAGGGTGGGGACGTGATTACCGCGGGGTATCCGGGACGGAACATCCTGATAGGACCCGGATGGGCCAACGTTGACTTCTCCATAGTCAAAAACACTTCGATCTATGAGAAGGCCACCGTGCGCTTTACTGCTGACTTCTTCAACCTGTTCAACCATCCCAGCCTTGACCTTCCGGGCGCTACCGGGGTCATTTCTAGTCAGGCGAACGATCCACGCATCATTCAGTTTGGACTGCGTGTCGAATTCTAACCCATATGCCCGCAAATCACGCCTACGCTGAGACGTGATTTGCGGGTCTTAACATGCCATAATAGCGATACTTTGAAAGCACAGCTTGCGCGTATCTGTGTGCTCCTTTGCGGCATGGCCCCATCCGGGTGGGCACGGCCTCCTGCCGCCACACCCAACGTGGTGCTGATCACTATCGATACGTTAAGAGCCGACCGGGTGGGCTGCTATGGTTACAAGCAAGGCCGAACTCCGACCCTGGATGGTCTAGCCCGCCAGGGTGTGCTTTTCCGGACAGTAGTTGCGCCCACTCCGCTGACGCTTCCTTCGCACTGTTCAATCCTGACCGGAACCTATCCCATGGCTCATGGCGTTCGGGACAACGTGGGATATACGCTTCCAGGTGGCGAGACGACTCTAGCAACCACCCTAAAGTCGCACGGCTACAGCACAGGTGCCTTCGTGGGTGCCTACGTGCTTGATGCGCGGCGCGGCCTCAATCAGGGGTTCGACACCTATTCCGGACCTTCTCCGGCAACGAAGCGTGAGGGAGACCCTCGGATAGTCAATCTCCGCACTCTGGAACGCAAAGCGGAGGAGGTCGTGGCTGAAGCCCTTGAATGGCTCCGCACGCAGGGCCGCAAGCCGTTTCTTGTGTGGATTCATCTATTTGACCCGCACGATCCGTATGAGCCACCCCCACGCTTCCGCAAACTTCTCCCGGACCCTTACGACGGAGAGATCGCTTACGCAGACTACGCGCTGGGTCAGGTTATCGAGTATCTGAAAGCGCAGGGCATCTATGACCGTACCCTAGTTGTTGCTACATCCGACCACGGGGAAAGTTTTGGCGAGCACGGAGAGTTCGCGCACGGATACTACATCTACGACACGACCTTGCTCGTGCCGCTCATCATCAAGGCGCCGGCTGACCTCGCCATTGCTCCTCGCTCCATTGGCGGCCCAGTGCGGAGCATCGACATTCCACCCACGATTCTCCAATTCCTCCGGATTCCTGTTCCCCCGACCATGCAGGGAACAGGCTTGCTTTCCCTGATTTTCGGTAAGCGAGATTACCGGCGGCCCCCCGACGCTTACAGCGAAACTTACTATCCCAACCAGTTCGGTTGGAGTGCGCTGCGGTCGGTTCGCCAGCGGCGGTTCAAGTACATTGATGCGCCAAAGCCCGAGCTCTATGACTTGCTCGCCGACCCCCAGGAGCTCCACAACCTGTTCGGAAGGAATCGGGCGATGGCTCTTGAGCTGAAGTCCCAGCTCGGGGCCTTGGTGGCGCGCTCGGTTTCTGAGCAGCGGCCCCGCGGGACACCTGTCTCCCCGGTGGATGTTGAACTTCTGAAATCCTTGGGCTACCTGGGGACATCGACTCCGCTGCCCCAGTCGGTGCGGCAACAAGACCTTCCCGATCCCAAGGATAAGCTGGCTGCGTTCAAGCGCATCGCAGCGAGCGCCCAGTTGGCGGCCGAAGGAAAATGCGCGCAGGCGCTGGCCCCGTTGGCGCGCCTGACCACGGAGGAGCCCTCTCTTTTTCTGGCTCATCTCTTGCTCGGGCAGTGCCGCCTTTCCGCCGGGCAGCATGAGGCCGCCGCTGACGCCTTCGCCGCGGCCATTCGCCTGCGGCCGGACGCGGCCGAAGCTTTCTTTTACAAAAGCGTGTGCGATTTCCACTTAGGGAGAATGGATGATTCGCTCGCCGATCTGAACTTTGCCTTGAAGATCAAACCTGAGTATTCCCATGCGCATTTCTACTTGGGGCGCATCTATCAGCAGCGGCAGCAAATCGCCGCGGCCCTTGCGGAATTTCAGAAGTGCATCGCGGCCGATCCAGACTTTGAAGATGCGCATTACAAGCTGGGCTTCCTTTTCGCCGAGCAAGGAAAGTACCCGGAAGCTATCCGGCATTTCAAGATGGTAATCTCCCTGAATCCCGGGGACGCCGAGGCGCACTACAACCTGGCCCTAGCCTACTCCAAATCCGGGGATGCCGCGGCGGCCCGCCCTGAGTTCGACGCCGCCTGCCGCCTCAACGCCGCGCTGTGCGGGCGTTCTCCCCGATAGGATTTCGGAGACGAGCACACGGGAGCTAGGGTAACCACAAGCTCGAAGTAGGTTCATCAGTCTCATGTCATCGTATCGCCACATTGCAGCCGCTGCGGTCGTCCTCGTCTGGTCGAGCGGCATAACTCTCGCCGCGCAGCCCGATTTGTCGGCGCTGATGCGCCAGATCTCTTCCGAAATCAAACCGGAAGAGGCGATGCAATATGTGCAACGGATCTACGCGACGGACCGGTGGTTCACGTTCCCCAAATTCCGAGAAACGGCGGATTATCTCCAACGAACGATGAAGGCGAGCGGGTTCCAAAACGTCGAACTCATCGAAGCCCCTGCGGATGGCGTGAGCCAGTTTGGATTCTGGACCATGCCCCTCGCCTGGGACGTGAAGCAAGCCCGGCTGGAGATTGTCCAACCGGTGGTTCCCGAGAAGCTCCGGGTGCTGGCAGATTACAGGAAAGTGCCGACCTCGCTCGGCATGTGGAGCGGACCGACTCCGCCCGCGGGCGTGAGGGCCGAAGTGGTCGAGTTGAAGGGATCTTCTCCGGCCGCCATCGACAAGGAAGACCTGAAAGGCAAGCTGGTGCTGACGAGCAAGAATCCCGACACCATCAAATGGCTGCTCGCCAGGAAGGGAGCTCTGGGCGCCATCAATGCCTTTACCGAGAATGCCGAGCTGAGGGATGGACGACAGTGGATCAACGCCTGGGGTGACAAGGGCTGGGCCTTTACAGAAGGCAGTTCGCCCCTCCTTTGTTTTTCGATCACCCCGCGTCAGGCTGCCTTTTTGCGCCGGCTGCTCGCCCGAAACTCCAAGGTGTATGTCAAGGCTGTTGTTGACAGCCGGACATACTCCGGGACCTATCCTTACGTTACGGGCATCATCCCCGGGACGGATTCTGAGGAAGAGGTTCTAGTGCTCGGGCACACTTCCGAGCCGGGTGCCAACGACAACGCGACGGGGGTCTCGGCCATGCTCGAGGCCCTGCCCACGCTCAACCGTCTCATCAATGCCGGCAGGCTGCCCAGGCCTCGGCGGAGCATCCGGATTCTGACCATGGGAGAGCTTTACGGGTCCATGCACTACATCGCCACGAACCCCGAACGAATTCGGC
>Ga0315309_1002743_pt1 | contig 10201 bp, 6 predicted proteins | sample TDP4_MG_FD_203080 | JGI IMG/M metagenome (GOLD analysis project Ga0315309, IMG submission 203080) | Freshwater sediment microbial communities from Lake Towuti, South Sulawesi, Indonesia - TDP4 | ecosystem: Environmental > Aquatic > Freshwater > Lake > Sediment | place: Indonesia: South Sulawesi...
TCATACTACCATCGAGAACGGCAATGACGGAGGGGACGAAACCCGTGATCACGGATTGCCCTTTCGATGATGGCTCCTCATACCATTTCATGGTAGTGACCTCTGGGATCATCGGGCCATCTTCCAAAGTCAACTCAAGATCGAGTTTCTCTATGTCTTCCTCGATCATCCAGTCATCTGGAAACTTGGCCACCGCCCATGTGGGCCTTCTCGTCGCGCTCTCGGCAAGGAACTGCATTATCGTCGTCTCGGCCCTTGCCTTGTACCAGAACCTCCTCCAGAACGCTTCGTCGACGACTTTGGAGCCCAGCTTGCGGTAGTGCTTTGAGATCGAGGTCGGGAGGAGCGGCTCCTGGCCTGGCTGGCCGAGCTTTTGATCGGTCGACTCCGTCGAGGTCATACGTTCACCTGAGAGCGACGACGGCGTCCTCTCATCTCGCCTCCCAGAACCTTGGCCCGCCCCCTTCTTCTTGTCCTCCCTCGACTTCACCTTAAGGGACTCCTGAAAGCGTTTGTCGGCCCTCTGGGGCAGCCTTGGGAGGATCCATTGCTTGAAGAACGCCTCCGCGGCAGAGGCATCCGAGATGCTGCCGAGCGTGTCATTGAACAGTTTCAAGCTTGCCGGATGGAAGTCCTCGCGTACGGATAGTGGATTTTCCGCGATGTGTTTCGCAACCTTCTTCTTTGAGAACAATCGCGGGTCCCTGATTCTCATCCTCTCAAGAATTACGGCCAACATCTGGACCTTCGTATGCCAAGACCTATTCGACAGCATGACCACCTCGATCTCCTTCGCCGCATCCCTTAGGAACTTCCGAAGCTTGTAATTCACATCGCCTCGAAGGATCTGCCTGTACATTGCAGCCGTTATCTGGCCAACGCCCTGGCAGTATTCGGATAGGACTTTGACATGGTAGGGATCCTCCCGGAATCTCCTGGGCAAGTAATTGAAGTCCACCTGGAAATCCGAGAAGAGGAGCGTTGCGAGATAAGCTAGGTCCCACTGGCCTATCACCGTGAAGGCGGCACTCTCCAAGCTGTAGGCCGTCTTAATGTCGTATGGGCAATTGTGGGCGTGGGCCAGCTCGTGGCGGAACAACCAGAGGAGGAATTTCTCCTGGTCGCATTCGGGCGGAACCATGCTCGGCCCAACCGAGACGACACCGTTCAGAACTGGAAGAGGCGCAGGACTTATCTGGGGCTCCCCTTTACCAGTCGCCACCTTGAACGTGCATGGGGGACAATAGAGCTCCTCGCGAGCCCTGTTGAAGAGGTCCTGAGCCCTTACGAGCCTAGGACCTTTAGCCTCTCCAGGAGCCCGGGAGTTTCCACCCCATCTGCGCAGAGATGGTCTCTTCACTTGTCACTTTGCCCTCCTTAACCCATTGGTCCTCTAGCCTCATCAGCTCCTCGGCGAATACTATGTCCTCAGAAGCAGCCTCCTTTCCAAGCCTGTAGAGGGCTGGGGTGTAGCCTTTGTATAGTTCGTTCAAGATCGCCCACTGCTTTCTGGACTCCCTATCCTCGGTCTTCGCCCTCTCGCGATCGAGGAGCGTGTTGAGGTCCTGTAAGAGGTTCCTGACCCTGACCAAGGCCATCCTGTGCGGCAACACCCATAAACTTGCGCTGAGGAGGCCGTTGAAGTTTACGGACCCGTCGAGCCAAGTCATCGCCTTCGCGAGGTGCGTCAACACGGCGGTCGACCTTTCACTGGGGGGTTCCTTTATGGAACTGCAGACGTCCCTGATGAAGTGGCACCCCTCGCAGATGGCGGGGGGCTTGACCTCGGACTCCTCGCGATTGCGGATGCATACTTGGAAATCCCTTACTAACAGGTTGATCTGGCCGAGGGTCTCCGAACTCAGCCTCAGCGACGAAACCTCCTTCCTTGCCTCATCGAGCTCAGCGAGGCTCAGCACCTGTGGCATGGATTCTACCAACTGACCCTCATACTTCTCAATGAGGTCCTGTAGCATGAATTTCTCACGCCACGTCAGGGAGCTGAGGTAGACGCAGATGTCGAACCTGTCGTAGAAAGGCGGCGGGTGTATGAAAGTCGTTGGGTCGCCAGGGTTCTCATTCGCCAATAGGACATAATCCTCAACCCCCGTCCTTTGGCCGTAGGCCCATACCTCACCGAACTGCATGAGGTGATGGACGTTGGCGCTGGTGTATGGGTTCAACCTGTTAACCTCGTCCAGACCCTTTCCCTTCGCCTTAGTGAAGGCGGCCCACAGAACCTTCTCAACGCCCTCCCGCTCGAGCGATGGGATGTGAAGCCTTCCGACCACCTCCCCCCTCTTTACCTCGGATGCACCGGAGATCACGACGAGGTCATCTCCACAGAGGCCTTTGAGTAGCAGCAACATTAATGTCGATTTACCCAAGCCCCTGTGGGCCCTTACAAGTGAGGCCGATCGCTGGTGAAGCTGGTCCAGGATGAGGGCGTGTATCGCGTCCTTGTTACCTATGAACCTCGCGCCCACTTCCCCCTCCAATTTCCTGAACTTGTCCCTCAGGTTTCCCAAGGATCAACCGCCCCTCAGGAGTACGAGGACCTCCCCCACAAGCATCATCGTGGCCACGAAGGAGATTAGGATCGCGATCTTGAAGAACCTGATCCTGGACCTCATGCGAGTTAACTCCTCCTCGAGGTTGGAGATCCTCTCCTGAATCAGGGCGGCCACCGACCTCTCGACAACGACGGTACCCTCGGCGGGTTTTTTGAGATAAATTGCATCGAGTAGTCCTGAGCTACCTTTCGCGACCCTGTCTCTCTGGATGCCATTCTCCTCCCACGAGAATTTGGTACCATCAGCCTTTATCGGATTCTTCTTCGCCTGACTCTCTAAAAACTCCTTCAGCTGGCTACTCAAAAGGAATCCATCCTCAATGTAAATGATGGGTCTTGTTTAAACTTTTCGTCCTCGAGAGGGATGGTGGGAACTATTCGTGAAGGAACCCTTATATCGAACAAGTGCGCTCAGTTGATCCAATCGATACCGGAATTGTCTAATTTCCCTCCCCAAAGAGGCATTAAGGGTGTCACTGAGCAAAAATTTTTACCTGTTTTGATTTTCCTCTCTACCACCCTTATAACCTCCTCGATTGGCGCTGCGAGCTCGCAGTATCAGAGGACCATAAGGGGAAGGATCACGGACGCTATAACGGGCAAGCCATTGGCAGGTGTGGCAGTACACATCGGCGGTTGGGTCGAAAGTGAATATGAGTGGCATCGGTTTGACTCGTATACATATTCGAACGAGACGGGATACTACAACATGAGCATATCCCGTGGATTCTATCGGATGACCATTGTTGCGGACGATCCCGAAACCCCGGGAATGGACTATGTCCCCATGTACGTCGAGCTGGGTGATTTCTTCCAGGGGTTAAGTCCAGAGCAAACGGAGATCGTTGCGGACCTCGAGCTATATCCAGGTGCTACGGTCGTCTTAACGGGGTCGCCTGAGTTTGTAGAGTTGGGCGGGGCTACGGATATGTATTATACCTTCAACGCACTGGAACCGCAATACAGCAATCTTGCATCGAGAGGGGCCCAGACGCTCTATTATCCCTACATGCGCTCATTCCTAGGCATCGGGCCAACTGATATGGTCGTCATCGCCGATACGCCCATAGTCCTGAACGGTTTTTCAGGATCTTTCAGCGAATATTGGCCCGGACAGTACGGGGGAGGTTTTTCCTTCACCGAGGACAACGACAGCTACTACTTCAGATTCCCCCAAGGAAGTGAAAATATCGTAGACATAAGTAAGGCCGTGATGGAGAGGAACATCGCAATCGTCAGAGATAGGCTGAGCTCCGTCTGGCTCTGGGCCGAGAGGCTCTCACTCAATGGCATCGACGTCAAGCCCGAGATGAATGACCTGAACATGGCGTTCGATTTCCTAAACTCGTCAAGGTTGGCATACGCGGATGCCAGCTACTCCCAGTGCTTCGTCAGCCTTAGGGCCGCTTACATCGTATATGAAGATGTTCTGGCCAGAGTATCAAGCATATATGAGGATGCAACGTTCTCCCCAATCCCCCTCTCGTTCCTACTCATGCTGTCTGGCTTCGGACTTGCGAGCGTCCTAATCGAGAGGAACGCCGCGAGGGTTGGCGCGGGGGCCTTGACGAGCCTGCTACTCCTCAGTTTCTACTACTACATCTCGCCTGGTTGGAGGCTGACCAATCCACTGTTGCTACTCAACTCCTGCATCTCCGCAGCATTTTTAGCGATCGGGCTTGCCCTCATTCTCCCACGCACCAAGAGGGACATCGTCACGCCTACTGGCGTTGCGCTCACATCGAGCTTGACATCCACGTTCTCCATTGCGACAAGAAACCTGAAGAGGAGGAGGCTGAGATCCACGCTGATACTCATCTCCATCGTGACGCTTGTCTTCGGATTCACGGTGTTCACGTCCTACAAGGTCCAGACGGCGGTGGCATCGGGCCGACCGTCGCAGCCATATCCAGGGACACAGCCGCCAACGGGCCTCATGATAGTCGCCTCACCTAGTTCTGCTGGTCTACCGGTCTCCATTGTGGAAACTTTGAGGGAGGATCCCCATGTGGGCTCCGTCGCGCCGAAGACGGAGAGCAGCCCCACCTACATGGAAGCTCAGATCATCACTGAGAGGGGGTATAATGTTATCATCAGGGGGGTCCTGGGGATTTCGAGCGATGAGGCGAAGATGAGCCACCTGGATGCCGCCGTCATCAGTGGGCACTTGATATTGGAGGATGAGGAACGGGCCATGATGATATCTGCACGGGTAGCGGATCTGCTTCACGCCTCTCCAGGCGATAAGGTGGAGTTCGTCTGGAACACGAGCCCAGGGACGAGGACCGGCATGGTGTTGGCCGAGAATTTTATGATCGCGGGGGTGTTGGATGACGCCATATTCGAGCAGATCGTTGACCTAAATGGTCAGCCCATTAGGCCCTACACCCTACAAGACCATGATAGGACATACCTGAGCACGGATAGCGTGGCGGTCTTCAGCTGGAACGAACTGTTGGATCTTAATATCGGGAGTTTAACCAGGATAAACATTCAACCGAAGAACGAAAGCGACACAGTCCCTCTTGCCATTCGATTGGTAGGGAAATGGCGTTGGTTCGTGTACACTTCGGTGAACAATGATGTTAAGCTCTTCTATTACAATAAAACTCCTACTCTCGCAGGCGGAACGGAGATCCCAATGCTCCTTGTCCTCGTGGGATTGAACGTCTTGGCATGCACTCTGAACGCGGTCTACGAGAGGAGGAGGGAGATAGCGACCCTCTCACTGGTCGGCCTCAATCCCTCGCAGATAAGCTACATGTTCCTGGTTGAAGCCGGCCTGGTTGCCTTCGTAGGTGGCGTAGTGGGCTACCTCCTGGGGCTCGGCGGGCCGAGGGCCCTGCTCAGCATAGGTGGTCCGGGCTTCCTTACGGAGAAGATCTCATGGACCTGGAGTGTGGCCGTAATATTGATGGCTGTGGCGGTATCGGTATCGGCGTCAGTTTTACCCGCGCTGAAGGCATCCACCATAGCTACCCCCAAGCTCCCCCTGAGGTGGAAATTGGAGTATATTCCGTCCACGAAGGACTCGTGGTCGCTCCACATCCCCCAGCTGGTATCTCAGGCGGAGCTCGGACGCTTCTTCAGGTTCATCGAGGGCAAGTTCGAGGAGTTTCAGCTCCTTCGCTCAATACCGGAGAAGATGGAGAAATTGGACATAGTGGACGAATCGGACCAAGAGAGGGACGTGAGGAAGTTCATGTTCGCGCACAGCTTCGCCCAGGAGGGCTCAAGGTCGTTCAGGACTGAGAACGAGCTCATTGCGACGAGGGGCAGGGGATCATCGACATATGCGCTGGATCTGACCATAAGGATAGCGATGCTCTACAACTACGAGCCCATGGAGGTTGTAAGGAAGGCGGCATCGGCAGTACGTAAGCTCATGCTCCAATGGACGGCAGCGCCTTCATCTGAAAGGTGGGGCCAGACCGAGGAGATGGTCAAGGCCGAGGGCGTCAGCGTCATTATGGGGGGGAAGAGGATCCTCAGGGGCATTAATTTCAACGTAAACAGGGGGGAGATCGTAGGGCTGGTTGGTGAAGGCAGGAGGGCCTTGCTATTGGCTATCGCTGGCCTAACGAGGCTTGCTGAGGGCTCAGTGCTATTGAGGGGCATAGACACTTACAGCAAGAGGGATGAGGCGAAGAGGATGATGGGCATATTCCTCCAAGGGATGAGCCCTTATGATGAATTGTCGCCAAGGAAGAATTTGATCTACGTTGCCAAGCTCGAGGGCGTAGGGGACAGGGAGAAGGTCTTGGACGACCTGATCGAGAGGTGCGGATTGACGCATTGTGCCGATTTGGGCATATCCGATCTGAGCCAGGGCGACAAGAGGAAGTTGATGATAGCTCAGGCCCTGATCAACAAGCCCTCCCTCTTGCTACTCGAGGATCCGTTGAGGGGTTTGAAGGAGTGTGAGGCAAAGGATGTGGTGGCGCTCTTAACCGGTCTGAGCCGCTGGGAAGGCATAACTACCATATGCTCGGGAGAGAGCGCGGATGAGTTGGGATTCTGCGACAGGATCGGCGGCATAAAGGGAGGGTCACTCAATATGATAATGAACAGGAGAGGTGCTCAAGTTGGGTGAGACGCTGGCAATAGCCGGAAACGAGATGCGGATGCTGTTGCCCAGCTGGAGATGGAACCTCGTTGTGGCGCTGGTATTCGTATGTGCCCTTGCGGGCTCGTACCAGGCATATCTCACCAATGAGGAACAGATCGAATCATTCGGAAAAGGCGAGGGCCCTGAGCCCGCATCCCTTGCCGCCTTCGCTTCTGGCATTTGGTTGGATGCGAACGCCGCTTTGCCTATCCTTGCCGTCATCTCAGGCTTTGACACCATGAGCCGCGAGAAGAAGACAGGCGGGATGCAACTCCTGCTCGCAAGGTCGACCTCCAAAGTTTCCATCGTCTTGGGAAAGTTCCTCGGGGGGTTCGTTCCCACGGCCATCGTCTCGTTTTCATCTCTGCTTGTGACATCGGGCCTGATGGTCGCCTTGGTTGGGCCCTTCAGCTCGGAGGAGCTATACAGGATTGCGGCATTCGCCGCGGTGCTCACTCTCTATGTAGCAGTATGGGTGGCCATCAGCGTCTTCATCTCGACCATTGCGGGTAGCGGGATGAGCTCGGCATTGGCGTCATTACTCCTCCTGATCTCGTTAGGGGGTTGGTCGATTACGTCCGCGGCGCTCTCCGATTTCCTAGCCCCTCTGCCTAGCTTCTGGACGGGAGGCACCACGTGGTATGGTGCCCTCTCCGAGCTAAAGGTGAGGGTGGATGAGTACGTCAACTGGTTCTCGCCGCCGGCCGTCTTCGCCGCAGGCGGTGGGGCGCTACTCAATCCGGCCGTGGACGTCCCACCATTCGTGGTTCAGTCGAGGCCGCCGATTTTCCCCGTGGACGTTATAGAGACCCTGAGGAATATCTGGCCCTGTATCTCGGCGATGACGTCGATGCTGACGATAACGCTGATAAGCTCTTATGCGATATTAAGGACGAGGGGAATTGATCTTGAAAGCGGAAGGTTGTAGCGCGTTGGGCATGGTGAAGTTCTTCGCAATCGTTCTGATGATGGCGCTTGCTGCCATCGTCCAGTTCAATCCTCAGGGGGCATACGGCCTCACTGGCGGAAGGGCATATGTTACCGGCGTTGTGACCAAGCCTGGTCAGAAGGTACATTTCGATATACTGCTCAACTACACCGCATCACAGCCCGTCTCCTCCATAACGTACTCCCTAGAAACTCGGAACCTTCCGAGGGGTTGGATTGCGAAGGTCCACTATGGCGGACAGGAGATCACGTCGCTAACGATAACCAATATGCAGATCCTCGTCATCGACCTTGAGGTGGAGGTCCCCGAGACTGAGAAACCAGGGCACCACTCATTCCTGTTCTATGCTGTGGGCAGGGAATTGTTGACCGAAGCCGTGAGCTTTGAGCTCTCGGTAGACGTCGAAGCATTGAAGAGGGAGATCAAGCTCTCTACCGAATACCCGGACGTCACCGTCGAGAGGGAAGGTACTGCGAAATTCGCGATCGTGCTAGACAACATAGGGGAAACCGATGAGCTGGCAAACCTGACAGCAGAGTTTCCAGAGGGATGGAGGGTCACCTTCAAAGGTCAGTCAGGGGACATATTTGGGGTGTACCTTCCCAAGGGACGGTCGGCGATAATCCAGGCGGAGGCCGAGCCACCGGAGGGAGTAGCCGCCGGAGTCTATGACTTCATCGTCAGAGCACAGTCCTCAGATCTTGTAGCGAACTCGACCCTCAAATTGAAGGTGGCGGTCGTCAAGGCTGGGACTGCTGAGAGGATGCTCTCGACCCTTTATCCGGAGTTAAATATCGAAGGCGCGAAGATCATATTCTTTCCCATCACGATAAGGAACCTGGGAACGAGCAGCCTCACCTATCGACTATCGCCCCTATCCGTGCCTTCGGGATGGACGGTGTCGTTCAGGACGACGCCAGATGATAGAACGTCGTCGATATCGAGCATATTCCTAGCTGGAGGGGAGTCCGCGACCTTATACTTGGAGGCGGCACCACCTGCGACGGTCACGCTCGGTACATATACCTTCATAGTTCGGGCGACATCCGAGGAGGGGGCGAGTCAGGATCTATCAGTCGCAGTGAAGATGACAGGTTCCTATGACATTACGATGGATTTCAACACCCTTTTCGCAAGGACCAGGGCCGGTGAGACGGCGTCTGTGACGGCCACCGTGACCAATATAGGTGCAAGCGAGTTAACGAACGTAAGCCTTGAGGTCTCTGCCCCTTCGAACTGGGAGGTCACCAAGATACCAACCTTCTATGACACGCTTAAACCAGGAGAGTATAAGACGATCACGTTGATGCTGAAGGCACCTGGCAATGCGGAAATCGGCGATTACCTCATCGGCGTGAGGGCCACCAGCGACAGGGCCAGGTCGACGCAGATCCTTCTAAGGGTTAACGTCCAGTCACCATCCATATCCCTATGGATCATAGGGATCGCCGCGATAGTCATCGCGGTCATCATAATAGTGCTTGTCTACGTGAAATTCGGAAGGAAGCGATGAGGCTCACTCCTGAAAAAAGCTCTCAGTCATAGGACCCAATCCACAAGGCATGATATACGCCGGGAGAGGGACTTTCGCCAACGGTTTCGAACCCCCGAGACCCTTTCGGGTCACAGGCTCACTAACAATGGGACTCAAGGCCTGCGCTTTAATCCGCTCAGCAATCCCGGCGGACTTCTCCTGTCAATTGAGCGCTATAAACTCTTCCGCATTCCATTCCATGCCAAATGAAGCGCATGCCCGATGGAGGGTTCGTTCGAAGCGTTCATGAGCCCACGGCTTCATTTCGTCTCAACGCACTTGCATGGCGATGAGGCACACCTGGGACAGGCGTTGTCGTATTTCCGAGTTGCCGCCCTCTCAAGATCCATCCCGATTATGTTGGCGAGCGATGCAAGCCACGCCAGAACGTCGGCGAGTTCCTCGGAAATCGCCTCTTCAGACCTTGTGGCAACGGCCTCCTGGAGCTCTTCGACCTCATCGCTGAGCCTATTTATGGTTCCCTGCGCGCCTCTCTTGGAATCCTTCTCGCAGTAAATCCTCCTCATCATCAGTTGGAATTCCGAGATGTTCAACGACGGGCGCCTTCGACAACGTCATGGCCGCATACGGGGCAAGCTGGGTTCCTCCGGACCTCAAGCACATCGAACGTCATGTCTTCGCCGTTGAATATCAGGACCTTCCCTACGAGCAGGATTCCTATGCCGACGATGGCCTTCAGGACCTCCATGGCCTCCAACATCGCAAAGAAACCTGGCGTCACGCCAACGACTGGGAACCTTTTGACATCTGGAGGTGGCTGGGGTATTATGCACCTTAGACACGGCCCCTCCAGGGGGATGACCGTCGTGACTTGGCCATAAAATCCCTGTACGCCAGCGTGCACGAAGGGGATCCTCTGCCTCACGCATTCCTCATTGGCGATGAAGCGAACGGCCCAATTGTCGGTCCCATCCACCACCACGTTCGCGTGTTCCAGAAGGCCTCGAACGCTCTCCTTGGTGATCTCCGAGGTTACGGCCTCGATATCGATGTCCGGGTTAAGGGCTTCTAGCTTCT
>Ga0315309_1002744_pt1 | contig 10199 bp, 9 predicted proteins | sample TDP4_MG_FD_203080 | JGI IMG/M metagenome (GOLD analysis project Ga0315309, IMG submission 203080) | Freshwater sediment microbial communities from Lake Towuti, South Sulawesi, Indonesia - TDP4 | ecosystem: Environmental > Aquatic > Freshwater > Lake > Sediment | place: Indonesia: South Sulawesi...
GGTTTTAAAGGACGTGGGAAGAATCCCAATTATAGACGAGGAAGGCAGATTAATTGGTGTAGTTGACAGAGAAGATGTTGCTAGATTGCTTATTAAATAAGAGGGTGAATGATTGAGCAGAGAAGGTTTTAGAAGAACGTTAAGAGGAAAAGGTCCTGTCTCCTTAAGGGTTCATCCTTCGAAGAAAAGGCAAGGCGAAATTCTGAATGTCGCAAAAAGCCCAGTTGTTACAATGGCTCCTACAACACCCATCTATGACGCAATCCATTTAATGTCAAAAGAAGGATTCCGTCGCATACCAATTGCCAATCCCGGAACAAAAGTTCTGGAAGGAATCGTAACAGCCACAGACATAATAGATTATCTTGGCGGCGGGAAAAAATTCGAGATAATCCAGCAGAAATTCGGCGGAAACTTCTTCAAAGCCATAAACGAGCCTATAAAACTCATAATGACCCAAAATGCTGTTTCAGTCAAAACTTCTGCAAAAATAAGCGAAGCGATAGAGCTAATGAGAAAGAAAAATCTCGGCGGTTTGCCAGTTGTTGACGACGAAAACCACGTTAAAGCAATAATCACGGAGAGAGACATTGTAAGCCTGTTTGCCAACAGAATAAGCGGCATATCAGTCTCTCAGCTAATGTCGGATAAAGTGGTCACAGCATTACCTACAACAACAATATTTGAAGCTGAAAAGACAATGACAACGCAAGGGTTTAGAAGGCTGCCGATAATCTCCGACGGAAAGGTAATAGGTATAATAACAACCATGGATGTCATACGGTTCTTCGGCTCTGGAAAAGTGTTCACATATCTGCGGTCGGGAACCATAATACAAGTTTTGAACACGCCGGCACTTGAAATAGCAACAAAGGAGGTTGCGACCATCGAACCAAACGCGGATGTCGGTCAAGCAGCAAGAATAATGCGGGAGAAAAACATAGGAGCTGTGCCGGTTGTCAAAAACGAAAAACTCGTGGGCATATTAACGGAAAGAGATTTCTTCAAAATAATAGAATAAACTTAACCAAAATATTGGCATGCGCCAGTAACTATAGCGATTATTGCAAAACAATATTTACTAGAAATTGACATTGTATTATGGGGGAAGCCATGAAGAGACCAGCTTTGTGTTTCATGGTGATCCTAATTCTGACTGGCATGTTCATATCAGCATTCCATGTCCCTGAAGTCAAGGCAGCCCCATTCTATGTTTATATTAGAGCGGATGGAAGCATAGAGCCGTCAACGGCAAATATCACGACATTGGATAACGTCACATACACTTTCACTGATGACAACCGCGGCGGAATTGTAGTTGAGAGAGATAACATCGTGATTGATGGGGCAGGCTACACCATTCAGGGAATAATTTCTGGAAGCGTACATGAGCCAGGAAAAAATGATACGGGAGTGGGAGTGAACCTGACTGGAAGAAGCAATGTAATGATTACGTGTATGACAATTGTAGATGTCCGCGAAGGCGTCGCTTTAATAGATGCTTCAAACTGCACCATTCTACGAAACCATATAGCAACATCGGGTCCTTGGCTAGGAGACTGCGGCATTGGGTTAGTCGGGACAAACTGCACTGTCCTTGAGAACAAAATAGGACCATGCTATGAAGGTATACACCTTCAGGGTTCAGGAAACAGAATCTTGAGGAACGAAATGTACAATAACTTAGTGGGCATATATGTAGACGGTTCATCGAACAATACCATAACTGGAAACCATCTAGAATTAAACAGCATAGGCATTTATATCTGGAGCTCTTCCAACGACAAATTCTACCATAACAACTTCTACTTTATCAAATATAATTACGATACAGTTGTGACTGGCGATTGGGCGCAAGACTCTTGGAACGATGCCTATCCGTCTGGCGGCAACTATTGGAGCAACTACACTGGCGTTGACATGTACAGTGGTCCATACCAGAATGAAACTGGAAGCGACGGAATAGGAGACACGCCATATGCTATTACTGAAAATGCCACAGACGTGTACCCTTTAATGGGTCCATGGACCGTTGTAGGAGAATATGTCACAGTCATTCCTTCCATCACTGGAATGACATATCCTCCTTCAAGAGGAGTCGGTGTAACTTTTTCAAACGTAACATCAGAGGGAATGACGACAATGAATATGTCACAGTCGGGACCTGACCCACCAAAAGGGCTGAAGCTGGCAGGCGATTACTATGACATCAAAACAACAGCCAGCTATTCTGGCAAGATAGAGATTAGTATAACCTATGATGACTCGAACATGACCCAAGAGGAAGAAGAGATCCTACAATTAATGCAATGGAACGAAACATCACAAGAGTGGATTAACATAACGACGCACATTGACACCCAATACAACCTAGTCTACGGCGAAACAAACCATCTCTCCTTCTTTGGAATAATGCGTACACTCGTTGGGGACATAAACCATGACTTGGCAGTCGACATCTACGACGCAATAATACTAAGCGGAGCGTTTGGCTCCAGACCCGGCGATCCCAGATGGAACCCCAGCGCAGACATGAACAACGACTGCATCGCGGACATCTTCGACGCGATAATGCTAGCAAACCACTTCGGACAAACATTAAAATAACTCCATCCTCGCATACGGCTTTAAACTTGATATTATCCGAGCGAATTAAACTATTTGAGGATAATAGAATAAACCTTTATCATGTCTTCTATCTTATTCCAAATACGAGAGAGCGACCGACTTGATTGTTGACTCAGTCATAACCAACGCAAAAGCCTACATAAGCAAGGAGATAGTGGAATGCAGCCTAGCAATAAGCAACGGCAAAATTTTCAAAATAGGCAAAGAAGCGAATATGCCTAAAGCGGAAGCAGAAATCAATTTACGCAACCTCCTAGTTTTGCCTGGTTTAATAGATGCCCACGTGCATCTCCGAGACGAAGGAAAAGCATACAAAGAGGATTTCTACAGTGGAACAGCCGCTGCAGCAGCTGGTGGAATAACAACGGTTTTAGATATGCCGAACAATGACCCGGTAACGATGAGCGCGGAAACTCTGAAGAACCGAATGAAAATTGCTGAAGGAGAAATTTTGGTTAACGTTGGCTTTTACTCTGAATTTCCAAGGAACGTGAAAGAAATAGAGGAAATCGTTGAGGAAGGCGCTGTGGCTTTTAAGCTTTTTATGGCCGAGCAGGTTGGCGGATTAAAAATTGACGATGATTACTCTCTGTTGCAAGCATTCAAAACAGTCAACAGATTAAGAGTTCCAGTAGCTGTTCACGCGGAAGACAAAACATCGCTGGAAATAGCTGAAGAAACGCTTAAGCGCTCGAACTGCAACGATATTGAAGCTTTTCTTAAAGCACACTCGGAAAGCGTTGAAGTGAAAGCTGTTAAACGTTTGTTGAACATCGTCAAAAAAGCCCGCACGCGCATACATTTTTGTCACATAACCACAGAAAACAGCCTAAAAGCGATAGTTGATGGAAAGAGATGTGGAATGCCGCTGACTTGCGAAGCAACACCACATCATCTTTCATTGTCGATTGACGACTTGAGACGAAAAGGAACCGTAGCGTTAACGACGCCGCCAGTCCGAGAAAAACATGAAGTCAAAGCCCTCTGGAACGGCGTTCTTAACGGTTGGATTGACATTTTGGGTTCAGACCATGCACCCCACACCTTGGAGGAGAAGAATGCAAAGTCTGTTTGGGATGTTAAGGTTGGCATACCAGGCTTAGAAACGACGCTTCCACTTTTGTTAACGATGGTGAAGAACGGAAGATTATCGGTAGCCGACATAGTCAGACTGTTATCGGAAAAACCCGCAGAAATTTTTAACTTGAAAGGTAGAGGCTGGTTGAAAGAGGGAAACAAAGGGGATTTAGTGGCTGTGGATTTAAATAGAAAATACAGAATTGACGCATCAAAATTCTACTCAAAAGCTAAATACTCCCCATTTGACCGTTGGACAGTTGAAGGAAAACCTGTTAAAACCTTCATTAATGGTCAATTAGTAATGGATGAAGGAGAAATCGTCGCTGAAGCTGGAAGTGGTGAAATAATTCGGAGAGAGTGAGACTTTGAAGTTTATTGCCGACGGGATGCTTGGAAAACTGACACGGTGGCTTCGAATGTTAGGGTACAATGTGGAATATTCAGACAATCTTGATGACGTTCAACTATTGACGATAGCTAAAAAAGAACGAAGAATCTTGCTTACAAGGGATTTGGAGCTTTACCAGCAAGCCACAGCGAAAGGAGTTGACACCTTCTATTTGAACGGAAAAACAGAGGCAGAAAATCTCGCGCAACTTGCACAACGGTTCAAAATCAAACTGGACATTGACTTAACGACGTCAAGATGCCCAAAATGCAACACCCGGGTAAAACCAATCCCTAAAGAAAGTGTTGCCGATAAAGTTGAGAAAAGCACGTTTTTGCATTACAACGAGTTTTGGATATGTCCAAAATGTGGACAAGTCTACTGGCAAGGAGCTCACTGGATAAGAATTAGAAAAACGCTTGAAGAAGCAAAGGAAAGCCTAGGAAAGTTTCGAAACAATAAGTAACCACTAACGTAGAGTATTCGCAAGTTTTAATAGGAAAATGTAGGTAAGCAGAATGAGAGGATTATTACCGTTGAACACGCAGAAGCCTTCACGCGAGTTATCCGTCGAAGAAATACTATCATGGACATTTGATCTTTACTCGAAGAACATTGGCATGTTTTTAATACCAATAATGATAACGGCTTTAGTTTCAGGAAGTCTCAGTATTCCAATCGCTAGCTACGCAACAAAGATTGCTGAAATAGACCGCACAGCACCTCCAGAAGTTGTATTAAGCCAGCTTTGGAGTTACATCTTGACTTTGTTAGCTATGACAATCGTGATTAGTATAATAACATGGATCGTAAGTAATATAGCGAATGGAGTTTGCGTCAAATGTGCTTCAGACCTGATAGAGAAAGGAAAGGCAAGCCTTGGAGAATCTTTCAACTTCGCATTAAATAAACTTCTTGTCCTATTGGTAGCAACATTAATCACTGGAATACTCGTAGTACTCGGTTTTCTTGCTCTAATAGTGCCTGGGATAATACTCTACATAATGTTCTATCTAGTAGTTCCAGCCATCATAATCGAGAATATTGGAGTTTTTGAAAGTTTGTCAAGAAGTAGAAGACTAGTTAGTGGCCGTTGGTTAAAGACTTTCGTTCTCTCCCTGATACTCATCATAATAATAGGTTTTGTGTCCTTCATTGGAAGTTTGATTGGAGCTCCACTCGGTGTTTACAGCTTGTTCTTAAGCAGCATTATTGCGGCGTTCGTTCAGCCAATTATTCCAATATCGCTAACCGTATATTATTATTCAATGCTGGCGAAGGAGGAACAGAGGATTCTTCCGCCGCCACCTCCACCATTCTAGAAATGAAGACGACGCACGTTTAGAGAATGTTTTATTCTTCGTGGAGAAGCCACTTCAGCGGTATGTCTTGGTAGGTGCCGTCGGGCAATGTCCGTCTGATAGTTATCGGTAGGATGCTTGCATCAAGCTCTTTTAGTGCTATGTCTATTGGACTCGAAAAGCCTTCTGAAATTTCAGTAAGTATGGGGGCGCCCATGGATATCTGTAAAGCTCTAGCTCCCACTATCCTTGCCTTTTCGAAACGGGTAAGCTTGGGCGGACCTATCAAAATTTTCTTCTCTTTTCTAGACGTGTTCTAATACTCCCCAGCACCTGGATAACCAGCGCCTCCAGGTGGGCCTCCCGGCGGTGTTGGAGGAGCCTTCATCTTTCCAGCCGCGATTACGTCGTCGATTTTCAGAATCATTGAAGCGGCTTCTGTCGCTGATTTTACTATTTGTTTCTTGACGGCTAGGGGTTCAAAGACCCCGGCTTGATTCATGTCTTGAACTTTTCCGGAGTGAACCTCTATTCCAGCCCATGTTTCGCCTTTTTCGTGGCGTGCTATCAGTTCGGATAATACGTCGATTGGATCTAAACCGGCGTTTTCGGTTAGCGTCATTGGCACGACTTCGAGGGCTTCTGCAAAGCTCTTAACTGCTAGTTGTTCTCTTCCCGGAAGGGTTTCAGCGTATTTCTTAAGCATCCGTGAAACCTCAAGTTCCGGTGCTCCGCCTCCAGCCAAGATTTTCGGTTCTTCAACCACATCTCGAACCACGCATAATGCGTCGTGTAATGATCTTTCTGCTTCAGCTACTATGCGTTCTGTTCCGCCCCTTATCAAGATTGTAACGGCGCGGGGGTGCTTGCATCCTTCCACAAAGGTCATTTTGTCTTCGCCTATTTTGCGTTCCTCAACGAGACTTGCATGGCCCAAGTCCGCTGAGCTTATGGCATCTAGGTTTGTTATTATTTTTCCACCAGTTGCTTTTGCAAGCTTCTCCATATCTGACTTTTTGATTCTTCGAGCTGCAAGTATTCCTTTTCTGGCCAGGAAGTGCTGGGCCATATCGTCAATGCCCTTCTGGCATAAGACGACGTTTGCACCGGCTGCGACTATTTTGTCAACCATTTCGCGTAAGATTTCTTCTTCTTGTTTGAGGAAGGCGTCCATTTGTTCTGGGCTTTCGATGTTTATTTTTGCGTCGAATTCTGTTTTTTCAATTTCTAGGGCAGCGTCAAGTAATGCTATTTTGGCTTTTTCTACGCGTTTAGGCATTCCGGAATGTGAAACTTCCTTGTCTAAAACTATGCCTTGAATAAGCTTTGTTTCACTTATTGACTCACCTGGCTTCTTCTCAACCTTGACGTCTTCTATATCCACCTTGTACTTGCCGCCTTCCTTTTCTGCAACTTCAAGAATTGCCTTAACTGCCAACTCGGCTAGATGTTCTCTATGTTCAGCCACGAGTTTGCTTGCCATGGAAGTCATCGCAACCTTTTTCGAGTATTCTTCAACTTTTGCTTCTGTTGGTATTGCGATTTTATCCAAAACCTCTAGAGCTTTTTCTGAAGCCTTTTTGTATCCATCAATTATTATCGTTGGATGCACGTTTTTCTCGATTAGCTCTTCGGCTTTGCCTAGCAATTCGCCAGAGGTTATAACGGCTGTTGTTGTTCCGTCGCCAGCTTCATTGTCCTGTGTTTTTGCAACCTCAACCATCATTTTTGCTGCTGGATGCTGAATATCCATTTCATCAAGGATTGTGCGTCCATCACTCGTTATTGTTACGTCGCCGAAGCTGTCAACGAGCATTTTGTCCATGCCCTTTGGACCCAGAGAGCTCTTAACGGTTTCAGCCACTATTTTTGCAGCCATTATGTTTGCGTGTTGAGCCTCCCTTCCCCTGCTTCTACTTGATCCTTCTTTCAAGATTAAAACTGGAGTTGCTCCAGCTGGTACGGATGATGACAAATCTCAAACAACCTCCTTTAATGCGACACAATGAAAAACAGCATTACAATATAAATTTTTCTAAAAAGAAAAGCTGAAAGTTGGGTTCTTAAATGGAAACGTTCAAAGGACCATGCTTAGCTTGGTTTAAGCTCCGTTTTCAAACCCGTCCCGGTTAGGATTATCACAGTCTTATCGACTTTTGACGCTTCTTTATTCTTAAGCTGCTTCTTGTAACCTGCGTAGGCAACGGCTGAGCTTGGTTCGACGAAAAACCCTTTCTTCGCAAGTTCTGTGAAGGCTTCGAATATTTCGTCTTCTTCAACCATGACGGCATCGCCTTTCGCTTCTCTTAAGCGGTTAACCATGAGATTTAGCAGTGGAGGATTTACGCTCACTAAAGCATCCGCAACGGAGGTTATTCTTTCTGGTGGCGTGTAGTTTAAGTTCTTGAAGCTATGGTAAAGCGGCGAGACCTGTCGAGTTTGGCAAGCCACTATTCTTGGCATAGAATCTGTAACGTTAGAGTTGACTAGATGCTCAAACCCCTCTACCACACCTAGAAGCAGAGTCCCAGCAGAAACAGGCAAGTACACACGTTCAGGAACATGCCAACCGAGTTGTTCAGCAATCTCGTACGCAAGGCTTCTTACTCCATCCCTAAACAATGGATGCAGAATGTGCCCAACATAATGCTTTCTCCTTTCAGCTTTTTGGGCTTCTTCTGCAACTTTGCTTCGAGTACCAGAAACCTTGGTGATCTCTGAGCCGTAAAATTGGATCTGGTTAAACTTTGGTCCCGAAACATTTTCTGGAACATAGATTTTTGTTTTTATCCCAGCACGAGCTGTATAAGCAGCAATAGATGCTCCTGCATTGCCAGAGGAATCTTCGGCTATGTAACCTCCAGCCTTCTTGATTGACGTGTGCAAGGCGGAAATTAATACGGTTGAGCCTCTGTCCTTGAAAGAACCTGTAGGGTTCAAATTTTCAAGTTTAAAGCAAACGTTTTTTGAAAAGTTGACTAGAGGCGTCCAGCCTTCGCCTAATGTTATGATTTCCGTTTCTCTTACATAGGGAAAGGATTTTGCGTAGCGCCAAACAGTGTAATCGCGCTTTCGAACGTTTTTGACTTCAAAGTTGAGGTGAAGGTGAACATTCAATGGTTTTCCACAGAAGGGACATTTGTAATCAAGCAGGCTGTGAGAAGATTTACCGCATGATGAGCATCTGATTTCAAATTCCATAATGTAACATCTGTTTAACGTATTGAGAAAAGCGTGTGTATTTAACTTTAAACTCCGCGGTATGTGGCGAAACTTTTAATATCGTAAGTTTTAACGATGTATTTTCCTAGTAATAACAGCTGCTAGGAGAGAAACTGGTTGAAAAGGATAATTGTTTGCCTTAAACAGGCTGTTGATGTTTCACAGTTGAAGGTTGACCCGACAACGAGACATCTGATGACTGCTAGTGCGCCTAGGAAGATCAGCGACTTTGATAAGAATGCTTTGGAGGAAGCTATAAGAATTAAGGAGAAGCTGGGCGATGTTGAAGTACTTACGTTGACTGTGACTTCGGAAGACGCTAGGGCTGTTTTGCGGGAAGCGCTTGCGATGGGCGCAGACAAGGCTTATGTGGTTAGCGATTCGAGCCTTAAGGATGTTGACACTTTAGGCACCGCTTACATTCTGGCTGAGGCGATCAAAAAGATTAGAGAGTTCAATTTGGTTCTCTGTGGTGAGACATCTTTAGATAGTTTTTCTGGACTTGTTGGTTCAAGGTTGGCTGAGCTGCTTAATTTGCCACAGATAAGTTCTGTTAGGAAGGCTTCTGTTGAGGATGATGTGGTCGTAGCGGAGCGGGCGCTTGAAGATGCCATTGAAACTGTTAAAGCGAAGACGCCAGCCTTGGTAATGGTTACTCGTGAGATTAATCAGCCTAGGATTCCTTCGCTTATGATGATAATGAAGGCTTCGAAAAAGGAGATAGTCTCATGGACGGCTGCAGACTTGGGCATTCAGAAAGACAGGCTTAGTTCTAAAATTGAGGTGATCGAAGTTTTGGCGCCTAAAACGGAACGTAAGAAAATCAGAATTACAGGCGAGAATGTGCAGGAGATTGCCGATAAATTGGCTAGGGCGTTGATCCAGGAAGGTGTTGTTAGAAGGTGAGAATGGCATGAGCAAGGACAATGGAGTTTGGGTTTTCTCAGAGAAGTACGATTTGGCTTTGGAGATGCTTGGGAAGGGAAGGGAAATCGCGGATAAACTGCAAACGGAACTAGCGGCTGTTTTAATTGGATTTAACGTGCAGGAAAAGGCGAACGAACTGATAAGATATGGAGCGGACAAGGTTTATCTCATTGATTATCGGGCATTGGAGCATTTTCAGATAGAGGCTTACCTAAGTGTTTTACATGATTTAGCAACCAATTACAAACCGGAAATCATACTGATTGGCTCAACAAGGAACGGGAAACCTCTTGCAGCCAGACTTGCAACCCGCCTTGATGTTGGCTGCGCTCCCGACTGCTCCAGATTGAGCGTTGACGAACAGGGAAGATTGATAGGCGAGCGAATAACGTATGGTGGAAACGCCTCTGCAAAAATAACTTTCAAGGCTAAGCCGCAAATAGCAACAATACCGTCGAGAGCGTTTGAAAAACCGGAGCCGAAAGACCGTAGCGGACAAGTAATAAAGTTGGATGTGAAGATTGAAGAGCCCAAAACTGAAATCGTTGAAATTAAGCCGCTTGAGGTTTCGAGCGTTAGAATCGAGGATGCTGATGTGATAATCAGTTGTGGCAGAGGCCTAGAAAAGAAGGAAGACAGGGCTTTGCTGGATG
>Ga0315309_1002745_pt1 | contig 10198 bp, 18 predicted proteins | sample TDP4_MG_FD_203080 | JGI IMG/M metagenome (GOLD analysis project Ga0315309, IMG submission 203080) | Freshwater sediment microbial communities from Lake Towuti, South Sulawesi, Indonesia - TDP4 | ecosystem: Environmental > Aquatic > Freshwater > Lake > Sediment | place: Indonesia: South Sulawesi...
AAACTCTACTTTGAAAAGTTTATCCGGGAAGGAGCCACCAACGGAAACTTTCTACTTGTTGACGCTCAAGATCTCGGTGGCGTTGACAAAGAGCCACTACGACAAGTTAGCTTGTGGATAATTGGAAAAATGATGCAGATGGATGAGGTAAAGCGACTACTCGCCCAAATTCCAGGAGCTAAGTCTCTAAAAATAAAGGCTGAAGACATTCAAACACTCAAGCTGGGACACTTCATAGTCGTTAATGGCGTGGAAAACACAGTTGACACAATTTACGTGTGGCCTTGGGGCGTTCCAGAAGAGATGGCAGTTGCCGTAGCTAAAGGAGCCTTAGAGCCAGAAGTGGTGAAAGAATACATTAAGAAAATACATGAGGAAGAAACATTAGAAAGAGCAAAGGGAGACGGAGTGGCTACCGCCTTACAAGTACATGAAACCGAAATAACAAAAATCCAAGACACAGTTTTAGAGCTAAAAGTTAGGATGGACGCTTTAAGTCGGTTAGTAGAAACTAACGAGCAAAGACGAATCGAAGTAACCAAAGTTCAAAAAGAAGACATAGAAAAAGCGCTTACTCGAGCTGAAGAGGCGCACAAAAGACTAGACATCTCTAAATATCCACTAACAACAACTGTCGACCTTGAACATAAAGGATTGATAGTGAACATTCACCATGGAGGCGAAGAAGTAGTGAAGATGTCAACAAAAACAGTTTTCGGCAAACTTCTCTACTGCGCTACACACGACCTACCAAAAGAAGGATTTACCGTAAACGAAATGAGCATGGCCATAAATGAAAACGGCTGGGAAATGAAAAACGCAACACAAACCGCGAACCTGAGTATACTAGTCAGCAAAGGCAGACTAGTCAAAACCGAAAAAGGATATCGACTACCAACAAAAGTAAAATTCAACATTCAAAAAGAGGAAAACTAATAAAAATGGCGACATTTAAAATCGACGTTGAAACTTTGGGAAAGAACGCACTAAACAAATGGGTAGTGGCTGCTCAAAGAAACATTCTGATAAAAGGAAAAATGGGTGCGCTATGGCGATGAGTGAAACTCTCGACAGATTCTTACCTCCTTTCCAAACAAAACCTAAACAAGACGAAAAAATCATCGTGCAAGACAAATGTGCCAAATGCGGAAACCCCATATCCTTAACAGAACCAAAATACACTCTCAAAATCAAAGGAAAAGAAGGCAAATACCATCAAACCTGTGCCAAACAGATCTTACGCCCACACGAAAACACAGAGGAAAACCTATGAAAGATGCTTGGTGTTATACATATATGTTATACATATATGTTATACATACATGCTTAGCATATCCATCAAGGTGAAGGGCAAAAATGAAGAAGTGCCCTTTTTGTCCATGTTATTTTGAAACTGACAGCGACTATAATAAGCACATGGAAGCCTTCGGTTGGAAAAAAGAAGAGCATCTGCATAAGTTTTATGAAGTGCATAGGAGAATGGAATGGTGGTCTGATATTGGCTAAGATTTATTGTGTGGAGTGTGGCGTAGACATAACTGACGTTGAACACTTTAGTTGTAGCTTATGCGGTGAGAAAGTATGCATGGACTGCCAGAAAAAACATGTTGCAAAATGCATGACTGACAAGTGGCATGGCGAATATTTGCCAGGAGAAAAGAAAAGTGACGATCTTTAGGCGTGAAATTGGCGTAGTTACAAAGGCTGAGATTCATTTGCGAAAAGGCTTGAAAAAAGGTGGGATAAACTTTGAGCCTCAAAAAACAATCAGATGCCGAAATGGCAGAGAATACACCGTTGACTTGTTTGTGGAAGAACGCTTAGTTGTAGAGGTAGATGGGTGGATTCACGACTTGCCTGACCAACAATACCAAGATAAACAACGAGACAAAGACTTAATGGAAAGTGGCTATCCAGTGCTAAGGTTTCGAAACTGGGACATCTGGCAAAACTTAAAAGGGGTAGTCAAAGACATAAGGAAGGCTTTGAAGGAAAACCCATGATTGACCTTGAGGCTCTTGCCGTTCAAATACTCATCCTCGCTGTCTTCGGCGTGATCTACGCTTGGATAGGCGGCAAAGTAGGCTTCAGGTCAGGCATCAAAGCAGCCAAAAAAGAACTCTTCACACTTTTCGAAATAAACCCAAACGAATGGAAACACCTCTCACCAACTGAAAGGCGTGCCAAACTCATCAACATCGCCAGTAGCCTAATCCAAGACACACTCAAAAAGGCAGCTCCAAACCCAGACACCGAAGAAACACAAGAAGAAACTGATGCTCTACTACCGGACCCAACAAAATACACAAAAGAATCATAGTTGCGAGTGGCCTAAGACTCTTTGGTATTTTTTCACTTCTTTTAGGAACTCTCTTGCCTTTTCCGTTTTGTCACGGACCCTTCCTCTTATAACATAGATGGTTGACGGTTTCAAGCCCATTTCCTGAGCAGTTATTTCGACATTACCTATGAGTAGCAACTTTTCTAAGACTTCCCGTTCTCGTGCTGTTAGTCTAAACATGCTTTGTTCACTTTTTACTAAGATTCATTACGATTTCATGTTTAGTTGAGATACTATATAAACTTTTTTCGTAGAACACTGCGCTCCATACACAAAGTTGTAAAGAAAGAACGGCTAGTTTGATGTCCACAGACGTAGATCTTTTGCCCTCAAATATGTGTCGTCGTGGAGGGTTCCCCAAGTTATTTCTGAGTCTGCGATTTTCGTCCAGCAGTCTTGGCAGATGCTCAACCGTTCACCCTTAAAGATTATATCGAGGGCTATGTTTGTGGGGTTTGGACTTGTGCATGAGAAAAAAGGATTTTGGCACTTGTCCTTGTTATTTACCATTCCTCTTCTTCCTCTTCTTCGCCTTCTTCCTCTTTGCCTTCTTCTGGCATGGGCTTCACCTCCTTTAGCAGTTTTACCATTTCTAGTAAAATCGCTATTTTAAGGTTGCGGGGGTAGGATTTGAACCTACGACCTCAAGGTTATGGGCCTAGCGAGCTGTGCCTGGCTGCTCTACCCCGCATTTTTTTAAGCGAATTTCACTTTTCCTTCGTATAAGTCCATTAACTCTATAAGCATGTCTTCAAACTTTTTGCTTTTGCTTGCTGCTAAAGTCTTAAACCGCACCTTAGTCTTTACGCTTTCGCAGTCTATCCTTATAGTGGCAACGTAGCGCTTTTTCACGTTTTGCACCATTCTCCTATTTCTCTCGGTTTACCTTAAAAATGTAATGCTTCCTATTATTGAGGTGGAGGAAATTAAGAGTGCCAGGCTTAAGATTTGAAACGACACCTGACGAAGCCGCAAGAATTGAGAAAGCGATAATCGCCAAACTTCTTGCTTATGCGCGCGAAAAAGGCATCAAAGACCCGATAGTCAGAGACTTGCTTCCAAACGAAGACTTGAAGGGTGCAGGCGAAGTTCAAAGTGGCCATCTGTGGCAGCAAGCCCTCTCTGCACTACAATACCACTGTGTCTACAGCGGAGAAAATCCTGACGATAGAGCTTTCGCCATCTACAAGATCGCCAACACTAAAGCCGTCCCGCTAACCGTAGGCATCAAATTCTACGACGGAATCGGTAGAACCGCTCTCAAAGACATTTGGCAATGCGAACACGCATGGCTTAACCCTGACAAGGAAGCCTATTCTGACCCTGACAACATCATGTTCTACGGCGTGTCAACAGGCTACAACATTGACATCATGGCAGGCGCCACAAGCGGAATGGACAACCTCATTCTAGGCGGAAAAGTCGTAGAACCAAAAGGCAAGACAATAACGCCGAAGCCCTAGCCTGAAGCTAGGAGAGTGCAAACGCAATGACAACCGAAACAGTTTGGGGAAGCCTACCACCCGCAAAAGGCTTAGGTGAAAAGAAGATTCTAGTCAAAACTCTTGAAGACACAGACCTTGCCGCAGTGACTTACCCGACAGGCGGAATAGTAGTCACCATAAGCGAACTTGAAAAGGTCGATTTTGCCCTACTCGAAGCCATGTCTAGTGTAGCGCTTGGATCTGGGATTGGCGTGATCGCCAAAGCAGTATCTTACAGCGGAAACAAATTCTGCATGAAACTTCTAAGAAACACCTCAACCAACAACGTATGCAGCAACCTTTTAGTCTTCGACGACTCACAACTATCGGGACAAGCCCTTTCAGGCGTAATATACGTCCGCGCCTTCATCATTGGAGAAGCAAAGAAAGTAATCGACTAAACCATAAAACCTCCAGATCGAACGAAGTGAGGAAAAATGCCAGACGCATTTCCAACAGAATTTATACCCATAGTCCGCAAAGGCGAAAACCTAGAACTCGTCAAATCCGACACAGGCCAAGTAGTCGGCTACTACAATGTCACCTACATTGAGCAGCTTCCCGAAAAGATTCACGACTTTGGCTCTCTTGCTGCTGAATCAAGTGCAGAGGATCAAGAAGTCACCGACTTATACATGAAAGACAATCAGCTTGCCCAATACCGCTTAATTCCCCTAGACGACGAAGAAGTTACCATTGGCCAACCAAAATCCAAAAAACGCTTTGCCACAAAAAGCTACATCCACAAAATCACCGCTCGCACAAACCAGATCGCGCCACACCTAACCCAGCTCTTCGTGCTAGAAGACGAAAAAATCTTTTTCACCGTGAAAAACCCCAGTAAATACACGCGCCCAATGCATCGCATACTCTATTATGGATGGCGTTTCTGCCTAACAAAACTGCCAGCAGCCCCGCCAGTCTACACAACAATCCCTGTGGAAGGTGCATAGCATGGGGACACCAATCTCTAAAATAATACCGGGCACACGCACATTCGCACCAGGAATCGAAGTAGGCGAACGAGGAACAATCACAAACAACAACAGCGCCCACCTCATCTACCAAGTCACCGAAGGCAGAAAACTCAAACTCGCCAACCTCATAGTCACAAACTTCAGCGCAAACGCAACCGTAGCCCTATACGACAATAGCTCAACCCTCTCAAACCGCATCATCGAACTAATCATAGGCGCAGAAAAAACCGAGATCCTCGGACCCGAAGATCTAATAGGCGCTAAAGAAGCAATCAGCGGAGTAGTTGTAGCCTCAAGCATAAGCGGAGTAATAGTCCACGTCGGCGGATACGAATACTAAACAAGGGTGACAACCAATGCCAAAGCGTCTAGGTAAAGTTGTCTCAAGAGGCGCAGACGTAGGCGACAGCGTAATCGTTTCAGCAAAACTAGCAGACGCAACCATAATATCAGGAGACATCGCCGCAGATGTGATAGGACTAGCACACGAGAAAGAATACCATGTAAGCTGTAGCATCGCAAACACATCAGGATACGTAGTCTCCCACAACTTAGGAGCAACACCAGGCGAAGTGAATCTCACATTAATCTCCAGCGCCAAACTCGGCAACATCTTTTACTCATCAGTTAACGCAAGTCAGATCGTGATCGGAACAGACGTAAGCGGAGTCTTATTGGACGTACTAGTCAGAGTCTAACCTAAACTCCCTTTTTTTTATCATTAATTTTATATATTCAAACCATACAAACAATACAAATCATGTCTCGCACAACAATACCTACTAAGACCGAAACTAAAAAGCGAGTATTTAAGATGCGGGGAAAGATGGAATCAAAAGACGGTAAACGAAGAACGCTTGACGACGTGTTAAACGAATTAATGGATTATTATGAGGGAAAAACATAATGGCTTGGGAACAAAGACCGATTGACGTGGTTGTTGGAATGCCTCATCAAGGCACAACCTCAATGGAGTGGGCTGTGTCTTTCGCGCAACTTTATGCTCACTTGGCACAGACTCGCAAATTCTATCTAACCTATAATCGGGGGTCACCCATAGACATTGCACGCAACAAGATAGTCGAAGACACCTTAAAACTTGGAGCAGAATGGCTCTTTTTTCTCGATAGCGATGTTATTGTCCCAGCAAATATTATAGATATTCTCATAAGCCGAAACCTACCCATAGTCAGCGCCCTCTATGTTCGACGCCACAAAAACATTTATCCTGGAATGTGGAAACTAATGCAAGTAAAAGAGTGTCCCGAATGCAAACAAGCAGTAACGCCACATGGCAAATATGCCCCGATCATAAACTATCCGCGAGGAGCACTAGTCGAAGCAGACGTGGTTGGGATGGGCTGTATCCTCATCAACCGCAAAGTCTTAGAAGTGGTACACAAGCCACCTCAAAACCCCCTGTTTGTTTGGACAATGGGACGAATTGAACCAGAAAGCGCAGGCGTCTCCGAAGATTTCTACGCATGTGAAAGAATCCGCGACGCTGGATTCCACATAGTAGTAGACACAAGCATAATCTGCCCCCACTATGGCGAAGCAAAATTCGTGCCAAAAGAACTAATGAACATAGATGAAGTTAAGTATGGAGGCATAACTTTTCCGGAGGTATAGCCTTGAGAGTTACAGAGTTTAAACATGACACTGATGGCGTTCATGTTAAAGCGCATCTTACCTACGACGAACTCGTAAAGATTAAAGAGATAAAGTTTGACAAGGCTGGCCTAGACGTTGAGCTCGTCATACCCGAACAAGAGTTTAAACAGATCTTTGACGAAGCTAAAAAATGGGTTATGAGCGAAGTAGGTAAGAAAATTAAAAGTCTCATAGGGCTGAAGTAGATTGAAGGTTCTTTTAATTTCAACCGCAATCTTCCCAGTTCCCCCGGTCCGCTACGGCGGAATTGAAGGATTGTTACTTGATTACGCTGAGGAGCTTGCTAACTTAGGCGTGTCCGTGTCAGTGGCTGCACCTAAAGGCTCTGTGCTTCCCAAAAACGTAGAGTTAATTGAAACAGTGGACTTAGCTACTCATCGAGGATTTACGGAACCTGAAACAATCGCCTACTACAACTATGCTCACTGCTTAAAAGATTTTGATGTAATTCACGATTTTAGTCATAGTCATTATGCTCCTATCCGAGATCCCTCGCTTAAATGCGTAAACATGTGTTGGTTTGACCCGCTATGGACAATGACTGAAGGCAAAGCCTTTCCTATGCCAAACTACAACATTGTTGCTTTAAGCCAAGACCAAGCCGCGAACTACCTAATGGTCTACAAACACCGTGCAATATATTATCCGACCATATGCGTAAACCCTGAAAAATACAAGTATAGCCAAGACAAGAGTGAACGTTTTCTGTTTGTTGGAAAAATGAGTTGGCATAAGGGAGCTTGCGAAGCAATCAAATTCTGTAAACAGCTAGGCGTTCCTTTAGACGTGGTCGGCGCGAAAGGCTTACCAAACGAGTCGGACATCTACCAAAACCAAATGATAAAAGAATGTGATGATAAACAGATTGTATGGTATGGCAACTGTTCTGACGAAGTAAAAATAAACTTGATGCAACATGCGAAGGCACTTCTTTACCCTGTGCAGTATCCAGAAGCCCACAGCATGAAGTCAGTTGAAGCAATGATGTGCGGCTGCCCAGTAATCACGCTAGACAAAGGCGCCATGCGAGAAGTCGTAGACAACGGAATAACTGGATACGTCGCCAAAGACGACCAAGAATTTAAGGAATCCATGAAAAAAGTAGGTAGCTGGCCCAGATACCCGGTAAACCCGCTACTAGTCCATAAAAAAGCCTTAGAGCGGTATGCTCGTAGTAAAATCGTTAAAGAATGGCTTCCTTTGTATGAAGCCGTTTCCAAGGGCGTGAGATGGTGAAAATTTTAGTTACCGGGAGCTCAGGCCACATCGGCTCTGCTTTAGTTCCGAAGCTTTTTCAAGAGTTAGGCTGCTGGGTTATTGGTTTTGAGCGTTACAACTCTCACCGTTATGGGCTACCTTCAGCCTTTGACACTGTTTATGGTGACATTACCGATTTCAGTGCAGTGCACAGAGTTATCCGAAAGGAAAAGCCCGAAGCAATTATTCATTTGGCTGCCTTAGCCACACAAGACCAGTATGCCTACGATAATTGGGAGGAAATGATGCGCGTAAACTTGATGGGAACTATTAATCTCGTTGAGGCTTGCCTTAGAGAGAACTTGCAATTAGAACGCTTCTTACATGCCTCGAGCTGCGAAGTCTACGGACCACAATACACACCATTAAGAGAAGACATGGGACTCTACGCACAATCACCCTACAACGTAAGCAAAATAGCTGCTGAACTCTACCTGACCTACGCCTACAAAGTCTACAAGTTTCCCATAGTTATACTCCGTCCCTTTCAAACTTACGGTTTCGGTAAGCGGCGCACAGTAATTGAATCAGCCATACACCAGATGTTAACAAGCGATGAAGTGTGTTTGGGCGACCCAACAGCGATACGTGACTGGATGCACGTCAGCGACCACGTAAACGCCTACCTAACATGCCTTCAACATCCCAAAGCCATAGGTGAACCCTTCAACTTCTGCACTGGAGTAGGGACAAGCGTAAGACAAGTAGTAGAAATGCTACAGTCAATATGCGACTTTAAAGGCGAAATCAAATGGAACACTCAGCCACCGCGCCCAAACGACATACCACACCTCGTAGGCAACCCAACTAAAGCAAACAAACTGTTAAACTGGCAAGCAAAAATCCCCCTAAAAGAAGGCTTAGAAATGGAAGTGGAAAAATGGCGAAAAGAGTTGTCTTAATTCAACCTCCAAACCCCATGCTTACCTCGCCAGAAATGTACTTTCCACTATCGCTTCTCTACTTGGCCGCTGTCTTAGAAGAACATGGACATGAAGTTTCAATTATTGACTTACGCGCATGGTTAAGAGTCTCTGAACACATGACCTTTCCACAAGCTGACTTTTATGGCATAACAGCCACCACAGGTGAAATAGAATACGCTAAGCAACTGTCAAAAATACTTAAAAGACGATATCCATGCGTGACGATTATTGGCGGAGCACATGCCTCACTAATGCCTAGCGACTGCGTGAAAAACTTTGACTACGTAGTAGTTGGCGAAGGCGAAAAAGCAATAGTTGACATAGTTGAAAAAGAATATACGCCACTCCAATCGGGAATAGTTCCAGGAACAATAATGGAAGACCTAGACTCACTTCCGTTTCCCGCACGCCACTTACTAGACGAATCACTAGTGTTCTCACACACGTTGTATCCAGGAGAAAAATACGGAATAGGACCTAGAGCCACGACCATAATAAGTAGTCGAGGATGTCCCTACAACTGCGCGTTTTGTGCCAACATTCCTCAACCTGTCCGTCTCCGCCGGCCAGAACCCTTCGTAAGCGAAATAAAATACCTGCAAGACCGCTACAATTGCCACCACTTCAGATTCATAGACGACGACTTCACCCTAAACAAGAACCGAGTATTAGAAATCTGCCATCTTCTAGAACCACTAAAAGTTCACTACAAATGTCATACTCGTAGTAACCTCTTAGACGCAGAAATGTGCCAAGCCTTGGCAAAAAGTGGCTGCGAAGAAATGGGCTTAGGCGTAGAAACAGCAGACAACGAAGTGCTCAAACTAATAAATAAACATGAAACTGTAGAAGACCACAAAAACGCTATAAAACTAATCAAGGAAGCAGGAATGCGCGCTAAAGTTTATTGGATGGTTGCGTTACCCGGCGAAACATGGAAAACAATAGAGCTGAACAAACAATTCATGTACGAAACTAAACCTGACAAATGGACACTCTCAACATTTACACCCTACCCTGGTTGCGACATTTGGCGAAACCCTGAAAAATACCTCGTGCGGATCCTAAGCAAAAACTTCAATGACTACTGGAATTTCCCCGACAAAATAGTAATAGAAACAAATGTGGCATCAAACAAAGAACTATACGAACACCGCGAACACCTTTACAACTACCTAAAATCGGAGGCATGGAAAGTACGATAGATCTTCACGCTGACTGGTATGAAGCCGACTATTTCGAGCGCAAATATGCTGGATATCCAGACTCTGGACGATACCGCGTTAGAGCTGAAAAAATAATTAGCCTCACACAAACTACGAGCATCACTGTGCTTGATGTCGGATGTGCCTACGGCTACACAGTTAGAGAGTTGCGAAAAATCGGTGTCGAAGCAGTAGGGTTAGACCCAAGTCGCTATGCAGGCCAAAAAGCTAAAACTATTTGCGGTTGGTACGTGCGAGCAAGCGCAACCCATCTTCCATTCAAAGACAAATGCTTCGACGTCTGCTACTCAGAAGGCACATTAGAGCACATTCC
>Ga0315309_1002746_pt1 | contig 10197 bp, 14 predicted proteins | sample TDP4_MG_FD_203080 | JGI IMG/M metagenome (GOLD analysis project Ga0315309, IMG submission 203080) | Freshwater sediment microbial communities from Lake Towuti, South Sulawesi, Indonesia - TDP4 | ecosystem: Environmental > Aquatic > Freshwater > Lake > Sediment | place: Indonesia: South Sulawesi...
GGCCGTGGTCTAGTCTGGTTAGGACACAGATGCGCATGGCAGTGAAAGCCTTCCAAGCCTGCAATCCCGGGTTCAAATCCCGGCGGCCGCACCACAAGACTTGTTGATTTTCAAAAACAGCTTGAAACAGGCTGTTTTCGTTGCGGATTCAGTAATTCTTAAATGCGTCTTATTCTTATGCTGAAGAAAGGTGGGAAATGCAAATGACAGAGGCGTTTGTCTTGATAAAGGTTGGAACAGGCGAACAATTAAACTTTGCAAAAACAGCGAAAGAGGAAATAGCAAAAATTGAAGGAGTACTCAACGTCTACGGCGTTTTTGGAAGGTACGATCTCATCGCCCATATCAAAGCCCAAACTCTTGAAGGTTTAAGCAGAATAATAATGGATAAAATCCGCTCTATCACGGGCGTCTTAGCCACAGAATCACTAATTATAGGCTACTAACACGCTCTACAATCATCGAACAACATCCAGTACTCAAACGACCACAAACGAACGCAAAAGAGAGGAATAAAATTTAGAGCGCACGCAATTATTATAGGGAGGCAATAAATGGGCAAGAAGAAAAAAGGTGAAAAGAAAGAGAAGAGGGTTATGGAGGCTGAAGGCAGACCTAAGCCTCTAACGAAAAGGGAAAGGAAAGAGAAGAGAAAGCGGAAGAAGCTTGCTAGCCTAAAGAAGGTTGGAGGATAGATCACATTTTGTATTCTGCGTTCGTACATGACGATCGCAATTGTATTGATAATGTTAGTAATGATATCAGTCACATGTAGCTTCCATTGTAAATACACAGTGTGCGCGAGCTTGACGTTATAACTAAGCTTATATGTACTTATGCTACTAGGGTCCTTAAGCTAGAGGTTGCCTCAGATGTCGACTCACGTCGCGAAGACTCCTCCTCCAACCAATCTGCCTTGCCAAAGGTATTGGACGAGCCTTCGCTCTGAATGTAAAAAATGCAAGGATAAAATGAAGTGTCCAATGTACCTAGCATACTGGAAGAAACATCAAAAACTTATGAGACGATGAAAACGACCGTAGAAAGGCTTTGTAAAAATTGTGTCTGCTTCAAGATTCGAAAAGGAAATACATACTGCTCTCTCATAAAGCAAAAAGTCCCAGAAACCTACTTTTGCGGCAAATTCAAACCTAAATAGACTTTGAGATAACCTTCCTCAGTAGCGCTTTGGTGTAGTATCGTCGCTTCCTGAGGCCCATATTGGAGAATGGCCTCAATATCACCACGCGTGGAGTTAAAGGGACAGCGCTCGCATGATTCGAGGCAGTACAGAAACAAGGATTTGCACGATTGCCTTAGAACATTTATACGTTGCTTTACATACTCCTATTGCCAAAACCTTCGGAGCATAAGTATTATGACACAAGAACCAGAACGACCAGCCAACGAACCAGCAGCAGTAACCAAACTAATGATCGACAGACCATCTGACTTTAAATTCCACGTAGCCTACCTCGCCTATTCTCACTCATGGGACAAAACCGCCTCGCAAGAGACCAAGACAAAGTTGAATGAAATCATATCATCACTCTCAAACCAAGAGATAGACTGTTCAACCTTCTACGAAGAAATGGGTCAATACATAGGAAATATTTCCAAACACTATGCTTGGCCCAGAGATACCATAGTGACTCAGCGAAAGAGGGACTGGCGAAAAAGAGAAGCGAAAGACGCAAGGAACGCAAGGCACAGAAGAAGACGCTGAGCATTACGCGGAACGCGCGTCAATGCTGATGCACTAACTATTTTTGACAGGGCTCACTTTTCCGCTTCTGCCAACCTTTAACTGACGTACACCTCTAAATACGATAACATTCGCGTTTTCAACTTGAATGAGGTCACCCGCAGAAATCTCATCTATTTGTTTGTTCCATAGAGGCAATTGGATGGTTCCAGTTTCGTCAGTGACGAGGACGTTTGCCACATTAGCGTAGAAACCAAAACGGGTTACGACGACCCTTGGCTGAGATACTTCGAGAACCCTTACCTTTATGTTAACGCGTTTCATTCCAACCCTTAAATCCTTAATCTGATAGTGGTTTGATTTAGCCCATTGGGCTGAGCTTCTTATGGACGATAGCCTATACGTAAACTCTTTGAGTGGATTGTTTTTTGCAAGAATGCGTTCAGGCATGGGAAATTGCGCAACCACTTTGGGACCCCTGGTTATGAGAAAGATCGCGTAATCCCGTGTCTTTGCACGGCATTCGATCGATAATTTTCCACACTTAGATTCTTGATGTTGAGAAGCATCGAGAAAACTACTAAAAAATTTGCCTGAATCAATTCCGTGTTTCAGTGAAATTCTAGCGAGATACTCGAGAAGCCGCATGTCATAGTACGAGTGATGCCAGCCAGCGGGTCTCCCTCGCGTAGTCCGTACTTTGTTTCGCATTTTACCCGTTTCCTACTCTCGTGTCAAAGTAATTTCTATCGTTGAAACCATCCTTGGTCTGCCTTCGCCCTCTCTTGGCGGCATTTCTTCGGTTCCTATGGTGATTTTGCCTATGCTCAGTTCTTTCATGAATCTGTGCCTTGTTATCTCGACGGCGTCGACGGCGATCTTCGCCAAGTGTTGCCTTGCTTCGCCCATCACCTTGCTCGCCATGGAGGTCACAGCGACCTTACGTAAAGTTTCCCGGTCCTCAATATCCACAGGGATTCCGATCTTTTGAAGAACCTCTTCGGCCTTCTGAAAGGCCTTTCTGTAGCCACTCACAACCATAGTTGGATGAATTTTTTGATCCAAAAGCTCCTCCGCCTTTCCCAAGAGTTCTCCAGCCAAGATCACGGCGGTGGTGGTTCCGTCGCCGACCATGTCATCCTGTGTCTTGGCCACCTCCACCATAATCTTAGCTGCTGGATGTTCCACATCAATCTCTTTTAGAATGACAGCGCCATCGTTAGTTATCTTGATGTCACCTATACCACTGATGAGCATCTTGTCCATGCCCCGCGGACTCAGAGTGGTCTTTATGGCTTCGGCAACAATTCTGGCCGCCATTATGTTGTTTCTCTGGGCCTCTTTTCCTCTACTTCGGCCAGTTCCCTCCTTCAAAATGAGAACGGGCTGTCCCGTTTCCGTTGTTGTTAAATAAGCCACGCAAATTTCCTCCATTTCAATTAAGATTGAATCGGGTTTTGGATTAAATAAACGTGCCTATTCTACCGAAAGCGCTTTCTAAATTTTGACTTCGTTCTTTCCTAGATAAGTCTCTTCAGTGTTTTGCAAGCAATTTCGCAAGCAAAAACGTATCAAAAGGTATCAACAAGAGCATTTGTAGTATTTCCTGAGGGAGATCAATAGCTTCAAATGCACGCGCTAAAACCAAAAATACCTAGGCAAATGGTCAAAACTCTTAAATTTTGCAATTTTAACTTCATTATGGAAGGCATAAAATGTTTCAATACTTTGAGGCTGCAAGAGTTGGGAGTTGGCTTGGATGGGTTTTCAATTTTGGTTTTGGGAGCGTTCTCTTTGGAGTGCCTCCCTTTGAGATTACTGCTATAGTCCTCCTTGCCTTCTCACTTGCTACGGCCAGCGTCTTCGTTTTGAATCAATACTTTGACCGTGAGGCGGATCGAGAGAACGAGGTTAAGTCAAATCTACCTGTTGCCTCTGGACGAATAACACCGAGGGAGACATTAATCTTCTCTTTCTTACTAGTCATCTCATGTTTAATTTTGGTGTTCATGGCCAACGTTAATGTTCTCCCGTTGTTTATTGTTTACTTAGGACTGTGGACCGCTTATTCCACTCCCCCATTCAGACTGAAAAGCGTACCAGTTGCAGACTTCTTGATCTCAGGTATAGGCGCTGGCTTTCTGCCATTCTTAATGGGGTTGGGGTTAAGTGACAAGTTAATTTCCAACATTCCATCAATTATGTTGGGTGCCATGCCCCTAGTGCTAATTCAGTGTGGTGGCCATATTATCCAAGCCGTTGGAGACTACGAAGCAGACCGTAAAACTGGGGTTCACACTTTTGTTGTTAGGTATGGAAGGAAGAAGGGTGTTATTGTCGCTGGATTAATGTTTTTGATGGCGGGGTTCTCGCCATTTGTCTATTCAGCTTTTGGTTTACTCCCATACAGATATTTATTCTTGTTTTTCGTACTCTTCCCCCTTTCCATACCCATTATCATGCGTTATGCCGATGTGCTAAAGAACCCGTCAACAAAAAATGTCATTAACATACAGAAAACTACGAGAAAGTATGGAATTATTGGAGTAACAGTGATTTGGGCTTATGCATTACTCGCAAAAATAGCCAGCTTTTAAAGGGCTTAGGGCGCAACTTTGAAAAGGTATATACGAGTTTTCTGCACCTAACTATAACCTATCACCTAAATGCGAAGTGAATGCTGTGTCTAAAATCGGTCAAGGCGTCATTGTGAGTTGTCGGCGTGAACCGAAAACCCAGAAGCCGAAAGAATATATCCTCCGTTTTCCCGGCATCGAATCAGTTGGCGGGGCGGCGCGACTCATAGGTCGAAAGGTCGCGTGGCCTGTCGGAAAACATGAAGTTCGAGGAAAAAGCGTGGCGTTGCATGGAAAGAACGGCCTCGTCAGGGCTCGTTTCAAAAAGGGCGTGCCGGGCCAAGCACTTGGAAGTCTAGTAGAGATAATCGGTTGAATCAAATCTACGTGTATTCTATATCAGTAACACTAACGTTTTAAAGTGGGTTTCTTCTTGTAGAAGGAGAGAACTAGGGGTAAAGCTTTGGGCAAAAGGAAGGTCATCAGCGAAGAAGCGATTGAAAATATGGTGTTGCCAGTTGCAAATGATGTACTGGGCATAGCTGTTCGAATGCTGGGTTTTGATAGAATCTTGGTGAAGTGCCAAGATGGCAAAGAGCGATTGTGCAGAGTTCGAGGCAAGTTGAAGAGAAGAGTGTGGATCAGAGTGGGAGACATTGTTTTGGTTTCTCCTTGGGATTTTCAGTCGGATAAGCGCGGAGACATTTTCTGGCGGTACAGGAAGAATCAAACTGAATGGTTAAGAAGCCATGGCTACCTTACAATGTGAAAGAAAAAAGAGGAGAAACGGCTTGAGGAAAAAAAGCGTGCCAGTAGGTGAATATCTTGCTTTTCTGTCGATAAAATACAAAGTGGACCCTGACAAATTCTTTCAAGCCTTAACCTCAACAAAAGAGCATCAAAAATCTATGTGTGGAAACCTTTCAATCGAATGCCGCGGCAAGATAAAAGGCAAAATCATCTTTTTAATTACGGAGGACTCTAAAGTAGTTGCGCAATTTCGAATTTCCGAAGAATTTCTTTTGGAACGAGGCAATCCGCTTAGAAAATTCATGGAAACCGACATGATCCGCAGGCACCTAGCCAAAAATAGTAGAGTGTCTCAGTCCACTTCCATCCGAGATTTGCGAACTGGGATGAACCATGTTAATCTGAAGGCTAAGGTTCTGGAAATTCCAAAACCAAAACTTGTCTATACACGTTTTGGAAACTCTGCTATCGTAGCTAACGCTCTGATAGAGGATGAAACGGGAAAAATCAAACTTTGCCTATGGAACGGACAAATAGACTCTGTCTCTGTAGGGGACACCATTCAAATCGAGAATGCACGAACGTCCACATTCAGAGGTGAAAGGCAATTAAACATTGGAAAAAACGGAACGCTCAGTAACGTTGACGACTTGGGCTCCCAACTAAAAGAAGTGCATAGCTCGTAGTGCGTGTTCGGTCGGAAGACATTGATGTGGAAAACAAGCTGCGGAGAGACTTGCAGTAGCGAACGCTTATAGCAGCTTAACGTCAGCGCGAGAGGAATGGTTTATGAAAATAGTAAAAGGCTGGAGAAGAATAGACAATCAGAGAGGATATATAAATGCGACAACAGGACAGAATCTTATTGTTACAAAGAAACAGTATGGAGAACACTACATAGTACTGCTGTTTCCTAAGGCAAAAAATGATAATGAAGGAAGAAAAATATCACCGGAATTTCCGACCAAATCAAAAGCGGAATCATTTGCCAGGGATTGGATGAATAAGCATCCGAGAGGAGTTAAGTGAACTCTGAAGTTGATTTACTTGTATCTCATTTCTCTGTAGAGTTTAATGTAACCAAGTTCTTGCAGTATAGGGTAAACGTGCGCTATCTATAAAAGGCAATCTTTCCTAAACTATCATAAAGCTTGGAAAGCCATGATCGAAGAATCTGACAATAACGAATCAACTTCGCCAGAAAAGCTCTTAATCGACAACCCCTCTGACTTTAAATTCCACGCCGCCTATCTCACCTACTCTAACACCTATGACAAAACAACCAACCCCGAAACAAAAAAACAGCTAAACCAGAACATTAGGGCTCTTCAACAAAATCAAATAGACTACCCAACCTTTTACAGAAACATAAATCAATACCGAACAGAAGAAGACTCTCAACATAACTATGGTCGAACCCTCATAAAAACACAGAGAAAACGAGACTGGCGCAGAAAAACACAAAGACACGAAAGAATCGAACGGCACAAAAAATAACTGCATGCACTAATGGCAGAAAGGCTGTTCCGGACTGTATTCTACGCCTGGATAACCCTTCACAACCGCGTTTAAGTCAACCTTCTGATTTAAAGTGGCAGAAGCAACAACGTTTTCAATGTTTATTATGGCTTTAGTTTTCGGCATTAAACACCACTTCGTATAGTGAAGTGTTTAAACACCTTTTATAAAGCCTTAGATTCAAGAGGCGGAGATTTCTCCCGCAAACTCCTTTCTTGCTGAAAAGGCGATAGTGAATCTGTGCTGTTGATGCAGAAAATCTCCAAAAACGCGTTCGCCACGATGGAGTGTATTAGAAGTTCAACCTATATGTAAGGGAGGGGGTCTAGGCGCGCAGCGCACAAAGAAAACACGCAGATACAGAAACCTAGAGGGGTTCTAATCCGCACAGTTTGCAGGGAAAATCTGTAATCCACTTATAAAAATTACACTTTATCGCTCTTAGTTAAGTCTCGAAGCCTGTTAACTCCGTCAATCTCCTTTACGAATTCAGCCACACTTTTTGGAACAAGCTTCTCCCAGCTTTTTCCCTCAAGCATCTTTTCCCTAATTTCAGTCGAAGAGTACACCTTTCGTTTATAGAAACGAACAGATTTAACCTCATACCCAGCTTCTATGAAGAGACGACGCGTAAGCGGCTCATTAGAGTAAACAACGTCAAAACGCGGAGCATATCCCTCAACAGCGGAAACCCACATCATGTGCAAATGCACGTCAGGCACAGGCACAACCCAAAAACATGAAGACTCCACTCCAGCCTCTTCCAAAGCCCTGCGAACCATAACCAGCCTTTCACCAGCCGTGAAAGGATTGTTGAGGCTGTGGCTGTATTGCGCACTACCTATGACTATCACAAGTTCATCAACCTCCCTTAGAACATCTTTAACCGCGTTAAGATGTCCCAGATGAAAGGGCTGAAACCTCCCGACGAAAAGCCCACGCTTAACCATTAAACCATCCCTCAAACGCTACTACACCAAAACATAAATTAACATTTACCCTTTTCCAACCGTTTCAGCACCAGCTTAACGGGAAACAACGACAGTTTTTCGCCATCCGCCGAGATTTCACGCTTATGAGCATAGCCTCTGCTTTCACGTCTCAAAATCTCAAGTTTCACACTTAAACCAAGACCGTACCCGCCCAGCCTGAAATCAGAACGGACAACCCTGTGACATGGAACAACTAATGGAAAGGGATTCAAAGCCATAACACGGCCAACAGCTCTAGGGCTTCCACCAGCAGCCTTAGCAACCGAGCCATAAGAAGTCACGTATCCAAGCGGAACCAAAAAGACGGCTTCAATCACTTTTTTAGCGTAAGTTGACAAGTATTCGGTAGCTAAAGAAAAACCGAAGGAAACATCCTTTCCGTTGTAAACATCCTTCAGCAAGTTTAGAACGTGCTGAGCGAAAGAGGTGGTTTTTTCTGAATATCGAAAGGGGATGTTGTAAGGAATGCTCTCCAACAGATTTTGCAGCGCTTTTTCTTTCTTGAAGGTAAATGTTGTAGCGAAAACTTTCTCTTCGCTGTGTGCGATTCCAAACCAGACATCATGGACTTTTTCCGTGCAAAGGCTTATCATATCGCATTCACCTTCTCGCAGTTTAATTGAAATGACAGCGATATTTATGTATGGTTAAGTTTAATAGGTTGTCCGTGCATATCAACGAAAGAAAAGGTGACGAAGATGGAAAAGCGAGCCCAACAACCTCAGTATCTATGGATTCCAGGCGCAACCACTGTTGGTGTAGTATGCTCAGACGGCGTCATTCTAGCTTCTGAAAAGCGTGTTTCATACGGATATTTAGTTGTCAGCAAAGGCGGGAAAAAAGTCTTCAAAATCACGGACTACATAGGCGCAGCATGCGCCGGACTAGTCTCAGACATGCAGATTCTCTTAAGGGAAGTGGAAGCCTACGCAACCCTGTTCAACTTGGACGTGGGCAGAGCAATTTCAGTGAGGTCAGCAGCTAAGCTCATGTCAAATCTGCTTTTCAGCCGCAGGTTGGCACCTTTAATCACGCAGACCATTGTCGGCGGAATAGACGACGAAGGGGCATCGCTTTATGTGCTGGACATCTTAGGTTCAGTGATACCCGACAAGTACGCGGTTGTCGGATCTGGAACAGAAATCGCGGTAGGCGTACTTGAAGAAGGGTACAAAGAGGACATACCCGTGGAAGAGGCAAAAGACCTGGTGGTTAGAGCAGTAAAATCCGCCATAAGCAGAGACACCATGAGCGGGGATGGAATAGATTTTCTATTCATAACCAAGGATGGAACACGAGAAGAATCAATAAAATTCTAAAACCTCAAAACAGCACTTTTACAATACCTAGACGAATGCAAAGCTTAAACTTAGTCTTTCAATCTAAAATGCTTAGCTACAGACGTAAGGAGAAGTACAAAGTGTCATTTCAACTAAGCCTAGAAGAAGGAAAATTCCTCGTCGAACTTGCACGTAAAGCCGTTCAGGAATATCTAAACAACAGAAAACACATCAAAGTTCCAGAAAACATCCATGAAAAGTTTCAGCAACATTGCGGAGTATTCGTTACCATAAACAGCATAAAACATGGAGAAACGGAGTTAAGAGGATGCATCGGTTATCCGCATCCTACCGCTCCGCTGGCTCAAGCAGTGATTGACTCTGCCATAAGCTCGGCAACACAAGACCCACGTTTTTATCCACTTTCAGTAAACGAACTTGACCATGTTGTTTTCGAAGTAAGCGTGCTTACTCCCCCACAAACGATAAAAGCTGAAAAGCCAAGCGAATACCCCACTAAAATCAAGGTTGGCGAAGACGGATTAATTGTTGAAAGAGGAGTGTTTAAGGGACTGCTTCTGCCTCAAGTGCCTGTTGAATGGAAATGGGATGAAGAAGAATTCCTGTGTCAGTGCTGCGTTAAAGCTGGCTTACCTCCGGACTGTTGGTTAATGGAAGGCACCAAAATTCACAAGTTTCAAGCCATAATTTTTGAGGAGGAAACGCCCAGAGGTGAGATAAAGCGTAAAGCACTCGGCGGGAAATAACTCCATGCGAGTTTATTTTTCTCCATGCGGCATCGGCCTCGGACACGTCGGGCGATGTGTTCCAATCGCGAGAAAACTTTTAGAAAAAAACGCTGAAGTAACATTTTCTACGTATCAAGAAGGCATACACTACGTTGAACGAGAAAAACTTCCGCTTATGAAAGCGCCGCCCATAGGGTTTAAAGTTAAACCCGATGGCACTATCGATTTTAGGCAGACAGTGGTCAATCCTGGACCCTTTCTTGCGTCTTTTACCCTTTTGAAGCAGATTAACGCGGAGATACGGGCGATTGAAAGTTTCAAGCCGGATGTTGTAGTTTCAGATTCGCGTGCTTCACCACTGTTGGCTGCGAGAATTTTAGGGATACCTAGAGTATGCATCTTAAACCAGTTTCAAATAATAATTCCGAGAAGAAAACGTTTTTTACGCTTAGCAAAATTTGCTGACTCCATAACGCTTACAATGGTCGGAAAGACATGGACAAGTGGAAACGAGGTTCTAATACCGGATTTTCCACAACCATACACGATATCTGCTGGTAACTTGAACATTCCAAATTCCTACAGAGAACATGTAAAACTGATAGGCCCAATCCTATCAACACGCCC
>Ga0315309_1002748_pt1 | contig 10192 bp, 11 predicted proteins | sample TDP4_MG_FD_203080 | JGI IMG/M metagenome (GOLD analysis project Ga0315309, IMG submission 203080) | Freshwater sediment microbial communities from Lake Towuti, South Sulawesi, Indonesia - TDP4 | ecosystem: Environmental > Aquatic > Freshwater > Lake > Sediment | place: Indonesia: South Sulawesi...
TCATGAGGTAGAGCAAAGTACCAACGTAAAGGCATGACCACGAACAAGCGAGCAGAACTTGGATTGGTATGAGTTGATAAAAGTTTTGAGCCAAAGTGAAAGCGAAGAAGGTTATGGAAGAAAGGATCAGTCCCGCGTTAACTAGAGCTAAACTTCTAAATCGATCAACAAATCTCATCACAAAGAACTGCGATGCTGTATTCACTGTGTAAATCACTCCAACCCAAAATTTGTTTCCTCCAAGACTTATAATGTACAGAGGATATATGATCCATATGCAGTTGGCCCCTACGTGTCTAATAAAGTAGGACAGGTACAGATGCCAATTCTTTTTGATTACGCTCTTAGGGAAAAACGGTACACTGAGGTGCGGACTACTAACCGTAGGTATCGTGAAGGAAACAAGAAAAGCCAGTAGAAGACAGGCTGAAGACAGTATAAAGGCGCCCCAGCACATGGCTATTAAACCAGCGGCAAAGTTGCCAATAGCCCAGCCTAATGCCCCGAAAGAACTAAACCTCCCAAGGGGATCCCCCGACTCATAAACATAAGCTGTGAGAGCAGCAGGAAAAATTCCGATAGAAAAACCTGCTAAACCACGGGAGAGGGCTAGTAACCACGGGTCTGCCCAAAACGGCGCGATGAAATAGGGATCTGCCAAAATCTGGAGGCAGAAGGTTATGGCAGAGGCTCCGAGGCCTAGGTGAAGAAAGAACTTCCGCCCATACACATCGGATGCACGACCGAAAAGATACGATGAACCGAAAACGGCAAGCCCGTAGACGGCTCCAATGATCCCTATTTGGGTGTTGCTTGCCCCTAATTCTTTAGCCAAATTAGGAATAAACAGGTATGAAGCTGAGAAAGCTATGTTGAATAGTAGTTGGATAACGTGTGGCTTCATTTCAGAGTCTCACTAAATCACCTCTAGAGACCTTTAAATACCTTTTAAATATTGTTCGAACCGATTACCTTAAGGAGTAAAATATATTCAATCGCCTAAGTACTAACGGAGGGAATTACATTTACGCTTGGGTTGATTCACGTCTTGATTCTTGCCATTGTTCAGGGTATAACCGAGTGGTTGCCAGTATCCAGTTCAGGACATCTCGCCATCATACAAAATTATCTCGGCTTAAGTAAGGAAGAAGATCCATTAATTTTCTTAGACATAATGCTCCATGTGGGGACTCTATGCGTAGTTTTGGTGACGTTTAGAAATGACATTGCAAAAATCGTTAAAGCCGTAGCCAGATTGGATTTTAAAACTGAGGAAGGAAAACTGGCTTTGTTCATACTTGTGGGAAGCGTACCAACAGCCCTGATTAGTTTTACTTTACATCCCATCTTTGAATCTTTTTTCGAAAATTTGCTAGCAGTCGGCTTAGCTTTGTTAGTTACAGGTTTTTTTCTATTTGCTTCTAAGCGCGGGAAGAATAACAAAGAACTGGGTTATTTGGGTTCCTTTATGATAGGTGTAGCCCAGGGTATCGCGTTTATTCCAGGCATTTCAAGAAGCGGTGTTACAATAGCTACGGGATTGTTGAGAGGAGTGGAAAAAGAAAAGGTCTTCAGATATTCTTTTCTGCTTTCCATTCCCGCGGTGATGGGAGCAGCAATAGCGTCGACAATTATGGAGTTTAGAAACTCGTCAGTGCAGTCTGTGTACATGCCTACTATACTTTTCGGCGTGATAACATCAATGATTTTAGGTTACATATCCCTTAAGTTGTTGCAAAGGATAGTCATGAAAGAAAAGTTTCATCTGTTTGCGTACTACTGCTGGATACTCGGGGCGATAATCATTTTTTCCCACTTTTTCAATAGGTGACATAGGATGTAACTGAAACGCGAAAATGGTGTCGTGTCCTTTTATGAAGAAGAGTCCAAGCGTGGTCTACTGGCTTGGGAACAATTTGTACCTCAACATTACCAACCAATGTCCCAACAACTGCTACTTCTGCTTTAGGAAATTCAAAGACGGCATACACGGGTTCAACCTAAAACTGGGGAAGGATCCCTCCTCAGATGAAGTGGTTAAAGAGTTGCAAAAGGTTATAAACAGAAAAAACTGGAGCGAGGTTGTTTTCTGCGGATTCGGGGAGCCTCTGGAAAGGTTGAACTGTGTTCTAGAGGTTACGAGATGGATAAAAAAGCATTATGGAAAAGTGGTTAGAATAGACACAAATGGTCAAGGGTATCTCTTGAACAAGGGAAGGAAAGTGGCGAAGGAATTGAAGGAAGCCGGTGTAGACAAAATAAGCGTGAGTTTGAACACCCACGAAAAGGCGACATACAACCAAATATGCAAACCAGAGTTCGAAAATGCATTTGAAGAAGTTTTAGAGTTCATTGAAAAAGCCAGGGAAAATTTTGACACGGAAATAACTGCCGTAACTATCCCAGAAGCGAATATTCCAAAGGTAATGGAAATTGCAGAGAGAATGGGAGTTAGATTCAGAGTTAGACAGCATATACCTTGCTTTTGGTAACGCCCTATCCATAGCATAGATGAGCCAAAAGTTGTGATAAGTTATAATCGACTTTGAAAATAGATGCTTGAAAATTAGCCTTTATTAATCAAAGTTTGTTTCAGTTTAGGAACTATCCAGTTTGGGAGTGAGAAAACCGACCAGACGAATCTTGCTTCCACATTTGTTACATTGGATCGTCAGTTCTTCCAAGGATTCGCCCTTGACTTTTGTTTCCAAGATTTTGTAGACATCTTCGGTTTCGTCCTCAGGAGAGATGACAACTCCACAATTGGGACAGGGAAATTCTCCCTCACCTTGGATTTTAGTCAAATCCACTACGTAAACCAGAGGTTGTTTCACTCTTCCTTCTTCCTTTTTATTTTGGTAACGTTTGTTGTAATTTTATGATGGTAATAACATTTATGAAGGCTCAGTACATCTCATGTTTTCATATCCAAAACCGTGACCCAAAAATCAGTTCAGAGTCTAACTTTAACATGACGAACAAAATGAAGCCCGCAAATAGTCTCCACCCAAAATTCCTCCAGCTATCATGCTTTTCTTGTTGTCTCCAACGATTGCAGAGCTTCTCTCCGGCTCGGCGCTGCCCACAGAATTTTTCAATCCTATTGTGTTTCTTTTGCTTGCATCCCTTTACGGTAGTGATGCAATTTTGATGCGGGAGCTGACGCTTCGTTGGAAGAAGGGACGACTTTCATTGCTTCTGCTCGGGGCAGCCTATGGAGTCATAGAAGAGGGATTGAGGAACAAGGGGGTTATGAACAATTAAATTTATCTTACTTCAACATGGTAAACAACTTCTGATGGTGATGTAAGTGGACGATTTGTTTGGCATCTACCTCCTAAACCTTATGATCACCCTAGCTATGTTCCTTGTACTCGTGTTTCGAGCATGGATAGAACTAAAAAACTACAAGATGATGTGGAAGGAGCTGGAATGGAGAAAAACCTACGAAACAGTGGGGAGAATCCTGAAGGCAGAAAAGGACCTCTTCACCAAAGTTGAGGGCGGGGAAGAACTCTACGAAATGCTTTGCAACATGTTCAAGGCGGAAAGCTCATGAGTTTCAAGCTTCTTAGGGAAAATGCCAACCCTTGATCATTCTCTTTGGTGCATCAGATTTTTCTCTTCCATATCGACACAAGGGCTTTGTCAGGTGCCTCTGGGACCCAGGAGAGGTGACGTAAAGTCCCCTCTTGAAGTTTCTCCTACCTTTAACGGCCACCTTCTTTAACTCTGAAGAGCGAAAGCCGCACCTATCGCATCTAAATCCCTTTTCCCTTCCCATGGACTTCATTCGCTTTCCACACTGAGGACAAGTTGGGTTAAAGAAAGCGATCTTAGGAGCCAGCTTTAGAACCCTCAACTTCTCAAGGTTGACGGTTATCGAATGCTTCAACGAAGCTGGGCGAACACCTCCAGAAACTTCCACAAGGTCTCCAGCAATCAGATTTTTAGCGGCTTCGCAAAGAGTTCTAGTAGGTTCGTAAGCAGCGCAGTCTATCTCTCCGGTTTCGTCTCTAACTGAAAAGATGACGTGTCCTCCCGGAATGATTTGAGGCTCCTCAGCTACGACTCCCCGAACAATAACGGGGCTGAAGGTCTGTATCTCCCTGACTGAGCTGACCCTTCGCAGGTGGGCATCTGTTCCGTGATTCGTGCGAAAAATTACCCATCTCTCGACAGGCTCCTGTTGCCGAATAATTTTATGGGCTTTTTTGACACCTCCCAGATTTTCCCCTCGGATGCCGTAAAGGATCGGGTCGGGTCCTCTGGGGGTTATGAGGATTCGGCCTATTTCAGGGTCTATGTTGTTGAAGGTTAGGGGTGAGGTTTTCTCGTTCATTTCTTTGACTGATGAGACTTCTAGTCTTCGGGGTGTACCGCGGTTTTCTGGTGTTCGGTAAGCTATAACCTCGTAGGTGTGGTCCCCACCCAGATTTTCTCCTATGGCGGCTAAGCCTCCGATAATTCCGCGCCCCTTTTTGAAGCCCACTGCCTCAGCCTTAAACCTTTTAATGAGCCCCAAGGCTTCTTTCATTTCCACTACGCCCTGTATCGTTCTCCTTGCGAAGTCTTTGACTTCTTGGGGTACGTTATCGAAAAAGAAAACGGCGCCGGGATCGGTGCCCCTGTAGTCCATATCGGAATTTTCTTCGACTGCGTCGATCACGGTTTCTTTAATTTTCTCTACATTATTTTTGGTGCATTTGATTCTTAGGCAGAGGGCGCCGTTGCCTCTAGTTTTCCATGGAACGTTTGGGTTAAGCCGGATGAGGTTTGGGTAGTCTGTAAAGTGAGCGCCCATTGAAAGTAGTTTTTCGACGAGGAGTGCAGCTATGTAGGTTGTGCAGCCCGTCCTAGGGGAGTCGGTGTCGTCGAAGCCTATGTGCATTTTAATCATTGGCGCCAGCTCGAAAAGTATTAGATGCGTCGCTGTGATAAGAGTCTTCAGCTGCGAAAATTGTCTTTTCCGTCTGATAAAGGGGTATAGAAAAGAGGGGGTGTGGGAGGTTACTTTGTTTCCTCGATCACTATCATTGTTAGGGTTGACCGAACTTTGTCAAGTCGTCGCACATGCCAAGTGACGATTTCCTTGAGTTTGTCCATGGTGTCAGCTCTAACCTTCGCCACAACATCGTAGACCCCGTAAACCATGTAGGCTTCCTCTACTGCATCGATTTTTCTGAGGGATCCAAGAACTTCGCTCTCTGACCCTATCTCTGTGTTTATTAAAACGAAAGCTAAGGGCATATTATCCTCTCCACAGCTTTTATGGTGTTTTAATAGCCTAAATAATTTTTGCATGCTGAAAATGATGGGATTAAAGGTAGTTCTTCTGAATTTCCCTTGTTTCAAGTGCCATATCAAACTTGAAGTATAGGGCGGTTAACGTCTCAACAACCTTCAGCTTGTGGACGGGATCTACCGCTGATGGAGAATCGTAGGTGATTGATGCTGGTCCAACCCATGTCTTCGGTCGTCCTTGTGAATCTTTGTGAAAGTCGATTACAGCGGTCCAGCTGATTAATTGAGCTATCTCGGGCTTTCCTCCCTTAATGCCAGGTATAACCCTAAGAGAAAGCAGTGGAGTCTCCCTCGGAAGAATCGCCTCAATTAGGGGACCTTCAGCCCTAGTGTTAGGAAACATAGTTACGGTTAGTAGGCGTTTTCCTTTCGGTCTCTCTAACACTCCAGTGACGGTATTGTATTCCTTTTGAAGATTGATGTAAGCGAGTTTCTTTGGCGCTCCAACAACTTCGCGTCCAGCGGCTAACGCAGCGTCGTTTGTCACGTAAATGTATGGAATGTAGTACCCCATGTTGCCCTTGAGGTCTGCAACTTGTATAACTAACAAGGCTTCATAGTATTCTCCAAGGGTTGAGAAGGGATAATGGGCTATCCAACACCCACCCTGAATCGGCTTACTGTAGGGCTCGAGTCCTTCTGGCAGAAGCTCCTCCGCCGAATCATCTAATGTAACAAAGGCTGCTATGGCTTCACAGTCATCATACTCCCATGGTCCTTCGTCGTACAATGGGGAATCTAAAGGTATAGAATACCCTTTCAGGCTGCCCTTAAGCATTAGGCTATCAGCCTCCATTTTATTATCTCGTCTACTATAGATAAACGATTTATCTCCTTCCCTTGTATATTTGAGTCAACTTGGCATCTCTCAAACATTTCTCCACTCCAAACCCTTCATGTAGCCATCTCCACCCATTATCTGAATGGCTTGTGTTGCCACTTCCATTGCAACGTCTGAAGCGTAGACTTTAGCTATGCTTTTACACGTTTCAGATGGTTTTTAGTTTACAATAGTAGCGTGCTATGTCTAGTCGACCCACTATAGAGCCTGCCAACCACTGTTGAGTCATTTTGACGTCTCGCCAGTGCTTTTCAACATCATAAGGCCTCGAATAGCCGTTAGATCCCATCAGCTCCATTGCTTTATTTGTGACCTTGACGGCTACATCTGCTGCATACACCTTTGCGATCCTAGATTTGGCCACCATTTCGAGCGACCATCGGGGTCCATAGATTTCAGGGCGGTCAAACATACGAGCGACGCTTAGAGCATAAGTTCTGGCGGTTTCAATGCTGATGGCCATGTCAGCCAACATTACCGCGGTTATTGAGTGTTCTTTAATAGGTTTTCCAGCTGCAACTCTTTCACTAGCGTATTTTGTAACGATTTCGAAGGTATTTTGGGCGGGTCCTAAAGATATTCCAGCGGAACCAATATCGCCAGCAACTAATTGCTGACGAAAAATTTTAGCATCGTCACCTGGACCTGCTACTCGATACCTCTTAGGGACCCTCACGTTATCGTAGTAAATTGAGCAGTTCTTATCGGCAGCCATTCCAGCCTTAACTTCGAAATCTCCAAAGTCTAGGCCTTTGGTGGGCGCTGGAACGTAGATGAGGGCTATGCCTTCCTCTCCCAGGTCTGGATCAGTCGTGCAGACTGTCAAGTAAAGTGAGGATATTCTACTGTTAGACGGCCACTGTTTTTCACCATTTATGACCCACTCATCTCCATCAAGCTCAGCTGTTGTCCTTATCGTCCGCCCTTTCATAACATCCACGTTTTCGATGTCGCAGCCTCCTTGCGGCTCGGTCATAGCAAAGCAAGCGAAGCGGAGTTCATCTCCACAGAAAATTTTCGCAAATTCCTCGAGCAGGTCTTCTCTTCTATAGGGTTCATGTACAATTGGTATTAAAGCCCAAGCCGTGACTAGAGCCGCAACGCACATTCCACTGTCTCCTCGGGCTAGTTCCTCGCAAGCCCAATAGGAACTCTGCATGGAGGTAAGACCCAGCCCTCCATATTTTTCTGGGAACAACATACGCTGAGCTCCAAAGTCTACGCAAATTTGTTTCATAACGGGTTCGATGATTTTGTGTTCCCGTTCGTCTGCGTCTACTTGTTGTCTGATGGGCATTATCACTCCGTCGACGAAACCTCGAGTAGCATCCCTCAGTACCTTTTCCTCCTCTGTCATGAATTCTTCGAGGCAAACATGTTTCGGTATAGCTAGTTTGGAAATTTTTTCACCACCAGTCGGTTTATTGACTGAAATCTTAATAACTCTATGCCAAGAACTTCCATAAGAGGCTGCCAGTCTTCCTACATAGCCTAAATACTTTTGCTTACAACTATAGATATGAATGGTCACAGGGATGATAACGAGATGATAACGAGTAGAGAGATGCGCGCCCTAGAGCTGAACTCCGAGTATCACGGCGTTTCGAGGCTTCAACTCATGGAAAACGCTGGAAGGGGCGTTGCCGCCGAAATAGCTTCTAGGTTTAAACCCGAAGAGACCCGAGTTGTCGTATTTTGTGGGTCGGGTGGGAATGGGGGAGACGGCTTCGTTGCGGCGCGCCACCTCACTTGCTTGGGCTTCAAGGTTGAAGTGATACTCGCTGGAAGACCTGCAGATATTGTGGATAAGGAGGCGCAAAAAAACTGGCTTGCCCTACAGCCTCTAAAGGACACCATAACCTTGCATGAAGTTTACGATTCCACGCTTATTCCAAGCCTTGAAGCAGATGTTGCGGTGGATGCCTTACTCGGAATAGGGTTGAAGGGAACCTTGCGTCCACCAATCTTGCAGTTGGTTAGGAAGATCAATGAAATGAAGGCCTTCCGCGTTGCCGTGGACGTTCCCACAGGAATAAACTCGGATTCAGGCGAAGTTTTGGGCGACGCTGTGAAAGTTGATGTAACCGTTACCTTTCACGACACGAAGCCGGGGTTAACGAAGGCAAAGGAATATGCGGGGGAGATTATCACAAGGGACATAGGACTACCTAAGGAATTTGAAGGATTTACTGGCCCCGGAGACGTTTCTCTCGTCGTAAAGCCTCGTCCTCCAGAGGCCCACAAGGGCGATTTCGGAAGGCTTCTGGTGATTGGTGGAAGCGAAATTTTTTCTGGCGCTCCAGCTCTTGTTGCCTTCGCCGCCCTCCGCACAGGAGTAGACCTAACATACATTGCGGCTCCAGAGAAGACAGCTCGCGCCATTTCGTCCATGTCCCCAGACCTGATCACCGTGAAGCTAGAGGGGGAGCACCTTAACCCACATAACACGCCTACCATTAAACGTTACTTGGACACGTCAACCGCTGTTGTTATGGGTCCTGGACTCGGACTGCACAGAGAAACCAAAGACGCTGTTAAAGAAATTATGAAATTGGTAGAGGAAGAAAAAACTCCTCTGCTTTTGGACGCCGACGGCCTCAAAGCCTTCGCCGAATTCAAAGGAAAGGCAAAATGTCCTCTTGTTTTGACGCCCCACGCAGGAGAATATCAAATACTGACTGGAAGGAAGTTGCCAGAGGACCCAGAGAAGCGGGCGGTTGAAGTGCAGAAAGCCGCACGTAACCTCGGTGCTGTGATATTGTTGAAGGGACATGTGGACGTAATCTCTGACGGAAAAAGAGTTAAGCTCAACTTCACAGGCAATCCAGGAATGACTGTAGGAGGCACGGGCGACATTCTTTCTGGCGTCGTTGGAGCCTTCCTATCCCAAGGGGCTGACCCCTTCGAGGCTGCTGTTGCCGGGGCTTTTATCAACGGGGCTGCCGGAGACTTTGTGCTGAGCGAGAGGGGTTACCACATGGTTCCAACGAACCTCCTCGAATGGATTCCACGCGTTATGGATGATCCCATGTCTCATTTAAAGGTGCGAAAGAGTGCATCGTAGAGACATTACCATCAGCGTCTATCATGCGAAGCAGTGCGACCCCAAGAAATGCACGGCTCTGAAGCTTAAGCGTCACAACCTCGTTAGGGTTGTTCACCGAGTTGGAGGGCTGCCCCCAGGAGCAGTCATCTTAAACCCCTTCTCTGATAGGGCCTTTTCTCTAGCCGATCGCGAAAGGCTTGAAAGAAGAGGCCTGGCAGCCATAGACTGCAGTTGGATACACGCAGACGAGGTTTTCGAGCTTTCCATGCGTGGAGTGTCCCGTTGCCTTCCCTACCTCATCGCAGCGAATCCAACAAATTATGGGGTGCCAACAAAACTGAGCACGGTGGAGGCGTTGGCTGCAGCCTTATACATTGCTGGTTTCAAGGAGAAGGCGGAGCGCTTGCTTTCCATTTTCAAATGGGGACCCAACTTCATTGTGCTGAATCGAGAGCGTTTAGATGGCTACGCCCAAGCTAAGGATAGCGCTGGGGTCGTTGAAGTGCAAAGGGGTTTTATTAGTTTGCGGTGAGGACGTTTCCATGGTATCTGCATCTTCCCTTTCTTTTTTTACGCAGACAACTGTTGCAACCTAAATCTAAGATTCCTATTTTGAAAACAAATCTGCAATACAGAAGTCTTTTATGAAAACACGCCTTTGTACCCGCCATGAAAGATATAAAGGTTTTTTGGACTGTAGGTTGTTGGATTTCGCTGTTTCTTGTTTTCTTATATCATAACCTCTTCCATCATCATGAGTCTGCATTTCCAGTGTGGTATGCTACATTCATAGTTTGGGTAGTTGGATTAGTTACACTTTCATCTCTAAAAAAGGACATTTGATTGGTGTTTAGAAGTTACAAATAACCGTAATGAGGGCTGGTGTGCTGGACGTAACCCGCCTTCTGTTCAGAGACGGCATTCAGCTAAACGGGCTACCCGCGTCTCCCGCAGAAATCACAGACGCCTATTTGCCCTTCCACCCTGCAGGTCGAACGTTT
>Ga0315309_1002750_pt1 | contig 10184 bp, 8 predicted proteins | sample TDP4_MG_FD_203080 | JGI IMG/M metagenome (GOLD analysis project Ga0315309, IMG submission 203080) | Freshwater sediment microbial communities from Lake Towuti, South Sulawesi, Indonesia - TDP4 | ecosystem: Environmental > Aquatic > Freshwater > Lake > Sediment | place: Indonesia: South Sulawesi...
ATAAAGCTTCACAGACTAAACAGGCTGGAAGCAAAGACAATGGCTAAGGTCATAGAAACACTCAAGCCAGACATAGCCTACGTTGACGCTTCAGACGTTCTAGAAGAACGCTTCAAACAGCACATCCTGGAATGTCTGCCTTTCAAGGTAGAAATTGTTTCTGAACACAAGGCGGACAGGACCTATCCAATAGTTTCCGCTGCATCAATCATCGCAAAAGTGGAAAGAGACAAGGAAATCGCAGAATTAACAAGCAAATATGGCGATTTAGGCTGCGGATACCCAACAGACCCAAAAACCATAAACTTCCTCCAGGAATGCCTACAAAAATTGGGCAAATACCCAGATTTTGTTAGAAAATCTTGGAAACCAGCTAAAAAAGCCAAAAGCGAAAAAGATTCACTACAAAAAAAGCTTATTTAACGTTTGAAACCAAGTCTTCGGGATGTTTGATTTTGGAGAGCTCCGCCTTGTGAATGCACGTTATGTCCTTGTTCAGTGGCTTCTGTCCCTCTGTTATGAGCACCGGATGAGCCTGAACAACCCTGCTAACACTCAAAATCTCATCCACCCGCTTGTCCAATTCTCTTTCCCTTTCATTTGCAACCCCGCCAATAATCCTCATTTTATCCTCTGGAACCGCAATGACAAAGTCGAAAGGTGCCCTTTTCACCGTCTTAACATTGTACCGGGCGAACTTCCCGAGAATTCTCTGAAGAAGCCTGTACCTGGCGATAACATGCCTAGCCTTTGTCAAGAAACACTTGCGATAACTCATCGACTTTTCAAAGACGTTTATAGGCTTAGCCACAGGAATCCCCAAAGTCCACACCATATTATATGCGGCTGAGACCGAAGCCTTAGCCATGCCCCGCTCATAGCCATAAAGGGTCCTTCTGGATGTGCCTATCATTTCAGCCATTTCACCCACCGACAAGCCTAGCTCTTGCCTTCTCCGTTTGATTGCCTCGCTGTCGATTTCAACATAGTAACCTCCAGGACCAGCCTGGATTAGAGGGTGCGTGTTGCGAATTACGACGTTTTCAAAAGTTCTTAGAGTGACAGCCGAAACATTATACCTCGAGTAAACCGTGTCGTCTTCCAAGGGTTTATCACGCGTTTTCTCGCTTAACAGAAGTGAAGCGGCAGACAAACATTCAGATATGACTCTAAGCTCAATTGAGTCGCTCGGAGAAAGGTTATCAACGTCCGATTCAACCTTGATGAGGACAAGAGTTTTACTTTTCCTAGCCGCGAAGTCAAAGCAGCTAGGCCGAGAACAGCATATTTGAGAAACTGCAAAACCAGCCTCTTTCAGCACGGCCTCCGCGGCTTTTACTCCCCCTTTCTCCCTATGAATCATCGAACCGTCCCGTGAGGATATCATTGCACTGTTGGATATAAACTATACTTATCCTCTAGAAGATACTGTCAGCGGATTTGGGCTACCATCATAGCGTGCGCCTTGTCATACGGTTCTAAATGCACAACCTCTTCCATCCTGAAGCCACGATTTTCCAAAACTTTCACCTCACGTTCATAAACTTCGGAAGGCTCCTTCGTCACGTCTATGCTCTGGGCCTTAACAGCAAGCATTATCCACCCAGACTTTTTAAGGAATAGGTCAGCATTGTCTGCTAAGATTTTAGCTTGTTCAGGCTGGGCAATGTCACAGTAAATGTCGTCAACCTTTCCACGGACAAACATCACGTATTTTTCTGGAAACCTCGCATCCTCCAATATGGGCAACATGTTAAGCCTGTACACGCACACGTTGTTGACCAACTCTCTTATCGCTCGAGAGGCAAACTCTACACAGTAGACATGACCTTTTTCGCCAACAATATCTGAAACATGGCTTGCCGTTGTCCCAGAAGCCGCGCCAAGATAAAGAACTTGGTGACCAGGTTTTATTGGAACAGTCTTCACATTTTTCAGAATAGCCGCTGCCAATTTACTTCTAAACGCATCCCAGACGCGATACTCTATGCCCTCATGCCGTATGAGCCTCTCACCATAAACGCTTCTGCCAGGTGCTAAGTTTTTCGTTGCTAATCTACGGGCTCCATCCTCAAGCGTTACCTGATACACCGCTGGAAATTGCGGGTGCGGCTTAACCCTTACCTGCACGCTTCTTCTTTCTCCACTTCTCCTCATGTCTAGGCTTCTTCTCGGATATCGGCGGGGGCTCAGCGTATTTTTCACGAATCTCCTCAATCCGCTTCTCCAATCCAGCCTTCAGTTGTTCACCTATGTGTCGCCCACCAAAGGCGTCTGTTCTCGCGGCTATGGCCACTTTTCCAGCCAGTGCCCTGGCAATTTTTCCTCTCTGCCACTTTTTAGCTTCATGCAGCAGTGTGTGTTGAAAGATTATTCCATGCTTTGGCGGTCTTGTTCCCGTTTTTAGTGAGCGAAATAGGGCTTTTTCTGCCCCTAAGACCTGGATTGTGCTTGCTGGTCGCCTAGCCAGGTTTGATAAGCCCCCTGCGATTGCTATTAGGCGTGCTCCTAGGAGAGAACCAACCATGGCCTTTGTGTTTGGGGCAACATCTTCCATGGCTGTGTCCAGATAGCTCTCCAAGTTTTGTCTCAGCTGGTACAGGCCCAGCACGTTTTTGCACAGTGCTTGAATTTGTTTGAGGTCTGTTCCTGCCAGGTCTGCGCCCATAGATGCTTCAGCGATTTTGGCTAGTTGCTCGGCTTTTGACTTTGGAATTTCAGCCTTCTCGAGTTCCTTAACTGTAAAGTTGTCTCTGCTTCCTAACTCCAAAACTAGGCGTGCGTAGGTTTCATGCTTGTCTAGAAGTCGGTCAAGCTCTGGAAAGTGTATGCCGTACCATTCCCTTACGCGGCTCATGAACAAGTTTACGGTTTTGTCCAAATCATCAAGCGTTTGGATGGCTTGAGCGATGATCAGATCTCTTTTCTCAACAGCTCCTTTGACTCGTAGTTTAGCAATTTCCATGGTGACGTTATGCATCCACAGGCTCAATTCCTCAGCGTTCTTAACAAAGCCTGTCTCAACAGCAAACCGCTCCATGCCAGAACGAAGCATCTCACCAGCCTCAGAGGGCTTAGAAACCTCAACGGTAACGCCAAGCTTTTCTTCGGCTTCTCTTGCGAGGCTTGCGTTCTTAAAAACAAAGCAGTCGTAGCCCCTTTTTTTGAGAACCTTGATAAGGTCGGCAATTTCATCCACGACTTTTCCAGATTCAATCTTTAAGATGGTTTTTGCTGTGCTTTGCGGCTTTTTAGGGAAAAAAACCTTCTCTATCAGCTTGTTTTCTTCGCTAAAAGCTAGCATCCCAAATGAAGCCTCAATTATTATTGCCTTCATCATGTCATGCCTCAGCGCCAATTACTAATCCTAAGCTTTATCCTATTAAATAGTTGCTCTGGCAGTCTCTCCTACGACACTTTTTCCATTTGATTTTGCAAAAATCTTAAGTGCTCCGAATCAGACAATATAATGGCAAGCGAGCTGGCGTTTATGAGCAGTTTTAAAAATTTGGTAGATAAGCTTAAAGGGTTGGAGACTGAACGCAAAAATCTTTTGCTGGAAATCGAAGAGCTCAAAAAGATGGCTGATTCGAAGGCTAGGGCTTTAGAAAGTGAAATAAGCATGCTTAGGGAAGAAGTGAAATCGCTGAGGATACTCCTCGGTGCGGAAGAGACAGAACCCAAGCTTGGGCCGAAAAAGAAAAAATAGCAGAAAAATCTGAGGCTACATTCATTTGAAACGTGAGTGACGCATTTTAATCATTTATTTCTGCTGCTGCGGTCACACGCTCATGTTGTCAAGAAATCGCAACATAGATTTTCTTATCATCCAATTGGTACTCATGCCACTCCGCTTCGACTCCTTCGCGTCTGCCGTGTAAATGGATGCTCTTAGCACGAACAAGTTCCTCCATCTCTTTCAAGTATGGCTCCAGAAGTCTTATGCTTTCATCATCAAGCTCAGCGACGTGAACAACCTCTAAAACGTCGGTTGGCACATAACCCAGTTCCTTTCTTAAGGATTGAACCCTGCGGGCTAAGTCACGCATTAAGCCTTCACCGAGCAACCTTTCGTCACGGTGAACATCCAGAAAGACTTGTATGTTGCCTTCGGATGCAGAAGCCCATCCTTCTGAAGAGGTGTATTCTGGAGTTTCCTTGCGGTATTCTGTAGCTTTAACGTTTGCCAGCTCGAGGAACAGCTCCTCAGCATTCTTCAATGTTGTGCAAACTTTTTCTGGAGCCACGACAACCACTCTGCGGAGGGGCCATCTTCGCTTCAGCTTGGCTGATTGTCTAGCGGAATAGACCAGCGAGATGCATTTGAACAATGTTTGAAATTCTTCTTCCAAGGTTTTGTTTCGCGCTTTCTCTTCTGGTTTTGGCCATTCTTCAAAGTTTACTGATTCTGGAAGTGCTGGGTTGAGCTTTTTATAGACTTTTTGATATAATGCCTCACTTAGGTAAGGCGTAACAGGGTTGAAAAGAAGCGTGACCGTTTTTAGAACGTGCCATAAAGTTGCGTATATTGCTAGTCTTCTATTGAGGGTTTCAGGGTCGTCTGTCCATAGCTCTTTCCGAACCATTGGAACGTAAAGTCTGCTTACAGCGTCTATAACAAAATCTTCTAGGACTGCTAGGGCAAAGTTGAATTCGCACGTTTCTAGCTTAGCAGTATACTCCCCTATTGTTCCTTGAAGTTTTGAAATCAGCCAGAGGTCTGGATTTTTAAGCCACTTTTCTCTTAGTGCCCATTCAAACGTGTGCCCTTGTGGGTTAAAGTTGTCGTATTCGGCATTTTGTGCAAAGAATCTGGTTAAATGGTACAGCGTTGATAGCACTTGGTATGGTCGACGGCTTAGCTCGTTAACGTCGAAGTTCATGAATTCAACAGGGGAGCATTTTCGTAGGAAATAAAATCTACTTACATCCGCTGAATACTTTGCCAGAAGCTGATTTGCCTCTATGTAGTTTCCAAGGCTTTTGCTCATCTTTCTACCCTTGGCGTCTTGGACTAAACCCTGGAATAGGAATGCCTTGTACGGTGATTCAGCCTTTCCCGTTAATATGACATGCTCCAAGAGGAGCGAGTTGGCCCATCCTCTGGTTTGGTCTATTGCCTCTGTGAGGAAATCCGTTGGTACGTAATTCTCAAATTCCTCGTCTGTAAATCTGGCGTAGGGTGAAGCTCCGCTGTTGTGCCAAGTGTCCAAAACATACGATTCTCTATGCATTATGCCTCCGCATTTTTCACATTTTAGGGTGATACGGTCTACCCATGGTTTATGCAGTTCGAAATTGCCCTGTGGTTTTTCTATGGCTTTTTCGACAAGTTCCCTTTTGCTTGCGACCAGTGTTTTTGCTCCGCATTTTTCACAAACCCAAATGGGTAGTGGAGTGCCCCAAACGCGTTCCCTTGATATGCACCATGGCTTGCCTTCCCTTAAGAAGGAGAGAAAACGGTTCTTAGGGGCTTCAAAGAAGTATTCTACCTTTTCAGCTGCTCCCACGACTTTGATGTTTATCTTGTCTGTTCTTAAGAAGTATTCTCTTCTTGCCAGCCAAACCAACTTGTGATGGGAGCGCCAGCATGTCGGGTACTCATGCTTTACGGTTTTAACTTCAACAAGTAAGCCCCTTTTGCGTAGTTCCTCAACAACCATTGTGTCTGTGTCTCTTGCAAATACGCCCTCGAAGGCTCCGGCCTCGCCTGTGAATTTGACCTCGTCGTCGAAGGGAGCGAAAATTGGGACTCCCCTTTTTTGTGCAGCGAAAAAATCTTCTTCACCGTTTCCAGGTGAAAGATGCACAACCCCTGTTGCCGTGTTTATGTCGACAAAGTCTTCGCAGACAACCCTGTGTACCAGTGGATGCTTATCCAATTCCGCCTGCTTTGGGATTACATCCTTGAGTGGATAATCATATTTCTCGCCCTCAAAGCTTTGACCCGTGACGACTTCCGTTACTTCATACTTTTCTATGCCTAGCTCCTGCATCACCGGCTCAACGCGTTGCCTCACCATTACCCATTTTTCTTCGCCGACTTTGACTTTTGTATATTCGGCTTCTGGATGGACAGCAAGCATGGTGTCCGTGATGAGCGTGAATGGCATGGTTGTCCACACGAGGAAATACTCGTTTTGGCTGTCGGCTATCTTAAACTTGAAGTATAGGGATGGATCTTCAACTTCCCTGTATGAGTCTTCATAGCCTACTTCTGCGCTGCTTAGGCTGGTTTGGCATCCTGGACAGTAGGCAACGACGTAATATCCCTCTTCTAGTAAACCTTGTTCCCATGCACGTTTGAGGTATTGCCATTCCCTCTCGATGTAATCGTCAAGATACGTCCAGTAGGCTTCATCTTGGTTTATGAAGACTCCGAGCTTTCTGTCGGCTTCAACCCATTCTCGATGATACTTCATAACAGCCTTCTTACATTCCTCTATGAAAAGTTCTTCGCCCACTCTTTCGAGGAGCTCCCGCTTGTTTTTGACACCTAATAGTCTTTCAACTTCCAGCTCGACTGGCAAGCCTTGACAGTCCCATCCAGCCCAGAAGGGCATGTAATAGCCTTGCATGGTTTTCCATCGGTAGCGAAGGTCTTTCATCACGCGGCCTCTGGCGTGGCCTACGTGTGGAATGCCGTTAAGTGTTGGTGGACCTTCAACCCAGCCTGATATGCCTACGTTGTTTTTTTGGCGGAATTCCATTAGCTTCTCTTTTATTCGGTTTTTCTCCCAGAATTCGCGGATTTCTTTTTCAAGTTCAAGCGGGCGATAATCTGTTGTAAGGCGGTTTTCAGAATTAGCTCCTAATTTGTCGGTCACCTTTCATCCCATAGCACCCGCAAATACACCAAAATAGCATCAGCCACATATAACCTTTACCCATAACTTTCTGCTACACACGTGAAATTGCACCTGCTTCCGCGAAACAACATTGATGCCGTAATCGAACAGTCACTAGGTCATGAAAGATGAATATAAATGGGTCTTCGTAAACAAGATGTTCTGTGAAGAGAAAGCCTCGCCTATGCAATCGAAAAAAGGATTACCATAGAGGCTTTTCTTTTTTGAGTGGCAGTTAAAACTAGAATGGTTGGCTCATTCCTAGTTGCTTCGCAATCGCGCGCAGATCTTCCACCACTTTAGGATTCAGAGGAATACCCTGCTTTGCCAGTCGCTCGGCTTCTTCAAACTCTTTTTCGCCATGAATGTAAATGCGCTCAGCTCCTACAGCTTTTGGTGCATTCTTCAAACGCTGAATAAGGTCGTCCATGTCACGTTTGAATTCCTCCTTAGGGCGAAAGGCATCAATGCGCATGGCGCCGAAGAAATGGCCGATTCCAGACGGTAGAGGCTTTCCTTCTTCACTTTTTGGGTAGACACGGTTTGCATAAAAGGCGCCAGGCAACACTGCGCTGAAAATCTCTACAGCCAATGCAAGACCGTATCCTTTATGTCCCCCCGTTTCTTCTAAGGCGCCTCCTAATGGAAGTAGCCCTCCTCCGCTTCGCTTGATGATGTTCTGAAGGACGCGAGCAGGATCATCAGTGGCAACACCCTTCTCATCAGTCGCCCAATTAAGTGGAATCGGCTTTTCCAGTCGCGCATAAACCTCTAATTTTCCCCTTGTCACCGTGCTTGTGGACATGTCCAGCACGTACGGTCGCTCTCTGCCAGCAGGCACCGCAATAGCTATGGGATTCGTGCCTAGCACAGCGTTGCGAGCGAAAGTTGGTACAACTAACACTTCGGAGTTTGTGGTGCAGATCCCTATCATGTCTTCAGCCAACGCCATCATGGCATAATAGCCTGCGATGCCAAAGTGATTCGAGTTTTTGACGGCAACAAATCCTAAGGAGTGTGCACGCGCTTTGATGATGGCAAGTTGCATGGCTCTGTGGGAGATGGGCTGTCCCAATCCAGCGTCTCCATCGATGGTCGCTGTGGCTGGGGTTTCTTGTGTCACTTTTGGCTTTGCTTTGGGGTGCATCATCCCTTGCTGAATGCCAGAAACATAACGACTCATGCGTGCCACGCCATGAGACTCGATACCTCGCAAGTCCGCTTCAACCAACACGTTTGCTGTTGTCTGCGCATCCTCATGCGAAACTTCTAATCTCTCTAATGCCTCTGTGCAGAACGTCCTTAGAACATCTGCTGAAAAGCGCTTATTACTATCAGTCATTTTTATTCACTTCAGTCCTAGGATTATGCAATCATCTATTTGATTTCATTTTCGTACATTTCGGAAACAAACTCGCCTATAGCTGGCGCTGCCGTTAACCCTGGAGATTCTATGCCAATCAGATTTATCAGTCCAAACAAATCCCTGTCAGCTTCATGCCTTATGACAAAATCTCTAAACCCGTCATTAGGTCCTTGAAGTTTCGGTCTTATTCCAGCTGAATCGGCTTGTATTTGATGTTCGTTTATGCTGGGCAAGAATCTTTTTACATCTTCACGAAATTCTTTTTCGTTCGATTCAACTTCATAATTGATGTTGTTTACGTAGTAGGCGTTTGGTCCGAGTCTAATTGTTCCAGCAAGGTCGGGTGTCAAATGAATTCCTAAGCCAGGTCCCTTTGGAACGGGGTAGACCAGCATTTTGACAGGGGGTTTTCCAACTACTCTGAAATAGTCTCCTTTGCAATAATGTAGTCTGTACCTAAGCTTGTCCACGTCTAATCCAACCATCGTGGCTATTTTGTCTGAGTAGAGGCCTGCGCAATTTATAACGGTCTTTGCCATGATTGTAAACTTTTCGCCAACACTGGTCCCATTTACTTCGTATCCATTATCCACTTTTCTTAAGCCTGTGACTTCTGTTTCCGTGGTCAAGATTGCATAATTCTTATGCGCTTGTGCGTAAAAGAAGTTCATTAACTCGTCAGGTTCAACTATGCCGGTTGATGGCGAATATATAGCCTTTTCAACGGAAACGTTCGGTTCCATCTTCTTAACCTCTTCCTTCTCTAAGAAACGTAGGCCTTCTACGCCATTTTCTTCTCCCATTCGCATCAGTTTTTCTAACTCGTCTATCTCTTCCTCTTCTATCGCCACAGTCAATTTTCCTAGTTTCTTATAGGGAATTTTGTATCTCTCACATATTTCGTAAATCATGGCATTTCCTTTGACGCATAAATTGGCTTTGAGAGAATTTTTTGGGTAGTGAATGCCTGAGTGGATGACTCCGCTGTTGTGACTGCTAGTTTCTTGTCCAAATCTTCCGTTTTTCTCGAAAAGAAACACAGCTTCATTTTTTTCTGAAACTTTTGCAGCGATAGCTAGGCCTACTACACCGGCGCCTATGATCACTATGTTTGCAGTTTCCATTGATAACAACCAAAAATGCATGCGCTAATAAGTCTTTGGATAAATACCAGCGGAAAGAGAAGGTATTGCGAGACATCGCCATTTTGGGCTGAAATAACCTCTTTGAATTATTAATCAGATATACGTAATGAAGAGTGAGTGCACGTTTAGATGTTGATGACGCAGTTGGGGAATTTGTCTTTGATCTCTGCAGTCCACTTCTTAACGAGTTGCTGTTGATGAGCCTTGTCTTTGTCAGTTTTGACTATCATGCCTACACGAAGGGCGCCTGTGCGCACTTTCTGTAGTGCTTCAAGGTTCTTGCATGCCGCGTTTTCGTTGCATTCGTTGCAGGTGGATATTCTTTTGCTCGAAGCGCAGGGTCTAATCTTGCACTCATCGTTGCCACCGCCTTTCAGGCATCCTCGACATATAGGCAGGGTTTGTATTGATGCTAGCCCCTTCATGAATTCCTTGGAATCGAAGCCTTTAGCACCCCATTCATCCACGCCATATCCGCCGATGATGTGTTCATATCTTTTCGTCAATTCCTTCAAGGTTCCATTGCCCACTACACAACTTCCACACCAAAGTCCACAGAAACCGATTTGATTCCTCACATTTTCGAAAGCCTTTGCTTCCATGTCGCATAACCCCCGAAATATTGCCCAGTGATGAACAACAAGCACGATATAAGGATTCTGTGAGTTATTGCCGAAGTTTCAGTCATATTCCCAGCTCTTTAAGCATGGTGACATATCTTTCTCCTTTTTCATCAAGGAACTCTCCTATCTGTTTGAAACCCAGCTTTTTGTAGAATGCAATAGGAATCTCGAAGGGATCTGCTTTTGTGGAAATTTCTGTCCA
>Ga0315309_1002752_pt1 | contig 10182 bp, 10 predicted proteins | sample TDP4_MG_FD_203080 | JGI IMG/M metagenome (GOLD analysis project Ga0315309, IMG submission 203080) | Freshwater sediment microbial communities from Lake Towuti, South Sulawesi, Indonesia - TDP4 | ecosystem: Environmental > Aquatic > Freshwater > Lake > Sediment | place: Indonesia: South Sulawesi...
GGCTTCGGCACGCTGTTTCCCAGATGAACGTGGCCCACATACGGCCCCAAAAGGTCCAGCGCCATCTTCGGGTTTTCATATCCCTCCTGGATGATGTTCGCGAGGTCGTATATGACGCCGACCTCGGAGGGCTCGAACCTCGATACGAACCTGTGCGCTAACCCACTGCTCACGAAGATCGTCCCTACGTGCATCTCTATAAGGATCCTGACCCCATAGCCCCTCGTGATCTCCACGGCCCTTGAGAAGGCCTCCTTTGCCTCTTCGAAGAGCGCATTGTAGTTCACCCCTCGATCGTAGTTGCGGGGCGCTACAACCCTGATGAAGGGCGCCTTCGCTGCAGCCGCTCCCTTCGCAAGGAGCTCGATGTCCTTCAGATCGTTGGCCGGCGCGTTGCTGGCTATCCCAGCTATCGCAACCTTATGTCGCTTTGATACTTCGATCAACTTCTCCGGGTGCTCTGCAAACATCTCGGGGGTGTAATCGTTCTTGACGTTCCCCCAAGGATTAAAGGGCTGGCCCATCGCTGACTTCGGTATCCTCCTTATCCTCCACTCGGCTCCGTCATAACCCAAGCGCGAGAGCAGAGCGGCTGTCTCCCCCATATCGTACTGCGGGATCATTACGGTAGTGGCAGATATCTTCATGGCATTCTCATCACAGCGACGCCGAATCTCTTTATCTCGATTGCGGTCATGCCGAGGTCGTCTCATCGCATCCGTTAGTGTGCCCATAAAGACAATTATACGCCCGATGATCGATGTGACAACCAAGCGCATGAAAATTTTATTCGTTGAGCCACCAAAAGACTATTGGTTCTTGATGGGGGAATACCTGCCCCCTCCCTACGGGATCCTCCAGCTCGCGGCGTTCCTCGAGGACGAAGTCGGGGATGTCGAGATAGAGGTCCTGGACTGCCAAGCAAAGCACCTGGACTGGAGGGGGCTCCAGAGACACGTGGAGGCATTCAATCCGGATGTAGTCGCCTCAAGCGCCCTCGCGACCTGTAACGCCTATCTCGCAATTCGGACATTTGAGATAGTGAAGAAGATCAATCCCAATGTGCTGACGGTGGCAGGGGGCCAGCATTTCACAGCACTTGCCCAGGAAAGCCTGGAGGCCTATCCCGAGATCGACGTCATCGTCCGAGGCGAGGGGGAACTTACGCTCACCGATTTAGTGCGGGCACTCGGACAAGGTGCGCCCCTATCGAAGGTCGATGGGATCTCCTTCAGGAAAAATGGGGGGATCCTGCACACCCCACCTCGACCCCTCATCGAGGACTTGGACGACCTGCCATTCCCAGGATATAAATTCGTAAAGGACGTGATCAAGGAGTACCATTTCTCCGTCATGGCAGGTCCCAGGACCCCCTATGCCCTTGTCGAGGGGTCGAGGGGTTGTCCGCACCGCTGTACGTTCTGTTCCCAGTGGAGGCACTGGGGCGGGAGGTTCAGGGCGAAGTCACCAAAGCGGATCGCGGAAGAGGTTGAATTATGCTACAGGGAGTATGGCGGGAGATTCATCTGGTTGACCGATGACAACCTCGGGATGGCGGAAAGGGCGGCCGATCTCTCCGACGAATTGATTAGGCGCGGCATCTCGGACGACATAATGTGGTTTGTGCAGGCACGGTGCGACGATGTCGTGAGGCATCGAGACCTCCTGCCCAAGTTGCGCCGATCAGGCCTCCGCTGGGTCCTCTTGGGTGCTGAGAGCAACAGCGCTACAACCCTTGAGAGCTACAACAAGGGAATAGCCCCTGAGGACATAAGGGGAGCCGTGAAGCTCCTTAAGGAAAACGACATCTTCGCGCACACGATGTTCATAATCGGGGATCGAAAGGACACATCGGAGTCGATCTCAAAACTGAGGGCGTTCGTGGACGACCTCGACCCCGATCTGGCGATCTTCGGGATCCTGACGCCGTTCCCAGGGACCGAGACATTCGAGCTGGCCAAGCGGAACGGGTGGATTGAGGATTTGAACTGGTCCAACTATGACATGGTTCACGCCATCATGCCGACTGAAACCCTCTCGAGGGCGGAGGTCCAAGAGGAGCTCTACGGTTGCTACCGGAGCTTCTACGGATCGTGGGGCAGGAGATTGAAGGGCCTCTTCTCCACGAATGGGATGACGAGGAGGGTCTATTGGTATATGGCCCTCGGGGGCGTCATGAGGCAGCTTAGGGGACTGTCTTGAGTGTGGTGGCCACGCCCCGAAGTGCAAATCGGGATCTCCATTTCATGATGGCCGTCTCGCTGTTCTGCCTATTCCTAGCGACGACATTCACCCTCAGTCCCCCAGCGGCCGTGGCCGACCCCTGGCGAAAGCCGCTCATCGGTTTGATCTTCGCATCGATCTGCGCATTGGGGATGGCCGCCTCCGTATACCCGAGGTGGTGTTCGGCGGCATCTCGCATCAAGGGGGAGGGGGCCCACGAGCGGGCATATCGAGGCATATCGACCGCAGATGGAGGCCAATACGCAATGCGCGGACACCATGCGGATTGTGGGCACTATGCCTCTCACGTCTTTATGATGGGAGGTAAAATCTACTGCGCCAGTTGTATGGGATTGCTACTGGGCGGCTTGATAACTCTGGTCGCGACGACCCCCTATTTCCTCGACTACTGGCAAATTGAGGGGAACGCCGCAATCGTCTACCTCGGGGCCCTTGGGGGCACCCTCGGGTTGCTACAATTTCACCTGTTCAGGGATCGTGGGGCTCTCACTCGTTTGCTCCTTAACTCGTTCTTCGTAATCGGCGCATCTCTCATCCTCGTTGGTATCGATGCCCTCGTTCGCAGCCTGACGATGGACCTCTATATGATCCTCTCGATCGTCCTCTGGATTTTTACGCGAATATCCCTCTCCAAGTGGGACCATTGGAGGATATGCCACATCTGCGGCATGTCCGCATGTAAAATGCGCGACGCGATTTAGTGCCTTCGGACCCCGTATCTAGTGACGATCCAAATACCAATCAAGATCAGGATTAACCCCCAGAACGATCTCCAGAATATTGTCCAGAACTCGAGGCCCATTAGCCACGATATGCCCAGCATCATTACAATCAGGCCGATGATGATTCCGGGGATTGCGCCACCCCATGGGAGCCCGAAACACTCGTCCTTGTGTGGGGGGTCGGTCGCATATTTTCCCGTCTCAAGGCTTGCGCCACAGTTCTTACATGTAACCCCGTCATCAGGATTCCTCATCCCGCACTTAACGCAAAGGGTCATGCATGCGAACTTCCATCAGACAGTTATCAACTTTTTGGTCGCCACTAACTATAATCTACGTCTGTTTTGCTACACAGCAAGGGTTTTGAATACGCTGACATCTTCGATTTAAATTGTTTCAGCGACGTCTAGGCCGATATATGGCGGCAGCGATCACGAGGACCCCGAAGATGATTAACACCAACGGCCATGCGCTCGGTAGATCCGGATAGAATCCCTGGAGCAGTTGGAAGATCCCGAAGATTATTATCGCAACACCCACGAATGGCAGGAACCAAAGCCTGGGCACCCCGAAACATTCCTCCTCCCGTTTTCGTCGGTCATCGGGAGGTGGTGGCGTCCCAAATCCCACAGAGGCCACGGAGGCATCGCCGTTGCCAGCATCAATCTCGGAAACCATAGTTGTGGTCTGGGATGATCGCACAATTCTACGTTATTAAGTGTTGCTGAACTTTGACGGGTTCGATTACATGGTCGCACTATAATCAATGCCGCGATATTTCATATGACCGGATCTCGGCCATCTCCTGTTCGGTGCTGGCCATTGTATTTATTAGCGATCATTAGCAAATGGAACGATATGAACTTCAATGATGCCTTCGCGGTCATCGGGGAGGCACCCAGTGGCAGAGAACATCCGAACATCTGGCGCAAGTTAGTGGGACTTGATGGGCTCTGCGCTGCAAAGGGCTTGCGGGCGTTCCTCGTGACTCGCCAAAATGGGAGGATGGAGCAGCTGGCTGGGGGGCAAGAGGGGAGGGACAGGGCGGGTTTCTGGTGCGATCACTTCAGGGCCCTTCGTAGTCTGGACTTCGATGCCCGCATCGAAGGGGAGGTAAACAGGTTGACTGATTTCGCGACGAAATACGTCGATGGGCTGGGATGGAAGGGGCATGCCTATGCCCTTGGTGGAATAGATGTGCACAGGCTTGACTTCGTGTCCATTAACGATTTATCCGCATTCATCGTAATGAGGTTCACCAACCACAATAACGCCGCCGTTGAGATCGAAATATCTACAATGGGCGAGATCGGCCCACGTTACATGTGGCCCAGTTCCGATGCTGATGTTAGGGGATCCGAAAACATCGAGGGATCGACAGCGCGGATCTTCGACTGTGGCCACTATCTCGTTGCCACGCATTTCGGACCAAAGGGTTCGAACTTCGAGTGCGATGGGGGCAAATTTCGTGCAGGCGTTTCCTCACATATCCCGCAAAATGGGAAGGGCGACGTCATCTTCGCGGCCCTGGTGGACTTCGACGAGGTGAAACTCGGTAAACGGGCGGCATCTATCGCGAGCAGCTGTGCTTCGGAGTTCCGTCGCTCAGCCCAATACTATGAAGGCCAAATGCTCGCAATGCCAACCATACATACTACGGATTCGCTGCTCAATAGGGCCATCGATTCAGCGAAGGGCGTATTGATCGAACTATACAGCGACAGCCCGGTGGGAAAGGGATGGTTTGCCGGCATACCTTGCTTCAGCTGGTTCTTCACTGGCGATGGCTCCCTGATATCGAGGGCCGCGAACGGCGTAGGTCTATGGACGATGGCGGAGGAACATTTGGGGACCATGGCAACATTCAGGAGCGAGAGGGGACAGATCCCCCATGAGCTGGTACAAATTCCAGAGGTCAACTCACGCGGCCTCAAAACCGGTTACATGCACATATCCGCGACTCCGCTCTGGATCATTGCCCTCCACGATACGTACATGTGGACCGCGAATTCCTCCTTCGTCTCGAGGCACTACCCTGAGGTGAGGGCCGCCCTCGGGTTCCTGTCGTCCCTCGATCGGGATGGCGATGGCCTAATCGAGGCCTTCCCTGAGGAGCTCCTGATAGCGTGGGACGAGGTTACATCAGAGGGCAGGAGGGGGCCGTGTGTCGAGATCAACGCCCTCTATCTCCATGCCCTCAAATGCGCATCCAGGATGGCCAGCGACCTGGGATTGGCAGGAGACGCTGAGCGCTTCCTCGATGAGGCCCGAAGTTTGGAGTCGAAATTCGTCAGCGCCTTCTGGAATCCCGACGGTGGGGCGTATTACGATAGGATCGATCCGACCCCCAAGACGGAGGTAGCGCCCTACCAATCGTGGCCGTTGATCATGGCCGTGAGCAAAAGGGAGCATGGAACCAGTGTGATCGACAGGATTCAGGGGGAGGGGCTCATCGGGCCATGCGGCGTCAGCATATGGAAATATGAGGGCGGCCCACAGGAGGGCTATTACCGGGGCTCGGTCTGGCCCGCATATACAGGAATGGTTGCCCTTGGGGCCTTCAAGTACGGGAGGATGGAGGTGGGAGCGTCCTTGCTGAAAATCTTGATGGACCTAACCTACACGTCATCAGATCCAGGCAAGATCAACGAATACTACTCCCATGACTGTAAGGAGAGGGGGCAATTCATGCAGGGGTTCTCGTCCTCGCCCGTCATAGGCCTCGTGACCGAAGGCCTGATGGGCCTCGAGCCCGATGCCCCCAGGTCGCTGATGACGCTGCAGCCTTGGCTACCCGAATGGTTGAATGGGATCCGGATCAATGGACTGAGAATCGGGAGCAGCAAGATGAACCTCGGCTATGAAGCGCTGGGCGAGGATCGCGTAATAACGATTGAACATGAGGCGGGACAACGCGCCATGGACATGCCCACATTCATACCATTAGGGGATGGATCTGCGGTGAAAGGCCCAAACGGCTGGGAGATCTGTTCGACCCTAAGGGGCCGATGCGCTTACAGGCGGTTCTCTCCCCACCCCGGCGAGAGGATAGTTGAGAGATTTAGCCCCAAATAGGGTGCACATGAAGTTCAAATGGCAATCCAACGTGCCTTTTCATCTCCATGAGCGGATAGTTTAATTTATCTATAACCCCTACGAGAGCCATAACATCGAATGTACATTGGCCCTCATTGAGCTCGGGCTATTGCTCATCCTCTTGGGATTCCTGGTGGCATTCATAGGCATGGCCCTCACATTACTCTACGATAACAGACGGGGTAGCAAGGGTAAAATTTCCGGAGGGGGATTGATAATGATAGGCCCAATTCCGATCTTGTTCGGCACGGATAAGAAGTTGGTCGTCATGATGGCCATCGTGGCCGTTGCAGTCATTGCCCTTTACATCTTGATGGCGGCGGGTGTCAGACTATGAGCGGATCTCGCGAGAGCCATACAGCTCTGGGATCCAGGCTCATCTTGATCGGCCTCTCGCTTATCTTCATAGGATTCGTCATAACTACGATCGGGACCGTGAATCAGATCCCCGGGTCCCCCTCTACCTCCACGGGGATCGTTATCTTCATAGGGCCGATTCCGATTGTCATCGGATCGGGTCCACAGGGCTCGATCCTGATGGTGGCGGGCCTCATCATCGCGGCCCTCATGATCCTGCTCACGATCATCTCCCTAAGATCAAGGCGCATTCCCCCAAGGGCCGAGCCAGTATCCGGATGAAGCGATCGGTCTGGAAGTCGGTGGACCCGCTGATCACGTGCCCTCAAGTTTGGCCAGAAAACTCTCGGCCTTCTTGAGTATCTCCTTCGAATTTCTAAAAGTGATACGCTCGCTTGCCTCGCCGAATCCGAGCCATTCAAATCCCGTGTGCTCATGGGACAACGTCACCCTCTCAGACTTGGTCTCGGCCAGCAGGAATTCAACGTCCTTCGCGATAATTTTCTTCTGCCTCTTATAGAAGTACCTGATCTTCTCATCGAATCCAGGTATGAACGCTATGTCCCCTATGCCCGTCTCCTCACTTATCTCCCTCCTGGCAGTATTTTCGGGCGTTTCGCCCTTCTCGACGTTTCCCTTCGGAAAGTCCCAGTGGCCGGCCTCGTAGTGAAGGAGCAGGTACTTGCGATTGCCATCTCCCCTGAATACAACCGCTCCCACAGAGGTTTCCCGGGCCATTTCAGCCGCCACATAGCGAGGTGAAAAGGAATCTATATCTTGCGGTCGCCCTCCTATGCTTCTAGCTGTAGTGCCCCATCATCGTCATCCGATCGACGATCGACGGGGACGTGAACGCTTGAGCCTCACCCTAGACTTTGCCGTAGGCTTCCACCAGGACTTTCCAGGCAGAGTCCGGGTCTTCGCATGCGAATATGGATCCAGGCCCACCGCGATATGACCACGTGGCTATGGAATCGGCGCCGAGCTCAGCGGCCTTTAAAATCGTCGGAGTGATTACCTCCCTCTCCCTTCCCTTTGGAACTTTTATGAGCGCTACCCAGATCTGGGCCAGCATATTGTTACGATGGGAAAATTCTACACATTTTTCGCCCCAGTCCACGAACCACTCGAACCTCCGTCCCCCCCAGGCCCAGTATGGGTCCGTTGCAAACGTCCTCAGGCCCTTGATGTCCTTCACGGGCTCCCAGGATCTGAATCCGTGGACGCCGGTCAGGTCGGGCATGAGGCAGAGCTGATTGTGTAACTTCGGGTCGACGTTCTGGGCCACCCGCATGAGCCCCTCGAGGAGGCCGTATGCCGCTCCCTCACGGAATTCAGAGACCTCAGGGGTGAGCGCCTCAGGAAGCGGTGCGTTGAACCGTCTCTCGTATCCCGCCCGGCAGTGCTCGCACGAGCAGCTCCAGACTGTTGGCCATTCGTCACCGCTCGCGAAGTGGGGCTCATCCCAGAACATCCCATCGGGCTCGACGTGCCTGATCAACTCATCGGCCGTGCCCTTCAGCCATGCCACGTAGGTGGGGTTGTTTGGGCACCCCCTGTTCCATGCGACGTTTCCCCGATTGTCGATCTGGCAGCATTCGGGGTGTTCTGCCAAGTAGTAGCTATACGGTCCGGCGAATTGCCCAAAGCCATGCATGTCTACGAAAACTTTCAGGCCGAGGCCGTGGGCTACCTCCACCGTGTTCTTGGCCACGTCCCTGTAGCGCCACCAGTCAAGCTCGTTGATGCAATACGTGATGCTCGTGAATCCGCAATCAGCGATCTCCTCCATGTCCGCATTAGCGTGATGGGGGTAGTAACTTCCGAGGTACGCGATGTTCTTGTCTAAGGGCATGGCCTGCTGGAGGACAATGGCCATCTTAAGTGGGTTTCCTCAGGGGCCGCTCCCCCATTCACGCCTCCCGCCGTTTCACGTGGCCTTCGGCCTCATGCCGAGCTTCCTGAACGCGTTGAAATATGTCCAGAGGTTCTCAAGCGGGACGTTATCGGGTATCGATCCCGTCACATTGATGAAGTATCCGGGACAATGGCCGGCCGTTCGGAGGCACCTTGAGACCTCACGTATGACGTCCCCCCTCCCCCCGAACGTCAGGGCCCTCAGGTCCACGTTGCCCATTATCACCTTCTCGTCCCCATACTCCCTCACGGCGCCCTCAAGGTCGCAGCTCGGCTCCATGATGAAGCCGTCAGCGCCAACCGAGGCGACATCATCGATGATCTTGTCGATGTTCCCATCTGAGCAGAAGATCACGCGTATCCCCTTGCTCCTCAATACCTGCCAGAGCTTCCCGTACCACGGGAAAACGTACCTGCGGAGCCACGCCGGGTTCATGATCGGCCCCTCCGTCATGCATATGTCGTCGTGGCTGATGAAGGCCTTTATGTCGCACATCGACCATGCCCTGAAGTCCCTCATCGAGATCTCCCCAAAGCGATCGAGGAGCTTCTCGAACCTCCTCGGGTCGCGGGCTGCGGCCTTAATGGTCCACTCGAGCCCGAAATGCATCACGCACCACATGAAGGTCGTGCAGTAGTATCCGCCGGGGACGACCTGACCCGAGTAGAGCCCCTGATATTTCGAATGCGTCTCCTGAAAGGCACCCATCACCTGTTCGGTGGTTAGGTCCCCGGCGCTCGGCTCGAAGTTCAGGACGTCCTCCTCTGAGGACACGGCGTTCCGTATCCTCCAGGTGCTCGGGTAGAGTTTCGACCAGTTCTCCTTCGTTACGAAGTCGTTCTCCCTCCTCTTGCCGTCCACGCCGTGGATGTCGACAGAGTGCTGCGTATGGAAGACGAAGTCGGTATCGAGAACCTCATATGTCCTGGCGAGGGCCTTTTCTGGATCCCTGAAGGGATCGAAGCCAGCGCATTCCCCAATCAACCCGGTATGCATGATGTACTCTATCTGTGCGACCCTCTTTGTGTCCTCCAGGTAGATCGCCGATAAACCCCTCTCATAGCACATGTGGTCTTTCCGGGATGGGCATTATCCTCTCCCCCCTTAAATATCGTTTCTGACCCGCTCAGCGTCGGCGTCCCCTAGCGGCTCTTCTTCAGGACCGGAATCCTGATAAGGGCCTACTGGATTGGCAAGCTCCGACCATGGCAAGTCGCACTCAATTGAGCGGACCATTTATACTGATCTTGGCGTTGTTCTTCGGCCTCATGATGGCCGAGGTTCAGTTTCCCCCCCTTCCCCTGATCACCTTCCTCGGCTTCGCCCTCATCGCAATCGCAGTCTTAGTGTTGATCGCGATTAGGTTTAGATGGTAGAGGGCGCCAAGGGATGCGGTCATAGCATGGCCATTTACAAATAGGTGAAAATACGGGATGATTATGTGATGATAGGAAATTTTCAGTGGTAAAAATGGCAGATGGTTAAAGACGAAATGGTAGATTATGAATGGAAATATAATGGGAATGTTAATGGATGGCTCCCCCCGGCCTATAGTCAGGTGAATGTATGAAAGACAGGGATGTTGGCCTCACGATCGCGCTGGTCGTGATCGTGGCCGTTGCATCGATCTCAATCCCAATGATTGCGATGGGTTTCGCACATGGCTTCAGGGGTTGGCACATGGGAAGGGGGATCATGGGTTATGGCTGGGGCATGGTGGGTAGTGGCTGGATTTCATCACTTCTGGTGCTGACACTTGTGGCCTTGATGGCGTTCGGGGCATATCTGCTTTTCAGCTCAAAGTCTGAGAAGGGATCCGTCGCACTCCCCGGAGTTAAGGCGGTC
>Ga0315309_1002753_pt1 | contig 10180 bp, 12 predicted proteins | sample TDP4_MG_FD_203080 | JGI IMG/M metagenome (GOLD analysis project Ga0315309, IMG submission 203080) | Freshwater sediment microbial communities from Lake Towuti, South Sulawesi, Indonesia - TDP4 | ecosystem: Environmental > Aquatic > Freshwater > Lake > Sediment | place: Indonesia: South Sulawesi...
ACGTGGTCACTGTCCTGGACATGGAGGGGCAGGTCCTGGGCAACGTGGAAACGGTCAGGGTGAGGAACGTCAAGGCCAACGACAGGACCATCCTGGTCGGGGTGAAAGCCCCCAAAGGGATCGCTAAAAGGATCGCCGGTATCCGGGTCCAAGAGGAACAGGTCACGAAGCCCATGGACCACTACGTGGAGAGGCTCACCGATGACGTGATCATTTGCCGCTGCGAGCGGGTCACCGCCGGCGAGATCAGAAAATTCGTCAGAGAGGGCTTCACGGACATGAACGCCATCAAGTTCCCGACCCGCGCCATGATGGGGGCCTGCGGGTCCAAGACCTGTGCCAACCTCATCAAGAGGATATTCAAGGAAGAGGGCATCCCGGAGAGCGAGGTCGTGGAGAACATGCACCGGCCGCTTTTCATGGAAGTGCCCTTGGGTGTCTTCTGCAAGACAGAAGGAGGCAGCCATGAATAGGGAGAACTTTGATGTGGTCATCATTGGGGCCGGAAGCATCGGCGCTCCGGCTGCCTTCTTCCTGGCCAAAGAGGGAGTCCGTACCCTGGTCATTGACGAATTGCCCAGTGTGGGGCAGGGTGCTAACAAGGCAGCCATCGGCGGCATACGGGCCACCCATTCCGACAAGGCCAAGATCAACATCTGTCTGAAAAGCATAGAAATTTTCTCCACCTGGCAGGCAGAGTACGGTGACCACATCGGCTGGGTCCAGGGCGGCTACAGTTTCGTGGCCTACCGGGAGCAGGATGAAAAGACCTTGAAAGGACTGCTGGACATCCAGAAGCAATATGGCCTGAACATAAACTGGCTGGACAGGGACGAGTTGCTGGAGGTGATACCCGATCTCAACCCGGAGGGGTTGCGGGGGGGCACTTTCTGCCCCGAAGATGGCAGTGCCTGTCCCCTCCTGGCTGCCCACGCCTTCTATCGAAGGGCCAGGGAGCGAGGGGCCGAGTTCCACTTTAACGAAGCAGTAACGAACATTATTGTGGAGGGTGGCAGAATCCGCGGCGTCAAGACCAACAAAGGCGAATACGGGACGGACTGCGTCATCAACGCCGCTGGAGCAGCGGCCAAGAGGGTGGCCAACTTGGCCGGGCTGGATGTGCCGGTGCGACCCGACTGCCACGAAGGCGGCATCACGGAGCCGGTGGAGCGTTTCCTGGGGCCTATGGTCGTTGACACCAGGCCGGCCGAGGGCTCAGCCAACTACTATTTCTACCAGCACTACACAAACCAGATCGTCTTCTGCATTACCCCCAAGCCCAATATCTGGGGAGAGGACACGCGAGAGACCTCGGTTTTCCTGCCCATGGTGGCCAGGCGGATGGTTGACCTCATGCCCAGGCTGGCCAACCTCCGGGTGAGGAGGGTCTGGCGCGGGCTCTACCCCATGACGCCTGACGGTTCGCCCATTGTAGGCAAGGTGAAGGAACTGGAGGGTTACATCAACGCCGTCGGGATGTGCGGTCAAGGATTTATGATCGGCCCCGGTCTGGCTCTCTACCTGGTCAAGATGGTCAAGAACGAGATGAGTGCTGAAGACGAAGAGGTCTTCTCCGGGCTGACGATGTATCGGGATTTCGGAGGGGAGGAAAGATTGAAGTAGCAAGTGCACAATGAGGGTCCTGACCCGTTTGAAGTGAATGCTCTAGACGGCTCCGGGCTGTCAGTGAAAGGAGGTTCTATGGCACGCTTAGTTGAATTAGGAAAGCTTAAGCCAGGTGAAGACGTTCTGGCTGAGCATCTACGTGAAAGCCTCTCAGACGACTATCTGGTTCTAACAAGCTTTGAGGTCGGCCGCGAGGTGGATGTGGCAGTTTTGGCCCCGCAAGCTCTTTTCGTCCTCGAAGCAAAGCATTGGGAAGGCCGTATTCAGGGCAGTGACAATGGTGTATGGACTCAGACCAAATCGCCTGGAGAGATCTACACACACGAAAACCCCCTTGATCAAGTCAGCGATACTTGGAAAGCGGTTAGCAATTTCCTCAGGGCACAATTGCCTGGTTTCAACTCTTGGGTTCAGGGCATCGTTGTTTTCACCCATCCAAACTGCAAGCGTGCTTGGTCACTTAGTTTTCGGGATAAGGATACTCCCGTTTTGTTGCTGGAAGAGGCCGTTCCGTTCATCGAGGCTTTTACACCGAGAAGGGGAGTGAGCTCCCTCACCCCAGAGAATTACGACTTGATAGAGAAAGCCTTTCGCGGCCTTCTCACTGAGCAAGACCAGTTTGCTTATCAAGCAGCACCAGTGATTGAGCCAGGGGTAGAAGTCCAGGCAGATTGGGATTGTCCAAAATGCGGCACACATAATTCAGGTGCGCGTAGGTTCTGCGCTCGTTGCGGTCTTGATTATTCCGAACTGTCGAGTGCATATCAGGCAGCCTTCGAGTCGTTTAATCGGGGACAGTTCGACTCAGCCACCGCTTTGCTGGGACCAGTACTTGCGAGAATTGGGCCGAAGCCGGCATCCGGTGATCCGACTTACAAAGCTGCTGAAGCGCTGTTGGAAAAGGTCAAGCACGCCAAGGAGGAGGAAGTTCAGGCTGGAATCGGGCTATGTCCAGTTTGTCACGCCTACAAGAATCCTCGTGAGACGCAGTTTTGTGGCAACTGCGGTGCGGACTTGTACCGGGAAGCTTTGAAGCCTGCCATTTGGATGGCCCGGCTGGGTATGGGCATAGGGTTGTTAGCATGGTTTTCCATACCGATGGATCTATGTGTCCCTTGGCTCGTATGTCCGACATTTCTAGATGCTATTGGGGGAGGAACTCTTGCTCTCTTAGCACTTGTTTCTGCAAGGCAAAAAGGGATATCTAGTCGAAGCCATCTCAAAACGGCCTACTGGGCATTACTTATCAACTTGGCCGTTCTCACGGCTATCGTGTTGCTTCCTTTTGTACGGACTGCCATGGGAGTGAATAAATAACACTCAGGATTGGGAGAGCCCCAGTTGTATTATTGTATTATTACTTACAAGCAGATTAGATGGTATCAGTAGTTTTGCACTTTTTACATTTGGGCTCTTTGAACCACCAAAATGACCTGATTTCGAGCCCAAAGCTGCGTTTTCAAGGGTCTGAAAGGGCACTTTGGCCGCCTGAACTCGCTGATTTGTAAAATCTGCAAAACTACTGGTATAATTGGGCAGTGATTTAGAGGTGCAACATCGCATCTACACCTACCCGTTATCCTCAAAGAACTACCGAAGGTCTGTAAGCGAGACAAGGAGGCGCGTGATGAACGAGATAATATCACAGATACCGCCACGCTTCTGGGAAGATGAAGAATGGGCTTACGAACACTACGCAGAGCTTCTCGCTCTGTATCCCAACAAGTGGGTGGCTATCGTAGACAAAAAGGTAGTTGCCGTTTCAGACGGTTCGGGCAAAATCCTCGAGAAAGCCAGAGCGAAAACTGGCGAAGATCACATCGCGATGGTATTTATCGAGGATGGCAGCCATGTCTACTAAAATCCGCCTCTATTTCAGAGAGCAGGTCATACCAGACTACAAGGATCTTGGCATCTTTGCCATCCGGCTGATGTGCAGGATGTCATTCCAAACTCAAACCGGCTTCACCGACCCTTATCCGGCCATTGTAGACACTGGCGCTCCCATATCGCTTATCCCTCTCCAAATCTGGAGAGGGTGCGGGATCGAAGCTGAAGCAATCAGGGATTCCACCATCAGAGGGGTAGTGCCTCTCGAAGAGTGCCAACTGGCGGTGACTTTGGCCGAGGTTAAGTGCAAGCTCGTCGGTGCTCAGCACGAGAGCGGCATCCTATCTGTGAAAGCGCATCTGGCGTCCAGTGATGTTGTCCCACTGATTCTCGGCTTCAAGAATCTGCTTGACCGGGTTCCCCTTCACGTTGACTATCAGAAAAGCGAGGCGTTCATCGAGGTGGAATCGAAATGACACAGGCGGAAGCACCGAGACTCTTCGGATAGGTCTTTACACGGCTAGCCCATCAAAGGAGGACAACATTATGAGCGATATGACCATTTTAATCCGTGTTGACAATGACCTTTACGAGAGAGCTAAGGTCAGAGCGCAGGGCCAGGGCCACACAGTGGAGAGCATCTTAGCCAAACTCCTGACCGACTGGGTGGGCCCACCACCTGAGCCTGAGCCGGCCTATCAGACCTACACCGTCAAGGCAGGCGATACTCTAAGCAAGATCGCCAAAGAATTCTACGGTGACGCCACCAAGTACCCCATCATCGCCGAATGCAACGGCCTGGAGGATCCAAGCCGCATTTCCATCGGCCAGGTGTTGCGCATCCCAGCCCTGACCCCGCCGACAGTGGAGCCTCCGACTTGGGAGGATTTGGATATCTCCTGGATTCCATCGCCCAACTCTAACGAGCGGCCTGACCCCGACAACATAACGACCATCGTGGTCCATGCCACAGCCAACAGCACCCTGATCGACGTGATCTCCTGGTTTCAGAATCCCACGGCCTATCTCAGCGCTCATTACGTGATCGGCAAGGATGGGAAGATGGTGCAGATGGTCAAAGATGAGGACCGGGCCTGGCACGCTGGCAAGAGCGAATGGCGTGGAGTGCCCAACGTCAACGACTATGGTCTGGGCATCGAGTTGGTGAACCTGAACGATGGGCAGGACCCATATCCTGAAGCTCAGTATCAGTCTCTGGTTAAGTTATGTCAAGCTCTGGCCCACAAATACAACATCTCGACAGAAGACATCGTGGGGCACTACCAAGTCTCGCCAGGACGCAAGACGGATCCCCAGGGCCTCGACATCAACAAACTGCGCCAGGATGTAGCAGCGGGCTGATATTCCGCATCCGAATCGGCGGATTTGTTGTCCCTGGGCGAAACGACGAGCCCCCTTCAACGACCTGAATGGAGAAGGGGGTTTAATTGTTGCACCGCTTTACCATGAGAAATCATAAGCTTTCATGTTAGGCGAGTATACTTCGTTTATGTGGTCTGATTGATTTCGTAGTCGGCCGCTTTGTCCGCCAGGACGCGTGCAGGGCTTTCAGCGGCATATTCTGCTATCTCTGGCTCTCCTTCGGGTTCGGCTGGGAGCTCGTCCAGGTACCACCACCAATGGGAACGCGGCGCACGGCGTACCATATCCCCATACACATCCAGCGTCTTGATCAGATAATCCCTTTCTGCTCTCAGCCGACGATCCAGATGTTCTACCTCCTGCCGTATTCGTTGATCCACACGGCTGTCAAGCTGTTCCATAGCCCAAGCGATACCATCCCTATAGCAGAGATGTGCGGCAACTTCCATATCATCGTATTCCCTCAATTCATCTAGCAAAGCCCGATAGAAATTGAGGCACACTTCTAACTCTCTGACTGGATCCTGATAGGTCGGTTCATAGTTCATCGTTATTTCCACCTGATCTTCATAAAGTCGGCATGTCGCTCACAATAGCTTCTACCGACACGCATGCAGTGAATGATTTCCCGTTCAACTGGGTCGTATACAACAATATCTCTGTGAGGCGTATCCTGTCCAGAAACAAGTGCTTGCGATGATAGGCCCAAACCATTCGCCTTTTGTAAGTGTAGGTGCACAATTCTACATGTTGATGCCTGGCCAATGCCCTCGGAATCTGGCTGAACTGGTCAGGGGATAGAGGGTTCTTTACATCGCGTGATTTCACCCAGTCGAAGCGATGCTTTTCAAAGTCATGCTCCCAATGATTCCAGTAGCCTTCCTCAGATGCTTTAGCCAGATGAGCAGTCATCTCCTCTGGCGATGGATGCCTGGTGTCCTGCATAGCCTTATTATTCTTTCACATCTGACTCTCATCCCTTTCCAAACAAGCGCTCTTCCACCTCGCTGGGTTGCAGGCCAACTATGGAGATCATCTTGTGCTGAGAGGTCTGACCGGCCACGATTTCTATCTGGCTCTTCCGTATCTTCAATCGCTCGGCCAGCAACTCTATAAGAGCCTCGTTGGCAGCCCCCTCGACTGGCGGGGCTGTCAGCCGCACCTTGAGGGCATTGCCCGTGACGCCCTCCACCTCGTTTCTGCTGGCGCGCGGGATGACCCGCACAGGGAAAGCGGCGCCTCTTTCGGCATTGGTAATCTTGAATTCCCGGGGCTTTCTGGTTTTTGACCTATCGGCGCTCATGGGCTAACTACCTCCTTGTGTGGTGCGTGTGATGCGCGGTATTCTATAGACCGCCCAATATGATGGCCTGGATAATTCGCCGAATGATGCCGATAAGGATCAGGGCCACGATAGGACTGATGTCTATCATGCCCAAAGGGGGGATGACATTGCGCAAGGGCCTTAGAATCGGTTCGGTGATCTGATAGAGAAAGGCGACGGCAGGGTGGTATGGGTCAACACGGAACCATGACAGCAACACCCGTGCCAGAATGGCTAACTCGAGCACGGTAAAGAGAACGTTAATGAAGGTGTAGAGCCAGATCATCTTTGTTCAATCCTCCCCAATGTCAATCCCAGCACGACTGCGAAGCGCCCTGTGCGGCCATTGTCAGCCCGATGAGAGAAGAACTCATCGTTGTGGCAGGCTGTGCACAGGCCCGACATCTCTATCTGATGGACGCCCAGGGCAGCCAACTGCAGCCGATTAGCTTCCCACAGATCGAAGTGGCGAGAACCGTCCCCCTGCTGGTGGAGCAGTTGGGGCTGACGGGGGAAAACCTCGTTGACTAATCTGACCACATTTCCGCCGATTTGATAACAGCAGGGGCCGATGGACGGTCCGATGCAGGCGATGAGATCTGCCGGACGGCTGCCGTAGGCCTCCATCATCGCTTCGACCGTCTTCTGGGCGGCTTTGCCGAGAGTGCCTTTCCATCCGGCGTGAGCCAGGCCGATAGCCCGTTGAACGGGATCGTAGAAGGCGATGGGCACGCAATCGGCGAAGCGGAGCATGAGAAATACGCCAGGACGATTGGTGACCAAAGCGTCGGTTTGGAGGGAGACCCGGCCCCGATCATCGGGTCCAACCACGGCCACATTGGCACTATGCACCTGATAGGCCGTGGCGATGTCGCCCCGGTGGATGCCCAGGGTCCGGCAAATGAGGCCATGGTTGGCGTCCACAGCCTCCTGGTCGTCGCCCACCGATTTGCCCACGTTCAGCCAATGGTAAGGGGGGCGACTGATCCCACTCAGCCGGGTGAAAACGCCGTGGACGATCTCTCCACAGGCTGCCAGGCTGTGGAAACGATAGTAGAGAAGACCGTTGTTTTCCTCTCGCCGCAAGGCTCAGGTCCTTTTCTCAAGTTGACTATAAGTGTAGCACAGAAAGGGGGGAAAGGCAAACTGGCGGATAGGCCTATCCCGCCTGGGCCCGCTCCCATTCCCGTCGCAGGTAAGCCTGGCTGAGGTCGTTGTCTACCACCGACCAGGGCAGGGTCTCGTCGAGGGAACGCTCCCGCAGGTAGTCGTCGGCCTCCAGGTCGCTCTCCCGTAGGGCCCGCCGCCACTGCGCCAGAGAGGTCCTGTCCATCTTTGTCAGGGCCTGTCCCAGGCGGCGGTCGCCCCGGCTCAGCACCCCTTGTACTACGGCCCAGGCGGGGCTATCGCTTTTGACAGCCACTCCCCTGGGCCGCAACTGTTGCTCGACGTAACGCAAACGCTCCTGGATGATGACCTGGGGCATCATGGCTGCCCACTGAAAGGGGGTATGGGCCTTGGGCACGAAAGGGGTGACATTGACCGTGACGCGCCGCGAGAAGCGCTGGCCGACGGTGGTGACCAGGTCAACAATGGCCTGAACGTCCTCCTCAGTCTCGGTGGGGAGGCCAAGCATGAAATAGAGCTTTAAGCGGGGGAAATCGTAGCGGGCGGCCAAATCGGCCGCTCGCATCACGTCGTCGGTAGAGATGTCCTTGTGAATCAGGGCTCGCAGGCGCTCCGAACCAGCCTCGGGGGCCAGGGTCAGGGTCTGGGAGCCACTCTCGGCCAGGCTCTCCACCAGAGTCTCGGAGAGGGGGGCGGCCCGCAGCGAGGAGACCGAGATCCTGGCGCCCATCTCACGCAGTCCGGTGACCAACTCATCAATGCGCGAGTAGTCTGAGACGGCCGCACCGATCAGGCCGATCTTGTCACGGTGCTTCAGCCCCTCTCTGGTCTGGTGGAGCAACGCCTCCACACTGCGCTCACGCAGAGGGCGGCAGGTGTGACCGGTCAGACAGAAGCGGCAACCGCGTTTGCAACCCCGCGCTATCTCCACCAGGTACATGTCGCCAAATTCGGTCTCGCCGGTCAGAACGACAGAAGTGGTGGGGTAAGCGTCGAGGTCGCGAATCCATTGGCGTTTTACAGGCTGGAAGATGGAGGTTGGAGATTGGAGATTAGAGATTGGAGGGTGGGCTGGAACGTAAAGGCCGGGGATTTGGGCCAGGGCGGAAAGCAGGCTCTGACGCTCCTCGCCGATGCCCTCTTGCAGGGTCTCAACCAGGGTGGGGATCAACTCTTCGGCCTCGCCGATGACAAAGGCGTCGAAGAGGTCAGCCAGGGGTTCGGGGTTAGCCGTCACCGCCGGACCACCGGCAATCAGCAGGGCATGGTCTTCGCCGCGTTCTTCAGCCAGAAGGGGGATGTCCGCCTGGCGCAGCATCTCCAGGGCGTTGAAGTAGTCCAGTTCATACGCAAAGGAGAAAGCCAGCACCCCGAACTCATCCAGAGGTCTTTGCGACTCCAATGAGACCAGCCCCTTATCCCCTATCCCTTGTCCCCTATCCCTTCCTTTCCAAAACACCCGTTCACACACCACGTCAGACCGCTGGTTGAAGAGGCGGTAGACCGTCTGCAAGCCCAGGCTGGACATGCCAACGTAGTAGGTGTTGGGGTAGGCCAGGGCCACGGGCAGTTTGCCGCCCCAATCCTTGTAAATCGTGCCCGTCTCTTTCTCTACGATTCGTCTGGCTTCAGCAACCGTTTTCCACTCGGTCATTACTGATTTTGGTTAGCGGTGCTCGTACACCAACTTCTGAAGGCGGGCCGTCCAGTGGGAGGGAAAGCCCATCTGCTCCAGATAGGGCCACAGAACGCCTGCCCCTTCCCGCACGGTGTAATAGGCCCGCCAGGGTTGGACGATGCCGTCCACGTCGGTGGTCGTGGGGCTGGTGTAAGCGACGATGCCTTCCCGCTCGAAGAACAGCTTGGCCCGGTAGACGTGGAGGGGATGACTGACCACGATGGCCGTCTGCCAGCCGTGTTGAGCCATGACCGCCGCCGTCTGCACGGCATCTTCCTGGGTCTTCCAGGAACCGTCGGCCAGGAAGATGGCCTCCTGGGGGACACCCAACGAGCTGGCCAGGTTTCCGGCCACGGCTGCTGCCGAGGAGCGCTCGCCTTTGACCCCGCCGGTGCAGATGATGCGCGGAGCCAGGCCCGCCTGATAGAGGCTGACGGCGTGGGCGGTGCGTGCCTCAAGATCGGGCCCGGCCTGACCATTGGGCAACACCTGGGCTCCCAGGACGACGATAGCATCGGCTGGTTGAGCCCGGTCCACCCGACCCTGGCGGTCAATATCCAGGCAGAGTTTCAGGAAAAGGCCTATGGCACTGAGGCTGACGAACCCCAGCGCGGCCACAACGTAACGAAACAAACGCATCTGCCATCCTCATTCAGACATGGGTGATAGACAGGCCCCACCACGATTTGACGTAGTACCAGGCAACAGCCACCACCTCTCGCCCAAGGTGATAGAGGTATGCTCTTTTGGACAAAGGGTAGTGTTCGTCGTGGGCCGGGCTGGGATAGGCTTTGACCCCGGCTTTGCCAAACAACAGCTTCGCCCGCCACAGGTGATAGGCATCGCTGACGACGATGGCCCTTTGCCAGCCTCGGGCGCGCATGATCTCACTTACGAAGACGGCGCTTTCTTCGGTGCTGTGTCCCTTTTCTTCCAGCACGATGGCTTCGGGGGGCACTCCCTGGTCCATGGCCAGCCTGGCTGCGGCCTGGGCCTCGGTGGGCGGGTGCGTCCCCAGAGCGCCGCTACAGACGATGGTAGCAGCCAAACCCTCTTGGTACAGCTTCACAGCGTGAAGGGTGCGACGGGCCAGGGCATCGCTGGGCCGCCCACTGGGCCACACCCTGGCTCCCAGGACGACGATAACGTCCGCTCGCTGGGCGCGGTCCACCTGGCCAAAGCGGTCAATCTGGACCCAGAGCCAGGCGAAC
>Ga0315309_1002754_pt1 | contig 10179 bp, 8 predicted proteins | sample TDP4_MG_FD_203080 | JGI IMG/M metagenome (GOLD analysis project Ga0315309, IMG submission 203080) | Freshwater sediment microbial communities from Lake Towuti, South Sulawesi, Indonesia - TDP4 | ecosystem: Environmental > Aquatic > Freshwater > Lake > Sediment | place: Indonesia: South Sulawesi...
TCCCCCTCATTCATGTCCGTCACATCCACTCCGTCTATCTTCACCCTGCCGGCGGTGGGGCGATCCATCGTGCCGATGATGTTCAAGAGAGTTGTCTTTCCGCTTCCCGAGGGCCCCATTATCGAGATGAAGTCCCCCTTCCCCACGGCGAGGTCGACTCCTCTCAAGGCGTGAACCTCGACACCCGGGCTGAGCCTGTACACCTTGTTCACGTTCTGTAGCTCAACTGCGTATTCACTCATACCTTAACGCCTCTATGGGTCTGATGCTGGCTCCCCTCCAAGATGGTTGGAGACCAGCGAGTATTCCGATGCTGACCGCCACAACCATCGCGGCGGCTAGTACTTGGGGCGAAACGATGACCACAAGCGTGATCGGGATGAATCCTCTCACCAGCTCCTTGATGGCGTAGGTGCCCACGACGCCTAGGATACAACCCGCCACCCCACCGGCGAGACTGAGCAGACCTGCCTCAGAGAGAAAGAGCGCAAGGACGTTCCACCTCTTCGCCCCAATGGATTTCAGCACACCTATTTCACGCGTCCTCTCCCTCACAACCATCATGATCGTGTTCATCACGCTGAGGCCTGCTATGAGCAGGCTTATGGAGGCCATAGTGAGCAGAACACCGTTGATGATGTCCATGATGCGGTTTATCTGCCGGAGAATCTCCTCTTCCTTCGTTATCCTGGCACCGGGGAACATTGCTGTGAGCTGCTCCTCCACCATGTCAACCTTGCTTCTGTCTCCCACCCGTACCACGACTGATGAAACGAAGCCCGCTCTGTCGAGCGTCTGCTGAACGCCCTCCAGGTTTCCAGCTGCGATGCCGAGGTTGCCCATGACGCCGGTCAGCGACATGGCCATCTCGAAGGTCCCCACTACCTTGAACTTCTTCCGCCCTCCGACTGTGAGATCCATGCTGACGGTCTCGCCGACTTTGATTCCGTTTCTCTCTGCGAAGCTGTCCTGCACCACGATGGCGTCCCTGTCATCCGGCGAGAGCGTTCGGCCCTCCTTTAGAGTAAGCCCCGTGAGATAGTTCTCTACTTTTCCGGGGGGAATTCCCAGCAGAACCGAGGGCTGGCCGTTCGTCTGTCCGATCAACAGGATGACGGGGTATGCGTCGTCCACCTGAGGGACCTTCAGCACCTCGGCGACTATGGCTTGGGGAATGTCTATGGTCGCGCTGCCCTGCACGAGCAGCCCGACGCCGAGAAGCTCGTTCAGCTCGGTGCTGATCTGCTCCCTCATTCCCAGCCCAATGGACATCAGCGAAACAAGTGTGGCGATTCCTACTGTGATTCCGAAGACTGTGAGTATCGCTCGGCCCTTCCTCACGGAGATGTCTCGCCTTGCGAGCTTGAAGAAGTGTCTGAAAACACGGAGCTGAGCGGTAGCGATCATTTCTCTAAGAGTCTCCTCCGTCTGGCCCGGATCACCAGTAGAACCACCACTGCGGCCACAACCACGGTCACCGAACCTATACCGAGTGGGGAGTAGAGGAAAGAGGTCACTTGATCAGAGAAGGACCGTGCTTCTGCCGCAACGGTGAAAGTCAGCGCCGGCGACTCGCCGCCGAAGTAGTCTGCGTTCCCATCCCAGGAGGCCTTCACGAAGTAGACATCGCTTCTCGGAGGAGACCAGGTGTACCCGAAGCTTCCGTCCGCCATCGTGTCCACGACGGAGATCGTGTTCCAAGAGTGCTCGTTGATGCGGTAGGAGAGAGTGACGACACTGTCGATCTGGGGCGGTATGACCTTGCCCATGATCACCACTTCTCCTTTCTCTGTGATCTCACTCGATGACAAGGACAGGGCGATCTGGCTGACATTCCTAGTGACGTCCAGCCGCGCCACCTCGCTCTGAGCGCCGACAAAGCTTTCGTCGCCCTCCCAGGAAGCCCTGAAAAGATGAGTTCCCCTGGTCTCAGCCGTCCACAGATGGCTATAGGTGCCGTTGAGGCCGGTCTTGATCTCGCCCAAGGTCTTCCAGGACAGGCCGCCATCTACGCTGGTCTCTAAGGTGACCAAGACGTTCGGGCGGGATGGCTGCACAGTACCCTGAACGCCGTAGTCGGCGCCAACCCCTAGTCGAGAGACCTGACAAGAGATCGTGCTCACCCCCTTCACGTTCAAGAGCACAGTTTCAGTAAGTGAAGCGTTGTATCCGCCGAAGCTCCAGTAGGACACATCCACGTCCACGGCGTGGAAACCCATGGCTTCAAAGAAAACCGGAAACTCCACCTGTGCACTCCTTCCAGCATCCACATGAGTGATCAGCCTATACTGGCCTTGCACTGTGTGAAGCTCGTACCCTCTGACGTAGAAACGGACGTTCGTGATCGGAAACAGGCCGCTGTTGTCCAGTCGCGCAATCAACTGGAACTGTTCACCCTCTTTGACAACTTGGGGTAGAAGCACGTCGAGCGTGGCGGGGGCCTCCGGCGAGAGAACGTTCACGTTCATCGATCTCTCCACGTTGAGTGACTGGAGCTCTCCCGACTCGTCCCTCATCTCACCCCTCACGCCGATGGATAGCTCATGCTCCCTTTGTTTCCCAGGCTCGATCGAGCTGAATCCTGGGTCGGATACACCCAAGACAAGCAAGGCTTCTGCCCGTTGCCCGATGGCCGTCAGGTTTTCAAGAATTGGCTGCGATGCAGCCACATTCGTGTTCGCCAGAGATATCTGCACCGAGGAGACGTAGAGCGAGGCATTCTTCCTAACGACAACTGTTTCGACGGTGATGTTGACCCGAGCGTTGCCGTTCACTATAAACGTCTCGTTTGTCGTGACGTGGATCCAGAAGACCACGCTCCTATGGTCCTCCAAGAAGCGCCGAGTGACCAGGGAGCTTTGTGCACCGGCTGCGTCCACGAAGACCATGCAAGAGGTGACGGTCAAATAGAAGGCTGCGAGCAGGGCCAAGCCGCGAGGCCGACGCTGCTTCATCGTTTGGTCCCGCTCCCCCGGTAGTGGTTTCGAATCATCTTGCCGACCTTCTTGAGTATCTCCTCGTATCTGAGGAGCGCTTCCTCAAGATACTCATCGCCGAACCGAGTGATGTGGTATATCCGCTTCCTGGGACCTCTGCTGGAGCGTTGCCACTCGCTTGAGACAAACCCCATTTTCTCCATCCGCCTCAGCGTCGGGTACAGGGTAGCCTCCTTAACGGAGATTGCACCGCCTGTGACGCGGTTGACCTGCTGCATCAGCTCATATCCGTGCATCGGTCTCTTCGTCAGGACCACCATTGAGATCAGACCGACCAGACCGCTCTGAAGCTGGATCTGGAGGTTCGAGAGAAGTTTTTCCATCTCAGGCCTCATACCTGCGCCCTCTACCTGGAGCCACGATATACTGTGACGCTATATATAAGGCTGGATGGTGCCATCGCTCGGTCCTATCCAGATGTTAAGCAGTTAGTTGATCATCGAGCCACATTGCTCGACCGATCATCGAACGATGAGAAGGCGATTCTAGGTCCCCTCGGGTTCTCGCGGCGGTTGAGTTGAGGCTTCTGGTTGCTCAACTACCACTTTGTGGACATCCAGAGTGTCCTCGTCACCCCTCATGACGTGGTAACCGGGCGCGGTCACCTTTGCACCTCTAACCAGAACATGGCCATGGCCGATCAGTTGCCTCGCCTGGTACATCGACTTTGCTCGGCCCTGCCTGAAGACTACTGTTTGGAGCCTCCTCTCGAGAAAGTCTCTGGCTGTCAGTTGAAGAACATCATCGCAGGTCGAGCCGCTTCTCAGCAGACCCATGCGGTGGAGCTTGACAACCAGGGAACTCTCCGCCTCCCTCCTGCGGTCCTCGCCGAGACCCATGGTGGCGCGCGCCATCGCACGATACCTACGTAGATTGCTGGCCGCCCTCCAGAGCTCCTTCTTGTTTCTCAGACCGTACTCTCCTATGAGCCTAAGCTCCTCCTTGAGGACGTCCCTTCTCCATGGGTGGGATGGCGTTTGATATTTCTTGCGAAGCTTCTTGGGATCTCCCATCTCTGCGTCACTCCCGGCCTAGCTTCCTGTGCTCGCGGAGCCATTGGCTATAAAGTTTGCAGACCGGGTTGGGGTTAGGCCACTCGATTGATGGATCGATCGAGCGAATAGACTGACCTGGTGTACTTGGGGGTGAACCCGAGTGAACGATACATCGTCCTCGCCCTGCTCCTGCGGGAAGCGTAGAGGTAGATGAACATGGCTTCAGAGTTGAAAGCGTCTTGAACAGCTTGCGAGACGAGGTCGGTGGCGACGCCTCTGCCTCGGCGCCCGGGTTGTGTCGCCACGGAGTAGAGGCCCGCAGCTTTTTCTCCGAAGAAGATCATGCCGATGCCGGCCGGCTTGTCTTCAAGGGTGGCCAGGTAGATCCTCAGCCGTGGGTCCGACTCGAACACGGCGGACCTCCAGAAACGGGCGAAGGCTCCTCGAAGACATGCGCGGATCTTGAAGGCGGTGTTGAAGATGGATGAAAAGGCTTCCACCTCACCTCTCCGCACCGGCCGCACCTTCACGCCGGGTCGGGGTCTCCCCCAGGCGGCCTGGCCTTCGACGATCATGACGTCTGATGTGGACGATTTCCTGTAGCCTCTCTTCAGGAGTCTTGACCTGAGATCTCTCGGTTGCGAGAGCGGCGTGATCGCTATCCGAGGAGGAAGGTTCAACCAGGCGTAGAAGCCCTCGATCTCATCCAGCAACCCATTCAAGTCGGCGGACCTTGAGGAGACGCCCGTGGCGTAGTTGAACATCGCCGCTGGAATTTGGCGGCAAGAGAACAATACGGCGCCTCCGATGTCATCAACCCTCAGGCCCTGCCTCTTTCCGCTGAGGAAGAGATCCCGCTCAGTTCGCTCGACCTCCCCGCAAACCTGGACGGCGGATCCACGGGCTCTCATCTCTCAGTCAACTTCTAGCCAATCCTCACCGTGATCCAAGCACAACGTCAATTGTGAACGCGGCCTCTCGCACCTCACCTTGCCCCTCTCTTGCCTTCTCCCTCAGCCCAGATCTCGCTGAGGATCTCTTGCTTGAAGACTTGAGCCAGCGATTGGATGTTCTGGAAAGTGTCGCCTCCGAGCAGTGGAAAATCATTCTTCACTATGTGCGTGAGCTTGGGTCTGAGCGGGTTGGGCAGCGCCCTGGAGGCCTCTCCCAGCCACCTTGCTGCCCTCACCGAGTATTCGGGATCGCCTAGGAAGGGAGGTAGACAGGCAACGTTCTTCAACCAGGAGGCGCAGAGGAGAGCCGTGGCCTCCCTGCTCCTCCTCGCCAAGTGCGTCGCCAGGAAGTCCTCCTCGGAGGGCTTGGCGAAACGTCTTGCAAATGCGGCCTGATCCCTGACATATCCGACCGCACGGAGGAGGCGCGTTACCTCATAGTCTTTGACCGATGTGAAGATCAAGTAACAAGACATTCGGGAAACTCCCGAGAAACGGGGAAAGACCGCGTTCGCCTCGAGCAACGCTGTGGGAAGCGGGAGAACGTAGAACTCGGGGGACCCGTGGATCGCGGAGTGCCCCGCTTCGTGGCGGACAGCAGCCTCGGCTATGGTCCTCGGCTCAGCCATCATCCTCTCCAGGCAGACGCTGATCCTGGGATAACCTCGCCAAGCTTCATGGATTGCTAGAAAGGTAGAGTCGACGCCCCCGGTTTCCACGCCAAGCACCGCTTTCTCCCTGCTCAGCGAGGCATCCATCGCGAAAATTGACTCGTAGATGTTCAGCTCAACCATGGAAGGCGAAAGGGATCCCATGCGGCCATAACACTCATCGAGCACACGAACGATCGATTCCGTCTCCCTCTCTGAGAGGCTTCCACGTTCCACAACGTGGATGTGGGTCATCTCCAATCTTTCCGGGTTAAGTCAAGAGTTGAGGCGGGAGGGTGGACTCGCTACTCCTTCTCCTTCTCCTCCATTCTCTTGGCAGCCAGTATCTGTTTCTTGGATACACCAACGGCAGCCAACTTTCGTGCAGTGGTTCTGGTTCTCTGACCTCTGACCTTCAGTCCTAAGCCGTGTCTGACGCCTCTCCAAGACCTCAACCTGATCTGCTCCTCCACATCCTGTTTCATCGCCAGGGCGAGGTCGCTTCCAGTCAGGTTCAAGTCCTTTCCCGTGCCGGGATCCCTCTGCCTGTTGACCATCCATCCCGGTACACCCGCTCCTCTTGGGTCGCGGATGACCGCTTCCAATCGCTGTACCTCTTGATCGCTCAGGAAGCCAACTCGCTTGTCAGGGTCTATTCCAGCGGCTCTGGTTACGGCGTTCCCAAGGCTAACCCCGACGCCCTTGATCTTCGCGATCCCGAACGGAATTTTCACAGAGCCTTCTATATCGGTCCCCATTATCCGCACGATGTGTCTGAACTCTTGGGGCATGCCCTACACCGTTGCACCAATCCTTGATCCGCCTTTTATAAACATTGTTTCAGCCGGTGCTCGGAAGGGCGCCAGGTGTGCCCGACCCCGACTCCAGGATGTGGCTAAGACAGGTCGATCGTCAAATGAAGACGTCTGCGCCGATAAGTGACGACATGAATATGTGGAAAGAAAAGACGGAGTTCGACTGGTCGGGTTGGCTGACTTGAAATCAACGACCTATCTATCTATCTATCGATCGAATGGCTGGCGGAGACAGCTTGTACATGCGCTCAGCCACAAATGGATATAGGGCTGCTGCAATCCAGGCAAATAGAAGCTAGTTGAAGATTACGCCCATCCCTATGGTCGCGGTATTCCGATAGAACCGCCATGAACATGAAGTCGAGATGATGAATAGCGGCACAATCGCCCGTATCGATCGATCGATTCGAGCGCGAAGCTAATATACGCTTTGAGTAAGTTTCCAGTCGCCGAGGACGAACGGACGAAGTTGCCGAATTCTTCAGAGGAAGAGACGACAGCAAAACCTCGAGGGCTTCTGTTCTTGCTGATATTTGCGATGCTAGTTAAGCTAAGCGTGTTCTCGTTGGCAGTTCCCTTTGGAGGAGCCTTTCATCCGCGCCTGACTGACCTAGAAGGCTATCAGGACTTCAGACTCGCATACGTCCCCCTGGTATCCAATTTCACCGCAGGAAAGATGCCATACCGAGATTTCCAATACGCGTACCCTCCGCTCTTTCTATACCTCTTGACACCATTTGCTCTATCTTCTTTGCCACCTTGGACGATGGCATTGCCGCTTGTATCGTTCGATGTAGCATCGGTCATTCTTGTCTTCTTGATATCCTGTAGGTTCACCACATATCGCAAAGCCTTTACAGGTTCGGCTGTATTTGCGATTGCCCCGATAAACCTGTGGTACAATGATTTTCTCTGGCTGAATCCCCCGCCTATGACCTTCTTCATCCTCCTCGCCACTCACTCATTCCTCTCAAAGAAGTATGAGTTTTCGTTTACATGCCTGGCAATCGCAACACTCTTCAAGCAAATAGCCTTCGCATTGTTTCCTATCTTCATCACAACAATGCTGAGCAGGTCCAACAGAAGAGACGTCATCAAGAACACTCTGCTCTACGCTTCGATCTTCTTCCTCGTTTCCTTGCCATACATAATTACCACACCGACATACTACCTGTGGTCTTTGGGCGTACCGGGTTTTGGCATTGGCTGGCCATCGGAGAAGTTCACATACTACTTTGGAAGCCCAACCAGTCTGGCCATAGTTTTCGGGGAGAACGCGTATGAACCGGCCAAACCGTTGCTTTGGGCGGCCTTGTTGTCCTCATTCGCCGTGTTGTGTTGGAGAACCTACAAGGCAGGGACGCTCAACGACACCGCCTTTGTAACCCACATACTCTATGCTCTACTGTTGTTTCACGCATTTTTCCCTCGGGGAATATACAAGTACTATTATGGTGCGATAACGCCCTTCTACTCAATATTTGTCAGAAGCAGAAAAACGGCGCTAGGGTTCCTTGGGCTAAATGCATTGGTCCTAGCTATCCCAAGATACCTTGCCCCATGGCTCCTAGTCCTTCTGATAGTCCTGCCCTTCATGCGAAGCATCCCTTGTCTGGGCAGATTCGTTAGAACCTTCACCACAACACCATGACTGTATTTCGCTCGATCGATCTGCACTTCCTTCTGGAAGCGATCACGCCGCGGCGCGCGCAGTCAAATCCTCGGTCATCGCCTTGACGATGTTCGCGAACTTGCGCCCTTCGTCAGCGCTGACCCATTCAAGCCGAAGCCTGCCTGGGTCGATGCCCATACTCTCCAGTTTCTTCCGTAGCCTATCGATTCTCTTTTCGCACCACCGGTTTCCCGAGATGTAGTGGCAGTCTTGAGGATGGCATCCCGAGACGAGGACCTTCCCAGCCCCAAGCTCAAAAGCCTTGAGGATGAAGTCCTGTCTGACCCTCCCCGAACACATCACGCGTATGATCCTGATGTTGGTTGGGTACTGCATCCTGCTCACTCCCGCCAGATCCGCTCCTCCGTAGCTGCACCAATTGCAGCAGAAAGCCAGGATCTTGTTCTCGGCGCCCACCCTCAAGGCAGCCTCTATCTGAGTGATTATCTGGTCATTCGTGAAGTTTCTTTGATCCAATGCTTGGACGTGACATTCGGCAACACAGGTTCCACATCCTTTGCAGGCGGCCTCGACCAAGCTGGCAGGTGTCTTGCCGATTTCCTTCACGGTGATCGCGCCGTACGGACACGCCTTCGCGCAGAGACCGCACTTTGTGCATTTTTCCATGTCCACGAAGGGAGTTATCGGCTCGACTTCCACTGTTCCGCGGCTCAACAGCCTGCTTGTTCTTCCCGCCGCGGCGCTGGCCTGAGTCACCGTCTCCTTTATGTCCTTCGGGCTTTCGGCACAGCCGCATATGAAGATGCCGTCCATCGGGCTGTCGACTGGCTTGAGCTTTGGATGCGACTCCAGCAGGAAGCCGTCGACGGTCGCCGGAACGGTCAGCACCCTTTGAACTTGACCCGCGTCTTCCATCGGCTCCAGACCAATCGAGAGAATGAGCAGATCTGCCTCATACGTGATCGGTCTGTTGAGAAGGGTGTTCTCGGCCTCGATGATGATCCTCTTCGTCTGGGGGTCCTCGGAGATGTTGGAGGTCTTGCCTCTGACAAATAGAACTCCCTCCTCCCTAGCCCTCTGGAGCAACTCCTCAAACCGCTTGCCGAAGGCCCTTAGATCCGTGTAGAAAACCGCTATCTCCGTCTCGGGCCAGTGCTCCTTTATCAGCAGGCAATCCTTGATCGTTTCCATGCAACAGATGTTTGAACAGTAAGTGTTTCCGGCCTTTTGGTCCCTAGATCCCACGCACTGTATGAACGCGACTCTCTTCGGCCTTTCATGATTCGACAGCCTTATGAGTTCGCCTTCCGTCGGCCCTGCGGCGTTTATGAGTCTCTCGAACTCCAACGTTGTTATGACATCGTCGCATGTCCCGTAGCCGTATTTTCCTAGTTTGGATGATGACACTGCTTGGTATCCGGTCCCAACTACTATCGCCCCTACCTCGACTTCAAGCGTCTCCGGCTGCATATCATAGTCTACAGCCCGCCTCTCGCACGCTTCTTTGCACTTGGAGCACGCTAGAGGGACCAGCCCAAGACAGGCGTCTTCGTCCAAGACGTAGGATGCTGGGACAGCCTGAGGGAATGGCAGGTATATGGCCTTCCTCCAGCTGAGGCGTTGATTGAATTCATCCGGAACCTCCACGGGACAAGCATCTGCACAGTCTCCACATTCATCACAATCCTCTCTCTTGATGTAAGTGGGCTTCTTGAGGATCTTGACCTTGTAGTTTCCTATGAACCCGCTCACTTCCAAAACCTCGCTGTACGTCAGCAACTCTATGTTGGGATGTCTGGCAACGTCAGCCATCTTTGGAGCGAGTATGCATATTGAGCAATCCATGGTTGGGAAGGTCTTGTCGATCATCGCCATGTGTCCGCCTATGGTCGGCTCTCTCTCTACCAAGTACACCTTGTACCCCTGATCGGCGAGGTCCAGGGACGCTTGGATTCCCGCTACTCCCCCTCCTATAACGAGGACGCTCCTCTTGACGGGCACACCTATTCTCTGTTGAGGCTCCAGAAGCCTCGCCTTAGACACAGCCATGTCGACTAGGTCCTTCGCCTTCTCGGTGGCCTTCTCATTCTCTCTGAGGTGAACCCAGCTGCAGTGTTCCCTAATGTTCGCCATCTCG
>Ga0315309_1002758_pt1 | contig 10166 bp, 10 predicted proteins | sample TDP4_MG_FD_203080 | JGI IMG/M metagenome (GOLD analysis project Ga0315309, IMG submission 203080) | Freshwater sediment microbial communities from Lake Towuti, South Sulawesi, Indonesia - TDP4 | ecosystem: Environmental > Aquatic > Freshwater > Lake > Sediment | place: Indonesia: South Sulawesi...
GCGCCTGACTCTCCCCAGCGAAGGCAGTTTTCAAGTTGTCTTTCGGTGTACTAGCCGTAGCCGTCATAACTATAGGGGTTTTCACCTTAAGAAGGCGAAAACCACAAACAGTCACAACTTTGAAGAAGGAATAAACGCAAACTTCGCAGTTGTGCTACGAGACTTCTAATACACAGTGGGGGTGAGGTGGGATTTACGCACGCGTTCATTGGTAAAATATGAAGGTATGCTGGGTGAGAGTTCGAATCTCTCTGGACTACCACTTTTTTATTAACATCCACGCCAAATTTGTGGGAGGAATCACCCGCGATGTGAATTAGCTGGAGTGTTTCATTCCACCGGCAGTTGCTGCCCTCTTTTTTACCTTAAACCAAATTTTGTTGGGATCGTCATGCCAATAACCATCCTCCGTTTGGCAAGTCATGAAGGCATACCAATCCTCATCGAGGTATTTTTCGGGTATTACTTCTTTTGTCCCTAGTTCGCTCGCACTATCCTCTATACACTTGGCGGTACCTATAGTATGGGATTCACTTGGTTTCAAAGTATGAGCAGGAGCAATGTGAAAGTCGAATCTGAAAGGTCCACCGGTGGGCGTTCCATATGGTGGGCGTATCGCTATGACCATGCTAGTAAGGAGAATAGGTTCATCGCCTACATTTCGAAGAGTACCCGAAGCAGAGAACTTCTCGCCTAAATAGACTTCTTTAGGGAAGGTTAATTTTTCATATCTTATCGGGAAGGGGCTAATCCATGCTTTTTTTCTGGGCTTTCCTATCTCAGTAAAGCTTTGAACTAATTTCATCGAGTTTAACGCTGCCTTCCTAATCTCTTCACTGATTTTGTCGACGTCATTAATGTTAGCATTAGATTTAGAATAATCATCAATCTTCCTAATTTGTTCCAAATATGCATCAGAGGCTGTCTCAACATGGACTTGATCACCCAGACTTCTTTGGAGCCTATCCATAGAAAACTTGAAAATTCCAAAAATGTCTCCGATACCTAAAGCAGACAGCGCCGCTGTGACTATGTCTAACTTTCCCAGTACAACTGCACTGTATAACGCTACCCCAACTATAGCTACCCCTAGTGCAACCAAGATAAAGGTAATGCATAATATTGCCCAAAATGTATAGTTCATCTTTTTCAGCAAATATCCGTCCAGAAATTTTTGTCTTTCTTTCTCTTTTTTAATGACGCTTTCGTTGTTCACAAATTGTCCCCAATACTTGAATATTTTATTGTGACGTATATAATAATTATGAAGAGATAGATGAAGTTGGATTGCATACTCATGACTGAGCTTAACAATGACAAAAAGATAAATTCTCATAAGCTTAAATCAATTTTACTTTACTCTTGCCGAAACAGGTGCAAGTGGAGTTGGTGAGAAAAGACTATTTCTATCCCGACAAAAATGACACTTTAACTGCGACATTCATATTAGAGAAGCAACCTTTTGAGGGTTATTGGGCTAAAAGTGAACAATTTGTCTTGGGAAGGATAAAAAATTTTATTCGAGCTTATACTAAGAACAAGATTAATGCCTGTTTTCTTGACGCTGGCTGCGGAACTGGCAGATTACTTCCTGAATTTGAAAGCTATTTTGACAAAATTTTAGCTATTGATCCAGATGAGTACTTGCTCGAAATGGCCAAAGATACGGTTAAAAAGAGTGGGCTATCAAGAAAAGTGATTTTCCAACACACTTCCATAGAAAAACTAGAATGGAAAGAAAGAAGCATTGACGTGATATTGTGCAGTCACGTATTACAACACGTGCATACAGATTCCCTTACAAATATTCTAACTAAGTTTGAGCAACTCTTAGAAAATAACGGACTAGTTTTCATAACAACATGTTATTCTAGAAAAGATTATGACTTCTACGTAAAGATGTATCTGAAGAATCGTGAAGTTGTTGAAGAAGTTATCGAGAAAGAAGAATTTAATCTTCTGATTGATAATGAAAAGAACATTTTACCGATTCATTTTTTTTCGAAGAAAAGCATGTTTAAAATGTTTCGCGATTTTCGTTTTGAGATATTAGATTTCAAATCGTTCCACATATTGAATAGAATACCTTTTGTAGATCACATAGTTTTCAGGGACAAGTTAGTCAACTCGTTCTCACTGCTACAATCAAGATTAGGCAGAGATATGTTCATTGCTTGTAGAAGAGTTTGACGCGTGTGTATGTCAAGCATTTTTTGCCAGCAATCTTGTGTTCAAATGTCAGTCCCCACTCCTAACATCCCAAGATAGCCTTATTTAGCCAAAATGAGCTCGAATTATGCCTGAAATTCTGGTGCGGGGGGTTAGGTTTAAACATCGGTTTAAATTCTCGGAATTCTTCTGATGCTATAACAAATCTTTCTGTCTTAACACATTCCAGAATCAGCACCAATCCACGATCATTCAAGTAGTCGATTGCCGCCATCGACGTGAATTGTTTCTCCAGTAATGTAAGAAGCTTCCTCTGATGCCAAGAAAACTATCGCTCTGGCAATATCTACAGGCTGCCCAACTCTCTTAAGAAGAGTTTTCTTTATGAAGCGTTTTTTCTCCTCTTCGCTCATTCCCCACGTATCCACAGCTCCAGGAGACACAGCATTGACCCTTATTGGAGCAAGTTTCCTCGCGAGACCACGCGTCAACGGTGTGCCTGCAGCTTTTGTAAGCGTGTAATCTAATCCTCCTGGATCGTAGTCCATCACCACATTAACTATGTTTCCCATTGTTTTCCTTAGGTGTGGTGCAGCAAAATGAGAGCATACAAGTATTCCCATTACATTAACATGCATCATTCTTTTCCAATATTCCCAGTCTGGTTTATTGAAGTCAAAAAATGGTGGCGGATGCTTTGCTGCGTTATTAACCAATACATCGATTCGACCGAATTTATTTATGGTTTCCTTAATCATTAACGATACTTCTTTTGGATTGGACACATCTGCCTTAATGGAAAAGGCTTCAGCTCCTAAGCTCCGAACTGCTCTCACCGTTTTTTCTGCCTTCTGAGGAGAAGAAAAATAATTCACCGTTACATTTGCACCTCTTTCTGCAAAAGAACAAGCTGTCTCGCTGCCGATGCCGCCGCTTGCCCCTGTTATTATTACAGATATCCTTTTGAAACTCATCATCTCAAACTCTCACTTCTTTTCATAAAAATCTATATAAAAAGTTTGGCGGTAAAAGAAAAAAATCGACAACGTTCCGAGAGTAAACTCTTCTTTAGGTTTTTAGTGAGAAAGTGCAGGGGGGTTAGGTTTAAACATCGGTTTAAATTCTCGGAATTTCCGTTACAACAATTTGGACCTTTGCTCAGTTATAGTGCAACTTGAGACAGATATTTGATAAGCAATGCAAAACCGTTTAGAGTCGAATGAGACAAGATACAACCGTAGATATTCCTTGTTTTTAGAAATAGGAAACCGTTGACAAGTCCTAAGAAGAATACGGGAAGCAAGACTAAGGGTGTGCTAAAATGATGTTTATGTATAGATAGAAAGAGAAACGTTTGAAAAACATTAACGATGAGATTCCTAACGAGGAGATAAGATTGATCTAACTTAGCGAAGTGTGAGAACACAAAACTCCTGTAGGTGACTTCCTCATATATGGGATACCAAACAACATCCAAAAAGACGCTGTAAATAGTAACTATTTCCATTTTCCAGATATTGAGATTATAGAGGAAAATTGGATAATACATCCCACTTAAGACGAGAGCTATTATCACACCGACGCCTAAGGAGAAATGGATTTCATGTCTCGTGAAGCCAAGCCAGACTAAGCTCTTCTTCTCAACAAAGAGAACATAAACAATAGGAAGCAGAATCAACGGGAAAAACCAACCATCTAGCCATAGAGCGAATAAGATAATAGCAGGAATAACCTTCGCAACCCAAACCTCACGTTTCAATAGATTCAACTCTTTGTTTTCATCATCATTTATCTTACATAGCTCACTGTTACCTAGCGTATGTTTTCATGTGTGTGCGCAAAAACTTTATGCAAGGATTGTCAACGCGAAAGCAATTATGTCCAATGTCACATGACTAACCATTAATACTACGAGATTGCGTTCTCGAATATAGTAAGCACCTGCAATAATACCAAAGAGAAAGGTTACTGCTAACTTGTCAACAACCCAAAAACCATGGATGAACGCGAATGAAATTGAAGAGAAGATGATGGACCTCCTTTCAGAGTTGCCTATTCTTAGAAGCTTTTCAATGAAGTAGCCCCTCCAAATCAACTCCTCGACAAAACCCGCAGTTAATGGTTGTGCTGCGACGAAATAGACAAGTTGAAAGGCATTTAAGTTACGCAATGGCTGTATGCGACCGTATGTTAATGCTAGAATCATGTAAGCGGTGAAGAACGCGTTAAGCGAAACGAAAAAAAGTATTGTTGGAAGAATTTTGGTCTTCTTCTTGGGTGTAATGAATTCTTTTAGTGATAAGTCTTGTCTTTTCAATTTTCTAATCACTAGGAATGCCAACAACCAATGAGTTATGAAAACAGCTGAGTAAAGTACGGTATTCAATTTCTCGTAGTCAGCCAAGTATTCGGGTGAAATTGCAAATAGTAAAACGACAAAAAACAGACTGATAACATAATAAACTATTGGAAAAAATATCAAATCCCTCCAAGTCTTGTCCTTTTCCGGAAACGTCTTAACCATGTTGTTCCCCGGCGGTTAGACAATAGTTGCGTTCAGACTATATCTTTATTGCACACGCATATCAACGAAAAGAGGCAAAAGGGAAATCTTTTGCTGTAGTGTGGAGGGTTAGGTTCATACTTTGGTTTAAATTCTCGTTTTATTTAGCAATTCACTCGAATTGCGCCAAGGCACACATGTTTTCATATCAAATGCTTCGCTCTGGCTCTGTGGACTATCTCGAAGATTCCAATGCCTAGGAAGCTGAAAGCTACATTGCCAATTATGAAGGATGGGAGAGGGATAAAAAGAACAAACTCCTGATCTGAAAAGGTGAATGATAATCTGATATCAAGAAATGTAATTATGACTACTAAAAGCACGAATAGGGCGGATGTGACGAGGGGAGGTTTGAAAAGATCGTAGAGGTCATGAGAAATCGTGCGTTTTACAGTCATCAACCACATTACGCCACCTGGAGCCATCAAGGCATAAACTAGACCTAGTAAGCCTATCGTTATACCGAATAATGGCAGACCCCAGAATCCAGGATTGAATAACGCTAGGAGAAAGCCAGCACATCCTATCAGGATAGCGTCTCCTCCACGCAGAGGTATAGGCTCGTATGACTTTTCTGGGAATCTTAGGAGCAATTGTGAGGCTAAGTTTCCCTTATCAGTTAGGCGATACTTTCCGCTTTCGTTCTTCTCGATCAGATCGCCTAGAATCTTAAGGTGATAGTTGAATTTTCCCGTATTTTCGACTTCCAAAAAATTCATCAGACCTATATATGTCAACTCTTGCTTTTCATGGAGCGTTAGCACAGTCCTACGCCTAATTGGATGTTTAAGAATTCTATGAAGAGACTCCAAGTCAACGCTCAAAAGCTTGAACTCCCTGCTCCTCGACACTTAGGATATGAAAATCATCTGATTTAAGGCTATTCGACTAAAAAATTTATCAGAAGTTTATCATGTACAGATTGTTAGATGTTCTAAAAAGTAGAACTGAATAATTGGTCTACACATTCTCAATGAAATGGATATTCATGGAATCTAACAATTTCTTTACGTTCTTCTTAGGATGTGAGCAGGAAAGCGAAGAGGAAGTTAAAGAGGAAGTGGGCTATCGTGGTTCCGACGATGTTTTTGGTCTTCAAGGCTATCCACCCCCAAAATCCGCCTATTACGCCAACCAGAACAATACCGAGTATGCCGTATCTCAACACATGTACGGGCCCAAACAGAACGGTCGAAACAAGTAATGCAACTTTCCAGCCTTTCCATCTCTCAAATGAGAAGAGAATTAGACCCCTGAAAATTATCTCTTGTCCTAGACCACTGAGCGCCCAACGGAACAAGTTGAATACGACAATCTCCAATGAGCTTACATCTGGCGAAAGCCTCAAGTCAGCAGCTATGAACCTAGTCACAGCGAAGGCTAAAACTAAGAGCAATGAATTTCCAAGGCTCGGCAGCAAGCCTTTACGTGTCAACCCTATTTCTGCCAACGATCTTCTGTTGTATTTGGTTAGCCCAATCGAACCTGCAATATAAACCGTGTACATAATAAACTCGCCCGAAACTTGCGTTACGAAACCTGACACATAAAATGGAATTATGAAAAGCAAGGGCACAACAAATACAAGAATAGCCTCCAAGCTTTCTAACCAACTTTCGTTATCCACGAGAACCACTCAATTGACTATCCTGACTGATTCATTTTTAAGTATTCTCTTTAGGATACGAAGGCATGTTTTTGTCTAAACCAAACATTTTAACGGTAAACGTGTGTTCAAGTGTTCACTCTCACTCAGAATATCCAAATTCAACCTTCTTTTATCCCTTTTCAAACCGTCAACCAATAAAGTATAAAATAGAAGCATAGAGTTCTTAGAAAGAAGGGAAATATCCGATGCCTCAATCAAAAGTTGACTTACCTTCCTTGTTCATGGTTCTGGCGTTCACATCCAACTTAATTATTTGTTATTTTGACCCGTTTAAAATACTCGGTTCAAAGGAGATTGGTGTAGCTCTTCTTGTTAGTGGAGGGCTCTTTTTCATCTACGTGCTTCTCTATTTGAGAAGTGGTTTTTTAGAGGAAACTGAGCCAAAGTTGGATTTTATAATTACAACGGGTCCATACCGATTTTGCAGACATCCGCAATACTTGAGTTTCTTCATAATGATTTTGGGATTTGACCTAATGTTTATGAGTGCCGTAGGCATCGTGTTCACTTTTACACTGTCAATTCCCAGTACAATCTATAGGGCAAGAGTTGAAGACAGGTTACTAAAAAAGAAATTCGGAAAAGAATGGGAGAACTACGCTGATAAAGTCGGATTCTTGTTTCCAAAGTTAAGAAGCAAACATAAAAACTCGCACAAAAGTATCCTTGCATTATTGTTTCAATTATGTCAGCAGATTGAATTGTAGTCCAAGCCACAAAAACATTCTTTGACCCTAGAAAGATCAAACCCTTATTGTCCATCTTTGGGAGGTGCAATCCCGAGAATTTAAACGTCAGTCACGAAGTTTAGTGCGGGGGGTGGGATTTGAACCCACGAACCCCTACGGGATAGGCTCCTGAAGCAACCGCGCATCTTTATGATGCTCTACGCCTTTGACCAGGCTTGGCAACCCCCGCGCGAAGATATCGGAATTTCTAGACTGCTTCTATGAATTAACTCTTACTAGAAACTAGGTCAAGCTTGAGTTTCTCGTTCTTGAATATAGCAGCATTTGGTCAATGCGACTGTTCTTTGCGTTTCACAAGTTCCACACGTCGCTTGCCCTTGGTTAAGGACGAAACGTAAACCTTGCCTTGGACTTCCATCTTCATTAACGTCTTGTTCAAGGCTCCGAAGCCTAAATCTTCATGGTCCTCTCTGAGCAAATCGAACAATTCATCGTCGGTCATTGCACCCTTCTTCTCCAGAATCTCAACGATGGTCAAGTCCAAAGGATGAGGTCTCCAAGTTTTAACAGCCAAACAAACCACACTCCACCACATATTAAGCGACAGGCGTCGTGGGCTTCTGCACGCGTCGAACCTGTTTCATAAACCCTTTATACCAAGCCTCCATCTCTGGCAGAATGCTCGGCGGAATTTTTTCCATGGCCTTTTGAAAATCGAAAAGCGTCGTTTCCTTCGAGTTCACATCTCTGCGCAGCGCGTTCATCGCGGCTTCTCGACACAAGGCTTCAATGTCCGCACCCGAATAATTCTTCGTCACGCTCGCCAAATGCTGTATGTCAACGTCCTTGGCTAAAGGCATGTCTTTAGTGTACAACTTGAAAATCTCTAACCGCGCCCTTTCATCTGGCTCATTAACATAAATCAAACGGTCAAACCTGCCCGGTCTCAAAACGGCGGGGTCAACAATGTCCGGTCGATTTGTGGCTGCGATTATCACAACATCCTCTAGGGTCATGATGCCGTCCATTTCAGTCAAGAGTTGACTTATCACTCGTTCAGAGACGCCGCTGTCGGCGTAGCCCCTTCCACGCCCAGGCACGAGAGAATCGAACTCGTCAAAGAATATCACGGCTGGAGCAGCCATGCGAGCCTTTCGGAAAACCTCTCTGATAGCTTTCTCCGACTCGCCAACCCACTTAGAAAACACCTCCGGACCCTTAATCGTAATAAAATTAGCTTCGCTTTCTGTTGCCACAGCCCTTGCTAGTAGTGTTTTTCCGCAGCCTGGGGGTCCGGAAAGCAAGATTCCCTTTGGTGGACGTATTCCCATGCGTTTAAAAATCTCAGGGTTCTTTATTGGCCATTCAACGGCTTCTCTCAACTCTTGCTTGACCTCTTCTAAACCGCCTATGTCAGTCCAATGAATGGTTGGCACTTCAATGTAAACCTCCCTCATAGCGGTGGGAGTAATCTCTTTGTAAGCATTGATGAAGTCTTCCATGCGCACCTCCATCTTTTCTAAGACACTAGGCGGAATGCGCTCCTCCTCCAAATTAATTTCAGGCAGGTATCGCCTCAACGCTTTCATGGCTGTTTCCCGCGCCAGCGATGCCAAGTCAGCGCCCGTATACCCGTGTGTCATCTCAGACAATTTCTTGAGGTCCACATCCTGCGCCAACGGCATACCACGCGTGTGAATCTGCAATATCTCGTGTCTCCCTGGCTTGTCGGGCACACCTATTTCGACTTCCCTGTCAAAACGTCCTGGCCTACGCAAAGCGGGGTCAAGGGCTCCGGGACGGTTGGTTGCGCCTATAACGATGACGTTGCCCCTTCCACTTAATCCGTCCATTAAGGCGAGGAGCTGCGCCACCACTCGTCGTTCCACTTCGCCCGTTACTTCCTCTCTTTTAGGCGCTATAGCGTCTAATTCATCTATGAAAATTATGCTAGGCGCGTTCTGTTGCGCCTGCTGGAAGATTTCGCGCAAGCGGGCTTCAGATTCCCCGTAGAATTTGCTCATGATTTCAGGTCCGTTTATCGAGAAGAAGTTTGCCTCTGACTCGTTGGCGACAGCCCTGGCGAGCAGTGTTTTTCCGCATCCAGGCGGACCATGCAATAATACTCCCTTCGGCGGCTCAATTCCTAATCTTTGGAAAATTTCTGGATGCCGTAAGGGCAGTTCCACCATTTCTCGGATGCGCTGCATCTCTTCACGAAGCCCACCTATGTCCTCGTAGGTTGTCCGCGGCATGCCCACCTTTGCTTCCGGCACCGGCTCGTTGAGGATTTGCAGACTCGTCTCGTAAGTGATGCGAACTATCCCGTGGGGACGCGTCTTAGTCACTGTGAAGGGTATGGCATGGCCCAGCATCATGACGAGCGTTGTGTCGCCTTCGACGAATGTGCGTTCCATGAGCCGATTCTTGACGAAGTTGGTAAAGTCCTCATCCACGTTCAGTCGCATGTCAACGGGGGCCAAAACCACGTTGGCTGCGTCCTTTACCTTACCCGGCTTCACTATGACATATTCGTTTATGGCTACGCCCGCGTTTTTTCTTGTGAACCCGTCAATTCTGATTATACCTCTGTCCTGATCCTCAGAGTAGGCTGGCCACGAGATGGCGGCGGTTGTGCGTTTTCCAACCATTTCAATTACGTCACCCGCTGAGAGACCAAGTTTTTGCATGGTTTTTTGGTCTATGCGAGCTATGCCTCTTCCAACATCTCTCTGTCTCGCATCTCCAACTCGCAGTTGTATTTCACTCATGAAGGACACCTGTTAGATTTGTAAATGTTCAGTATCGGAAAGGTCAATCCTATTATTTAAGCTTAAATTTACAGGCTTAGAACAAGCTACCATCGTTGCATCATGAAAGTTTCTATATTGCTTACGCCTTGGATTTGACGTATATTGGTCTCTATTTTCTCCAGTTCTTCTTGCTTTTCTTCAGGTATGAGTATGTGGGCGATCAGAGCCCTTAAGCCATATGCGATGGGTTCTTCACCGAATCTCATGACTTTCGAGTCTTTTGGCATGGTTTCTTCGATTTTTTGTTTGAGTTGGTTGAAGTC
>Ga0315309_1002759_pt1 | contig 10161 bp, 7 predicted proteins | sample TDP4_MG_FD_203080 | JGI IMG/M metagenome (GOLD analysis project Ga0315309, IMG submission 203080) | Freshwater sediment microbial communities from Lake Towuti, South Sulawesi, Indonesia - TDP4 | ecosystem: Environmental > Aquatic > Freshwater > Lake > Sediment | place: Indonesia: South Sulawesi...
GAGGCGTCAAAGTCGGCCTGAGCTCGGAGCTCGAGGTCCACCAGGCCTTCAAGGAGATCGTGGACAATGCCCGCGCCTACAGGCCAAATGCGAAGATCTTGGGCGTCACGGTCCAGGAGTACGTGCCTCATGCGAGGGAGGTGATCGTGGGCACTTTACAGGATCCAACCTTCGGCGCCACTGTGATGTTCGGCTTGGGCGGGGTCTGGGTCGAGGCCCTGAAGGACGTGAGCTTCAGGCTAGCCCCCTTGACTGCCGATGACGCTAGGGAGATGATCTCCGAGATAAAGGGCTACCCAATTTTAGCAGGCGTCCGAGGCGAGCCGGAAGCAGACATCGATGCCATCGTGGACATCCTCCAGAAGGCAGGCCAGCTCGCACATGAATTCCCCGAGATAGTCGAGATGGACATAAACCCCATATTCGTATTCGATCGAGGTAAGGGTGCAATCGCCGTAGATGCCCGAATTATTCTAAAGGAGGGGGTATGATGGCCGAAGAGGGCATCAAGGCCATATTCGAGCCAAAGTCAGTCCTCCTCATCGGCGCCACCGGAATAAAGGAAAGGCCCGGGGTGATGCCACCAACCCTCTTCACGTCGATCGTCTCCAACATGTCGAGCTCTTACAAAGGCAAGGCACATGTCCTCGACGTGAGCGGAAGGTTGAGCGGCGCGATCAAGAGCCCTAAGGATGTACCGAAGAAGCAGGACCTAGCCGTGCTCACCCCTCCACCTGAGCTGGCGCTGAAGCACATCAGAAAGCTCGTTGATAGGGGAGTGAAGGCGATCGTCATCCCAGCGGGGGGGTATAAAAAGGAACAGCTTGAGCAACTCGTCAGGGCCACGGTCAAGCGAGGTGTCAGAGTCCTCGGTCCAAGTGCACCCATGGGCGTGCTCAACACCGCAAACGGGCTGTACACGACGTTCGAGCGCGGGCTCATGCCCAGGCGAGGCAGGGTGGCCCTGATCTCGCATGATGGGGGACTAGGCGCGGCGATGCTCGATTGGGCCTGTTTCCACGACATAGGTCTGAGCAAGTTCGCCTCCCTCGGCGATAAAGTCGATGTGGATGAAGTGGACCTCCTCAACTACCTCGCGCAGGACGGTGATACTGGAGCCATATGCATCTACGTGGAATGGATAGAGGAGGGGAGGAAATTTACCGAGGCGATCAGGGAAGCGGCCAAGCGAAAGCCCGTGTGCATCTTGAGGGGCGTCGGTGAAGGACCCGAGCGAGCTGAGATATTCGACGCAGCCATCAAGCAGGCTGGAGCAATTCGGGCGAGGAACATCGAGGAGCTCTTCGACATCGCAACTGCCTTGGCCCTGCAGCCCCCCATGCGAGGCGATCGGGTCGCGGTCATGAGCAACGCGGGAGGGCCAGCGATGTTAGCCGCGGGTGCAATCGAGCAGGAGGGCCTGAAGCCCGCGACGCTCTCGGACCATGTCAAGAAGGCGATAAACGCCCGCTACCCGGGCATCCATGTGACGAACCTGATCGACATGATGGCGGGTGCCGGGGCGGAGCATTACGAGTTCATCCTCGAGAGGGTCCTGGCTGATCCCAACGTCGATGGAGTCATGGTGATGAACATGCTCAAATCTTGCCTCCTTAAGCCCGAGGATGTCGAGGTCGTGGCAAAGGTGGCGAGGAAGTCCAAGGAAAAGCCTGTAGTCGATGCGGTGGTAGGCGGCGGGGATCATGTGTTAGTCCGCGAGGTGCTAAGGGATAAGGAGATCCCAACCTATGATTTGCCCGAGAAGGCGGCGCGAGCTTTGAAAGCTCTTTATCAATATTGGCAAGTCCTTAGTAGGACAAAAAAAGAATAAAACATAGTTTGATTTATCTAATGCAGCTTCATGATGAAACAGAAAATATCAAGCGCGTACCCTAGAAGCAGCAGCCCTGATGTCAACCTCGGTCACGGTCTTTCCCCCACGATGCTCAGCTAGCTTTATCGCCTCCTTGGCTAGGTCCATCCCATAGGCCTCGAGGACTGCGCTGAGCTCCATCGCGGCGCCCCTTGAAACCCTGACCTTACCCACCTTTCGGATGATCCTGTCCATGGTCGCCAGCGGGAATTCAGGCATCTTCACCCTTCCCAACTCGAGGTAGGTGCCAAGGGTATATTTGCCTTTGCTTACCAGTCAAGTATGTTGATAGTTAGGTCGGTAATCGACATCATCGGATTATAATTGTCTTCATTTCGCCTAAGACTCTAAACGGCATTTGCGGCTGACTTCAGTGGCTCTTCAAAAGCTTTAATTATTGAACTTTTAAGGTTAAATTTTTTCAATATAGGATTACCCTTTCCATAGAAGATTCTTTTAGTGTGGCCTTTTGGATAACGTGGCAAAAATTTTATCACTTCACCAATAAAAATAGCAAAAACGCCAAGCGTCGTTAAAGCTACTAATGTATCACCAGTTGTAACTGATAGAAGGTATTTGGAAATTTCAGGTTAGGGAAACTAATTCTGTCTTAATGAAATAAATTTTATTTGAATTTATAAACAACTCGAACACCGTAAGAAAGTTATTTGCTTTTTTTTGAGTGTCACTAAGTTTAAACCATATCATGCCAAATTCGTCGCGAGGAGGCATAGGTTGGTCGACTGTCTAATAAAAAATGGCCTGATAGTCACGATGGATAAAGACCGAAGGGTCATCCCGGATGGTTCCCTTGCCATTGAAAATGGTCGAGTCGTCGAGATCGGGCGGAGAATCAAGTTGAAGGAAAAGCCGGAGGAGACCATCGATGCCAAGGGAAAGATAATCATGCCCGGCCTGATATGCTCCCACACCCACCTCTACGGCATGCTGCTCCGCGGTGCCCCACTCAAAATTGAGCCCCCTACGGATTTCTCCCAGATCCTGCAGCGAGTGTGGTGGCCCATGGACGAGGCGATGACCAGGGAGGATGCTTATGCAAGCGCCCTCATCTCCTGCCTCGAGTTCATCAGGACCGGCACGACTTTTTTCGCTGACACCTTCTCGGGCCCAAACGCGATGACCGGGGTGCTGGACCGCATCGCCGCAGCCGTCGAGCAGGCCGGCATCCGAGGCTTTATAGCATTCGAGGCCACCGAGCGTCGAACGCATGCCGAAGGGGCAAGAGGTGTACGGGAGAACGAGCGCTTCATCAAGAAGGTAAAGAAGGCGCGCTCGACTAAGGTCAGGGGGATGTTCAGCATTCACGCGTCATTCACGGTCTCAGATGAACTCCTGAGCTACGTTCGAGAGCTCGCGAGCCGCTACAAGGTCCCCGCGACCATCCACACCTCGGAGGGGCCCGCAGATGTCTATCACAACTACGAACAGTTCGGCAAGCGCACCGTCGAACGCCTCCGGGATGTTGGTCTACTTGCCTCAGATGTCGTGCTCGCCCACTGCGTCGACGTCAACGACGACGAGCTCGCGATGATAAAAAAAGCGAACGCAAAGGTGGCCCACAATCCGATGAGCAACATGCTTAACGCAGTTGGCGTCGCCCCAGTGGTCAAGATGCTGGCGATGGGAATTTCAGTAGGCCTGGGCAACGATGGATACATCTTCGATGAATTTGAAAACGTCCGTACAGCCTTCCTCCTCCAAAAGGTTGCCCTTCGAGACCCCCGCGTCATCTCACCAGTGGAGGTGCTGGAGATGGCAACAATTCGGGGGGCGGAGCTCTATGGGGTCGAGAACGAGCTCGGTTCGCTCGAGCCCGGAAAGCTCGCTGACATCATAATTGTGAACCCATCGACCGCGCCCACCCCGGTGAGGCCTGAAAGCGTCCTAGGGCATCTCGTCAACACCGTCAGCGGTAGGGATGTCGAAACCGTGATGGTGGGTGGAAGGGCCGTGATGCGAGATCGCAGGATTTTGACGCTGGACGAGCACGAGGTGGTCAAGATCGCTAGGAAGTCGGCAGAGAAGCTCTGGCAGAAGCTCGGGGCGATAGGGAGGTGATCGCATGGTGAACCTGGCCGTCGAGATCCGCGGGCTAAAGCTCCGAAATCCGGTCATGCCAGCGGCGGGCCCCACTGTGCGAAATGGCGATGCTTTGGTCGCCGCCGCTAAGGGGGGCGCGGGCGCCTTAGTGACGAAGACCATCAGTGCCACGCCAGCTGTTGTACCTCGCCCTAACATCGCCAAGGTCAAGGAGGGCCTTCTGAACGCCGAATATGGGTCGGACCTAGCGCTCGGGAAATGGTTGGACGTCGAGCTTGCGAAGGCGAAGAAAGCTGGGCTTCCATTGATAGCTAGCGTGGGCTATAAGCCGAGTGAGATCTCCGAACTCGCCCCAAAGCTCCAGGCTGCTGGCGCGGATGCGCTCGAGCTTTCAACCCATTACCTTGGCAAGGACCCGAATTCGGTGGTTGAGATCACGAAGGCAGCAAAGGAAAAGGTCAAAATCCCGGTCTTCGTCAAGCTAAGCCCAAATGTGCCGGATATAGTCGAGTTCGCCCGCGCCGCTGAGGGGGCCGGGGCGGATGGGCTGGTGGCGATCAACACGCTCGGCCCATGCTTAGCGATAGACATCGAGACCGCCCGCCCGATCTTAGGCAGCCCTAGCGGGTACGGCTGGCAATCCGGCCCAGCGATCAAGCCCCTCGCGGTAAGATGTGTCGCGGACATCTGCCGGGCTGTGCACATACCTGTGATAGGTGTGGGGGGAGTATCAGACGGTAGGGATGCGGTCGAGTTCATCATGGCGGGGGCAGCAGCTGTACAGGTTTGCACGGCGGCGATCATACGTGGGCCTAACGTTTACGCTTTGATCGCGGATGAGATCGCTCGATTCATGCGGGCGAAGGGTTACAATTCAATCGAGGATTTCAGGGGCATCGCGCTCAGGCATCTGCCCGAGGAGCCCCTGCGCACGAGGGCAAAGCTCCCGGAACTCATCAAGAGCAAGTGCACCGGATGCGGCCTCTGCGAGAAGTACTGCGTCTATGGGGCAATCAGGATAATAGGAAAAATGCCCAAGATCGACCCCAGCAAGTGCACCGGATGCGGCCTCTGCATCACAGTCTGTCCCACTCGAGCGCTTGTGTTTTAGCAGCTCCTTTGGTAGTGGCACAACTGGTCAGAGGGAATGTGATGAAAAAAGCAGTAAGTTCAATAGTTGTAGTATCGATTATTGTTATCATTATTGCTTCAGTTGGTGTTTATTTTGCATTAAAAGTGGAACGTAAAGCGAAATTTGAAGTTACTGCTCTTACCATCTCTTCAACTGAAGTCAAGGTCGGAGAGCCAATTACAGCCTACGCGACGGTCAAGAATACCGGGGATGCCACGGGCACATATAGAGTTGCTATAACCATTGATGGAAGGGAAGTAGGGACGAGGGAAATCGAGCTGGCACCCGGGAGAACGGAGACAGTCACTTTTACGATAGTGGAGAACAGCGAGGGCACCTTCACTGTTGGAGTTGATGGATTATCCAGAAGTTTCCAAGTGAGGGTGGAGGTGTTAGCCCACCGCATTGGTGTCCGCACAGGCGAAGGAGTAGGGGAGTTCTATGACCGAAAGACTGAAGAAAAATTTGTTCCGCGCGGAAACAACTACATCCGGCTAGCTGATCAAAGCGCTTGTGGCGCGCCTGGAACAATCTATCACTCCACGTTCAATGTCGGCTTATACCAGCCCGACAGGGTGGAACAGGCTTTGGCGAAGATGAGGCAAAATGGCTACAATGTTGTCCGCGTTTTCATAAACCACCTGTGTGTGGCGTATCCTTACGGCCGCCTATCCGCAGAATACATGCGGAACGTAGCTGATTTTCTCCAAAGGGCCAAGGCTAACGACATCTTTGTGATGTTCGCAATTGATGATCTCCCTACTCCCGGCTACAGGGAGAAGATTCCTCACTACGATGACATTGATTGGGGGAATCATCAGTTCCTGACTCGTGAAGGAATAGAAGCGGAAAGACGATTTTGGGGTGATTTCATAAGGGAACTAAGAAACCTCGGGGCACCGTTGGACTATGTGTTTGGGTACGGCCTACGCAACGAGGCTTTCTTTTGGAGCGATGCCAAGCCCTTCACACTGACATCCGGACTGGTTACTACGGCGAACGGCAAGACCTATGATATGTCGAAGCCAAAGGATAAAGAGAGGATGGTGGACGAAGGTCTAGTCTACTGGATTAACCAGGTCCGAGCCGGGATACTAGAGGCTGACCCTACCGCGCTGGTGACCATAGGGTTCTTCCCACCTGAAAACTACCCTCGCTATATCCGCACCCACTCAGCATGGGAATCCGAAGCGGACTTCATCGACCTTCATCTTTACCCACGTCCAGGCTACCTGACTGTGAGCCAACTCTTGGACATGTTCGGGGCAAGCGACCTGACCGGAAAGCCGCTCGTCATGGGCGAGTTCGGAGCTTTCAAGGACGCCTACTGGTCGGCTTCCAGGGCGGCCCAAGATCTCCAGGACTGGCAGGTCGCGTCCTGCACCTACGGATTCGACGGCTGGCTTCTCTGGACTTGGGATTCAAGTGAACAGCCTGAACTTTGGAACGCATTGGATCATGAGGAGGTGATCAACCAGGCCCTATCCCCTCAGAACCGACCTGATCCGCGTGTCCCGGGGCCTTATCTTGGCCAGAACATGGCCTTTCGAAAACCGGCAGGAGCCTCACGCCTCCTGCAGGAGTATCCCCCTTCCGCGGCCGTGGATGGAGACCACAAAACATTGTGGAATTCTGGAGACTTCGCTCCTCAGTGGATCGAGATCGATTTGGGGGCACAGTCAAGCGTCAAGAAAATTAGGTTGTTGGTGAGCCAGACTCCGAGTGGCGAGACAGTACACCAGCTGCTGGGCAAAGGAGGAGAAGAAGCTTACAGATTGTTGCATGAGTTTCGTGGGTTCACTAAGGACCTCGATGTTTTAGAGTATGAACCGCCAACACCTCTAAAGGGCATACGGTTCATCAGGATATTGACCACGGTCAGCCCTTCTTGGGTGAGCTGGTTCGAAATCGAGGTTTTAAGGGCCCCTGAATGAACAGTATGGTTTCTCCACTCCAGAACACAGAGGTCATCTCTCCTGTAGCTATCAGCAACACTTGGTGGCAAGACCTCCCTATTTTCGGCTCAAGTTGGGATATCAAGCCTATTCCAAAAGACATCTCCCCAATGTTCGCAGGCTCGCCTGGCTTGATCGAGACGGAGGGTCGGGAAGAAAAATGTGACCAACTATGCACACGTGTGAATTGCTAACAAGTGAAGTGCCATCATGTGAAGTCGATGATGTATGCGCGGATATCAAGTGCACGATGTGAACTTTGCGCCGCTTGGTTTTGTAGGTATGCACAGCTGTGAACTCGAGCTAAACTTTTCATCGCTTGCGCACAGCTGTGAAGTGCAGATTGGAGATTGTGAAGTCTGGTCTAATCCCTCTGATGGAGGCTTTCACCTATGCACAGCTGTGAAGTCGAATTGTCTAAACGGAGGTTCTTCATAACGGAAAATTGACCATGCACAGCTGTGAACTTGCGAGGCTGGGGCAGCTAAACACATGCCTAAAAGATAGCTAGAAACGTTCCCAGAGTTCAGAGGCTAGCTCCGATGCCCTTTTGGAGATGGCCGCCTCGTCCAAGCCCACCAACTTCCTGTTCTGCATCAGCACCTTGCCGTTCACAATTGTAGTGTCCACGACAGAGTTCGATATCCCGAACAGGAGGTGCCCTAGGAAGTTATCCGCGCGGAGGGGCGTTGGGGGCAGGTAGTCCACCAAGATCAGGTCCGCATAGGCTCCAGGCGATATTTCACCCAGGGGCTTGGGGAAGAAGTTCCGCACTATTTTCGGATTGTTGGTGAAGCACATCTTCATGACCTCCCCGTAGCCAACCCTTGGGTCCCCCTTGATCAACTTGTGCAGGATGTTGGCGACCCTCAGCTCGGCGAACATGCTCGACGTGAAGCCGTCCGTCCCGAGCCCGACCGTGATGTCCTTCCCGATCATCTCTAGGACGGGCGCGCACCCGACAGCGTTACCCATGTTGGATTCTGGGTTGTGGACGACATTTGCCCTCGTTTTTTTCAGGATGTCCATCTCACGGGCATCTATGTGGACGCAGTGTGCGGCTATCGTCTTCGGTCCTAGGACCCCGAGGTCGTTCAGCCTTTCGATGACGCGCTTTTTGTACTTCTTCAGGCTATCATCAACATCGGCCTTGTCCTCCGCCACGTGCACGTGAAAACCGACCCCCAGTTTTTTGGCGACCTTCACACATTTTGTCAAGGTTTCGTCCGACAGGGTGAATGAGGCGTGAAGCCCAAATGTGCCGCTGATGAGCCCATCCCTTTCCTTCTGACAGAGCTTGATGAACCTTTCGTTCTCTTCGATCCCGGCTTTAGCTATCTCCGGGCCATCTCGGTCAGAGGTTTCGTAGCAAAGGCATCCCCTGACTCCCGTCTCCCGCATGGCCTTGGCGATCAGGTCCAAGCTCCCCTCGCAAGCGAATGGGCTGGCGTGGTGGTCGACGATGGTGGTTGTCCCGGATTTGATGCAGTCGATCAGGGGTATGAGCGCGCTATAGTACACTCCATCCTGGGTCAGGGCCTTATCGAGCCTCCACCAGAGCCTCTCCAATATCTCCACGAAGTTTGATGGGGACTCGTCCTTTAGCGCCATACCGCGCGCGAAGGTGCTGTAGAGGTGCATGTGGGTGTTGATCATCCCCGGCATCATCACCTTTCCAGAGGCATCGATGAATCTATCAAACTTTTTTTTCTTCAGTTCGGCAGTGGTGCCAATATCTTTGATGAGATTTCCCTCGATCAGGACCGCGCCGTCCCTGATCACCTTGTTTTCCTTCCCTAAAGTTATCAGTATGCCATTTCCCACCAATGTCTTTTCCATGAGATCATCTCCTCGTGGACGATAAGCCCGTCACTTTTTAACCTCTTTTAGCTTTACACAATCCCAGACTGGGCACACCGCCACACAGAGTCCACAACCCACGCACTTCTCCTCATCGACCACTGGTAGCCTTTCCTTGTCGAGCTCGATTGCCTCATGCCCCGCATCCCGGCATGCGATGTAGCAGAGGTCGTCCTTGACGCAGGTCTTCCGATTCACATCCGCGACCACCTTGTACTTGCGTGAAAGGTCGTCGTGTATGATGATGTTTGGAAGCGCTCGCCCGATCAGTTCCATCGAGCTGCTCATTTTCTTGTCCTCGAGGTAGTTAACTAGGCCGTCCTTCAGGTCGTCGATTATCCTGTAGCCGTTACGCATGACTGCGGTACAGAACTGCACCGTCGTCGCCCCGACCGACATGAACTCCGCAACATCCTGCCAGGTGGTCGCCCCTCCAGTTCCCGCTATCGGAAGTCCAACGTTCTTCGCGAGCTCTGCTATGATGTGAAGGCTGATCGGCTTGATCGATGCCCCGGAGAAGCCGCTGTAGGTCGATTTCCCGGCCACTGTGGGGTAGGGCACAAATGTATCGAGGTTGATCCCCATCAAGGCCGGTATGGTGTTGCTCGCGGTTATCCCATCCGCGCCGCTCTCCTTTACCGCCTGCCCGATCTCAACGATGTCTGCAACCTGGGGGGTGATCTTGATGAACACCGGCGCTCTTTTCGCTGCCTCCTTCACCCAACCTGCTACTGTCTTCGTCAACCTTGGATCCTGCGCCAGCATGGCTCCCGGTTTTTCGCCCAGGGATCCCTGAGGGCATGAAAAGCTGCACTCGATTAGGTCCACGCCCGCCGCCTCCATACGCCTGGCAACCTCCTGCCAGTGCTCCTTCTTTGCCCCCATCATGCTCGCCATCACGACTTTCTCGGGGAACTCGTCCTTCAGCTCCGCGATCCTGCCCTCCACCTCATCGATGTGGTGCTCCGAGATCAGGTCGATGTTCCCGAGCCCGATCACCTTCTTGTCCTCGAAATCAAGCCCTGCCATCATTGGATAGACGAGTTCCACGACCTGTTCCTCAACGGAGGTGGTCTTGAGGACAGCCCCAGCCCAGCCGGCCTCGAACGCGCGCCTCACCATCTTCACATCGTCGGTGGGCGGGCCTGCTGATAGGACAAATGGATTTTGGAATTTTATCCCACACATCTCAACCGATAGGTCGACCATCATCATACCTCCTCAGTTTTTTCCAGCACACTCTTCCAATTCATTTTTAAATATTTAACTAATACCTTTAT
>Ga0315309_1002760_pt1 | contig 10161 bp, 7 predicted proteins | sample TDP4_MG_FD_203080 | JGI IMG/M metagenome (GOLD analysis project Ga0315309, IMG submission 203080) | Freshwater sediment microbial communities from Lake Towuti, South Sulawesi, Indonesia - TDP4 | ecosystem: Environmental > Aquatic > Freshwater > Lake > Sediment | place: Indonesia: South Sulawesi...
ATGTCCTGGCATAGGTCAGTTAATCCTCAAGCCTTAAACGCTTGTATTCGAGACAGGGGCGGAAGTGGAGCCAATTGGCGAGGAAAGCGTTGGGAACAAATTTGCGGATTGTCCAGTATGGGCTTGGATCGATAGGATGCGGCATCGCCCGCCGCATCCTGGGCCTGCCGGGATGCCAGCTCGCAGGCGCGATAGACGTCGATCCACAGAAGGTCGGGAGGGATATCGGGGAAGTCCTGGGCCTTGAGAGGAAGCTGGGGGCAGTTGTATCAGCCGACGCCTCGGTCCTCAGGAAGGTGAAGGCCGAGCTAGTCCTTCACTCGACGGCCTCGCATCTCAAAACCGTACGCCCACAGCTCGTCGATTCCATTGAGTCGGGTTGTAGCGTCATTTCCACCTGCGAGGAGCTCGTCTACCCAAATGATGGAAACCGCAAGATCGCTGAGGAGATAGATCGCTTGGCCAAGAGATGGGGCGTGGCGGTGCTGGGCATCGGGGTAAATCCCGGCTTCGTCATGGATGCGCTTCCCCTCATCTTGACATCGGTCTGCCAAGACGTAAAGAAGATTAAGGCAACGCGGATAGTGGACGCCTCTAGGCGCAGGCTGCCATTGCAGAAGAAGATCGGCGCAGGCATCTCCGTAAGGGAGTTCGAGGAGGGGGTCTCGGCTGGCGCGATCGGACATGTCGGCTTAAGGGAGTCCGCAAACATGATCGCCGACGCATTGGGATGGGAACTTGATGGCATTGCCGAGAACATTGAACCCGTTGTGGCCCGGAAGGGCATTCAGACACAGTCCCTGAGGGTTGGGGAGGGAATGGTAGCAGGTATCAAGCAGACCGTAAGGTGCACGGTGGATGGAGAGGAGGTAATGGTACTCGAGCTCCAGATGCGCGTCGATGCGGAAGATCCCCACGACTCCGTATTCATAGATGGTATCCCGCCAGTAGATATGATCATAAGGGGAGGCATTCACGGCGACTCCGCAACCATAGCGATCGTCATCAACGCAATTCCAAGGGTCTTGGCCTCAAAGCCGGGGCTCATCACTGTGCGCGACCTGCCCATTCTCACATGCTCAAGGAATTTGAGTGGTGGAGATGGCGCTAGGGTTTCACGGTTTCCGTGAAAAGTCGAGTAACCTCTATCAGTCTAGTGATGTCTTCATCGGAGTGGACATATGAGATGTTATGGAAGTGCGTCGGGAGCCCGAAGATCCCGTGGTTTATCAGGAACAATCCGTACTTCCAGAGCATCTCCATATCTCCGCTGAACACATCCCCTATGTCCTTCACTTCTCCCCTTTTGAAGTGCACGTAGAAGGTCGAACCCAGGCCCGTTACATTGACGCCCTTGCCCTCGAATGCCTCGGAAATCCCCCTCCTGGCTCTGGCGCCGAGGCCATTTATCCTGTCGTAGACCCCATTATTATCGAGGATTCGAAGGGTTGCAAGTCCTGCCGCCATCGTGACCGGATTGCCGCAGAAAGTGCCACCTTGGTAGGCTATCTCGGAAGGGGGATGTTTAGATGGATCCATCCTCTCCATTATCCCCGATGGACCGGCTATGGCCCCTACTGGGTATCCACCGCCGATTATCTTCCCGATCGTCGTGATGTCGGGCTCGATCCCGAAGTATTCCTGAGCCCCTCCCCTCGCTAACCTGAAGCCCGTTATGATCTCGTCGAATATCATGAGCGAACCCGTCCCCTCGCACAGCTCCTTCAGTCCCTGAAGGAAATCCCTGTCGGCGGCCACGCAGCCTTGCCCCAACATCGGTTCTATTATGATGCATGCGAGCCTCTCGCCCCTTACCTTCCTCCTAACGCCGCTCAGGTCGTTGTATGGGAGGAGGATCGTATTTTTCAACTCATCCCTCGGCATGCCCGCGGAGGGGAGTTTGTTCAGCGGAGGCTTTATCCCGACATGGACCTCGTTGAAGCCGCCGTGCCACCCACCTGCGAATTTACCGATCTTGACCCTCCCGGTATACGCCCTCGCCAGCCTCAGGGCGTACATCACGGCCTCGGTTCCACTGTTTGTAAATCTGACCATCTCGGCCGAGGGTAGCATCTTGCCGATCTGTTCGGCAAGTAGGATCTCGTTCTCGTTGAGGGTCCCATAATGCGGAGATTTCTCTATTTGGTCCTTCACCGCTTGGACCACTTGGGGATAGTTGTGCCCTAAGATCAGGGACCCGTGACCATTCCAGAAATCGATGTACCGATTGCCATCTGCGTCTATCAGAACGTCCCCGTTCGCCGATGCCGTGCAGAAGGGATAGGGCCTGAAGGCCCTTATGTTGTGATTCACGCCCCCTGGCATGACGTCCCTAGCCCTCCTGAATAGCTCGGCGGATTTTCTAGTCCTCGACTCATATTCCCCAACTATGGATGACAAATGCCCTCGCATTTGGCAACATAACTGACGATTTAAATCACTTCGCCCCTTCCTATTGAAATCTTGGCTTGTTCTTGGGAACGGTTGGGCACGTTACCGTTTGCCACGATGTCTTTTGAAAAGGTACCGAAAGCCAAACATAGTCGCCCACGGATTATCTGCCACACATAATCACATAATGGGATGGGGTTAAGGCATGAAAACCTACACGACGCCGCTCGTGAAGTTTGATACGATAGGTCAGCGGACTGGCATGGAAGTCTATGGCAAGCTTGAGTACACGAATCCAACTGGTTCTCATAAGGATAGGGAGAGCCTGAAGGTCCTGGAAGACGCGATATCGAAAGGCTACAGTGAGGTCGCGATCACGAGCACGGGCAACGCGGCCATATCGATGACCGCTTACTCCCTTGTCTACGGAGTGAGGTGCCATGTCTTCGTACCGAATAGCATATCGGAGGAGAAGGCAAGGCTCATCACCTCTTTCGGAGGCGAGCTACACAGGATACAGGGAGGGCTGAGGGCGGCTTATTCGGAGTGCGTGGACTTCATAGAGCTGCATGGCGCTTACGACGCGAATCCAGGACGCAATGCCAAAAAGATCGAGGGAGACTCGGCCATAGGCGCGGAGATAACTGCCCAACTCGAGTCAAAGCCCAGCCACGTATTCGTTCCGACAAATAACGGGACGCTCCTTGCAGGGGTGTGGGCTGGATTTAGGGAAAACAATGTAAGGCCCAGGATCATCGCAGCTACGGCGCCCGTAACTGAGGTGGCTGACAGCATAGCTGGTTATAATAGGCTGGATGGGGATGCGCTGGATGCAGCGCTGGAAGAATCGGGCGGCATGGCCGTGAGCACGTCTGATGAAGATATAGTGGAGGCCGCACTCTTGCTGGCAAAGGAGGGCATATTCTGCGAGCCGGCATCGGCGACTTCGCTTGCGGCCCTGCAAAGGCTGCGGTCTGAGGTTGGGGAACTACGTGGTCCTGCCGTCCTCCTAATAACGGGGACAATTCTAAAGTATCCGGCACGCATCAAGAGCACCCTCGGTCGCTTCGTGTCTAGAAATGGGTGACTTGCAGGGAAGGGCGTGTGCAATAACTTTGCGATTACTCTAACGATTGTTGACGAAGGAGACTAGGGAGGAGTGAAGTATGAGTGCGCTAAAAAGGGAAAGTGGGGATATGAGTGCTATCCTAGATCATTTGCCATTTAGGTTTGGCGAACCATAATACGGAATTTGTTCCTTATCCTTCGCTTCCTCATAGTAATTCGGTAAAATTTCCAAATGTAGCGGAGTGCGAATCCGACAAGAAACAATGAGGCCAGAAACTCCATAATGTTCAGGGCATCCATATTCGTCCAATCACGTTTTCGTTCATGACTTCCCAAAGCCTTTCAGCGTTCTGGACTAGGTTATTAGAGAAAGCGATTGAATGTCGCCATCACGGAACATTGACTTCGGCTGAATCTAGCGGCTAGGCGTTACTACTAATTCCTCATAAAAAAGCCTCTAACGATGGCGTTGTTGAACGCGGATAGGGCGTTAATCAAGTAGGTGATTTAAGGTTTATTTCCCCGGTGAACGGGATTATGGTATGCCCGTGGATGTCTCCTCGATTTGGGATGACCCTGAGGGCGTTAGGCCCTTTAGTGAGGAGGAGGTCGTAGAACTATTGGACGACACCCTCAAGCGATTGCGCAAGGAATCCAATCTGATTAGAATTGATCGCGGTAAAACGCTCTTCGTGGGTGACACTCATGGGAATTTTATGGTGACCAAGGCCGTCATGAAGATATTCCTAGATGGCGATTTCGATAGGATCGTTTTCATGGGGGACTACGTCGACAGGGGATACCAACAGCTAGATAATGTCAATTGCATTATGGGGCTGAAGCTTGCCAGACCTGAAGAGGTCTTCCTATTGCGGGGCAATCATGAGGCCCTTTCGACGAACTCGAGATATGGGTTCTGGGAGGCCGTTACGTGTAGGTATTCAGAGTCGCTTTACAAGCTGTATAATCACATCTTCTCTTATCTCCCTCTTGCGGCGACAACTTGGAATGGCGTCTTCGTCGTGCATGGTGGGATAGCCAAGGGCCTGCAAAGGGTGGACCAGATAGATGGGTTGCCTAGGGGGGAGATCGAGCCCAACGATGACATCGTCTCGCAACTCCTTTGGAATGACCCAGCAGAGTGGATCGACGACTTTGCCTTTAACGACCAGCGAGGTGGATTTTACTATTATGGTAGAGATGTTTTTCTTAGGTTCTTAAACGAGAATGGCCTTAGGATGATGTTGCGCTCCCATGAGGTCTTCCCAGAAGGATATAGGTACTTCTTCGATGGCAAACTGCTCAGCATCTTCTCCTCCACTGGCTACTGTGGTGCTCCAATTGAGGGGAAGGCTGCTCAACTATCAGCGGATGGTAAGATGAACCTCATTGAGATCTCAACGTAAATGGCCTAGACGATATCGTCCGATTGGTAAGTTCCGTTTGGTCCTCAACGAAGCCAAATGCTAGCCGATATATAACTTGGGAAAGTGGCTTGAATAAACCTTAAAAATAATGAATCCCGACATTTGAACCAGTAATAAAAGGGGAGATAACACAAAATGACTTCACAAGAAGTTAAAGTAGAGAAGCTACCTTGGGCCTTCATGGTGATCTTCTTAGTCCTTCTGGGCGTACTGGGCGAGATCTGGACGGTTACGCAAGCCACTGGCACATGGCAAAGACCTGCGGCCTATTTCTCGTCTCTTGGCATTACTGTGGCATGTTATACGGCCATAACCGCCCTGCCTTTCCTGACGTTCTTCGTCTGCGGCGCCCTGGGGAGGTTAGGACCCTTAAGGGGGAAGGTGACCCCCGCGATGATGACCTACCTATACGTCATGGCTAGCTGTGCGTCCTTCTTCTTCGGAAGGCCGACCGCAGATACCCAATGTGCCGCGTGGGCGTCATTCATAGGTGCTCGCTACCTAAGCCCTGATCTACAGCACTTCATCCCTTCGTTCATGGCACCACCGTTTGAGGTTGCCGATCAGATCAGACTTGGCGGCGTCGCAGTACCATGGGGTGATCTTATGCCAACGATAATCTTCTGGTCCTCGTTCACATTCGTCTTCGGCAGCTTCATGGTTTGCATTGCCACCCTCTTCCGCAGGAGCTGGATAGATATCGAGAAGGTTCCGTTCCCACATGCCGTATCAGCGCACGAGCTCATGAAGAGGGTCGATCCATCGAAACCAGGGCAAAAGCTCAACATCACCTCTCCATTCGTCATAGGAATGATAGTCGCAATCGCATTCAGTATACCCTCTATAATGATCGAGCTCTTCCCATGGTTCCCCGACATATACGGATACAGGACCAACATATGCGGCTATGCGGCAACCTGGAATACGTCAACTGGACCCTTCGCGGGCCTCATTGGCCTTACGAAATGGAACATCCACCCTCTGGCCGTTGCCATAGCCTACATCGCCCCATTGAACATACTCTTCAACGTCTGGTTCTGGTGGCTCGTTGACGTAATCATACTTCCACAGATCGCCTATGTTATGGGATACTACACTGCGCTCACAGATCGTAATGGGTGCGGCCGCTGGGATTGCGGAGCGGAGTCCTTGGCCTTCGGCCCGCCATTCAAATGGCAAGCCACGGTGATCGGCGGGATCTTCGGACTTGCGCTATTCCTGTTTGTGATAGAGAGGCGCTACATAGTAGAGACCGTGCAGGCCGCTCTCGGAAGGGTGAGCGAGGAGAGGATGAGCGAGATGGAAAGGGATGAGGCCCTCTCCTACAGGACCCTCTATGCCTTGATAGTCGTGCTCTTCATCGCGATGGTCGCAATCCTCATGACCACCGGGATGAACCTTGGGACGTCCATCTCCACGCCGATATCGATGTTCATCATATGGTTCGCCCAGATGCGGATGCTAGGCTTGAGCGGGGCTTACGTCAGGGGCACGGACAAGGGTTATGCCCTTCAGAAGTTCTTGTTTTACCCAACTGCACCAGCTCAGCCCACTGGCGACTACATAATGACAGCCAACTTCAATACCTGGTTCACCGATGCACCGGATATGGGGAACCAGATCGGCGGGAACTATCTCACAGCTTGGCAGTCATACCGACTCGCAAGCCTAACGGGCGTCAGCAACAAGAGCGTCTTCAAGATAATGATCGTATCGATCCTGATCCTTGCGCCAACTACCATGACCGGTTTCCTGTACTCCGCCTACACCTGGGGTGCAAGCAAGCTTCCAGGCACCTGGGGCATGTGGGGTTGCGCTGGGTGGTACCAAAGGTGCGCTGTGCCCGAAAGGTGGAACGCCATGCCAGGCACGGATCCATGGACGCCGAACTTCTTAGTCGGCTTCTTGATGGCAGGAGCCCTGAGCATCATGCATGCGAGGTTCATGTGGTTCCCATTTGAGCCAGTGGGATTCATCATCGGAACGTCCTGGACGAGCGCGCAGGCTGGATTTTGGCTGCCCTGTCTGGTGGCATGGGTACTGAAGGTGTTGACAATCAGAGTCGGCGGGAGCAAGCTTTACGAGCACCAAGGACTTGCATTGGCGGCGGGATTTATAGCTGGCTACATGCTCTGCATCATACCAGGAACGATCATATCCAAGGTAAGGTTCTTCTACCCGTTCTAAAAAACCGAGACCTGTTGTTCTCCGCACTTTCTCCTTTTTTTATCCAATGAGTTAGAGGCTAGATCCTATCCTACTGCAGGTATAGTGAGTGGCGTTAGGCCCCCATGAGGTCTGGAGAACTGTATTATGGCAGTAGAAAATTATGGAGGGGGGTGCGATGATGGATGGAGAAAGTCGCTATTGGATGGAAGGGTGACTGGTCCGGATCGAGGGGGAGGCTGGCAGCATGGTGGAGTGGAGAAGTCCTAGATAGGCCTTCCCATATTTCGACACTCACATTGGCCCTGGATCCCTTGCGCTCTTCCTCGGTTCCGAACCCATATTCGCGGATACCACGGTTTGGTACCAACCATGCATCCACGATGAGTGCCTGAGCAAACCACTTGAATGCAATGAGGGGAATAAATGGTGGCGGTCACAGGTCAGACTTATGGAGGAAGGCGTTAAGTACGGTCGCGGGCGTTATACAGTAAGTATGCCCGATCTGGTAGAGAGATTGGACACGCTTTCATCGCTCAGGGGGAAGAGGCAATTGCTCCTGGATCTTAGGAGGGGGCCCAATTCCGTTCGCGAGAAGTTATCGGAAATAAATAGGCTCTACTTCAAATACTTTGAAGTAGATACGCAAGATTATATCCGACGACGTTGGAGGCAATTGCTTCTCGGCCTTCAGGATCTGGGGTCCGGGCAGGACAGCGAAGCTCAAGCTCGACTTCTCCGTCATGATCTCCCCCGCTATGTTCAAGGAGTTCGTATCACCATATCTCGAAGAGCAATGCGAGAAGCTTGACTTCGCTGTCTACCACCTCGACGGGGATGACTGCATAAGGCATCGATACGCACTCCTCGGCATATCTGGACTTAAGGCAATCCAATGGACGCCACAAAGTGGGTGGCCGGGAACTGGTTCAGCAACCTGGTATGGGAGGTATAAGCGGATATTAAGGGCTGGTAAATCCTTATTGCTCCTGGATGTCGAACCCCATCATTTCGAACCTCTACTTCACAGCGTCGATACCAAAGGCGTTCTCATAGCCACTACTGCGAGGACCATCGATGAAGCCCATAAATTACTTCACGGTTAAGATGAGCGATTCCCTTGAATTAAATGTATGTCTTATGCTCTACGATTGATTTGACTTCCTTCGATACATCATTGGGCAGGGGTTCCGGTTCATATTCGCTTAGGATCTTCGTGAGCTTCTCCCTTGCTCTTGTTAGCATGCCCTTCCCTCCTTCGGTCTCCCATCGCCCGTACCTCTTCCTGTCGATCAAACTCGGGAACCAGTGTTCTTCCGTAAAAAATCTACGAGTGTGCTCGTGTGACAAGTAATGTCCTCCAGAACCAACGTCATTTATGACATCGAGGGCTAATGTCTCCTCATCAATTCGCATGCCCCTAACGATCCTGCCTAACATCGAGAAAACCTCGTCCAACATCACAACCATTTCTAGGCTCCCAGTGTTACCACCATCAATGTATCCGATGTCGTGTATGAGATTTGTTCCAGTGAGCATGGCCATGAGCAGCGATGTGGTAGCTTCAGCGACAGCCTGCTCATCTGGCAATTTGGAATCCGAACACCCACCCGTGCCGAAGAATGGTATCCGATAGCGGTGGGCCAGTTGCGATGAAGCTGCATTTATGACGCTGAATTCAGGTGCCCCATAGCTCATGACCGCAGTCCTCATGTCCATAACAGTCGATATCACCCCAATTATGAAGGGAGCGCCTCTTCTGGTCAGTTGAGCTATGGTTAAACCCGTCAATGCTTCAGCGAAGGATTGAACCAATGTTCCGGACAACGTCACTGGGCCTGTCGCTCCAGCCTGGACGCATGGACCACACAACGCCGGTACCCCTGATCTCGCGGCTTCGATGAGGATATCGGCAGCTTTTTCCCCGTACTCCAGTGGCGAAGTTGGTTCCGAATACAAGAAAAGAAGTGGATCTCTACTCAGCCTGTCGCTACCTCCCCTTATTACCTCGGCCATCTCTATTATCTTGCGAGCACCTTGGGGACTATAGGCGATGGCCATCACCGGTTTGGTCGTATTCGTGAACAAAGCCTCAAGTTCTTGCAGATCTTGAACATCCGTTGGGCAATCCAATGCGAGACAGAACTGAGCAGCGATGTGTATGTTTGACAGGGCATCAGCCACCCTCGCCGCCTTGGCGACGAACCCCTTCTTTCCAGAAACCCTCTCATATCGCTCTGGGTCTATTACATAAGGAACGGTGCTGCCCAGAACGGTGTAGAGGTTGTCTCCCTCGATATTCAAGCTGTACTTCGGATCACGCCCGTAGAGGTGAACGCATTTTGGCGTGCTCTTTATTGACTCCTCGATGAGATGATTGGGTATCTTGACGTGCCTTGCCCTCTCGTCAACTTCAGCCCCTGCATCCTTTAGCAGCTTGAGTGCTCTTTCACTGTATACCTTGACGCCGGTTCCCTCAAGGACCTGAAGTGTTGTCAGATGCACTGCTTCGATCTCGTCATCCGATAGGATGCTTAACCTCAACCTCGCTTTCCTTCCACTGCCTCTCTTTCGGCATTCCTGACTATCTCCCCGAGCTTTGCATTCAGGGCCTTGTCCTCAATTGGTGGCTGGGAGAGGACCCGCGCTACCCTCTCCTTGGCTTTGTCCCTCACGTCCTTCCTGCCGAGTTTGGCCCACTTCACTTCACCCTCCCTGCTGAACACATCGGATAGGTGAAGGGTTGAAACGTGCTTAAGTGAATGTGGGTGGGCGAGAAAATGTCCACTAGGTCCGACGTCGCGTATGACATCGAATGCCAACGTTTCATCATTGACGTCGATCCCCCTTACGATCCTCTTGACCATGGTAGAGATCTCGTTCGCTATGACCGCCTCCTCCATGGAACCTATGCTCCCACCCGCGAGGTATCCACAGTCGTGGATCAAGTTAATGCCGCACAGTGCTGCAGTCAAGGAATTCATCATGACCTCGGCTCCAGCCTGGGCATCTGGCACCTTAGAGTCAGAGCAGCCTCCGAAGCCGAATGTTGGCAGTTTATAGGATTCCGCCAGGCTTGCATTAACTATGTTGCCCATCGCGAATTCCG
>Ga0315309_1002761_pt1 | contig 10160 bp, 13 predicted proteins | sample TDP4_MG_FD_203080 | JGI IMG/M metagenome (GOLD analysis project Ga0315309, IMG submission 203080) | Freshwater sediment microbial communities from Lake Towuti, South Sulawesi, Indonesia - TDP4 | ecosystem: Environmental > Aquatic > Freshwater > Lake > Sediment | place: Indonesia: South Sulawesi...
CTAAGGCGACCTTCATGTTGGCGACCGGATTGTAGGACACCTTTACACTATGCTTAGCCATCAAACGCATCTCCCTCTCAGAAAGATATATGCAATGGGCAGCGAGGACATCCGATCTTAGAAAGCCAATGCTTTCAAGAAGGTCCACCTCGGATAAGCCGTACTTCTCCCTCACCAAGTTCACCATTTCCCTCGACTCAGCAAGATGGATTTGTATGCCAACGTTAAGTGCCGAAGCCCTCTCACGAACCTTCGCCAAGAGGTCGGGACTGCAGGTGTAGACTGCGTGAGGACCAAGGCATATTCTAATCCTTCCGTTGGCGTGTCCATGATATTTTTGAGCCATCTCCACAGCCTCTTTCAAAGTTCTTTCCCCTCTGTTAGTGTCTTCCGCCTCGATGATTCCTGGAGCTAGCACCGCCCTTAAACCAACTTTCTCAACCGCCTTCACCACTCTTTCCTCGTAAAAGTACATGTCAGCAAAGCATGTAGTGCCACTCTTAATCATCTCAAGACAGCCCAGAAGGGCTCCATCATAAACATCCTTGGGCTTCAGCTTCGCTTCAAGGGGCCATATGGTCTCGCTCAACCACCTGCCCAGCTCTTGATCCTCCGCAACTCCTCGAAAGATTGTCATTGGCAGATGGGTATGACAATTAATCAAACCAGGCAAGGCTACCTTTGCACGTCCGTCGATCACATTCGCAGCCCTTATTCGGGGTGCGCCAGCTTCCTTTCCCACGTAAAGTATTTCACCGTCTTTTACTGCAATAAGGCCTCTTTCTATGATCTTCCCATCATCCATTGGAAGGATAGTGCAGCCGCGAATTAGAATATCAACTTCCAAAATAGCCACCGTATGGTAATAGCTTGCAAGTGATAGATCATTTTATCGGAAGAACTAAGCCAAACACAGATTAGTTATGTTCTTGGTTATAATTGGGTTCTTCGCAACTTTAGAGGGCTCAAAAGGGCGCTTGGATGGTCATCGTTAAGGGAGAACCTACCAGATCCAGCCGTCAGTTTTCTGTATATCTGGTTCAGCGACTCTTCGGTGCAGTTCAGCAAGTCTGAGCCTTGAGGCGTGATGCTGTACACTTTTTTAGGTCGACCGTTTCCTAAGTCCCATTGGCTTTTAATGTACCCTTTCTCCTCAAGAATAGAAAGAAGCGGGTAAATCGTGCTGGGACCAAAGTACACCCCAAAGTTCTTGCGGAGACTGGAAATGATCTGGTATCCATGCATGGGATGAGTTCTCAGGAACTGAAGAATTACGAAGTCGAGGAGGCTCCTCATGAGCTTCATTTGGACCTCCCTGAGTTTTTGTCCCATCATTCTTGATTCCTCATGTAGTTTTGTTTAACAGTTTTCACGTTATACTTGTATACAATATGTCCTGATTTGGACATATCTGAGAATGTATACTGTCGACACGAAATATAAAGGTTTGTGCGCCTTAAAAACATATAAAAGCATATTTAAGCATAAACGCCAATTGAAACACATGAATAATTTAAATAAGCTAAAATATGAATAAGAAACAAGCTAGAAAATGGAAAGTGAAACGTTGACAGACCTCGCCGTAAAGGAGTTTAGGCAACGGTTTGCCAAGGATTTTCTGGACATACTTGTGCTTAGGCTCATCCAAGCGGAGCCCATGTGGGGCTACAAGATCATTAGAAAAGTGGAGAAAATATTTGAGATCAAAATTAGACACGGCGCCTTATACCCCCTCCTCAACTCACTGGAGATGAACGGCCTCCTTAAAAGCAAACAAGAGGTTCGAGGAAGGCGAGCAAGAAAGGTGTACGAGATCACACCGAAGGGAATGCAACTCCTCGACTCTTATCACGATTTCTTGAGGGAACAACTACAAACGCTGAACATTAAGGGACAGGAGACTAAAAATGAAGCCGGATCCAAAGAAACGGAAGGCTGAGGTTCATAAAGAAATGATGGAACAGGTGAAGAAGATTCTCACTGAGAGGGGAAGCAAAGCCCTCGAAGAAGCGAGAAAACAAGTGTTGCAAGAGGAGATCGAGTGCAAACAAGCCCGCAAGGCTTTAACCTACTTCATGTCTGAATATTGGCAGGATGTTTTTGGGCCGACACTTCTTTCTTTAGGCTGCGAAGCGGTTGGAGGAGATTCCAGTTTAACAACTCCCATAGCCGTCCCGCTGATCTTGATAAGTGGGGCCATAGACATACATGATGACATAATCGACCAGTCAAAGTCAAAGTGGCTCCGTCCAACAGTTTTCGGGAAGTTTGGCAAAGATATTGCCTTGCTCGTTGGAGATGCGCTTTTCTTTAAGGGTTTTAAGCTATTGTATGAAGCGGTTGAGAAGGGGATTTCCGCTGAGAAGGTCGCAGCCATCGTGGACATTATTGAGAAGACATTTTTTGAGCTGGGGGACGCGGAAGCGTTGGAGCTTAGTTTCCGGGGAAGAATAGACATTACACCGGAGAAATATCTCTATGTGATGAGGAAGAAAGCGGCTGATGTGGAAGCCTGTACACATATTAGCGCCCTTCTTGGCGGAGGTTCAAAAGAAGAGGTTGAGACTCTGAAGGAATATGGTAGGCTTCTGGGAATGATGATAATATTGAGGGACGACCTTTTAGATATGATTGACTTTGACGAAGCCATGCACAGAATTAGAAAGGAAAGCCTACCCCTCCCAATACTTTATGCATTACAGAAACCTGAAATCAAGTCTATACTAAGCCCTCTCCTCCAGAAAAAAGGAATAAAAAAAAGGGATGTTAAGACGATTTTGTCAACCACAGACGAGGCAGGAGGGCTTGATTTTTGTACAAAAATAATACAGGAATTGGCTGAAAACGCTTACGATCGCATCGAAAAACTTCGATATTCAGTAAAATACTTAAAACTACTGACTAAATCGGTACTTCCGCCCCTTAACGAGTGGCGAAACTTAGCTACCGCCAACGTCTGACAGGTATTTCTGGAGTCTTTTTTCTCTTGGCCATATTAATCACGAATATATCTGTACAACAGATATACATATAAATTTTGTTGTACACATCTACAGAACCTGAAAACCATATTCAGAATCTAAATTTACAGTTCCTAATTCTTAATTCAAAGAATGTCCAGTCTAGGATAATGAGCAGTGCCATGAAATGCTTAAAGGATACCTAGATGAACTTAGCGTTGTTCGGAGAGACCTTTTCATAGCCTTCTTTCCACTATTCAATGTTTTCTCGTGGTGGTACGTCGTGCCATTGATAATAGACAGCGTTCAAGGCGGCCTTCATGTGACGTACACCCAAGACACCGTTATTTGGGTAGCCTATTATTCAGCAATACTAGGATCCGGACTAGTTGGCTCGCTTTTATCAAACAGAACAAGTAGACTTAAATTTCTTTGTTTCTGGGTGATCTTAGGAGTAGTTTCAACGTCATTACCCGCTCTGTTTAATAGTTTCACAGTGACGCATGCTTTACTGATCAGCATTCTCTTGGGGACTTCGTTTGGGTTAGGCATGCCTTCCTGTTTGGCTTATTTTGCAGATTGTGCATCCGTTGAAAATCGAGGGCAAATAAGCGGTATAACGTTCCTAGCCACTAACTTAAGTGCCCCTCTTTTTGCAATATCATTTGGCATGTTTGATTTGAAGGTGAATTCATTAATTTTTGCTGCGTGGAGAGCATTTGGATTAGTTGTGTTCTTTTTGAAACCTAAACAAAGAAATGTTTCAGGAATGAAAAGGAAAACTTCTTTTTTATCGATTCTGCAAAACAAATCCTTTATACTCTATTTTGCCGCTTGGCTAATGTTCAATCTCATAGAAAGTTTCGAGCGACCAATTCTAGACTATATTTTCAGAGATTTTCATTATGTTACAGTGGCACCTGTGATCGGTAGCTTTTTTACCCTGGTCGCGGGGGTATTGTGCGATCGAATTGGGCGAAAGCGAGTAGTGCTCTATGGTTTTGTTACCATGGGAATTGCCTACGCAATCATAGGCATTGCTCCAACCGCGTTGTTTCCACAGTACTTCTTTATCACCGTTGAAAGCATATCATGGGCTATATTCTTTGTAATCTTCATTTTGGTATTATGGGGGGACCTGTCCGAATCTGGCTGTAGGGAGAAATATTACGTAATTGGGGCAGCAACCCCCTACTTTCTTTCCGACATAGTAAGAATACTTTCAGCCTCCTACGTTGTGCTCATTCCGAAGGAAAGCGCCTTTTCGCTGGCTAGCTTCTTCCTCTTCATAGCAGTCCTGCCTCTTCTATATGCTCCAGAGACTCTGCCTGAAAAGAAAATCGAGTTCAGGAGGCTCAGAAAGTATGTTGAAACAGCAAAGGAGATTCAACGAAAATATGCTGAGAAAGTTACTAGGAGATAGTAGATTCCCTAAGGATGTTGATTTATCCAACTGCGAATCAAGCTATAGAGAACGAGAGCTGACAACTCATGGATGAAATAAACGTTAGGAAAATGCTGGAGGAACAGGGCTATTCCAATAAGGCCATCAAGAATATACTCACGTGGTATCTTGAAGTAATCCTTTGAGATCTGGGAAACTGGAAAAATGCAGAGAAGAGTTAGAACTGCTCGATTTTCATAGCTAATTTTTCTAAGGTTTGGGTGAAGGGGTGCCCTGGTTGTTCGATAGCAAATATGTGTGTTCCTCCAGCTCGAAGGATGTCGCAGAAGCAGGGGATGGTCTCCAGAAGAGGGAGGTTATGGGTGTTTTTAAGTTGGTTGATCAGCTTCCTTCTTTCAGTTCTCGACAATAGGCGTTCTTCCGGCACTTTATTCAATATGATCCCGGTTTTCTTCTCAAAGAGATTGTAGAGTTCATGGACTGTTCGTTTGGTACCTTCTACATCAGACGCATCCATGCTTGTTACTACCAACACAACATCAGCGCTCACTATGGCGTTTATGGAGGAGTACTGGAGCCCTGGGCTTGTATCGAAGATAATGTAGCTGAGGTGCATATCGTTGAGAAGGGACATCTTTAGCGACAAGAGCCGCCCCAGAGCTTTCATCTCCCATTTCCTATCTTTCGCCGACATCTCTCGAATGGCTTCAGTGGTGGGATTTGCCAGCCCAACCAAAAATTTTCCCTTCGTAGCATGCGTCTGGGTGAGGTCGATCAAAACCTTTTTGATCTCACAGGCACCGTTCAAGTAGTCGTTTAACCAATACTCTGCGTTATTGGCTTTGAATGCAGCATGAAGGCTTGGAGCACGGAAGTCCATGTCTAAGAGGCAGACGTCTTTTCCATTCTTTGCATACATGGATGCTAGATTAATGGAGAGTAACGTCTTCCCTGTTCCGCCTTTGTACGAGTGGACCGCTATGATTTTTCCCATATTACCACCTTAACTCTCTCTCTCCACGTAGAAGTAGACCTTGCGTCCCCTTCTCTCCTTTTTCAAGTATCCCATCAATATCAGTTGGTTCAGATAGCCGCTCTCAACAGCTCTCGCTCGCTTCGTTTGCTCAGCCACCTCATCGGCGGTTGCGTGATCCAGCCTACAAATGGTCACCGCTGTTTTTCTTAGGTGATCAGGCAACGACAGCAACGTCATCACGTCTAAGGCATCTGGTATAACCTGGTTTGCCTTTTGATCATGTTTTTGTATTTCGATAATCACTTCCATTTTTTCGTTTAGGCGGTCCAAGCTTTCCCTTATCTTTTCTAACAGTTGGGTGTCTCTTTCTATCCTCTTAGGCATAGTCACAGTTATGTCTCCGTATGTGTATGACGCGTCTACACTAGTTAGAGGCATACCATCTATTAAGTCTTACGATACAACCGTCCATATTCTTGATGAAACATGGTCTCTCTATCATCGCTCACAAACGATGTCTCAGTTATGAAACTCTTTTCAAAAACGTTCGACTACAAGCCTATAGCGGTTCTTCGTAGAAAGAGGACCGTTTCATAAGAAAGGTGAAAAGCAGAAAATCTGAAGGACTGTATGTGGATGTTGATCGTTAATAAAGTGATGCGGGTAGGCGAGTACGTGCTTCCTCAATGATTGGGAGTACGGCTTTCAGTTCTCTAAAGTATTTAAGTACAGTGATGCCCCTTTCGGTGATGGCGTAGACAATCCTCTTTTTGCCCACCGTTCTTTCTTCGACTAGGTTTTGTTTAATTAGGAAGTCTAAGTACTCCTTGAGGACGCTGCAGTTGACGTTGGCCTTGTACATGATGTGGGTTAGTTTTAAGGGTCCGTGACGAGCCAAAACCTTGAGAATGTCGATGTACATCTCAAGCTTGGATCTTCGCATTACGAGCACCCTTCCTTTCATATTTTCGTGGAATTAATATAAATCGTTTACGGATTCAAACTATCCTTTTTTTGGCTTTTCTAGTCTCAGTCTTGTTATGGGCTTTGTTTAGAGTGGATTCGCATGAGTACGGCCACTCGATTTTGGAAGGCAGTAACCAAGTCATCAGCCAAGATTTGTTGCATATCTTCTGATAGGTTTTTTGTTTCCTCCTTGAAGGCTTCCCTCACCTTTCTTTCTAGTTTTCGTCTCTCGGGAGACAACCGTTTTTCCAATCTGTATCCTCCATCTTAGCTTGAACAATTGTTGGGGTTTTGCTTTTAACTAGTTTATGAATTTAGAATATGGATTCTGAATATCCTCGCTTAGACATCAATGAATCTGTCGGCGAGGAAAATAAAATATCCATGCAGACCAACTTTTGGATCTAAGAACTTTTTGTATTCCTCTAAGCGTTTTACTAGAATCTTCTTGTAATGAGATGGCAACTTTCTTGTTGAGTTAACGGGGGATTCACTGTAACTACATCAGCTTGTTCCAAGGGGATTTTTCCCTACCAACTCCTTCCATTGTCGCGGTGCCTTTGGTAACATAGGCTTTTTCTGGAAAGGTCGGAAATGGAAAATAATAATGGTATTTTCATCAAATCCCTTTGATAACATTTGTCAAATCCAAAATGCTATATCCCCACTATTTTGCCATATCCCATAAGGAACGCTCTCTAATTCTTCCTAGAAGATACTTCGCAAAATTAGGGATCTTTTCAACTTTATTGGCTCAAATTCTATTATCAAAGAAATATCAATTCAAAACAAAACAAAATAAACTATTCGCAAATTCGAATTCCCAATTAATACATACACGCCTCCACATCGATACAGTTTCACAATTCGCTACCTTTATTTACATAAATCTCCCTCTATTATTCGGTTACCAAGGGAAGAAAAATGTCCAAAACGCCCACTAGGGACGAGGCCCTTGAAGCCCTCGACTTCATCATAAACGTCCTCAAGGAACACGAAAAGGACCTAGATCGCTTGATTGCTGAACTAGGTAAAGTGACTGAACGATTCGGCGAAACCGGAGAACTCTCCACCAAGGTCGAAAAGGTGGAAGAACGCCTCTCCACGATCCAAACCGAAATAACCAACCTGATCAAATTCATTTCAACTCCTCGCGAGCCACCAACCCAACTCCGTGGACCACCAATAATTGTTAGATGCAAGCAGTGGGAAGACTTCAAGGTTCTAGCAGCAGGCGCAGAGACAGTTTCCTTCCTGTTTAAGGAAGCGGAGAAGACCTTTCAAGCCGACGCATTGAAGGAGGGCCGCGTCCTCACGTACAGCGGAGAGTTTCCGAGAGACGCTAAAGTGTTGAAGATCTGGTTGTCCAAGGAGCTGAAGGTTGCTGAAGAGAAAATATTTGAGGGCATTTTAGCAATAGGCTAAGCCGGTTAAACTTAAGTTTTTCATCAGTCGACTCATTCTTCTAGAGCATTCAAGCTTCATCTACGCGTTACTTTAGTTTCTGTCTACTGAGGGTCGATTAACAAACTTTTTATAGAATATTATATATTAAGTCTTACGATGCCACTATCCAATGGAGGGGGCGTTTTGAAGCTGGTATGCAGTGTTCCGCTGGGGTGTTGGAGGTTTTGTGTTGAGTGAAGAGGAGATTTTGAGGAGGATGAAAGAGGAAGTTAGGAGGCTCCGGGATGAGCTGGAGGAGTTGCGTTTTTTAAGGTACGCGGCGGATAGGATAAGGGCTCTTAGGAGGGAGTTGTTGAAGGAGAAGTACGACTAATCTTCCACAAATAATCCTCATCAGCGCACCATCAAGATCATGGAGATGCTGGTCGACATTTCCTCCTTGAAAGGAAGAGCAAAGAATACCTACAGAATAACCTGTAGAAAAACATGAATGGGCTATATTGTAAGAGACCTAATAGACAACACCCTCTAACCAGTGTACCCTGAGCAAAGAACAAATGCGCTTTAAACAGTGATTATAAATTCATAATATTAAATATCAGGGCACACCAATTTTTACATGGTGTTTCCGATTGACCCAGATAGCCCCAATATCGGAAAAAATAATTGAAAGAAAAGTTATCGTTTACAAAACTCTCGTGGATCCTACCGCAGTAAAGCTCGCTGGGGAGAAATTGAAGGAAAAAGTTTTTGTGAAATTCGGCTTCATGAAGCCTAAACCTGAAGGAATACGATGCGTCTCCATCGACAAGTATTATGAACCATACTTGGTTCTTGACGGGAAGTACGCCATCGACTACTACCGAAAACGAGTATACACGCTAGAAGTGGACGAAAACGTGCAAGAAGTGATCGTCTTAGACAAGACGTTTAAGCCTGAACCCCCGAAAGAGCCCCTGAAGCGATCTTACAAAGCGGTTCAACTGGACGGAAAAGAACGCTTGTTTTACGAGAGCAAGGCGTACCTCATTCTGGATAAAGCGGGACGGGAGGTAGGACCGGAACTAGTGCCCTCCGCCCCCTCTGAAGAACATCCAGATCAAATACTGGCCGATTTAGGCGAAAAAGTTAGAAATTTCGAGATGACACCAGACAAAGAAGTCGAGCTCCTTCGATCAAAGGTTGTGAAAAGACCTTCCGACATTGGACAAGTCGTGAACGAATCGTTCGAAGTTTCTGAGCGGGCGATAATTTATACTCCAGTTTATGAGATTGTCTTTGAGAACACTAAGTCAGGCGAGAAGAAAACGGTAAAAATGGACGGTGTCACCTCCAAAATCTTTTCATAGAAAAAAATTAAGCCATAGAAGACATCCACTCTCCTTTGACATGGTGTTCTCTGTTATTCAGATCAGCATGCTCGCATTGCCTTTTTTCTATACCGCTTATGTTTTCTAGGGAAAATTGCGAAGACAGCGGGTGAAGGTATTGGACGTTTAAAAACTGGGAAGGGAGTTGCTCTTTTCCCCTCCCTTCTTTAATAAATCGCTAATTTCACTGTAGCTTTGAAGGTATTCTAGGCCTTTCGGAGTTGTTTTATAAACTGTTTTTTCATTCAGTACGATAGGCTCGAGGAACTTCATTTCGAGAAGGAGCGACAGATACTCATTCAGCTGTGCAAAGCTTAGGTTCGCCTTATACATAATCTGGGTTTTTAGGGCGCCATCCTTCGCTATGGATAGTATCTCCGAGATTATGTATAGGCGGTCCCTGCGTTTACGTGGATCTGTCCATCCTCCCTTAATCATTCCAAATCCTCGCTATGTTTGTTCTATAAGAGTTGTCTGTAAGATTCTTGAAGACAAACCTAAAAGGAGTGTTCCTAGTGGGAAAATATTCTGAGACATGAAATATTACTGCAATTATCCATGAAGCAAATCGGCTACGAACATCTTCTACTACAGGAATCGGTTTTGCCCACGTTATCGGTCATTGTCGACTCTTTTACTGTGAATAAACTTTACGTTTCCTAGGGAACGGCATGCTTCCAACGCAAACCACCGCTCGCTAAATTTTGATTTCTGTGAGAAATGCTTAAGTAAAATAACGATGATGATAAAGTCCTTAATGAATGATCATAACCGTGTATACGAGGGAAGTCCGTGCTTGATCTTTTCTTCTTCTTAAGCTTTCTTGTGGCTTTTTTCATAGGTCTTCTTCTGTTGCCCAGCTACATTAAGAGGGCGCATGAAGTGGGCATCACTGGCTTCGATATTCATAAGCCAAACACCCCAGCTGTCGCTGAGTCCGGTGGAATTGTTCTTATGCTAGCGTATTTGATTGGGTTGTTCACCTTTATCCCCTTTGTCAGCGAAACATTGGAGAAGGAGATTATTGGCACAGCAGCCACAGTGCTTTTTTCATCGTTTATCGGGATCGTTGATGA
>Ga0315309_1002762_pt1 | contig 10158 bp, 9 predicted proteins | sample TDP4_MG_FD_203080 | JGI IMG/M metagenome (GOLD analysis project Ga0315309, IMG submission 203080) | Freshwater sediment microbial communities from Lake Towuti, South Sulawesi, Indonesia - TDP4 | ecosystem: Environmental > Aquatic > Freshwater > Lake > Sediment | place: Indonesia: South Sulawesi...
TCCTAATGCTTCGATCTTTTCAAGTATAGCGCTAAACGTAATATTATTCACAAACGTGATCTCCCTTGTGCTTCCATTTTTGATTGCCAAGCTCACAATGCAAAAGATAGGAACGGACTAGAAACTCTCAGACTGTGCCACTGTTCTATCCACGTTCATTAAGCTTTTACCTGAGTTTACTCGGTGCTATCCTAGGTCCTTTTTTCTTTAGTCGTTTCTTAAATTTCTATTTCCTACAGTAATTAACCTCCTCTTGCAGGACGTAGAGATATTTATGCCTGCGGGGCTTCTCTAAAATATCCTAATCGTGTGTTCAATGAGTAGGTGTTTCAAGAAGTCTCCAATTAGATAGGAGATTACGGCTCCTGTGATGGTTAAAGCAGCGTATTTAAGCCCTGTTTTGTAGGGGTTTTCTCCGCTCAATTTACCCACATAGCCGCCTAAAGTCAGAGACAAGAGGATTCCGAGGGAGAACGTGAGAATAACAGCGGCGTTGATGCTTAAAAATAGGAATGGAGAAAGCAAGATGACTAGGGCCAGAATTGTGGCCAAAAAGGATAATACGCCACTCATCCAGACCTCCCTCTTAGAGTGGACTCTGATTTTTGCTCCGTGTTCTAGGGTTTCATGGATTTGCACCCCCCTCTCCGTTGACTGGGAGACGAAGAACCCTATGGAATTTCCAAACGCGTCGGCTAATCCAGCAATAACGCCTGAAATTATGACCAAAACCGGATCTGAGGTAGCTTCGGCAACGCCTATGGTTACTCCCGTAAAGCAAATGACCCCGTCTGCCAATCCAAAGGCGAACCCTTCCATTCTATAGCCGGTTTCCGTTGATTCAGCCACCAAACACCTACTCCTTGTTATCAAGCTTTCAATGCATGCTTTTAGTGGTTAAAGTGTTAATTCCCAAACCTATAAAGAATTCTATCAATCCGCCTACATAGATTTAAGGAGATATGGCTCCGTGCCTCACGCTGGCCCTGGCCTAGGTGTCGAGAGGAAAGAACTACCTATAGCCGTTTTAGCCTTCCCCTCTTGAGTTATGTTCCAAAAAATCGCTTCGAAATTTAAGGTTCCTTCAATAACTTCCTTGCCAATTCAGCTCCTTTTTCAGTGAGCGTATATTCACGGTATGCATTGTGCTCCGTGTACTTCATCTCCCCTTTAATAAGGCCGCTTGTTTCTAGCAAATTCAGATCCTTCTCATCCCGTTCGTAATGCACCTCAGCTCCCTCAATAAAAATTGGAAGATCCCATCTGCCAGCTTTTGCGATTTCAATAATGCGAGACTTATAACGTTCCAAACCTTCTTCGATTTCTCTGCGCTCACTTTCATAGTCTTCTTCAGCTTGTTTATACAAAATTTCCTTTAACTCAGATGACATTGTTTCACCTAACAAAGTGAAATACGCATTAAGGATATAAATCTAACAATCACAAGACTTCACGAAATGAATTGTTGAACCGTTTGAAGTTTAGCCAATTCAAATCTGTATTCTTTGTCTCCGAGATATGCCCCTGTTTTGCCCCATCACTACAACAAGGTAGTTAGGTAGCCAATTTGAGTGGGGGAGTATGGTTAACGTAACCCTTCAATTTACCGCCTGAGAGAAAGGACTTAAAATGTTAAGGGCGCTTTAAAGTAGTGAAACTTAAATCTATTACGGGGCTTTATACTGTTAGTGATTTCATGTCAGAAGAATTGAAAAATGAATTGATCTCTCATGTTATAGAACGCCTAGGGATCTTTTCAAATTACTTGATTGACGCCTTAGATAACGGAGAGGTCTTTGTTATCGCGTCTGTTCTGGGTCATCCAACCGAGTATGAGTCCGACTTTAAGAATCTAGAGTTCTTGAGGGCTGCGGGCCTTCTTAAAAGAGATGAGAGATATTCAAGAAGCGGTAGGATGAAGATCCACGTATACACCTTATGCGAAGGAAAAGAAGAACTTGTCAAAAAACTGAAGGAGGAAAGATTGATAGAATAGCAGGCTTTCTCGCCAGTTAATTAAACCAAAGGCTTGAGCAGAAATTGTGTGAGCCTTACAGAAGGGAGTAGAGGAGGAAGAGGGGAATAAAGGTGAGGGCAACGAGGTTCACAAGTTTTATAAGAATGTGAAGCGAGGGTCCTGCGGTGTCTTTAAGCGGGTCTCCGTAAGTGTCACCGATGACGGCTGCGGCGTGGGTTGGTGTTCCCTTCCCGCCGAAGTGTCCCGCTTCGATGTACTTCTTTGCGTTGTCCATCGCTCCACCTGCGTTGATCATGAGTATCGCTAGGAGTGCTCCGGTTGTGGTCGTTGCGATTAGTAGTCCTCCGAGGGCTTCAACTCCGAGGGCAAAACCCGCCACTATGGGAGTGATTATGCTGACAAACGTTGGAGCAACCATTTCCTTGAGGGCGTTCTTGGTACTTATGTCGACGCATGTAGAATAGTCGGGTTTTGCCTTCCCCTCTAATAGTCCAGGTATTTCCTTGAACTGCCTTCTAACTTCCTCAACCATCTGGGAAGAGGCCTTACCAACCGCACGAATAGCCAAGGCTGAGAATAAGAAGGGCAACATTCCACCTATGAAAACCCCTGCTATGACGGGAACTTTGGTTAGGTCTATTGAAGTTAGTCCTGCTCCATATACATAAGTAAATAGTAGAACCAAGGATGTCAAGAGAGCGCACCCCATGGCATACCCCTTAGTGATGGCTTTCGTTACGTTTCCGACAGCATCAAGCACCTCGATCGAACCTCCAACCTCGTCTGAGATGCCTGACATTTCCACTATTCCATCCGCATTATCTACAATGGGACCAAAGGTGTCTGATGCCATGATTATACCCTTCATGGCCGTGATCCCCATGCCGGTAGCAACTAAACCATAAAGCCCAATCATGCCTCCTCCAGCCAGAAAATACGAAGCCAATGCTGTAACGACTACCGTGATGACCAGCAGTGCCGTGCTTTCTAGCCCATAGGAGAATCCCGTCATTACGGTGATTGCGGCTCCACGTTTAGACGCATCAGCTATGTTCTTTACAGGTCCCCTTCCGGCCCCCGTATAGTACTGCGTAACTAGAGAAACAATTATGGCAGTTAATAATCCTAGAGAAAGACAGAAAAAGAGGCGAAGGTCGTTCATTACCCAGGTGGATATAGCGTAGAATCCTAAGAGGCAGATGAGCCCCGTGGTAAGGAAACTTAGGTTAAGTGCGGTGAGGGGATTTTTACTTTTCTCTCTCAAAACGAAAAGCCCTACGATAGTTCCTATTATATCAATCGCCCTAGTTAACAATGGAAAAAGTACCGCCACCCAACCGTACTTAGACGTGAACATCAAGCCTAGGATCATTGCTGCAATCAGGTTGTCTGAGCCCGATGAGAAGAGATCGGCACCCCTTCCTGCGCAGTCGCCTACATTATCCCCGACGAGGTCCGCAATTACGGCTGGGTTTCTTGGGTCATCCTCTGGAATTTTTGCTTCTACCTTGCCGACAAGGTCCGCCCCAACATCGGCTCCTTTTGTGTAAATCCCACCCCCAAGTTGGGCGAAGAGGGCGGTGACATCGGTTCCAAGGCCGAAGCCTAGTAGAAGCCTGAGGGCTTCAGGATTCTTTGGGCCAACTCCGAAGAGATAATAGAGTGCAATTATACAAATAACGTTAAGAGACATAATTGACAGTCCGATGACCCCTCCTCCACGAAATGCCATCTTAACAGCCTTCCCCGGCAACGTTCTCGCAGCGTTAGCAGTCCTCACATTAGCTTTGACCGCAGTACTCATGCCGAGCGTGATTGCCAAGAAGGAAATAAAGGCTCCCAGTAAGAAACCGAAGCCGATCTCCCAGCTGGGCCACAAGCAGAGGAGCAAAACAACTGTCGATACAATAGCAAAGTATAAGATTGTTTTTAGCTCCCTTTTTAGGAAGGCGTTGGACCCCTCTTGTATGTAGCTTGCTATCTCTTCCATACGAGAAGTTCCTATGCTTTCTCTCTTAATTGACCAGATGAGATAGGCAACAACCAGCATTCCCAAGGTTGGAGCAGCTATTAGTGCAATTAACACTATCTCAAGCATATCAAAGACCGGCCATTACTGAACTTTCTCACCGAAGTTGCGATATTCCTCAAATAAGGTGAGCCACTCTTTCTGTTTGGTGAGGGCAGCTAGAGCTTCGGCGTAAACCTTTACCCTCAAGGTTTCAGCGTCCTTCACCGCCTCGTCTTTCATATGTTTCTCTCCAACATCTTTGAGTTGTTTTAACATGGCCACCGCTAATTTTTCGAGAGTTTTTGATGAAACCTCAGAAACGTGATGGTAGAGTTGAAAGACACTAAACATCCCCCTCAAATGCTCTATTTGTGTTCGTAGGAAGTATATTCGAACATCGTCTGGGATACAGTCAGGGTCTACGATGAGCAAAGTTGCTATTGGGCTGTAATATTTTTGTAGAATGCCGTGTTCCTCCGCTTCCACCTTCTCTATATGGATGAGCTCCGCTTCCATCAATAAGTGTAAGTGGTAGCCTACGGCAGCCTTTGTTAAACCGAGCTGTTTGGAAAGCTGGGTTTCAGTCATTGGATACTTGCTTAATAAACGCAGGATTTCTGCTCGCGTAAAGTCGGCGAGCAATCGGATTTTTTCAGGATCGTCCACAATGTGGACAGCAACTCGGGGCTTAAACGTATTTCCTTTTTCCTCCATGGTCACCGAGACTTTGAAAAGGCATTTAGAAAAGGTAATATTTGTGTATTACTTTAAAATTTATTACCGATTTAATTAATTTGACAATAAGGGGTTTGTTGATGAGAAGTATGCTATGGATTCATCAATAGTATTCACAAATAATAAACATTTAGCGTGCGCGCGCGATACGGGGGCTTAGAGAATGGACTTGGCAATATTTTCATTGGTGGCGGGGCTTTCCGCGCTGACCTTTGCAGGATACTTAGTTTGGCATATCCTTAAGCAATCGACTGGAACGGCAAGAATGAGGGAACTTTCTGATATGATTCGTGAGGGGTCTACAGTATATTTAAAGAGACAATATGTGGTGATAGTCTTCCTCGGCGCAATCCTCGCAATCACCCAATCTTTAATACTAGGTCCCTTTGAAGCCCTTACATTTGTCATAGGGGCCGTTTGCTCAGGTTTAGCTGGCTTTATAGGCATGTACGCGGCCACTCGAGCGAACGTCAGGGCAGCTCACGCCGCTGAATTCGGCTTGAATAAAGCGTTGAGCATAGCTTTACGCGGCGGGATGGTCACAGGGATGTGTGTAACAGGCATAGGTTTGCTAGGTCTCACCGCTCTATATTTCATCACTGGAGACCCAGCTCAGATCTCTGGATTCGCTTTGGGAACGGCAATAATAGCTTTATTCATGAGGGTTGGAGGGGGAATATATACAAAAGCAGCTGATGTAGGCGCAGACTTAGTTGGAAAGGTTGAGGTTGGCATACCGGAGGACGACCCACGTAATCCGGGTGTAATTGCGGATCAAGTAGGCGATAATGTTGGTGATGTGGCTGGTATGTCTTCTGATTTATTTGAGTCCTACGTATGCGCGATATTTCCAGCTATGCTCATGGGCGTAGCGCATGGAGTTAGGGGCATAGTGTTTCCATTAGCTGTCCCAGCTGTGGGGATACTCTCATCCATTCTTGCAATGTTCTTTGTGAGGGCTAAGAGTGAGAAGTTAGGTGGAGCCTTTCTTAATGCGTTAGTGATAACAGGCATGCCAATTATTATAGCATCCTACATCCTATCACAGCAAATGTTCGGCGACTTAAACATGTTTTATGCTATCGTAGCTGGGGTTAGCGCCGGCCTATCATTCGCCTTCATTACTAAGTATTACACGTTGCATGAACATACGCCAACTCAAACGATAGCCAAAGCGGCTCAAACAGGCCCAGCAACAAACATACTCACGGGCTTCGCCGTCGGTCTGGAGAGCACAGCGCTTCCTACCATCGCCGTTTGCATAGCGGTTTTCATAGCCTATAAATGCGCTGGACTATACGGCGTATCCCTCACGGCAGTTGGCCTAATTTCATTGTTGCCACAAGTTGTGGCGATGGACTCCTACGGCCCCATAGTTGATAACGCAAGCGGGATTATCGAAATGATCGGCTCAGCCGGCGAGGCGAGAGAGTTTACTGACGCTTTAGACGCGGCTGGAAACACGACAAAGGCTGTTTGCAAGGGCTTTGCCATTGGAGCCGCCACGCTCGCGGCTATTGCGCTATTCGCAGGCTACATCGAAACTGCCGGAATCGAAATTATCAGTATTGTTGACCCAAGCGCACTCATCGGATTACTCATTGGCGGGATGTTATCATTTACCTTTTGCTCGTTCCTCATACATGCTGTTGGAAACGCGGCCTTCACGATGATTAAGGAGATCAGGAGGCAGTTCAATGAGATCCCAGGCTTAAGGGAGGGAAACGCTAAGCCAGACTACGCTGAATGCATAAGCATAAGCACGAATGCGGCCTTAAAGGGACTCATAATTCCAGGTCTTCTGGCGGTTATCACGCCTATAACAGTAGGATTTGCATTTGGAGTCGAAGCTGTAGGAGGATTATACATTGGCCTCATCATAAGCGCGCTTCCGTTAGCTTTATTATTAGCTCACGCTGGAACAGCTTGGGACAACGCCAAGAAGTATGTTGAGGCTGGACGCTTCGGCGGGAAGGGAACAGCAACGCATGCCGCTACAGTTATAGGTGATACTGTAGGAGACCCATTCAAGGATACAGCGGGTCCATCGCTAGACATATTGATGGACATAGTTGGCGTGATAGCTATACTATTCGCTCATCTATTTCTAGTATTCTCGCTTTTTCAAGTATGAGGCACTATAGAAGATCTGTTCAAAGAATTGGCGGGCCTTCATTAAACGTACTAATCACGGTAGTGAACGTGATCGCATTTCTCTTCGCAGAATACTTCCTAATCTACGCGCTTTTCGCCTGACACCTCCATGATTTTACACTTAACGAGAAGTCATCAACCGTAACAACATCCTTACGGGCTGCCATGGCTTAGTGAGCACATCGCCATGGTTATCATTCTCTGTTCAACCGCTTTGATATCCTCTTACTTCGCTGGGTTTTACGTATGTTAATTGCTGCCCCGAGGATGCACGCTGTCACGGATGTTGTGTCTGTATGTTAAGGTCGTAAAGCTTATTCTGCGGCAAACGCAAAACTTATAGGAGAGAAATATGAAAATGCCGTTTGCCACTTCACCGAGCCTCGGGAAAAGGTGTTTGGGGTTTAGTCTTGATCGACACAGTCATGCTAGCGTTGATCACAGCTAGCGTAATCATCGTGATAGGTTTCCTTGGCAGCTACTTGTTTGATCGAACAGGTCTGCCTGACATGCTCTTTTTAATAGTTTTAGGACTAATTTTTGGTCCAATATTACGCTTTTTTGACCCCACCACTATTACCGGTTTGGCTCCCTACATTGCGGCTTTGGCCTTAGTTTTCATTTTGTTCGATGGGGGACTGAGAATGAATATCTATCAAATCTTCTCCGAAACTCCCAGAGCGGAGTTGCTCGCCATGATAGGCTTTGTGTTAAGTGTGACTACGATAACTCTGTTTACGCATTTTCTGATGGGTGTTCCGTTGTTGTATGGAGTTTTGTTTGGAAGCATTTGTGGTGGAAGCAGTTCCATAGTTGTGGTTTCTCTCGCTAGAAGAGTCAAGGTGAGTGAGAGGTGCGCAACCACAATAACCTTGGAGTCCGCAATTACGGACATTCTGTGTATCGTTGTTTCGTTGTCGGTTATTGGAATCATTCTTACTGGTCAAGCGGATTATACTATCGTTGGTAAGGAAATCACAACCCAGTTTTCTACTGGAGCTGTAGTTGGGGTGCTTTTTGGAGTTTTTTGGTTGAGCATCCTCGAGAGGGTGGCTAGGGTGCCCTATGCGTACATGCTTACCTTGGCTATTGTGCTTCTTGCCTACTGCGTTTCCGAGTACCTCGGCGGGAGCGGAGCCCTATCCTCGCTGCTTTTTGGCGTTATGCTGGGCAATGAAAAGGAAATATTCAAGATGCTCAAGCGTGAAAGAACAAGGGACACCCTCATAGACGAAGGAATGAAAAGATTCGAGTCAGAGATAGCGTTCCTGATAAGGGCCTTCTTCTTCGTTTACCTAGGCTTGATCGCCGTCGTTACCAATATTAACATGCTCATCTTAGGCATAATTTTGTCGTTCCTGCTTCTTTTCGTAAGGTACGTAGCCGTGCGGTTGGCAACCGTCCGTAGCCCATTCACGCGCGATGAGCGTGATATAATGAGCATGGTGTTAACAAGAGGCTTGTCAGCGGCGGTTCTCTCCACTCTACCCATACAATACGGCCTCTTATACGCAGACCTTTACCTAAACCTAACCCTCGTCATCATCATAACCACGGCAGTCATCTGCACCGTAGGAGTGCTCGTGCTGTCCCGTGCCCCTGCTTTCGAAACATAGCGCGGGCTGTGCATATAAAAAGATCAGAGAGTGCAGTTAGAAAGAGGGATACTTCAAGGCAGGTGCAAATAGTTATCCCTCATAGAAGCAGAGGATCTTGTGAATCAAGCACTATGGGCACCTCTGTTAGCGATTGACATAGCATCATTCGCTGCCCTTTTTCTAAGACCGCCTCAAAACGCATGTTTAAGCTCACAACCCTCTTTCAGAAGGCTTTAAAGGGGGCGATACTTATGGAAAGGATTTTTGACACTTATCCACAATGCGGATGGTTGGCACGCCAAAGTTGATCGAATTAATTCATCGCGCGCCAGCGCGCTTGATTAAAACTTTTCAAGCGCTGACTTCACCCATCCTAATTGTTGGATTCTCTGTGATTATCAGCTACGTCGTAATCCTTTATGGACTCTTAGAGCTGTATGAAAGGTATGCAAAAAAGAAAGGAGCATGGGGTAAATCTAAAAGGTGAGTAGTAGATAGCCGGCTCACTTTATCCTTGGCGATCCTGATCTTTCTCTTAGCTTAACGGAAATACTAAATCTCTAAGAACGTCTTTGCACTTAACACGTCTAAATTTTGAAGTATTACATTCCATTAATTCATGAACATTTAAAGGTGATCTTTAAATAAAAGCGAAAAGAATCCAATTATAACACTTTCCGATATATATGAATATTAATAAACGGTTATTTTGTTCTTTTACTAAAACAACACGTACCCTTAACTCCCACTTTCCGGGGATAAAAATGGATGCACCTGAAGCAAGTAAGAAATTGGAGGACAATAGAGCGGTTCTCAGGGACAAGTGGGTGCCATGCGTGAGTAATCCGCCCATGAAAACAGAAGAGTTGAAGAACGTGGTTGACGTATTGCGTGAGCTAGGGGTAAGTTATGAGGACACCCTTGACGCTATGAGTGGGGTTGCCAATGAACTGTGCTCCGCGAGCCTTTTATGGAGGAAAGGCGATAAATCGAAGCTCATCGGGCTCGGCTTAACTCTCATCGCCTTTCCAGAACCCACCCTGATAAGTGATATCCTAGGCGCCGTGGTGTTATCCGCGGGGATCATCCAGACCAAAATGAGACAATCCACCCTACACATAGAAGACGTATACAATAATTTTCAAGGAGTAATTACCGACTTACAGACAATTAATAACTTCTTCTTGGGTCGTCAGCTCAAGGAGTAGACTTTTATGGTTCTATACTGGCTCTTTACGGCTTTTAACCGCCCGCTCCTTTGTTAACTCCTATGTTGATAATCCAAAAGATGAGGAAGGTGTTAAATACTTTTTAGGCATAACCGAGGGATGAAACCGAAAAAGTGTGACTCCTTTTCAGCATATAATTGTGGTTGTTTCCAGGTTAAAGCATCTGAAACAGCAAGAGATAAACTTAAATTAACTCTGTAGGGTTGATTTTTCATCCACCCTTTGGGTCAAAGTCTTCTAAAAAGGTTTTCAACTTTTCCATAAGTTCAAAGAAATCCGTATACACGATGATGTCCGCCACCTTAATGATTTCTGGGTCCTTGGGTCGGAAGGCAACTCCGATGGCTGCATTTTCAATCATGCATAAGTCGCTCTTAGAGTCCCCAACAGCTAAGGTTTTCTTCTTCCCAACGGAGTATTCCTTGGCTAACTCACACATCGCATGAAGCTTGC
>Ga0315309_1002763_pt1 | contig 10157 bp, 11 predicted proteins | sample TDP4_MG_FD_203080 | JGI IMG/M metagenome (GOLD analysis project Ga0315309, IMG submission 203080) | Freshwater sediment microbial communities from Lake Towuti, South Sulawesi, Indonesia - TDP4 | ecosystem: Environmental > Aquatic > Freshwater > Lake > Sediment | place: Indonesia: South Sulawesi...
CATGGCCCACAATTCCGTGACCCCTTGCGCTCCGGTTCACTAGCTTCTTCGCATACCTGGAAAAAACCTGAGATATGGCCTGGGACGAAAGCTGCGGCCTTCTTCATCGAACTTGCCCTCGAAGCTTCGCAACGGCTGCATCCAAGATCGCGTTCGCTATTTCGGCCTTCGAGGAGCTCATCCTCCTCTGCCCAGAAGAGGTGACGATGATCACGTCGTTGGTGTCCTCGCCGAAACCAGCACCCGGCCTAGAGACATCGTTGGCCACGACCATGTCGAGTTCGTTTTCTTGGAGCTTGTCCTTCGCCGCTTCAAGCAGCTGTTTATCGGTAGTGCGATATTCTGCCTTGAATCCCACAATAAATGCATTCGGTGCCAATTTTCGGGCCCCATCGAGGACGCGCGGAGCCGGGACTAGCTTTATGCTCACCGGCTCGGAATGTTTGAGTTTTTGCTCAGCCGGGCGCTCAACCGTGAAGTCCTGCGCGGCAGCAGTAGAGACGATGATGTTATAGCGACCTTTCAGCTCGCGCTCGAAGGTCTCACGCATTTCCTTCGTGGTCCGCACTCGAACTACATTAACATCAAAGGGCGGTACTTCGGTTCCAGTTCCATAGATAAGTGTGACCTCAGCTCCTCGATTTGCAGCTGCCCTCGCAATGGCGATGCCCATCTTCCCCGAACTTCGATTCGTTATGAATTTTATCGGATCGATGTGCTCCACCGTCGGGCCAGCCGTCACCAAGACACGCAGACCTTCCATGTCCTTAGGCGCGAGCAGCCCGAGCACGAAGTCGACTATCTCGGGCACGCTCGGCAGCTTCGCCTTGCCCTCCTCGAGGCGGGGCTCCAGCACCCGCACGCCTACCTGCCTGAGGCGCGTTAGGTTGTCCTGCAGGAGCTTGTGTGAATACATCGAGCCGTGCATCGCGGGCACCATCGCCACGGGCTTGCCGAGGCCGAGTGCGACCGAAACCGTGGAGGTGACGGTTGTGTCATCTATCGCGCACGCCACCTTGCTGAGGGTATTCGCGGTCGCGGGCGCAACCAGCACCAGATCTGTCCAAGTAGCTAGCTCGACATGTTCAAGCTCCCCAGTGAGCTCGGCCACAACTGGGTTGCCGGTCGCCCAATGCATGAGCCGGGGCGTTATCAGATTGGCCGCTTCCGAGCTCATGACAACTCGCACATCCGCACCGTGGCGCATCAGTTCGCGCGCCAGCTCAGGACACCTTATGGCCGCAACGCTTCCGGTAATGCAGAGCACTATTTTTCGCCCGGCTAGCTCATCGCCCTTCGCGCCTCGGATGTCACGCGACGGATGCAAATATACACCTTGAGTTAAAACAGCTCCTCTCGACTTAAATATTACCTCTCGTTTCCTTTATAAAAGGCGAAATTCACGATTAGCTGGAGGTGAAAAGTGTGGAAAAATGGCAATGTATAGTTTGCGGGTACATCTATGATCCCGATGTGGGCGACCCGGCAGCCGGCATAGACCCTGGCACGCCATTTGAAGACTTGCCGGATGATTGGGTATGCCCTGTATGTGGGGCACCCAAGGACCAATTCGAAAAGGTGTAGATGGCGAGACCGGTGCGACCGCCGAGATAAACTTCCAGGTTTACTGCTGACTTGGGATGTCCTGTGGTTTGGCTTATTGTTAATGTTTAATGTTATTGTCTGGTTTTAGTCGTAACTGGCGTGCTCTACCTACTCGGGAAATCAAGGACCATAACGCTTCAATAACTTGCCATGGATGTCGATCTCCCCGTAGCGGATCCTTATCGAGGATATCGGTGTGCCATCCTCAGCCAACACAAATGGAATCTGGATGATCTCAAGCGTCGTGAGCCCCTTCGAAGCCCTAAGTTCGTTGAGTTCCTCCGCCCTCCTTCTAGTTTCCGGGCTGACGACGATCGCCTCCAGCTCCGGATCATCGATCGTGGGACCAAATGGATCTGAGATGATGTAGACCTCAGCCAGCTCGAGCCAGTCGCGGGAGCGCAACAGCTCCAAAAGTGCCTGCTTGCGGACTTCGAGGGGTTGAATCCCAGCTGAATCCTTCACCAGCTGCATCTCATCGGAAGTTATCCCGATCAGCACGTGCCCGCCGAGCTCAAATGCTTTCGCCAATATGGTCACATGTCCATCATGTAGGTAATCGAACGTCCCTCCGACTGCGATCCTTTTGAATTTCATCCGATCGCCCCAAGCGCCCGCGATAATTAGCTTTGCCTCAGCTCTTTTGCCCTTTTAACCGCCGCATGCACGGCTTCCTTGAACGCCTCCGTTGCAGCCATCTCCTCCAATTTTTTCAGTCCAGCCTCGGTCGTGCCACCCGGCGAGCGGACCGCCCCTATCAACTCCTCTGGGTCCATGCCTGTTTCCAGAAGTACCTTGCCCACGCCCTTAGCGGTTTGGGCTGCCAGCTTGAGCGCCACATCTTCGGGTAGACCCTCCTCCACCCCGGCCTCCGCCATGGCTCTTATTACAAGGCTATAGAAAGCTGGACCACTCCCGCTCAGCCCAGTGACCGCGTCGAGCATGTCTTCGGGCAGCTTTAACGCGGTGCCGAGCTTGTCGAGCAAATCCTTGACCAGCCTGATATCACCTCTCCTCACGCGAGAGCCCGATGAGAAGGCTATTGCCCCCTCGCCCACAGAGCACGGTATGTTAGGCATTATCCTGACCACCTTGGCTTTTCTCAACCTCCTTTCAAACTCGGCGACGGGCACACCCGCGACGGTTGAGATGACCAACTTCTCGCCAACAATGTCGGAAATTTCGTCGAGCACTTTTTGCACATCTTTTGGTTTCACCGCGATGGTCACGATATCGGACTTCCTCACGAGTTCGCGGTTGTCGGAGGCCGTTTTTATCCCAGTGTCCTTGCACAGGAGTTTCAACTTTTCCTTGTCGTGGTCGCTAGCCAGGAGACTCTTTTTTGCCATCCTTGTATTGAGAAGACCCCTCACCAAGGCGGAACCCATCCTCCCAACACCTATGATGCCAATCTTCCCGAGCTTCTCAGGCGACTTTGCACTCGAATGAACCAAACTTCACACCTCCAAACATAGTAGTATGCACCAAATCACTCGCCGCCAAACTCCCGCACCATGTCGCGCCACCGTTTCTGCAGCGGTCTATGGGTGAATCGCTTAGCGGATGGGCCGAGATATGCGGCCACAACTTGTCCATCGCCGAGGAGGTAATATTTGGAGCTAGTTAGCCCCTCCAGCCCAACTGGCCCCCTCGCGTGGATCTTGCCTGTGCTTATCCCAACTTCAGCTCCAAAGCCATACCTATAGCCGTCGCTGAACCTCGTCGACGCGTTGAGCATCACGCTGGAGGAGTCGACGCCTTCTAGGAACCTGAGCGCGACCCGCCTGTCCTCTGTGACTATGGAATCCGTGTGCTTTGAGCCGTAAGTGTTGATGTGGTCTATGGCTTCGTCGATATCGTCCACGATTTTGATCGAAATTATCAGGTCGAGGTACTCGGTCCGCCAGTCCTTTTCGGTCGCCCTCTTCGCCCTTATGATTTTCCTAGTCCTCTCGCATCCCCTGATCTCAACCCCGGCGCTCGCGTACCTCTCAGCTAACGCGGGCAAAAATTTGGGCGCGATCGCCCGATGCACGAGCAGGGTTTCGACGGCGTTACAAACCGCTGGATATTGGACCTTCGCGTCGGCGCATATGTTCAATGCTTTTTTCAGGTCAGCATGTTCGTCCACGTATATGTGGCATATGCCCTCGGAATGCCCCAGCACCGGGATGCGGGTGTTGACTTGGATGTACTTTATGAACTCCTTGCTTCCCCTGGGCACCAGTAGGTCGATTTGCTCCTCCAACTTTAGCAGCTCCCGAACTTCCCTCCTGGCCTCGATGAGCTGGATCCAGCCCTTTGGGATTCCGGTGCCTTCAGTGGCCTCCCGCATCAACTTGAACAAGGCTTCATTCGAATGCTTGGCCTCCTTGCCTCCCTTGAGGATCACCGCATTGCCGGATTTCAGGCAGAGTGAAGAGATCTGTGGCAGCACGTCCGGCCTCGCCTCGAAGATCGCCCCTATCACACCTATTGGGCAGGAAACTTTGTAAAGCTCGAGATTTTCATCTAGCTCCATGCTGTAGAGCGTCTTGCCGATCGGATCCTCAAGCTTTGCGACGCTTTCGACCATCATCGCGATATCCCTCAGCTTGTGTTCGTTGAGTTTAAGCCTCTCCACAAACGCCTTGGAAAGCCTTCCCCTCTTTTGAAGCCTCTCGGCGAGCTCGACATCTTTGGCATTCGCGCTCAGCACCAGCTCACGGTTCTCCAAGATGATAGAAGTAGCACGATGGAGGGCGGCGTTTTTGATCTCAGGTCGAACGTTCGCTAGCTGCAACGCGGCCGCTCGAGCCGCCTTCGCCTTGAGCAAAACTTCCTTCATTTTTTCTCCCTCGTCGAGAAAATGGTACCGATTTCCTCGCCTGCCAGCACGCGCTTGAGCACATCCCTCTCATCGCTTTTTGCGATTATCACCGGAATCCCGAACTCGCACGCGATCTTTGCCGCCTGCACCTTGCTCACCATCCCGCCAAACCCGCGGGGCGAAGCCTTGCCCGCAAGCTTTTCTATCTCGGGCGTGATCCTTTCGACCTCCTTGATCAACCTTGCGCTTTTGTCTTTGTTTGGATCGCTTGTGTACAAGCCATCGACATCGGAAAGGAGCATCAGGAGGTCAGCACCGGCGCTGGTGGCGACGAATGCCGAGAGCATGTCGTTATCCCCGACCCTTATCTCCTCCACTGCTACGCTATCGTTTTCATTGATGATCGGGACCACTCCCCACCTCAGTAAGATGTTCAGCGTGTTCTCGAAGTTCCTCTGACGTACCGGGTTCAGGAAATCCTCCCGTGTTAGCAACATCTGCGCGACCGGCTGCCCATATTCGCTGAAATATTTTTCGTACACCTGCATCAAAATCCCCTGTCCAACTGCCGCAGCCGCCTGGAGCATCCCCATTTCCCTCGGGCGTTTCTCCAGCTCTAAACGTCCAACCCCTGCGCCTATCGCACCAGAAGTGACGATGAGGACCTCCTTGCCCGATCGACGAAGTTCCATCGCCTCTCGCACGAATTTTTGCACCTTCTTTGGGTCAAGCCTAGAGCGCACATCAGTCAAGCTACTGGTGCCTATCTTCACTACGACGCGTTTCGCCTTGGAGAAATCCCGCATCGAACCCACCCAGACCCAATAAAGTGAAGCACTTACTGATTATTAATTTGACCTCTACAAAGTCCGCTTCGCTACGCATATAATATCCTCGCTATTTGGTATTTCTCCTATCTTCAAGGGCTCTAGGTCTGCGGCGTCTGTCCAAGCTGCCAACTGTTCCGGCGAGTGCTTATGCTTTAGGCTGGTGATTATCGCTTTACCATCTGACCGGAGCACTCGAGCTAGTTCGCGTACGGTCTTGCCTGGATCTGGCATGTTTTGGAGCAGGGTCACCGAGACGACCATGTCAAAGCTCCCATCGGCGAAGGGCAGATGATCGGCATCGGCTAGCAAAAGGGGTGTCCCTGCCGTGCGTTTTTTCGCCGCTCTTAGCATCTCAGCTGACATGTCGATGCCGACCACAAGCCTAGCCCTTTTCCCAAGTGGGCCCAAAAGCATGCCAGTACCGCACCCTAGGTCGAGGATCCGATCCACGCGGGTGACATTTGCCAAAACGGTTTCGTATTTTTCTCGTTGAATTTTCCTGTACCGTCGATCGTACATGTAGGCGGTCAGGTCGTAACGACGTTTCAGCTCACGCTTGCGGGTAGACATCATCCTATTATCCGCTGCAAATGTTTTTAATTCCACATCCCAAGCTCGACTGGGTGGATCTGCTGGCGCGCCTACGTGAGCTTAGGGCCGAGCTTGTGGCGAGGGAACTCGACGCGTTTGTGGCCATTCGGAATGCGCGCTATCTCTCCGGTACCACTGCCGTCTCAGCCGTGATCATTTCCATGCGGGAACCCATGTTGCTCTGCAGGAGGCTTGAGTTCGACAGGGCCAAACGCGAGAGCGTCATCAAAAACATTCAAGCTTACTTTCCGCGCCGGGTGCCGCTGCGCCGGGATGAGCGGGTGTACTTCGGCGAGTTCTGGCAGCTCCTCGCCGAGCGCCTGAGGGAGTTGAATGCTCAAAATGTCGGGTACGACAGCTTGGGGTGGGAAACTTTACAAAAGCTCCGCAATGCTTATAAAGCCGATTACCGCGAGCTACCCGAGCTGATCATCGAGATGCGCAAGATCAAATCCAAGCGGGAGATCTCATGGCTGAGGAGGGCGGCGGAACTGGCGATCAAAGGGATGGTCCGAGCAGCTGAACTCATTGAGGAAGGGCGAAGCGAGCTCGAGATCGCAGCGGAGGTGGAGTACGCGATGCGGAGGAGCGGCTCGGAGGGGACGCCTTTCAACACAATTGTGGCATCCGGTAAAAACTCCTGGCTGCCCCACGCCACGGTGACGCACAGGCGCCTTCGTCGAGGTGAACTCATAGTCGTGGACCTTGGCGCGGTCTACAAGGGCTATGCATCGGACATGGCTAGGACTTTTTCGCTGGCGCCGACCAGAAAACAGCTTAAGTTATTGGATGTCGTCAGACGCGCGCAGGAAGCTGCGATCAAGCGTGTACGCGACGGTGCCAAGGCGGCGAGTGTGGATAAAGCGGCTCGAGAGGTCATCCGCCGCGCGGGCTATGAGAAATTTTGTTCACATGGGACCGGCCATGGGATAGGTTTAGATGTTCACGAAGCGCCAAGCCTTGCGCCGGGGTCTAAGGATGTCTTGTATGATGGCATGGTGATTTCGGTTGAGCCCGGGATTTACATGCCCGGCGTAGGTGGGGCACGCTGGGAGGATATTGTGCTTGTAGCTGTCGAGGGCAACCAAATACTCACTCAATAACTTTTTAGCCAAGCTTCAGAACTAAAGTTTAGGCCGGTATTTGGTGATTGTTTGAGGATGAAGCGCGAAAAATTGCAGAAAAACTTCAGCGAGTGGTTCAACGGCGTCCTCCGCAGCGCCGACATCATGGACACCCGCTACCCGGTCAAGGGCCTCTACGTTTGGCTTCCTTATGGATTGAAGCTCCGGAATCACGTGTTATCGCTCATAAAACAGCTACTCGAGCAAACCGGGCATCAGGAAGTGCTCTTCCCTCTCCTTATCCCTGAGGACATCTTCAAAAAGGAGGCGGAGCACATCCGGGGCTTCGAAGGCCAGGTCTATTGGGTCACCCACGGCGGGCTCGATGAGCTGGATGTCAAGCTCGCGCTTCGCCCGACCAGCGAGACCTCGATGTACCCCATGTTCGCGCTCTGGATACGCTCCCATGCGGACCTTCCGGTAAAGGTCTACCAGGTGGTCAACATCTTCCGCTATGAGACAAAGATGACGAAACCGATGATCCGCCTCAGGGAGGTGACCACGTTCAAGGAGGCACATACCGCACATGCCACATGGGATGAGGCTGAGGCCCAGGTGCTGGAAGCCGTAGAGATTTATAAGCGCTTTTTCGACGAGCTGGGGGTGCCATACGTGGTGACAAAACGTCCGCCGTGGGACACGTTCGCGGGCGCAAAGTACTCGGTGGCCTTCGACACCCTCGCGCCAGACGGCAGGACCCTTCAGATCGGGACGGCGCATAACCTAGGGCAAAACTTCGCGAAAGTGTATGGCCTTAAGTTCGAAACTCTCAAGGGCAAGCATCAGCACGTGTACCAGACTAGCTATGGCATGTCCGAGCGCGTCATCGCTGCCCTCATGATGGCCCATGGCGACGACACCGGACTATGTCTGCCACCGATAGTGGCACCCATCCAAGCCGTGGTCGTCCCGATCCCGTTCAAAGGAGAGGAGGCACCAGTTAATCAAGTGGCAAAAGTTGTGACGGACGAGCTCACAACCACTGGAGTCCGAGTACATCTCGATGACCGAGACCTCAGGCCAGGGGAAAAGTTCTATTATTGGGAGAGGCGCGGTGTGCCGCTCAGGCTCGAGATCGGCCCTGAGGACGTAAAGAAGGACCAGGTGACTGCAGTCAGGAGAGATACCATCGAGAAACAGGCGATCCCAAGGCGGGAATTGAGGGTGAAGGTGCAACAATTGCTCGACGATATAAATGCGAACCTGCGCGAGCGGGCCTGGAAATCCTTCAAAGAGATGATACATGAGGCCGCTGACGTTGAGATGATTAAGAAAACGTTGGGGAAAAGGGGCGGCATCGTCCGGGTGCCTTGGTGCGGGCAGGAGGCGTGCGGCACCTCGTTGGAGGAACAAACGGGCGCAGATATGCTCGGGCAGGAGCTGGAAGGTAAACCGGCATCCGGAATTTGCCCAATTTGTTCCAAGAGGGCGAAAGTCTACGTGCTGATGGCTAAAACTTACTGATATTCTAACGGAACGCAGCCAAAATTTCCTTCTCGGATGGAAATCCAGTTGGGCCCTTGTACCTTATCTTCAGGCCAGCCGCGGCGGATGCGAACTTGGCCGACTTCACCGCATCGCGCGTATCCAAGTATCTCGCTAGAAAAGCTGCACCGAAGACATCGCCCGCACCAGTGAGGTCCCTCGCATCGACCCTCAAACTCTCGACCTCGCTGAACCCATCGTCGGAGAGCATCGCACACGCCTTTTCCCCTTGGGTCAAGATCGCAATTTTCGGCCCCATCCCTCGCAGACTTTCTAGGATTTTTCTAACCCCGCCCTTGAGCGCCCGTGCCTCATCCCTGCCTATCTTCACGATGTCGACGTGCTCGAGGAAATCGCTCAAGTCCTCACGCGGGCGGATTTCGACTTTACCCCCATCACCTATTTTCCTGAACAACCCTTGGGGGTCGAGCATGACGATATTTCCCTTTCGCTTGATCGACTTCAATACACCAGCGGTCACCTCATCAGCGATCGGAGAAACATAAAAGCCCCCCGCGTCTTGGTAAGCGCGTGGAATATCGTCGATGGATATTCTAGCAGCGACGTGTTTGCAGACCTGCTCCCTGTTGCCAGCTTCATCGTAGGTGTTTTCAAATGTAGTTGTATATTCGCCAGCCACGAGGATGCCTTCGGTGTCTAAGCCGAGCTTGCTGTAAAGTGGCGGGAATTTATCCAAGAAATCAGCGCCGACCTTTGATATAACCCCTACATTTTTCCTCAAAGCTACAAGTGCTAGGCCCGCGTAAGTTGGCGCCCCACCTAGGGCATTTTCAATTACCCCCCAGGGCAGCACGTTCACGTCAATTGCGACGTGGCCGACGACGATGACATCGAACTCCAAGCTCATCTCTCCCTTTTACCAGCTATGAACTCCTCGACGGCCTGCCTGGCGTCGACATCCGACATCTGCATTGGTGGGTGTTTAAAGAAGTAAGCCGAGACACCCACTAGCGGCCCCCCCACCCCGCGGTCGAGTGCCAGCTTCACCGCGCGGATGGCATCGATGACGACGCCAGCGCTGTTGGGCGAGTCCTCGACCGAGAGCTTGACGTCTATCGTGAGCGGGATATCGCCGAACTTCCTCCCCCGCATGTGGATGTAGCACACCTTGTTGTCCTTCAGGAAAGAGACGTAGTCGCTCGGGCCTATCCGGAGTGGCACCTCATATGGCACCTGGCTAGCGACCGCCTCTGTCTTGCTTATGCGCTTTGAGCTCAGCCGCTCCTCCTCCAGCATATTGAGAAAGTCTGTATTTCCCCCGATGTTGAGCTGGTAGCTCTCCTCGAGCTTGACGCCTCGATCTAGAAGAAGCCTTGCGAGCGTGCGATGTAGGATCGTTGCCCCTACCTGAGATTTAATATCATCCCCCGCGCATGGCAACCCTTCATCCTCGAACCTCTTCCCCCACTCCTTGCTCGACACGATGAACTCCGGTATGCAATTGATGTAACCACATTCGGCCTCGATCGCCTGCTGCGCATAGTGTCTTGAAGCCTCGTAGCTGCCAACGGGAAGGTAGCTTATCAGGATGTCCGCGTGCGAATCCTTGAGGACCTGAGCGACATCGACGGGCTCCTGCGTCCTGTCGACGGGAACCACTCCCTTCAGGTACTTTCCGAGGCCGTCCAAGGTTGGTCCCTTCATCACCTCGACTCCGAGCTTAGGGACGTCACTGAACTTGATAGTACAGTT
>Ga0315309_1002764_pt1 | contig 10151 bp, 9 predicted proteins | sample TDP4_MG_FD_203080 | JGI IMG/M metagenome (GOLD analysis project Ga0315309, IMG submission 203080) | Freshwater sediment microbial communities from Lake Towuti, South Sulawesi, Indonesia - TDP4 | ecosystem: Environmental > Aquatic > Freshwater > Lake > Sediment | place: Indonesia: South Sulawesi...
ATCCTATCTCCGCTCGGTATCGAAACTTACCTCCACATTTCTCGCATTGACGCTCCACTATAGGCTGCTTATCCAATATTACATGACATTTTAGCTCAACATTGCATTTTGGGCAAAGTCTCTTATTGCAATCTAAAGTTACCAGACCAAAGAACACTTCTGGCATTGCAGCCACATCTCTGACTTCGAGAGTTATCTGTGACGCGAGTTCTGCTACTCCAAGACGCCGCGCCAGTTGTTTCAAGTCATCAACTGTTATTTGCTTTCTTTTATCCATCAGTGTTTGACCTCATAGAACGAAATCTGTCTTCTCTATGATAGACTCAACCTCGGGCCAGCGGACCTTGACTGAGAGATAGACCCTGGTCGGGAAGAGTTCCTTGACGTAATTCGTCTCGTCTTTGGTATTTCTATTGTATAATTAAGGAAAAGAACATTTATGATATCTGTTCTGGCTTCGCCACAAGGGATGGGTAAATGGATCGGAAACTGATCGTGTTGCTCACATCTTCCGATTATCAATTGCTTGGATGTCCTTCTCAATCTTATGCGATGTACCGTGCGCTTTAGGTTAGTTGGGAGGATCTGGGCTTTTACTATTCACGATCCCCAGTCGAGCCATTATCGGTTCCATTTTCTTAGGTAACACTTTCAAACAGAGGACACAGAAGTTCAACGGCGTTGAACTTTTTCGGTTACAATGCATTTCGATTTTGGAATGCCACCTAAGAAAATAATATGGTCCTCTGCGCTGGGAAAGTTCCTCTTAGTTGGACATCCTGAGGATAGGTTCTTGGTGTCCCGTGATGGCGTTTGTTGCCTCCCTCGCTGTCTCACAGTCCTCTTCTTTGACGAGACGGGGATCGGAGCAGATGCTGGTACCGTCAGCGAGGCACCTGTGTGTCCCTTTGTCGTAGAAGTCGCATATCTTCATGTTCTGCAGGACTGGTCTTCTACTCATTTTCTCTCGATCCCCGTGCCCTATGCTTCTCACGACAAGTCCCCCTCCCACGAAGGAAAAACAGTCTGTAACGAGGGGCAAGTTTTCAATAACCCTCGCAGAAGGAACACCTACGTTCGTAAGTATGGGCTAGACAAAGTTGCTGAGAGGTGTCTTAGCGTCACGTTAGTAACTAAGTAAGTTAGGATAGCCATATAAAACTAACTAACTAAGTAAGCGCGGGGTATCGGAGCCATGAAGTCAATCCTCATCCACCTGGAAGACGAAGAGTACGAAAAGCTGAGCAAAGTAAAAGGGAGCCTTAGCTGGAAGGAGGTACTTCTAGCCTTCCTGGGAGAAGAGGACAAGAAAGACAGTATAAACAAGTTGAAGAATCGGGGAACTTCTAAAAGTGGGAGGTAACGCGAGCTAGCTGTCAAGAACTATCCTCGTCTTCGTCTTCTTCTCGCTTCCCGTATAGGATAAGGTTAGGTCACTGAAACCCGTCAAGTTTAGCGCCTCCCCCGCGTCGGGCCGACACCGTCATGGAGCACGGTAGCTTTGCCGATTTGCTTTCGGATCTGGTTTGCCCTGTTGTGCAGGCGACAGACATCTACGCCCAGTTCGTGCGCTGCCTGTTTGACGCTTCCTGTCCCGATTATGGCGTCAACCATCTTTGAATCACAGTGAGGGTGAAGACGGGAATCCGCTTTTTTACTTCTGACACGAAGAAGATGCCCCCTCGAGCAGATAACAAAAAGGCGATCCAAATGCTTTTAGATGTCTAAGAGCCATCTTTACGACAGAACACTTGAGAAAACACCAGATGTAAGATGTATCGGATGGGATACAGTTAGTATGTTAATCCGATACGGTCTTCCTATGTCGGAATTTGTCTGCGTAGATGTACTTCATCGTGTTAAAGTGGAAGTTGAGCCTAGCAACGTTAAGTGGCTGGTCTTATACCCCGTAGCACTAGGTAAGATGCTCTAGTTTTCGTCCCCGTCTCGCCAGTTTCCCCGTCGATTCAACTCTTGATATTGCTTGACTTTCCTCTCCCCATTCCGCCACAGCTAAGCCTTTGTCCATTTCTTGCTTTCCTGCCTTTAGAAGAAGTATCTGAGCCAAGTCCGGAATACGATGCGCCGGCAAATATAATGCAGATCTGCCCAGATGATTGCGACTTTCTCAACGCGAGCCTCGTCGCTTACCTATAATTCGCAATAAGCGACGATCCTTTTATTTTGTAAGAACGCCTTTTTCTAGCCTTGATACATCAGAAGCGGTGATACGAAAGGATGGGGGACAAGCTTGTGACAGCCGAGGTTGGAGACCGGGTTGAGAGATTCGAAACCATAATCGAGAACATGTCTCATGTTGCCCATTTGTCGTGGATGTTAGAGATAATCTGCGAAGCGCTGGTCTCGAGACTGGGGTATAGGATGGTCTGGATCGGACTAATAGACAAATATACATATGAAGTTAAGCCAGTAGTTCAAAAGGGGTTCGAGGAAGGATACCTCTCATCGATCAAAGTGAGATATGATGACACAGCCTTGGGTCGAGGTCCGACCGGAACCGCGATAAGAACAGCGAAACCGGTGGTTCAACGTGACATTGCAGGTGATCCAAGCTACACTCCTTGGCGTGAGCAAGCTTTGAAGAGGGGATACAAGACTTCAGCGGCCATCCCGCTAAAGACAGGTGACATGGTAATCGGAGCACTGAATGTGTACAGTGATAGCACAGATGCCTTCGGTGAAGACGAAGTTAGGATGCTTGAGTACTGTGCTGGTACTATTTCTGTGGCCATAGAAAACGCCAGTGAAAACACAGCTTGTCAAGCACTTGAGACCCATGAGAGACTGGATCAACTGGTTTCCGAGAAACTCCTTATGGCTTCTCAAGTTTACGTTTCAAGAGAAAACTTGGAGGAGGTGCTTCAGTTATTCAAGAATCATTTGGATGGTGGCTGGAATGGTTTATACATAACAAGACAATCCGATCGTGAAGCGCTGAAAGGAGAATGGCTAAGACACGTTCCTACATTTCGGCTGACGGGAGAAGCTGGTTCCGAGAATGCAGTCTGGGGTTACAGTGATCTGACTATCTTGATATCATCGTTTGTACGAGTCACCGAGAAACCTTTCGTCCTTGTGGATGGACTGGAGGAGTTGGAAAGGTGCCCTGAGAGAGGCTTCCTAGGGAGTTTCATAGAAGATATTCATAGACAGGTGTCGGATACAAATGCGATCATGGTGGTCCGGATGGACTCAATTAAAGAGAAGTGGTCAGAAGTACTTAGGAACCACTGCATATTCCTATAAATTTTCCTAGCATCAGCGAGCCTAAGGCGTGGAGAATTATCTGTTGCGCGAACCCGACTGAAACTAAGAGGAGCATGCAAGGATGAGCGTTCGCCAAACAAAAGTCATCCAAACTAGTATTCCTTGGTCAACCTGTTATTCCTATGAAGAACGATTTCCCATCCGCTTCTAGTATATGGGATCCCTTCTCGGAGGAACGTGTTTCTCCTCATTTTCTTTATTTGAAGGAGGTCTTCCTGTATTCTTTCTTTCGTGGGTTCATAACCTCGGAATTCTACTACTCCGTCTGCTAAACGTTCGAATGACTCCGCTTCTTGCGGTGAATGCATCCCGGGATAAAATATCCCCATCGTGGTGCATCCTGTAGTACGGTGAACTGGTTGAAGTCCTAGCCACAGATTCCAGACTTTCTGGAAACCCGCAGCAGCGACCAAAGTTGAGACCGTATCCACAATCATCCGCATCTTGTTTCGGTAACCATTCTCTACTAATACTGTCAGCAAGTTTCGTAAGACGTCGAAAAGCTTGGTAGTGTTGGTAGGGCTTTCAACGACAATATCCACATTTGTTCCCAAAGACTGAGATATTAACCCTGCATAACCTGAGAAGGCATCGATGATTGTCAATTCCCCTGAATTTCTATGGGAAGCTAGATCGATTGTGGTAAGCGTGCCGGCCTCAAGATACTCCTGAACTGAATGCTCCGTAAGGAGTACAATTCCACGCTCTCCTTTTGACAACCCTTCTTTCAAGAACTTCATACATAGAAAATAACTTGGAAAGTTGCTTCTCTCGCTTCCCGTCTCTTCAACGATGATAAGTGTCCCTCTAGGAACTCCTCCACCCAGAAAACGATCGATATCAGAAACACCTGTACCTGCTCTCGGAGTATCCAGAGTACTCAAGTCTAAACCCCCGCGAGTGTGGCGTAACTTCAAGAATGCTGCATTTGTCGCACAACATACTAGGACTTCTGCGCTTTTGCATTTGTGTGTTTCGAATGCATTGCGAAGATCACATCAAAGGTCTGCGCGGTCTTCTCGTCTCAACTCATCTTACTTAAGGCGACTTGAACATGTACGTCTCGCAATTCTGGACATGTGATTTTACGTCGAGGAATATTCTGGGCGTCGACCACAGGAACACTCCTTCCAGTCAAAGGTTTCCATGTCCTTCAAACCTTTGAAACCTACTCCCCGCCCAACCCCATAATCAACCTCACCCAAACAAACCAAAAAGAGATCATTTGCACCCTATGCGCGCAACCCTCGTCGACGGAATTGGCCTCCGCCTGACCAAAAAGGGAGTAAGAGAAAAAACGATTCACAGGTTATGCGCGCTTGTAAAAGCAACCCGTCAACCCTCGACATCAGCATCATTTAGCTCCATGGGGCATGCTGCCTCCTTGACAATGGAGACGCCCTGACTCCGCCGTCTCAGAGGAGGGGGAAGATGAGCGAGGGGTAAAAGAAGTTTGCGTAACTTCTTGCAGTTGAGGAGGGGGAGGGGGATTAACCCCTCGCTCATCTCAATTGAGGAATAGGTTCAACGTTATATAAAGTTTCTACCCGTGTAGCACAGGAGAGCCATTTCGCGCGTGGGGATGGGAAGGCGGCGCCTGGGGCTCACGCGACGCGAGACAAGGGAGGGTTGGACGTGAGGTCACGGGAAGAAAGAGGCGGTATTTAAGCGGCGATTAGAACACTTTGATGTGTAGATGAAGAAGATGAACGAAAACGCCCAATCCTTATGCAGGGAGGGAGTGCACAGATTTCCATCATGAATCTCTTCTAGTAATCTTTCACGGAACTGCGGTGCACGTTTTCTTGCCTTATATGTGATGTGTTGTTGATCCCCAACTCAAACTGGTTAGTTCAGGGAAGTGGATGGCACGGAACTAGCGCGAGGCATGTATTCCTCTGGAAGAAGGGATAGTGTGAGAAATCACGGGCATCAGGAGAGTGCTGAGAGAGAATATGTTGTTTGATGCACGGCGAATGAAATATACGTCTGATGAGAGGGTCTGTATTTTCGTGGATGGCGAGAATCTGTACTACTCCCAGAAGCGCCAAGACATCGAGGTGGACTATCTTAAGCTGAAGGAGATTCTTGCTGGACGGCGAAGACTGATTAGACCGTACTACTACGGCACGAGCACGAGTGATATGGGACAGGAGAGATTCTTCAACCTGTTGCGTCGTGCGGGCTATGAAGTGAAAGTTCTTCCCTTAGCCGAGTACGAGGGTAAGAAGTTCGAGAAGGGAGTAGACATCATGCTGGTCACCGACATGTTGGTATTTGCACACAGAGAAGTTTACGATGTGGCTGTGTTGGTTGCTGGGGACGGAGACTACGTGTATGCTGTCAAGGCGCTGAAGGAGATGGGGAAGAGGGTGGAGGTTGCATTCTTCAATGATTCATGTTCGAGGGAACTGAGGCTCTCCGCGGACAGAACAGTATCACTCACTCAAGTTGCCGATAGGGTCCAGCTCTATTCGCATAGACCCAGGGTCCCTGCTGGAAGAGAAGTCATAGCAGAAGAGGAACGGGAAGTAGCCACCTCCGATACTCGTTTGCCTGCCTAGCTGAACTATTGGTTGGCTCTGGAAGAAGGCAGATGTATCTTGGACTACTCTAAGGGGGTTAGGATTGTTGCTTTGGCTTCGTTGGCTCTAGCTGGTTTGCTTTTACTTGTCCCTCGTATTATACAGGGTTCTTGGTGGTCGGATGTGAAGCTCTTACTAGTATGTGTCTTGGGCTTTTCTTCGCTCATCATGTTGGTATTTCCTCCTCCACCGCCGCAACAGAAGAGAAGTCAGTTGAGTGAAAGGGAAGAGCATGGAGGAAGGGGGGTTGAGATGTTGGCTTCCATTGCGTGCTATGGCGATGGTTGCGGGTACATGGACGGGAGATTGTTCCAGAGGGGAGACTACGTTAGGAAGATAGTTGGTAGATGCCCCAGATGTGGAGGAGAACTCTACGTGAAGTCACTTTACGTCATTGAGGAGAAATGAAGTCGACTGGTGAGAAGACTGTAGTCCTACCTGCGAGGTGGGAGACTATTGCTATGATGTCTTCGACAAATTCTTCCTGGGGTGTTTTCACCTCACGGCTTATGGCTTCAATCTGTTTTCCAAAGGCTGAGGAGATCTCCTGCAGTGTTGCGAAACCGAACCTCGTGAGCTGGTCTTCGCAGGCTACCAGAACCCTGAAAACCCTCCTCTCCAAGATCAAGTGCAGTAGTTTCAGGAAGTTCTTTCCCTTCTCGTTCAGCCCTGAACCCGTGTCTGTTAGTATTTGGATTTCTGCATCGCCATAGTAGTTTTTCTCCTTGTTTGCCTGGTTGACGAGGAGGAGTTGCTTCTGTCTCCGAAGGTCGTCCTTCTGGGTTGAAGAAGAGACTCTGGCGCATCTGACAATAAGCCTCTTCTTCTTCTCTCCTCCCTCCCCCTCCTCTTCTCTCAGTCCTAGGAGCGTTCTATTGCGCCTTCAGGTATACTTCTTCGACCACCCGGTGTTCTGACGGCTCTGATTTTTCCGGCTTTGTCCATCTTCTGGATTGTCCTTGGGTGGAGCCCCAGCAGCCTTTACGTTTCTTTCAAACCATAGAGTCTTTCCATGAGCGCCGCTCAAAATATGCCTATAGAAGCCTACATAAACCTGCATAGCTCAAAACTGTTGTATAGGCATATTCCCGGAAAACTATCCGCTACCACATGTCTTATCCGCAATGATGATCTTCGTATCTGTGACCGAGGCTCTGCTCTTATTTGGAGTCGCCCAACTGCGCGACAATTCGATGAGGATGCTTGGCGCTATATCCCTCATACTTGGAATAGTAACCCTCATCAATTGGTTCATTCCATGGGGTCCTGCCATCGCAATAATGGAAATGATCGGAGTGGTCCCCGGATACATTTGGTCGCTGAGAGCAAGCGTCAGACTAATCACGGGCAAAAACATTGTACCTTAGAAGTAGCGGAAAACCCGCTGGAAGTCTCAACGCTAGGAAGACATTGGGGTTAGCACGAGTTTAGCATGGCAGTTCCTTTTGGTTCAACCGTTTCTTCTATTCTTTTTCGGAAATTCCCTTAGTATTCTTCTTACATACCCAGAGGCGCACTCGGCAGCTGTCTCAAAGTCTGGTTTCAACATGATCTCGGCAGAAAGATATCCCTGATAACTAATCCCTCTGAGAGAATCTACTATTTTTCCGAAATCGATGTGACCGAGTCCGGGGGCAAGCCTATTGCTGTCGGCCAGGTGAACGTGAGCTATCCTGCCACTAGCTCCTAATATCGCTTCGCTTATGTCTCGCTCCTCAATGTTCATGTGAAACGTATCAACCATTATCCTCACGTTATCGTACTTGATCTGATCTGTGAATCTTAGCGCTTCTTCAACAGTGTTTATCAAGTTCGTCTCGTAGCGATTTATCGGTTCAACCACAAGAACCAAGCCTTTATCAGCCGCAACCTTCGCGCACTGCTCAACAGACTGATGAAGCAACTCCAGGACTTTTTTATTTGGAGCGTCTTTCGGAGCTTTCCCGCGTATCAACCCTATTATGAGAATTGATGAATTGCATTTCTCCGCGAAATCAGCGAACTCTGTTATGGCCTTGACGGCGGCGTCCCTAGTGTTCTTATCCAGGTCTGTCAGGCTCAGTCCTCTCTTGACGTAAAGAATCCCTGTTCCCACGGCAGACAGCTCAAGGCTGTAAGACCTAATCAGTTCAACCGTCTCTTTAGGTCCCAGCTTGGAGCAATCGTAAGGCATTAGTTCAATTCCGTCAAACTTCAGCTCAGCAAGCTTGCTCAGTTCTTTTCTCAAGTCATTTCTTGCAGTATCGCCGTCAAATCTGTCCTCAACGGTCTGAACTGAGAAACTCAGCTTCATCAATCAGTTTTCTACCTCTATCCATCGACTTCTCAAAGGAGAACAAAGGGATGGAACTTTCCTTTCTTTAATAGTCAACTTCTTTCATGGTATGCAAATTTAAAGGTCTTTTTATGATTGTGAAACATTTGCAATCATAAAACGACAGTATTATAATGCTGGTGGTAGCTCAAGCATTATCTAAAGGTTTAGTTCAATGTCCGTATCGACGAAAACGAAGATCAGGAGATAAAGAAAGTGGATGGAGTGTGAGTTTATTCTTGCAGGGAGCAGTCTTGTCAGCTGAATTCAAGCCAAGAAATGGCTACAAGCCAACCCAAGAAGAAACCGCAACAAAGAAAGTGGTATCCGGTAGCAAGGTATGGAGAAACCCGAAGATCGAACTGAAAGATCTACACAAACCAAAGCCAGGACCGAGAGACGTCTTGTTGCGGATAAAGGCATGCGGCATATGCGGATCAGATGTTCACATGTACGAACACGATAACGAAGGCTACATACTGTATCCTGGGCTCACAAAGTTCCCAACGGTTACGGGACACGAACTTGCTGGTCAAATCGAAGAAGTGGGTAAAGAAGTCAAGGGTTTAGAGCAAGGAGACTTGGTCTGCTGCGAGGAAATGATCTGGTGCGGCTACTGCACCCCATGCAGAAACGGGCTTCCAAACCACTGCGAAAACCTCGAGGAGATAGGATTCACCATTAACGGAGGCTTCGAGGAATACTTAACGATCGGATCCAAGTACTGCTGGAAGATAGATTCACTAACAGAAACATACAGAAGCGAGGACAAAGCATGCGAAGCAGGGTCACTCGTCGAGCCAACATCAGTAGCATACCACGCCATGTTTACAAGAGCTGAAGGATTCAAGCCCGGGGCATACGTCGTAGTCTATGGAGCAGGACCGATTGGCTTAGGCGCGATAGCACTAGCAAAAGCCGCTGGCGCAGGGAAGGTCATTGTCTTCGAAGTTTCGAACGAGCGCCTATCATTGGTAAAAGAGTTGGGAGCAGATTATACCTTCAATCCTGTTGAATTAGCCAAGAAGAACCTCACTCCACATGATAGAGTTCTTGAAATAACCGGAGGCGCAGGCGCTGACCTCCAAATTGAGGCAGCAGGTGCACCAACCAAAACTCTACCAGAGATGCAGAAATCCCTCGCCGTCGGAGGAAAAGTAACATGGATAGGGAGGGCCGATGTTCTTGCTCCAATGTTCATAGAGGTTTTCCAGACGCACGGAGCCCAAGTATACGGCAGCCAGGGACATAGCGGTCATGGTAACTTCCAAAACGTGATAAGACTGATGGCAGCCGGAAAAATAGATCAAACAAAGATAATCACGAAGAGATACAAGCTGACTCAGATACTAGAAGCGATGTCGCAAGCAACTAAGAGAGTCGACGCTAAGATTACGATAAAACCATAGCACAGACACATTTTGTTTTCCGTAAGTCTAAATGTTGGGAGTGTAATCAAAATGTCAAACTGGAAACTGCCTCCTGAAGGAGGACACATGGATAAGCCGAGTGGCATATATTTCCAAAATATGAGTTGGAAGGAGATAGAGGATCGCCTTAAGAAATGTGATCTCATGATCGTGCCGGTTGGCAGTACTGAGAATCATGGGCCACATGCTTGTCCAGGAGAAGACACCTTCCTAGTCACGAGGATGGCTGAGTTGGTGGCTCAGAAGGTGGGTTGCACCGTAGCTCAGCCAATCTGGTACGGTTCGCACCCATACCACCATCTGGGAATGCCAGGCACAGTAGTTGTTGACGACGACGACTTTAAGGCCAATCTACGCGCAATTATGGCAGGATTTTGGAACGCTGGCTTCAGGAAACAAATATACCTCAACGGGCATGGGCAAGAGTACGTCATTCCAAGTGCGATTCATCAATTTGCCAAGAAATATCAGGTTCCAGGAGTGTTCGTCAACCTAAACTGGTACCATGCTATCCCGCAACATGTAAAGGATAAA
>Ga0315309_1002765_pt1 | contig 10150 bp, 8 predicted proteins | sample TDP4_MG_FD_203080 | JGI IMG/M metagenome (GOLD analysis project Ga0315309, IMG submission 203080) | Freshwater sediment microbial communities from Lake Towuti, South Sulawesi, Indonesia - TDP4 | ecosystem: Environmental > Aquatic > Freshwater > Lake > Sediment | place: Indonesia: South Sulawesi...
GGACCAAACCCGTTGAAAAATATGGAGGTTAAAGCCTAATGTCCAAAACAGAACATAAGCCAATAGGAGCCTCAGAATTAGACCCCAAATTCAAGTATGAAATCGCCAAGATGCATGGCGGAGAAAAGCTAATGCGATGCTTCCAGTGTGGAACATGCACATCCGACTGTCCAGTTGCAAAATTCAGTGACACCTACAGGCCGAGACAAATAATTCGTTTGACGCAGCTTGGACTGAAGGAAATGGTACTAAGCAGCGACACGCTTTGGCTTTGTGCATCATGCTTCACATGCACAGACCGCTGTCCACAAGATGTTGAAGTTGCCAGCGTAATACGGGTATTAAGAAACTTGGCAGCGCAGCAGGGCTATGTTCCGTCAGTGTTCAAAGAGCTAGGTTCAAGCATACTTGAAACGGGTTACGCTTACAGGATTCCAGAACTTCGAATAAAGAGAAGAGAAGCTCTAGGCTTGCCACCACTGCCAAAAGGTAACCCCGAAAGCATAGGCAAAACGCTCCGTGAGGTGGGCTTTCTAAAATTTATTGGAAAGAAGGGTGAGCAAAATGGCTGAACCTAAATATCTAATATTTCTAGGATGTGCAATTCCCTATCGTGTTTCATCCTACGAAATCTCTGCACGGAAAGTTCTCCAAAAACTGGGCGCAGAGCTTGTTGAAATGCCCGAGTTCAATTGCTGCGGTCTTCCAATGGACCCTGTAAGCCACGAGATGATGCTTATACTGGCGGCAAGAAACTTGGCTTTGGCGGAAAAGCAAGGCCTAAACATTCTAACCCTATGCCCGGGTTGTGCAGGCACATTAAAGAAAGTTAACAAGATGCTTAATGAAGACAAGGCTCTACGCGAAGAAATAAACAGTCACTTGAAAGAGGCAGATTTAGAGTTTAAGGGAACAATTGAAGTGAAACATTTGATGCAAGCGTTAAAGGAAGATGTTGGCTTGGAGAGAATAAAAAAGGCTGTTGTCAAACCACTTAAGATGCTTAAAGTTGCTGAACATAATGGTTGCCATATTTTAAGACCTAAAGAGTACATTGGATTTGATGATCCTGAAGATCCTCAAACGCTAAAAACTCTGATCGAAGCAACTGGCGCTACTTGCTTGGATTATATGGATGAAACTGAATGTTGCGGGGCGCCAAGTGCGGGCGTAAACGACAAGATTCCACTCCAACTCACAAGAGACAAACTGAACCATGTAAAAATGGTCAATGCACAAGCTTTGATAACGATTTGTCCCTTCTGTCACATGATGTACGACACAAACCAATCGCGAATAGAAAAGATGTACAATGAAGCATATAGCATCCCAGTACTGCACTATCCGCAGCTACTCGGCTTAGCAATGGGTATGCCACCTGAAGAACTTGCTTTTAACGAACTTAGAGTTGACGCTTCAAAAATTATAAAGCAAGTTGTGGAAGGTGAAAAATAAATGGCTAAGAATAAATTAAAAATAGCCTTCTATTGGGCTGCAAGCTGTGGCGGATGCGAAATCGCAGTTTTAGACATAAACGAGAAAATACTTGACGTTTTGCAGATCGCAGACATTGTTTTCTGGCCTGTGGCTATGGATGTCAAATACAAAGATGTAGAAAACATGCCGGACAAACACATAGATGTCTGCTTCTTTAATGGAGGAATACGAAACAGCGAGCAAGAATACATGGCTAAACTCTTGAGACAAAAATCAAAGATGCTAATTGCATACGGGGCATGCGCCCACCTCGGTGGGGTTCCTGGACTTGCGAACATAACTAATAGAAAAGAGGTTTTTGAAAAAGTATACAATAGAGCATTCTCGACAGATAATCCAAACAAAATAACGCCGAAAACCAAAGTGAACGTCAAGGAAGGAGAGTTAGAGCTTCCAGAATTTTATGATACTGTTAGAACTTTAGATCAAACGGTGGATGTTGATTATTATGTTCCGGGCTGTCCGCCAGCTGTTGAACGCACAATTTACGCTATAGAAGCAATAGCAAAAGGTGAACTGCCGCCGAAAGGCTCTGTTCTTGCGCCATTAAAATCGGTTTGTGATGAATGTCCAAGGAAGAAAGAGAACAAGAAAATCTCCAAAATATATCGTGTTTATGAGAAGGTTCCTGAACCTGAAAAGTGTTTGCTTGAGCAGGGAATTCTCTGCATGGGCCCAGCAACCCGAGGTGGATGCGGGGCTAGATGCTTAAAGGCTGATATGCCATGCACGGGATGCGGTGGACCATGCCCCAACTCGCCTGAACAAGGCGCCGCCATGATAAGCGCGTTAGCTTCCATACTGGGCTTAGAAGAGGAGAAAGAAAAGTACACAGATGAAGAAGTTGAAAAATTAATTGGCCAAATAAAAGATCCTCTTGGAACGTTCTACATGTACGCTTTACCTGCATCAATCCTCAGAAGAAGGGTGATGAAATAATGAAGAAGATTGTCATTGATCCGATAACAAGACTTGAGGGACATGGAAAAATCTCCATATTCTTAAACGAAGGGGGAGAGGTGGAAAACGCTTACTTCCAAGTTCCTGAACTTAGAGGTTTCGAAAGGTTCTGCATTGGCAGAAAAGCTGAAGACATGCCGCTTTTGACGAGTAGAATATGCGGAGTCTGTCCAGTTGCCCATCACATGGCTGGAACAAAAGCCTTAGATGCCGCCTTTAATGTTGAACCGCCATCCGCAGCAAAAAAACTTAGAGAACTCATGTACTGCGGCTACTATATCTACGACCACACATTGCACTTTTACTATCTTGGCGGACCAGACTTCATAGTTGGACCTGATGCGCCGCCAGAGAAAAGAAATGTTATAGGCGTTATTGAAAAGGCAGGGTTAGACATAGGCAAAGAAGTCATCAAGCATAGGGCTTATGGACAAAGAATTACAGAACTCATCGGAGGAAAGGCCACCCATCCAGTCTGCGGATTACCAGGCGGAATGTCTAAGTCATTAAGCGAAGAGAACAGGCAAGAAATCGAAAAAATGGCTGCTTCCTCTGTGGAGTTTGCGAAATTTTCGTTGAAGCTGTTTCATGATATTGTTCTGGGAAACAGCAAATACGTTGACATGATTAAAAGCGACGCTTACACTTTAAAAACCTACTATATGGGGTTGGTTGACGAAAACAACAAGGTTAACTTTTACGATGGCAAAGTCAGAGTTGTTAACCCTAACGGTGATGAGTTCCTGAAGTTTACAGCTAAAGAATATCTTGATAATGTTGCTGAACGTGTGGAAGAATGGACTTACGTGAAGTTTCCATACCTGAAGAAAGTTGGATGGAAAGGATTCGTTGACAGAGAAGACAGTGGCATATACCGTGTTGGACCCCTTGGAAGACTTAACGCATCAGATGGCATGGCTACTCCGCTTGCACAAGAAGAGTATGAGCTCATGTACAATACTCTGGGAGGAAAGCCAATCCACTCCACATTAGCTTTCCACTGGGCTAGGCTTATTGAGTTGCTTTATGCTGCTGAACGAACGGTGGAACTGTGCAAAGACCCAGAAATAACAAGTACAAATGTTCGAAATTCGCCTGGCGAACCGAAAGAGGGTGTAGGAATCGTTGAGGCGGCTAGAGGCACTTTGATTCATCACTATGTTTTGGACAAGGATGCGCTAATTAAGGATGTAAACCTGATAGTTGCGACAATTAACAATTATCCTGCCATTTGCATGTCGATCCGTGATGCGGCCAAAGGCTTAATTCACGGCAAAAAAGTAAGCGAAGGTCTACTTAACATGGTGGAGATGGCTTTCAGAGCCTACGATCCATGCTTCGGCTGCGCCTCACATTTTGCTGTTGGACAGATGCCATTAACAGTAGAGATATACAATCACGAAAAGAAACTCCTTACGACGGTGCAAAGGTAAGCCTTTTTGGTTAAAGCTTTATCGCTGGTTTTTAATGACTAGAGAAAAATATAACGTTCAAAAAGAATTAAAGGCATGGTTGTTAGATGCCGAAAAGGTGGTTATAGCTGGCATTGGAAATCCCATCCGCATGGACGACTTTGTCGGCGTCAAAATAGTTCAGGATTTGCGGGGAAAAGTTTCTGAGAAAGTTTACTTAATCGAATGCGAAACCGTCCCTGAAAGCTTTATCCAGCCAATCATAAATTTTAACCCAACGCATATTATTTTGGTAGATGCTGCAGTTTTAGGCTTAAAACCTGGGAATTCAAGGCTTATTAAGCCAGAACAGTTAACAATGTTCCCTGCATTTTCAACACATGCACTTCCGCTACGAATATTTTGCGAGTATCTTACCAAAACAACAAAGGCAAAAATTGCACTATTACTAATAGAGCCTAAAAAGGCTGATTTTGGGGAAGGATTAACACCTGAAATTAGGGCTACAACACAAGAGATTATCAATACTTTTCTTAAGGTTCTTCCTTGAAAATTTGTTAGAAAAAAGGAAGATTTAGGAGGTTACTGGGGTGACTTTTAGGGCTTCTTGGAAAAGCTTCTTCGTTGCTGCAATTCTCGCCTTCTGTGCCAAGATGTCGCTTGTGACTAGATCTAGGGCTTCTTCTGGGCACCATTTGACGCATTGAGGTTCGCCTTTTTCTTTGCATAGGTCACAAACATAAACGACCTTGCTTTCTGGATGCAACATGATTGCTCCGTAGTCGCATGCTTCAATACACCATCCGCAGCCGTTGCACTTGTCCTTATCAACCGTTATTAATCCTGTTTCTTCAGACTGTGTCAAGGCATCTCTTGGGCATGCAGCAACGCATGGCGGGTTTTCACAAAGTCGGCAAGTGATTGAAAGGTTTATTAGCGGATTTAATCGGACAACACGTATCCGTGATTTCAATGGGTTAAAAGACTTTTCCTTCTCCCATGAACAAATATATTCGCAGACTTGGCATCCTACACATTTATCGGGGTCTGCCGAAACAAATTTCTTCTCATGAATTTTTACCATCTTTCACTTCACTCCTTAACTATGTTGATTAGGTCGTCCATGCCCAATTCTCTGAGCTTTTCCACTGTTGGTATGCCCTCCTTATTCCATCCACGAGCTTCGTAATAGTCGTCTAAAAGCAAATCTAACTCTTCTTGTGTTACGTAGGCTCCTTTGGATGGGCCCTCATCTGATATTGGTTGATGCATAACTTTGTAAGGTAATGTATCATCTTTTCTGCCTAAGCCTTCTCTTACATTAAACAGTCTTGCTACGGTGTTTATTCTCTCGCCAGATTGCTTCATTTCCTCGGGTTTCATTTCAAATCCTGTCACCAAGCTGTAAAGTTTTGTCATGTCTTCGAGTTCCTTATAGTATGCGCCTCTTGAGAATTTGCAGACAATAAACGAGTCAATAAGAGTGTATAAATCTTCCATGTCTTTAACCATTTTTCCTCTGCCCTTTTCAGCAACTAAGCGGTTTACTTTTCCTTTTACGTCGAAGGCGTAGGCCCCGTGTCTGTTGTGGTCTGCTCCACGGAAGGAAACAGCAAAACCCAACGCGGCTGTTTTGAGGCATCTAAGGTCGTAGCCAGTAACCTCCACTCCCTTGATATGCTGTGCCAGTTTTTCTGCTCCTTTGCCTATTTTTTCTCCAGCGATTTTCACGCCTTCGGCGAGGATGTCGCCTATACCTTCACGTTTGCCTATTTTCTCGATAAGTTGAACCAGCGCTTCATAATTGCCGAATCGTGCATCTATTCCGTCTAAGTCCTTCTGGGTTAGTATTCCATTTTCATAACAGTCCATGGCGAAACCAACGATTACGCCTGCGCTGATGGCATCTATCCCATAATAGTTGCAGAGATCCATTCCTTTTATGATGGCGTCTAGGCGGTCTACGCCACAGTACGGTCCCATAGCCCACAGTGGCTCGTATTCCATCCGTGTCATTGTGCCTTTGTAGGGGCCTTCTGGAACCACGCAAATGTGTTCGCACCGCATTGCGCAAGAGCTACAGCCTATGATTTTGGCGACGAATCTTTCGTTTAAGTTTTCTCCGCTTACTTTTTCGGCTCCTTCGAAGCGTGAGTTGTTATAGTTTCTTGTGGGCATACACGACAGCGAATTGTGGACTAAAACGTTTTCAGGAGTGCCTAATGTCCTGTATTTCTGTGTTGCTGGCCCCTTCATTCTTTCATGAAATTCCTTAACAAACTCCATGAATTCTTCCGGCTTCGCCACCATAACGTCATATGTTCCACGCACGGCAATTGCCTTAAGATTCTTTGAACCCATGACGGCACCCATTCCCGTTCTTCCAGCTGCTCTTGTTTTGTCGTTGATGATGCACGCTATTCGAATGAGTTTTTCTCCCGCTGGGCCTATGGCTGCAACGCGGATGTAATAATCGCCCAACTCCTCCCTTATAGCGTCTTCAGTCTCAGCTGGTGATTTACCAATTAAATGTGAAGCATCTAAAAGCTGAACTGAATCATCGTCAATCCAAACATAAACTGGCTTTTCAGCTTTGCCCTTGAAAATTACAGCATCATAACCAGCCCTTTTCAACTCTGTTCCGAAAGAGCCGTGAGATTTAGCTTCGCCAACCCCATAGCTTTGTGGCGATTTTGAAACGAAGGCGTGTCCATTTCCCCCTGTTGGCCAAACTGTTCCTGATATGGGTCCTGTGGTTAGGATTAATGGGTTTTCTGGGCTGAATGGGTCTATTCCAGGTTTTGAATAATCTAGCCATAGGCGTATGCCTAGACCTATTCCACCAATGTATTTTTTAGCGTACTCTTCATTCAAAGGCGCAACAGTGGTTTTTCCTGTTGTTAAGTCTACGTGAAGAATTCGACCAGCATAACCGTACAAACACTTTCCTCCACACTTAGCTTAAGAGAAATAATACCGTGTAAGATAATTATATTAATTTAATGGTTTTGTTTGACAAAATTGTATGCTGAACTTTTCTTTGTTTGTTGTATTAATTAAAAAGAGAAGAGAGTGTAAGGATGTGTAGGCGATTTACATCGCTTCTTTTAAGAGTTCCAGGGCGTCTTTTACAGCAATCTTGCCTTCTACATCCAACACTTTCACGGCGTCTTCCAAAGTTGTCACACAGAAGGGACAAGCTACGGCTATAACCTCAACACCTAGTTCAAGTGCTTCTTTAACCCGATCCACACAAGGTCTCTTTTCTGGCTGTGCTTCTTCTGTCCAAACTCTACCGGCTCCGCCGCCGCAGCAGAAGCTGCTCTGCTTGTTTCTTTTCATCTCAACGAGTTCTAAGCTCTTTATTGACTGCAAAATTTTTCTGGGAGGGTCGTATATTTCGTTGCGTTTGCCTAGGAAACATGGATCGTGATAAGCAACCCTCTTCTCGACAGCATTGGAAAGTTTCAGTTTGCCTTTGTCAATGGCTTCTGCCACAAACTGTGTATAATGTTGAACGTTGAGCTCTGCATCGCTGTACGGTTTATCGTTCTTGAATGTGTTGTAGCAATGTGGCGACAACGTTACAATTTTGTCTGCATTAAAATTTTTGAACATGGACACGTTATGTTCAGCTAGCATTTCAAACAATCCTTTTTCACCTAGTCTGAGGATGTGATCTCCACAACACCATTCTTCTGTTCCTAACGTTGCGTAGTCAACGCCTAATTTATCGAATATTGAGGCCATTGTTCTAGCAATTTCTCTATTTCTTATGTCGTAGGCTGTTGAGCAACATACAAAGTATAGAACATCTGCTTTTGTAACTGTTGGAAACGTTTTAATGTTTAAATCCTTAGCCCATTCCATTCTTTTGCTTTGATGCGTTCCCATTGGGTTGTGATATTTGAAAACACTTTCAAGGACGTCCTTAACTGTTCTTGGGATAACTGCGGTTTCTACCAGGAGGCTGCGGTCGTCAACTATAGCGTTTGAGCAGTTAACCAGCTTAGGACAGAACATTGTGCAAGAATTGCATGAGGTGCATAACCAAATATTATCAGCCATGGATTTTAGTCGTTCATCTAATCCTTCGTCTCTTGAGTCTGTGATGAATCGATAGTTGGCGGCTAAAGTTGAGGGGCCGAGGAATTTTTCATCTACTGCGGCTGGGCAGGCTGAGTAGCAGATTGAGCATTTCGTGCACAGCGTTAAGTCCCAGTATTTCTTGAGGTCAAGGGGGCTCTGAACAAATTCCATGATCTTATTAAGCTCTTCTTCGGGCTTTACCAGAAACGTTTTAATTTTCTTGAAGGTGTCAAAGAACGGTTGAATGTCAACGACCAGGTCTTTTATGACGGGCATGTTGGAAAGAGGTTCTAACTCTAGCGAGTCAACTCCAAGCTCGAGGACTTGCGTATAACAGGCTAACACGGGTCTTCTGTTGGCGTTCACTCCGCAGATTCCGCAGATCCCCATTCTGCATGAGTGCCTAAACGCAAGTGTCTCATCCAAATTATCTCTAATATACTGGAGTGCTTCAAGGATGGTTGTTCCCTTGCGGACGGGCACCTTGTATGCAGATATGTAGTGTCTCTTATTTTGAGTGTCAAAGCGGTGTATCTTAAATTCAACAATTTTCTCCACTTTCGAGTTCATGCAACCCAGCCTCTTAGTAAGTTCTTGCAGTAGGCGGCCACTTGATTATCATCACCGGAATGTACTCGAGTTTGGGGCCATCTTTTGTGTAGTATGCCAAAGTGTGTTTTAACCAGTTTTGATCGTCACGTTTTGGATAGTCAAGTCTTGAATGGGCTCCTCTGGACTCTGTTCTGGCAAGTGCACAAACTATAGTAACTTCAGCTAAGTCTAGCATGAAGTCGAGCTGTAAGGCGTCTATAAGCCCAGTATTGAATGGTGCACTTTTGTCTTCAACCTTTATGTGTTTGAATTTTTTCCTGAGTTCTCTTGTTTCTTTCAAGGCACTTTCGAGTTCATCGCCCTTTCTGTATATCCATACCTTCTCGTTCATAATTCGTCTCATTTCGTCTCTAATGATGGAAACTCTTTCATTGCCTTCGCTGCCCAAAATTTCGTCATAAACTCTTCTTTCCTCTGCCAAGAGTTTTTCATGCGGAAGCTCTTTGAAGTTGCTTGACAATGCATGTTTGACGGCTTCTTCCCCAGCAACTGCTCCGAAAACTAGGCATTCTGCTGTTGAGTTTGTGCCAAGTCTGTTTGCTCCATGTAGACTCATGCATGAGCATTCGCCTGCTGCGTAAAATCCTGAAATTGGTGTTTCAGTTTTTATGTTAGCTTTTATTCCACCCATTGAATAGTGGGCTGCTGGCCTGATTGGTATAAGCTCTTTAACAGGGTCTACTCCGCCAAGTTTTATTGCAACTTCACGTATGAGTGGTAGCCTCTCGTTTATTTTCTCCTCGCCTAAATGTGTAAGGTCTAAAGCTATGTAAGGTCCATAGGGTCCTTCTAACCCTCGCCCTTCTAGGATTTCTGTTTGTTCAGCTCTGGAAATTACGTCCCGCGGTGCCAACTCCATTTTTTCAGGTGCGTAGCGTTTCATGAAACGTTCGCCTTTGGCGTTGATTAGGTATCCTCCTTCGCCGCGGGCTCCTTCGGTTATTAGGGCTCCTGAGGGAATTAGGCCTGTTGGGTGGAATTGGACGAATTCCATATCTTCTAGTGGTGCTCCTGCGCGGTATGCCATGGCCATTCCGTCGCCAGTGGTTGTGTGCGAGAATGTTGTGAATTCGTATATGCGTTCGTGACCTCCAGTTGCCATTATGATGGCTTTCGCTTGTAAAGCATGCATTTCGCCAGTTTTCATTTCTATGGCTGTCAAGCCCAATGCAGTGTTGTCTTCAACTATTAGGGAGGTGACGAACCATTCATCGTAAAATTTTATATTATCGTACGATGTGGCTTTTCCATACAGCGCGTGCATTTCGTGGAAGCCTGTCATGTCAGCTGCGAAGCATGCTCTTGGATAAGTATGGCCGCCGAAGGGACGCTGATCTATTTTTCCGTCTGGGGTTCTGCTCCATGGGCATCCCCAATGCTCTATTGTGACGATTTCTTTAGGTGCTTTTCTGACAAAAAATTCCGCAATGTCTTGGTCTGCAAGGAAATCAGCCCCTTTAACCGTGTCAAGGGCATGTAGTTCGTATGAGTCTTTCTCTCTCATTACCGCTGCTGTTCCGCCTTGTGCACAGACAGAATGTGAGCGTAGGGGGTGAAGTTTCGAAATTACAGCTATGTCT
>Ga0315309_1002767_pt1 | contig 10149 bp, 11 predicted proteins | sample TDP4_MG_FD_203080 | JGI IMG/M metagenome (GOLD analysis project Ga0315309, IMG submission 203080) | Freshwater sediment microbial communities from Lake Towuti, South Sulawesi, Indonesia - TDP4 | ecosystem: Environmental > Aquatic > Freshwater > Lake > Sediment | place: Indonesia: South Sulawesi...
TGATAAGTATAGCTATACCAGAGCTGTTTATATACTCCACCCCCTCAAAATTCAACACGATTGACCCGCAATCGCTCAGGGCGGACTGGACCGCCTTAGTTATTGATTCTTCTGCAAAGGTAGTAATGTCTCCCTCAAGAGTCACTACGGCTTTATTCCCCCTTTTTTCTACTGTAACCGTCACATCCTGATACATGTCATCTCCTCTTTACTCGCAATCTTTTTGAATATTGATGATCATCTTCACCTCTCCTCCTGTGCTGGAGGAGCAGAACTCCACCTCATCTGTAAGGTTTTTGATCAAAAACACACCCCATCCCCTATGCTTGCCTCCAGACCTCATCTTCTTATCAATGGAGGGAGTTTCTAAAGTTTTCGGGTCCACACCCGGGCCTTGATCCTTTACGCTGATCTCCAATTTTTCCGGCTCTTCCTTAAATACTACAACGACCTTGGCATCCTTCTTTCCCTTGTTACCATGCTCAATAGCATTGATGCACGCCTCTCCTATTGCGGTCTTCAAGTCTTCAATCCTATCCTGAGATAATCCCATCCTCTTCCCTATAGTGGCCGCGGAAGCAATAGCAATCTTTTCACAACCGAGGCTGCTGGGGAGCGTGAGCTCAATTATTTTCTTCGCGAGGTTCTTCATCAGTAAACAACCTCGTAAACAATAACCTCCCTCTCCAGCCCCTTTACCCTTACAGGGGTCATCTGTTTGACCGTTAGAGGAACCTTCTTTTTGACCATAATATATGATGTTGACCCAGTGGATTCCCTCGGCAAAAGGGACCTGCCGAATATGGTATCCTTAACGGCATGATAGACTGACTCACCGATTAGGATCTGTCCACCCTGTGCGAGAGAGGACAGCCGGGCAGCCAGATTTACCTCCCTCCCTATCACGGTATATTCCATGCGGTGATACGATCCTATGTTTCCAATAAAAACATTTCCCGAGCAGACACCAATGCCAAGTTCCATGAGGATATTCCGATTCCAGTGCGCATTCCACTCCTCTGCAAGTATCTTGAAATCATACTGCATCTCCACTGCAACAAGGACAGCCCTTTCTGTATCGCTCAGGGCATATTCTATATTTCCAATAGGAGCTCCAAAAATCGCCATAACCGCATCCCCCATAAATTTGTCCACTATCCCTTTCCCCCTCAGAATCACCTTAACCATCTGAGTATAAAACCTGGAGAGTAAATCCACAAGCTCCTCAGAAGAAAGCTGCTCAGAAATGTTAACGAATTTCCTGATGTCTGCTATGAGAATTGTAAGGTCTTTTTTCTGTCCTCCAATGGGAAGCGAACCCTGGCGATTGAGAAGCTCATCCACAAGCTGGGGCGAGAGGTACTGCTCGAACAGGCCCCTGACCTTGAAAGTCTCCTTCTTCTGAGAAAGATAGTCAAAGAGAAGCCTCCTGTTCTCGAGAGAAATGGAGATCTGGCTGGCAACAAACTTAAGGAGGCGAAGCTCCGCCGGTTCAAAGACCCGGCCACCCTGTGCTCTGGCAATAATGATAGCCCCGAGAACTTTCTCTCCATGCACCAGTGGAACGGAAAGGAAAGATAAAAGTTTTGTTGACACGGAAATCTCAGATGACGGATCTGGATAGAGAATAGAGATGCCCCTGCTTGCTGAAATTCTTATGGCTTCGCTGATTACAACCTGGCCTTCGTTGTTTGATATGAGGTCCAACCCCTCGCCGAGGACCTTCTCTACAACAGGGTTCCCTGCTCCATCAAGGGACAGAAAAGCTGCGGATGATGCTTCCATGGTATGAATAAGTGCTTCAAGGAGAAGGTGGTAGAGAGCCGTTGTATCAACTGACGAATGCATTATGGTGTCAACCTCATTGATTACCGTCAGGTTTTTTACGGTGTCCTTGAGCTCCGTATTCGCCTCTTTGTTATTAATAGCCTGCATTATGCTCCCGGCAAGCATGGAAAGAAGGAGGAGGTCGTCAGAGGAGTAGGGACGGCCGGACAGCCGTGGACCAAGGCAGAGGATGCCTCTAAGCTCGCCGAGCCTACCTACAAGGGGGACCCATACCTCCCCCCCAATTTTTATGATATCCCTTTTATGATCCCTGAAGAAGCCGATTTCATCTTCCTTCTTCTCTGGAATGACAGGGAAGTTTATGCTGGAGAACAGCATGAGAGTCTTGTCGTCCAAAGGAAATGCAATCCCTGTGGCATGACCCCTTTCAAGATAAGTACTGAGTTCCTTGCTCCGTGCATCATAAAGAAGTACGGAGCCAATTGAGGAACCAAAGATACCCACGGATGAAGAGAGGAGGGCCTGATAAATGGCTTCACTATTTTCAAGGGCGTTAAGCTCCCTAATGAGCTCGTATAGGGCCTGAAGAAGATAATCCTTCCTTTCCACCTCTTCTTCCAGGCGCTCCATTTCCTTGAGCCTGGAGAAAATCTTCCCCAGCCTTATTTCATCCATACCAGAGGAAACATTCCCAGTATCAGGGGGGTTACGAACTGAAGATGTTGCTCCCATAATATGTATAAATTTTCCTATCACAGACTTCCTCCCAATGCAAGGATTCTTCGGTATAAATAAGGCTCCTTGACTTCCAGTAAAATCCTTATTAGCGTAATTAATTGTTGAAAAAAGAGGAAAGATGGAGGTTCTCATAAAATGTCCATAGATGCCTTTTCAAAAGATAAAAAGGACATGCTCAGGCTCCTACCCAAGGTCGATCGCCTCCTGAATCTCTTCCCTATCACTGACCTCATTAAGATTCATCCCCGCAAGATCGTTCTTGATGCCGCCAGAGAAGCCCTTGCCGAGATGAGGGAAGCCATACTAAATGGCTCTCTTGCCCTTGAAAAAGAGAATGTGATGCCGCGTCTGGAACCTCTGATTCGGGAGAAATTGAAAAATTACGTTCAATCCTCTTTCAGAAGGGTAATTAACGCAACAGGAGTCGTCATTCATACCAATCTCGGGCGGTCGCCCCTGCCCTGTGCCGCCCTGAAATCCATAATGGATATTGGAAGGGGCTACTCAAATCTTGAATACTCTCTCAACAAAGGGGAGAGAGGCGATCGCCTCTCTCACATTGAAGACCTCCTGAAACGCGTCACAGGTGCAGATGGGGCGCTTGCCGTCAACAATAACGCCGGCGCCGTCCTCCTTGCCCTCAACACCCTGTCCGACAAAAGGGAAGCAATAGTGTCCCGGGGTGAACTCGTCGAGATCGGCGGCTCCTTCAGAATACCCGATATAATAGTGAAAAGCGGGGCCGTCCTTGTAGAGGTTGGAACAACCAATAGAACACGGATAGAGGATTACGAAAATGCCATCACGGAGAAAGCCTCTCTTCTTCTCAAGGTGCACCGAAGCAATTTTGAGGTCAGTGGCTATACTGGAGACACATCCCTCAAGGAACTTGTCGGTTTGGCGCTCTCAAGGAATCTGCTGACAATGGTGGATCTTGGCAGCGGATGCATCGTTGACCTCGCACCATTTAACTACGGAAAAGAGCCCACCGTGAAAGAGGTCCTATCAGAGGGTGCGGACATCGTCACTTTCAGCGGAGACAAGATGTTCGGAGGGCCCCAGGCAGGGATCATCCTGGGCAAAAATGAGCTATGCAGGCGCCTCCGGGAGAATCCCATGTATCGGGCCTTGCGAGTGGATAAATTCACCCTGGCTGCCCTTGAAGCCACACTCAGGTTATATCTCGACCCACAGAATGCAGCAAAGAGCATCCCGACCCTAAGGATGGTTATGGAGCCCCTGAAGGCTGTATCAAGGAGAGCCAATGCCCTGGTAAGGTCTATCAAGCCGTCACTTACAGAGGAATGGAAGGTCGGGGTCATAGCCGAGGAAGCAAGGGTTGGAGGCGGCGCCCTCCCCCTTGCCAAAATACCAACTATGGCTGTGAGCCTCTACTCGCGCAGAACCCCGCCTGATGAGCTCGAAAAGCAGCTGCGAAGTTGGAGCCCGCCTATTATCGGACGGGTGGCAGAAAACAGGGTTGTTTTGGACATGAGGACTGTGACAGGAAAGGAGGCCAGGGAGATCGCCAGGGCGGTCACGTCTTTGATTGCAAAGGGCATCTAAGGGGTATCGCCAAGCTTTGCTCCATAGGGCTTTTTTTGGTATTATGGGGATTATGCTGAATACAGGCGTCCTTGTACTAAACCGATCCTTTCTTCCCATTGATACGACCACGGTCAGGAGGGCCTTCGTACTCCTCTACCTGGGGGCTGCCAGGGCTGTGGACAGGCAGTACAGAACATTCGATTTCAAGAGCTGGAGCGAGTTGGGGGCCGAGTACGGAGACGACACTATTGGTCTTGTGAACAAGATAATCAAAGTCCCAAGGGTGATCGCCCTCACAACTTATGATCGGATCCCCAGGACGGTTGTCCGTTTCAACCGCCTCAATATCTTTTCGAGGGATAAAAATATTTGCCAGTACTGCGGGCGTGCCTTCCCTCGGCACGAGCTGAACATAGACCATGTAATTCCCAGATCGCGGGGAGGCCAGGCCACCTGGGAGAATGTAGTGTGCAGCTGTCATGATTGTAACAGAAAAAAGGCCGGACGCACCCCGGAGGAGGCCGGAATGAAGCTCATTTTGAAGCCCAGGAAACCGAAATGGACTCCATACAGCCCGTTCACACTGAAGGGCCTCCGATACGAAGAATGGAAACCCTTCCTTAATATTGTTGATGCGTCCTACTGGCATGTGGAGCTGGACAAGTAATCCGGCGGACAGGGGAGGACATGATGGAAAAAATCCAGTGCGCAAGCTGTGGAAAACATCTTCAGCGAGGTGGCCTCAAGTATCTGGTGACAATTTACATTGCTGCCGATTTTGATGGAGTGATCACGGAAGAGGCAAGTGAGGAAGAGCTGCGGCGTGTCCTCGTGGAAGCAGAGGCCAGGAAGGAAGAAGACCTGGAAAACGAAGTCTATCAGGAAATGGCCTATATCCTATGCAAACCGTGCAGGGATGCCTTTGTAAGAAGACCCATACAAGGGGATACCCTCGGGTCCATCCACTGAGCGACAGACTGTTTTCCTTCATCCATCGTCTAAAGACGAGTATTGCCTTCTGATATGAACGAAGGAAACAATAAAGAGATATGGGCTGTGGGGGGCGGCAAGGGCGGAATCGGGAAGAGCCTCATTGTCGCCAATATGTCAATTGTTCTGGCTCAGCGGGGCAAGAAGGTTGTTCTCATTGACGCTGATCTCGGAGGGGCAAACCTTCATACCTGTCTCGGAATCTCACAGCCCAAGGCGACACTCGGCGATTTTATATCACGAAGGGTTGGCAGGATAGAGGATGCGATGGTTGAAACGGGCATCCCAAACCTTGGATTAATCAGCGGAGCCCAGGAGATCGTGGGGGCAGCCAATCCCAAGCACTCACAGAAGATTCGTCTTCTCAGGACAATCCGCTCCTTGAATGTAGATTTCATCCTCATTGATCTGGGCTCGGGAACCTCATTTAACATCCTGGATTTCTTCCTTGTATCGGATCACGGCCTTCTAATAGTGATCCCGGAACCAACATCAATAGAAAATGCCTATCGTTTTCTTAAATGCAGTTTCCTGAGAAAAGTCGGCAACCTTGCCGCTCAATACGATGTCAAAGAAGTGTTCGATACGGTTTTTGACCCAAAAAACCTCAAGGGAATTCGCACCCCCTTTGATCTCTTCGATGAGATCTCAAAGATTGACGAGAGAGTCGTCGAGCTCCTTCAAAAAGGCATGGAAGGATTCAGACCAAAACTGATTCTAAACCAGGTAAGGACTGATAACGACATCAGGATAGGATTCTCTATCAGAAGCGCCTGCATGAAATACCTCGGAATCCAGATGGATTACCTCGGGTATATCTACTATGATGACCTCGTCTGGCAATCCATTAGGAAAAAAAGGCCCCTCGTCATTGATTATCCTCACTCACTTGCAGCCCAGGGGATCAGGAGCACAGCCGAGAGCCTACTTCAATGAAGAAGTTGTCACAGCAGAACTATTATCAGATCCTCGATGTCGATCCGAAGGCAACAAAGACGGAGATACTTAGAGCTTTCGATCTTGCAGAAGAGACATATGGAACGGACTCACTTGCAACCTATTCTCTTATGACCCAGGATGAAAGAAGAAAAATCCTCAGCAAGATCAGAGAGGCATACCAGATCCTCGTAGATGAAGAAAGCAGAAAATTATACGATCAATACCTGATCAAGACATCCCAGATCACACCTGAGAAGATACGGTCCCTTCAGGCAGTTCCCCGTCAAGCCCCAGCAATTCCCATTGAAAAAGAAACTCAGGGGCTGCTTCCACCGGCCGATGGGATATCTTCCATAGCTGGTGAGGAGAGCTATAGCGGAAAAACACTAAAGAAGATCAGGGAACAAAAAGGTGTGGACCTGAAACAGATCGCCCAGGTAACAAAGATCAACATCACCTACCTCAGGCTTATTGAGGAGGACAATTATGCCCTGCTTCCCGCACCTGTTTACATCAAGGGGTTCCTCGTTCAGTATGCACAGTGCCTGGATCTGTCTCCCGAGAAGGTACGAGAGGGATACATGAAGCTCTACAGTCTGGCAAGAACTCCATGAAGGTGGTTGGAACTCAATGATTGGCTTTCGTGTAGGACTCGCCCTCGGAGGCGGAGCGGCGCGCGGCGTTGCACACATTGGCGTCATCAGGGCTTTGGAAGAAGAAAAAATTCCTATTGACATCATTGCAGGAACGAGCGCTGGAGCGCTCGTAGGTGCATGCTATGCCCTAACGCGCAGTGTGGACGAGGTCCAAAAAAAAGTAGTCAGCTTCCTGCAGAGCAAGGAATTTCGCAGGACAAAACTGGATCTGCTCCGGGAGAGAAAGAAAGAAGATCAGGTGCCTAAGTTTTTTGACAATCTGAAGGCCTTTCTGAAAAAGGGGGTATTCTACACCTCCTCGGTTACGCGCATCTCGTATATTCCAGAAGAGAACTTTGTCCAGGGGATCAATGCGATTCTGGATGATGTCCCCATTGAGAAGGTCCAGATCCCCTTTGCGGCTGTGGCTGTTGACCTTGTCTCCGGAGAAGAGGTGATACTGACAAAGGGACCGCTCAGGACTGCAGTCCGCGCAAGCTGCGCCATCCCGGGAGTTTTTCCCCCAACCCTGATTGACGGGATGCGCTTGGTTGACGGCAGCTGGGTGGATACAGTTCCTATCGAGCCAGCACGGCAGCTGGGCGCAGACTTTATCATCGGCGTGGACATCTCAAGAGAGATGGACGAACCCGGAAATTTCCAGAGGGGCCTCGATATAATATTCAGAACAAACGCCATCACCAGACACTTCCTCAAGGAACTGCGTCTCAGAGAGGCAGATCTGATCATAAGGCCGGACATAGGCCATCTCCACTGGACTGATTTCGGCAAGGTTGACGAGGCGATCGAGAAGGGATACGAGGCCGCAAAGGCAAAATCGCAAGAAATCCGCTCCAGATTGAAAAGGGGCCAAATTGTTACAATACTCTCCAACATGATCAGAAGGGTAATTCCTTAAACTTGACATTGAGTGCCTTTAAAAAATAAAATAAATAGATGGCTTTTATTATAAATCCTGAGGAAGCAAAGAGGCTGGCACGGGCCATTGCCTCTGATATCGCTCTATACAATCAGGACAAACTCAAGGAGGGGATAGAAAACGATTCCATCTTTGAGGTGCTCAAGGATGAGATCCAGGAGGGCAGAGACCTTTATCTGAGCCGCATCACGCCTGATCTTGACCAAAAGACAAACTTTTACGACAGGGCCATCGTTGACATCCTCATCAAACGGGGCGGTCAGCAGATCAAATCAAAGATCTGGTAATCTTTTGCATTTCACTTGCCGTGTATCGCCGGTTGAACAGGGGACAAGGCTTGACCTATACCTCCTTAAACAGGGCTTTGGATCCACCCGCTCACAGGTCACACGGCTCATCAGAGAAGGCCGTGTAGCCATTAAGCACCTGCCTAAGGATTGTCAGCCATGCATCAAACCCGGATACCGGGTTAAGAGTGGCGATGAGATCATTGTCACCCCCTTTGAACCCCAACCCTCTACGATTCGTCCCGAACCGTTTCCCCTGAATATTGTCTATGAAGATGATGCCGTTGTTGTGGTGGACAAACCCCAGGGCATGGTCGTCCATCCTGCTCCCGGACACCCGGGGGGCACCCTTGTCAATGCTCTCCTTCCAAGGATCAGTGGAGGAAGTCCGGATCGCCCCGGCGTTGTCCACCGCCTTGACAAAGGGACCTCTGGACTTCTGGTGTGTGTGAAGACAGACAAGGCATACCAATCACTGGCCGGGCAATTCAAGGTGCATTCAGTCAAGAGGCTCTATCAGGCTCTTGTTTATGGAAATGTCAGGCATGACTCAGGGGCATCCTATGCCCCACTTGGACGGCATCCAGGTCACAGGAAGAAGATTGCGGTTCTAAAAGACAGCGGGAGGAGAGCAGTAACGAATTTCAGGGTCATTGAGAGGTTCCGTGACATGACGCTACTCGAGCTGAAGCCGGAGACAGGGAGGACCCACCAGATCAGGGTTCACCTATCCGACATGGGCCATCCAATAGTCGGAGATGACCTCTATGGAGGCAAGAGGCAGGAAAACAGGATAAAAGATCCCAAGCTTCTCGATAGGGTGCGGAACCTAAAAGGGCCTGCCCTTCATGCTCGCCTCCTGGGTTTCATCCATCCCGAGACTGGAACATACATGGAATTCACCTCGCCTCCTCCTGAGGTGTTTGAAGAGATCCTCAGTTTATTGAGAAAACAAACATAATGACATCTGACTTCCTGTATTCATCTCTCCTCTCCTCTCATAAGCTTCTCAAACACGGTTTTGGAACACGGAAGTCCAACCTCCCCGAAAATCTCGTTATGGCCAGGCAGGTCCATTCATCGGATGTTATTATCGTTGGAGAGCCTGTCCTGCAAGCAAAGAAGACCGGAGATGCCCTGGTAACAAATATCCCGAATATCAGCCTTGGAGTGAGCACTGCTGATTGTGTTCCGCTTCTCCTGTATGATCCCTTGCATCACATCGTTGGTGCGGTCCATATCGGATGGAGAGGGGCAGTCAAAGGAATAATCCGCAACACCATCGAAACCCTTGATAAAAAATTCGGCGTCTCTCCTCAGGACATTCTCATCGCCATTGGACCCACCATCGCTCCATGCTGCTATAAGGTTGGAAAGGATGTCCATAGTGCATTCCGCAAGTCATTCCCCTGGTGGAGAAAGGCATTCAAGTCCCTTCCCCAGACCGGGAAGTTTATGCTTGACCTTCCGCTCTCTGTGGAGCTCGAGCTTAAGGCAATGGGAGCAAAGCCCGGGAACATTGAGCGAATCAATATGTGCACTTCGTGTTTCCTCCAATTTCATTCCTACAGAAGGGATGGAAAAGGATGCGGCCGTCAGGTTTCCTACATCTGCATTGACAAAAGAAGCGCCTCATCTATAATAAAAATATGAAGCAGGAGGGAACGGGGAGAAGGGATGAGATTGTCGGAATCCTCCTTCTTTCCCTTGCCATCCTGATCCTTACAAGCCTTCTTTCTTACACACCCTGGGACCCCTCTCTAAATGTTGCTGCCCATCCTGGCAGGGCATTGAAGGCGGAAAACCTTGCAGGGAAAATCGGGGCATATCTGTCCGAAGGGCTCGTGGACGTGCTTGGGCTATGCGCCTACCTCCTCCCTTTGTTGATCTTCTTCTTCTCTTTGTCCTTCTTCCTGCACAGGGAGGTCAAACAAAAAGGAATCAGGTTGCTTGGCTTTCTTGGTATGCTTCTTACATCTTCTATCATACTCGATCTCTTCATGAAGCCCGGGAAAGATGGTCTGTGGAAAGCAGGGGGGATTCTGGGCCATTTCCTGTCGCGCTTTCTCCGCGAGTATCTCAATACTCCGGGAACATATATCATTGCTATAACATTTCTCTGTATCTCAGCAGTCATCTCTGCAGAGATCTCGCTCATCAAAGTCCTCTCATTATCATGGGCCGGGGTAAAGCTGGGCGGCGCTTCGGCTGGAAAGCTCCTTCGGAGAATAGGTTTATTGATCGTCATATTAAGAGAGAGGATGCGAAGGGAGAAGGAACGGGA